>ORJL010068420.1_pt1 | contig 20965 bp, 17 predicted proteins | sample 1779941 | NCBI WGS metagenome assembly ORJL01 (sample SAMEA104232317, study PRJEB22302) | groundwater metagenome | biome: forest; feature: aquifer; material: groundwater | place: USA | collected 2011-08-07 | depth 5.8 m
ACCAAGGCCCTGGACTCAGGCGAGATCGATCGCTTGGCCGAAGAGGCCCGGCGCCAGGCCGACCGGGACAGGCAGGAGCGAGAACGCATCCAGGCAAAGGTCCAGGCGGAGCACCTCATCGCCGCGGCGGGGGCCGTGGAACTCATCACCTGCGTCCTCGCCATCCGCGACGGCATGTTGCCTCCCACGATCAACTACCGAAACCCCGATCCGAACTGCGACCTCGACTACATCCCCAACGAGGCCCGCAAGGCCCGCGTCCGCGCCGCCCTCTCCAACAGCTTCGGTTTCGGCGGACAGAACGACACCCTCGTCATCCGCGCCTTCGACGAATAACGCCCACGTCGCGCCGATACGGGCGGCACCGGTTTTCCCGTGTGGCACCGGTTTTCAACCGGTGCGCCATTGCACGCACTCACTGCGCAGTTTTCCCCAGTGGACATTTGCCCACTTCCCGCCGACAAAGGGGCATTGCGGCGGTCGAGTACCCCTGGCGGCTTGCGATCGGGTGCCACGGGTGGCTTGTCCACCAGTGGTTTTCCGCCGCTCTGGGCCGAGATAGAAAGATCCCGGCGACGGCTGTACGACGGTTGCCCAACCGGACCCGTTCGGACCGAACAGACAGACATTCGATGACACACGGAGGTAACACATGACGACGATCCGATTCCGCTTCTCTGGACGCAGCTTCTCCGCACGAGCGCGCCTTGGCGCGGTCCTGAGCTTCGCGATAGCGGGCATCACGATCAACTCGGCGGTTGGACAAACGCCTCCGGTCGCGAAACCCAACGCACCCGTCGCCGATGTCGTCACCGACGCGAGCAAAGCGTGCATCGAGTGTCACGCCAAGGAGAGTCCGGGCATCGTCGAGCATTGGAAGGGCAGCGCGCACGCCGGACGCGGCGTCGCGTGTTTCGAGTGCCACGAGGCCGCCAAGACCGACGTCGACGGGTACGAGCATTACGGGAAGCTGATCGCCACCGTGGTCACGCCGCGCGACTGTGCTCAATGTCACGAGCACGAAGCCGAGGAATTCGGCGCGAGTCATCACGCCGCCGCGGGGAATATCCTCGCGTCGCTCGACAACTATCTCGCGGAAGTGGTGGAGGGTTCGCGCGCTCCCTTCAACCCGCACTCACCCACGCCGGGCAAGCCGGGCGCGGACACCGTTAACGGCATGGCCAGCGCGGCCTCGGGATGTCATCAATGTCACGGAACCAAGGTGGCGTTGGTGTCGACCGACGGCGGCGTCATCACCGTGGATCAGTTGAAGCCGGATGCTGACGGCAAGCCGACCAACGCCGAAGCGGTCGCCAAGATCGCCAAGGGCGCCAACGGACGACCGATCCTCGACCCATCGGGATGGCCGAACACCGGGATCGGGCGACTGAACCTGGACGGCTCCCTTGGCTCATGCTCGGCCTGTCACAGTCGACACGACTTCTCGCCGCGCCGCGCCCGCCAACCGGAAAACTGCGGCAAGTGTCATCTCGGTCCCGACCATCCCCAGAAGGAGATCTACGAAGAATCGAAACACGGCGTCGCGTACCGCGACCTGCGAGAGAAGATGAACCTTGATTCTCCGACGTGGGTTCTCGGCAAGGATTATTCGCAAGCCCCGACCTGCGCAACGTGTCACATGTCCGGCCATTCCAAGAACGGAGGCAAGGTCACCCACGATCCCGGCGAACGAATCTCCTGGACCAATCGCCCGCCGATCAGTCTGGTGATGGACACGGATGCGAAACACGGCGTGGTCAAGGAAACCGATCCCGCGAAGCGCGCCGCTCTGGTGAAGGATACGTGGCAGGACAAGCGCGGTCGGATGAAGGAAGTGTGTTCACACTGCCACTCGTCGGGATACGTCGACGGGTTCTACAAGCAATACGACGACCTGGTCACGCTCTTCAACGAGAAGTTCGCCAAGGCCGGACAGAAGATCGTCGACGCTCTCCGCACCAACGGCCTGCTCACCAAGCCGGACTTCGACGAAGAAATCGAATGGACGTGGTATCTGCTCTGGCACCACGAAGGTCGCCGCGCGAGACACGGCGCGTCCATGATGGCTCCGGATTACACCCACTGGCACGGCATGTACGAAGTCGCCCAGCGCTTCTACACCGAGTTCATCCCCCAAGCCCGCGAGCTCGCCCATCACGCGGAAGCAGCGGGCAAGAAGACCGAATCCGCCGCCGTGACCAAGGTCATCGACGAAATCATGGCGAGACCGGAACACCAGTGGCAGGGCAAGGGAACCCACTGAGAAACCCCGCGAGACCGACCCTTTGCGTGGGACTGATCTGCTGTGTGGGACCGACCTTCCAGTCGGTCAGGGTGAGCACCGCTCCACACGAGCCACAAGCGCGAGCGCGTGGTCTTGCTCGGTTCGCACCCGAGCCCTAGCCGCGAGAATCCGTCCCCCACCCTCGCGGTAACGAGGATGGGGCACCCGACCTCCTACTCCCACTCGATCGTGGCCGGGGGTTTGGAGGAGACGTCGTAGACCACGCGGTTGATGCCGCGGACTTCGTTCATGATGCGGTTGGCGATGCGTCCGATCAGGGCGTAGTCGATGTGGACCCAGTCCGCGGTCATGAAGTCGGCGCTCTCCACGAAGCGGACCGCCAGCAAGTGTTGGCCCGCGTAGCTGCGGTCGTCGCCCATCACGCCCGTGGTGCTCACGGGGATGAGCACCGCGAACGCCTGGGCGATCTTGTTGTACCAACCGGCCGTGCGGATCTCTTCGATCACGATCGCGTCCGCGGCCCGGAGCAAGTCGAGTCGATCCCGCGTGATGTTGCCGATGATTCGCACCGCGAGTCCGGGTCCGGGGAACGGATGTCGCCAGACGATCTCCGCGGGCAATCCCAGATGTTCGCCCACGCGGCGGACCTCGTCCTTGAAGAGATCGCGCACCGGTTCCACGAGTTCGAAGCCGAGTTCCGCGGGGAGTCCGCCCACGTTGTGATGTAGCTTGATCTTGGCCGCGCTGCCGCCGACGCTGTGACCGGACTCGATCACGTCGGGGTAGAGCGTGCCCTGAGCGAGGAAGCGCGCTCCGGGGATCGACTTCGCCTCGGCCTTGAAGACTTCGATGAACTCGTGCCCGATGATGATCCGTTTCCTCTGCGGATCCGTGACGCCGTCGAGCTTGGTGAGGAACCGATCGGTGGCGTCGACCACGCGCAGGTCCATGTGGAAATGTCGTCGGAAAGTCGTTTCGACGAGATCGACCTCGCCGCGGCGCATCAAGCCGTTGTCCACGAAGACGCACGTCAGGCGGTCGCCGATCGCCTGGTGAATGAGCGCCGCGGTGACGCTGCTGTCCACGCCGCCGGAGAGGGCGCAGATGACGCGGTCCTTGGGTCCGACCTGCTTGCGCACGGTCTCGACGACGTCGTGAATCACGCTGCCGACTTGCCAATCGCCGCTACAGCCGCAGATGTCGTACAGGAAATTCCGGAAGATCTGATTGCCGCAGGGCGTGTGCGTGACCTCCGGATGGAACTGCACGCCGTAGACGGGTCTGCTCTTGTGTCGAACCGCGGCGATGGGGCAACTGGGCGTTCGCGCGAGGGGCACGAAGTCGTCGGACAGCTTCGTGACGATATCGCCGTGGTTCATCCACACCGCGGTTTCCGAAGGGACGTGGGCCAGCAGGGCGTCGTGCTCGATGACCTCCAGTTGCATTCGCCCGAACTCTCGGGATTCGCCCCCCTGAACATCACTCCCCAGCATCTCACACGCGAGCTGCAATCCGTAACAGATGGCCAACACCGGCAATCCGCAATCGAGAACCTCCGGACGACAGCGCGGAGCGTCCTTGGCGTACACGCTCATCGGACCGCCGGAGAAGACGAGCCCGACGGCGTTGTGTCCGCGGAGCTTCTCCAGAGTGACATCGGCTGGCACGATAACGCTATGCACGTGATGCTCGCGCACGCGGCGGGCGATCAACTGCGTGTATTGGCCGCCAAAGTCGAGGATCACGATGGTGGGCGGGGGCATGAACACTCCTTACGCTTGTAGGCCGAACACTCGAAAAATCGCTCCGCAGAGCTTGGGAAATCCGATGTACCATCCGATGCCGGTGGCGGCGACGAGCGTCGGCGCGACCAGTGCGGTCGCAATCACAACGCGGGATCGCGTGACCGCCGGCGCGGTCATGGCCATGCGAAACAGCCAGAACCACCAGAGGACGAGTCCGCCGATCGCCGCGACGCCGGCCATTCCGTCGATCATCGGTTGCGGCGGATACCAGAACCAATGCGCGATCGCGCCGACGTACGCGAGCGGACGAAGCGCGACAATTGCCGAGGCTGCGAGGAGCGGGGCGATCCACGAGAGGCTGTAGCAAAGCGCCGCTCCCATGCGGCGTTCCGACCGAAACGGCGGTCCGTGGGCCCATCCGACCATGGAGCGAATGGTCGCAAGAAGCGTGAGACCCAGGATGAGTCCGAACACGATGGAAAGCGGTGCGGCGATGAGCGCCTCCGCCGCGTTCCACCAAAGCTCCGTCGCCCGCCCCGGCAGCGCACCCGCGTCGGCCGCGGGCGAACTCACGACGTGGAACCAGCCACCGCCGATCGGCCTGGGCGACGACGGCGCGAAAGAGGCACCTACGCGTTCTGGCGTCCATCGCCAACCTAGACGCGTCCATTCGAAGCCAGCGAGTCCGACACTCGCCCAGAGGACGCTCGCTCGGGCGAAGTGCTTCGAGGCCGCGGACACCCGCATCAGGGCCAGGTGCTTGAGCCGGATCTCCCGCGCCGCGTAGACCCAGCGAACCATCGCCCACCAGCCGGGGCGACCGTCCGCGTAAGCGGCGGCGTACGGCGTGCCGTCGTCGCTGGTGCTTATCGCGCTGGTGAATCGGTAATCGCAGAGAGGGCATTGCTCCGGCGCAGGCGGATCGAGTTTCTGTCCGCAAGCCGGGCAGCGACGGCGGTCGGCGCGGAGTTCACGAGAGGAGGAAACGGTCGTACCCGAGGGCATTCGGACTATGGTATGCGCCGAACCCATGAGTACCAGCGCGGGGGTTTGCGACGCGTCGCGGTTCAACCTGTCCTGGCGGTCGGCGTGCCGGCGTCGCCTGCTTCGCTGGGGATCGAAGGGGTTGCGGTGCGCGCGGCGTCGAGCGATTCCCCGAACGGACCTCGAGGCGCGAGCACGCCGTCGCTGGTCATGTTCGTCCAGATCGGCGTATCCACAAAGTTGATCGGGAACAGGACGAGGTTCGCCAGGAAGCGACCTCGCCACACGAAGAAGGACCAGTAGTCCTCGCCGGTCCAGGCGAACTTTCCGTCGTCGCTGCCGAGCACCTCCGACGGATCCTCAAAGTACAACGGGGCGTGGGTGACGGCGCATTCCACGGGCGTCGCGGCGGTCGTCTGAAACCGTCTTTGCGGCGCAACGCGCGAGACCTTCGCCGCTCGGATTCCGTCGGCGCTGGGGGTCGTGACCGGCGGAGCGTTCACAAGATCGTCTCGGAACGGGCCCGACATCATCGAACAGCCGGGCGCGAGGGAAACCGCGAGTGCGAAGACGAGTCCGGTCCGAAGAAAATATGCACCGGTTGAAAACCGGTGCCTCAGGGATACTCGGAACCTCAGTCCGAAAGGCATGGCGGCGCTGCGCTTGGCCATGCCACCCGTCCGTAAGTTGTTATTCATCACGGTACTCCACTGCATAGTTCGGCGCTTCCTTGGTGATGGCCACGTCGTGCGGGTGCGACTCGGTCATGCCGGCCGCGGTGACGCGGACAAAGGACGTTTTCGTTCGCAGCTCTTCGATATTCCGCGTCCCGCAGTATCCCATGCCCGCGCGAAGTCCGCCGACCATCTGATAGACGAAATCGGACAACGGTCCGCGATAGGGGACGCGGCCCTCGACGCCTTCGGGCACCAGCTTGCCGGACGGCGCGTTGCTTCGCTGACTGTATCGATCGGCCGATCCGTGGATCATCGCCCCCAGCGAACCCATCCCGCGGTATTCCTTGAAGCGTCGCCCTTTCCACGTCACCGACTCGCCGGGCGATTCCTCCAAACCAGCAAAGAGCGACCCCATCATCACGCTATGGGCGCCCGCGGCCAGCGCTTTCACCACGTCCCCGGACTGACGAATGCCGCCGTCCGCGATCACGGGCACGCCCGCGGGCGAGGCAATCCGCGTCACCTCCATGATGGCGGTCAACTGCGGAACGCCGACGCCGCTGACGATGCGCGTCGTACAAATACTACCCGGACCGATCCCGACTTTCAGCCCGTCGACGCCGGCCTCGATCAGGTCGGCCGCCGCTTCCGCCGTGGCGATGTTCCCGGCGATGAGTTCGATATCGTGCTTCTTGCGCAGGTTCCGAATGGTTTCCAACACGTTTTCGCTGTGACCGTGCGCGGTGTCCACGACGACCACATCGACGTCGACCCCGACCAGCGCCGCGACGCGATCGTAGTCATGCACGCCGACGGCTGCACCGACGCGGAGTCGTCCGCGTTGGTCCTTACAGCTTCCGGGAAATTGGCGACTGCGGTCGATGTCGCGCATGGTGATGAGTCCGACGAGCTTGTTTCCTGCGTCTACGAGGAGGAGCTTCTCGACCTTGGCCTTCTTCAGGATGTCAGCCGCCTCGGTGAGGGTCGTGCCCGGCGGTCCGGTGATGAGGTTCTTCGATTTCATCACGTCGCGGATTTTCAGATCTTCGCGTTCCAGGAATTTCATATCCCGCCGCGTGATGATCCCCACGAGTCGTCCGCCGGCGTCGATGATGGGGACGCCGGAGATGTTCTGCAGGGACATGATCTGCTTGGCCGCCGCGACCGGGGAATCGGGGTCGAGCGTAACGGGGTCGAGGATCACGCCGCTCTCGGAGCGTTTGACCTTGTGGACCTCTCTGCACTGCGCTTCGATGGAGAGGTTCTTGTGGATGATGCCGATCCCGCCCTCTTGCGCGAGGGCGATCGCCATGCGCGATTCGGTGACGGTGTCCATCGCGGCTGAGACCAGCGGGACGTTCAGTTCGATCGATCGGGTAAGCAGGGTTCGGACATCGAGCTGGTCGGGCAGGATCGAGGATCGGCGCGGTACCAGCAGAACATCATCGAACGTAAAGGCTTCGGGGACGTTGGATTTGTTCGCCTGCGGCAGGGCCGCCTTGGTCGTCCGCATGAGCCGTTCGCCTGTGCCTTCCGCGTGAAAGATGGGTTGGTATACGAGGATAGAGAGGGTTCGTCAAGCGCGGGGAGAAAGCGCGATCGGGTGGCGAGATGACAGAGCCGCGACCGTAAGGGAGCGGTTCTTGAGACGCGAGAAGGAACTACCGTCCCGCGCGAAGAAGAAAGGTCCGCACAGCGGACCCTACGAGGCGCGAACGTGGGTGACGACGCGTTACAGGTAAAGTGGATGATCGAAGCGTAGCCCGGCGCCGACGGAGCGTTCCGCGGGATCGCCGACGGGCTCGGTGCGTACGACCGTGGCGTAGCGCGATTCGCCCGCGAGACCTTCCAAGCCGGGACCGCCGTCGAAGATGACTTCGCACCGCTGACCGACGGTAAGTCGGCACGCTTGCGGGAGATGGGCGTACAGTCCGCTTTCGCTCAGGTCGGTTGCGTCGACGGAGAGCGGTTCCTCCAGTCCGGGCGCGAGAAGCTTCATCCCGAGTCGGGCATCGACCCGCCGCGTGGATCGACGCTCATCGACGAGCGCATGGACCGGTGTGCGCTCGGTCGAACCGGAAATCGCGTACTTGCCCAAAATTTCAGAGGTGTTTGACATGATCGTGTACTCCAGACTCGGACCCATTGGGGTCGCGCAAAATGTACCATTTCTCGGTTCGGCGTCAAGGGGGAGTCCGTCGAATCTCGTCGAATCTTCGTTTGGTCGATCCGGAGCGACAGCAGCGGGCTCAAGCGGACGGTCGCCGTCCGACCCGCATCTGGTCTCCCCGAACCGTCGCGACCGTGGAAACCCCCAGCTTCCAACCGGCAAACGGAGTATTGCGAGACTTGGTGAGGAAGCCCTCCGGGTCGACCGTCCAGGATTTCCGGGGGTCCAAGATCGACAGATCTGCGATCTCGCCGGGCTGGATCGGAAACGCGCGCCGACCGAGAACTCTGGCGGGATGGGCTGTCAGCCACGTTATGAGTTGCGGCCAGGCGGCGAGGCCGGTGTCCAGCATCGCTTTGGCGGACAATCCCACTGCCGTCTCTAGGCCGACAATCCCGGCGGGGGCTTTCAGGAATCCGAGGGCCTTCTCGTCCGGGGCGTGGGGTGCATGGTCCGTGATGATGCAATCGATGGTCCCGTCGAGGAGTGCCTCGCGGCAGGCGTCCACGTCGGCTTGCTCGCGGAGAGGGGGGGGCATCTTGGTGTTCGGATCGGCGTCGGCGCACGTTTCGTGAGTCAGGATGAGGTGATGCGTGCAGACTTCGGTGGTGACCGGGAGCCCGTCCTTCTTCGCTCGGCGGACCATCTCCACGGCGACGGCGGTTGAGATGTGGGCGACGTGATACCGAGCGCCGGTTCGGCGACAGAGGTCGATGTCGCGCTCGATCATCGCCTCCTCGGATCGCGGGTCGAGGCCGGGGAATCCCAGGCGGCGCGAGACTTCGCCCAGGTGCATCACGCCGCCGGCGGAAAGGTGGCGGTATTCGCAGTGCTGGATGAGCAGCGCCCCGGTGCGTGCGGCTTGTTCGAATGCCAAGCGCATGACACCGTCGTCGTTGACGCCGTCGCCGTCGTCGCTGAAAGCGACCGCGCCGTGTTCGATGAGCGCGGCGAAATCGGTGAGTTCGCGCCCCTGTCGACCGCGGGTGATCGTCGCCACCGGCGCGACGGCGCAGTGGCCGATCTCCCTCGCTCGGTCGAGGATGAATCGCAGCACTTCGGGCGAGTCGATGGGCGGTTTGGTGTTGGGCATGCAGGCGACGTAGGTGAATCCTCCGGCTGCGGCTGCGGCGGTTCCCGTCTCGATGGTTTCCTTGTGGGTGAAGCCCGGCTCGCGGAGGTGGACGTGGATGTCCATCAGACCTGGGCAGACGATGCAGCCTGATACGTCGAGCACACGGGCATGGCGCGGAGCGTCCTTGGCGATCCGGCCCGCGACGACGAACACATCGGCGATTTCATCTCGCTGGGCGAAGGGATCGATAACGTGACCGCCGCGGAGGAGCAGCGAATCATGGTGTTCCACGCGATTCATGCAGCATCCGTCCCGCAATGCCCGGCGGGGTTTTCTTCATTGGGCACGAAGTTGTCCTCGCAGCTTTCCACGTATCCGCACTGCTCGCAGACCGATTTGCAGTGTCGCCGTTGCAGCGACGCAGCTTCGCACATCGGGCAGGTTGCGACCCTCGGATCACGACCGGCCGCGCTCGCGATGACTCCTTCCGTGGACATGAACGCCTCCTGAGAGCCTATTCCAGAAGGACATGGCGGCGCTTCGCTTGGCCATGCCACCCACGCCGAATCGGGTAGGCTGCTTCGTGCGAACGCTACCAGCGACGTCCGTCGGTCGGTACTATACCGCGCGGGATTCGAGAACCTAACTCGGAGCGAGGTGCAGACATGGGGTTCGTGACAGTTCCTGCAGTCAACATTTCGACCCCAGCGGGGTCGCGGAATGTAGCGACGGGTGAAGCGCAGTCCGCCGAAAGGCGGACGAAGCGGAACCCGTGGGTATCAATGGAAAGGAATGGTCCCGCCCCGGAGGGGCGGAGGAAACGAGGGAACGCGGCCTTCCTCCGCCCATCGGGGGCGGGTTCGCGGGACGGAACGATGACCACGGGTTCCGTCTCCCGGAGTACCGGGAGACTCCACCCGTGGCTACATTCCGCGACCCCCTCCGGGGGTCGAAGGACACCCCGCCGACACTGTCATGCACCCGCGGACATGAGTCATTTCACATCTCGACCGGCAAGGTGTTTCGCTCTGCGGACGACGCTGGTCGCCAGTTTGTTTGCGATCGCGTCCTCGACGATCGTGTTTGGGCAGCAGCCCGGGATCGAGCTGCAGCCGACCGCTCAGTTGCTCGTTCTCAACGCGAAGATATGGCCCGGCCCTTCCGCGAAGCTGTCCGCGCCCAGTGAACCCGATCCCACGGCGCTAGCGGTGCTCGAGGGGAAGTTTGTCGCGATCGGCGACGACGAGAAGATTCGCCCGATGATCGGTCCGGGGACGAAGATCATCAACGCGCGAGGGCGGCGGTTGATCCCCGGTATCACGGACAGTCACACGCACATCATCGGCGGCGGGTTTCAGCTTGGCCAACTGGAGCTGCGCGAGGTGAAGAGCAAGCAGGAGTTCATCGACGCCGTCGCCAAGGCGGCGAAGGACGCAAAGCCGGGCGAGTGGTTGCGCGGAGGGCGATGGTCCGTCGAAAGCTGGGAGAAACCGGAGACCCCGACGCGACATTGGCTGGACCCGGTGTCCGGCGATACTCCGGTCCTTCTCTCGCGTATGGACGGGCATAGTTCGCTCGCAAACTCCGCCGCGCTGAAGCTCGCCGGGATCGACGCAAGCGGTCCGGCTGACCCCAAAGGCGGCGAGATCGAACGCGATCCGAAGACGCACGAACCCACGGGAATCCTCAAGGAATCGGCGGTCGATCTGGTGGGCAAGTTCGCGCAGGAGCGAACGGCGGAGCAGCGCTATGAAGCGCTCCAGCGAGCGATGAAGCACGCGAATTCGCTGGGCGTCACCTCCGTGCAGGACATGAGCGAATGGGCGGACATCGAGGTTTTCCGTCGAGCAGAGCAGGAAAAGTCCCTGACCGTTCGTCTCACCAGCTACCTTCAGATCGGCGACTGGACGAAGCCCGTTCCGAAGGACACGCCTGGTGTTGCCGGTGACAAGAGCGTGTCATTCCTTGATTACGTCGCCGGACTTGGGACGGGCAGCGCTTGGTTCCGCGTCGCCGGATTCAAGGCCTACGTGGACGGTTCTCTCGGGAGTCGCACGGCCTACATGCACGAGCCCTTCGCCGATGCGACGCCGGATGCGAGCCATCCGCGCGGGATGTTGACGGCGATCGCCGATCCGCCGGAGTCGTTTCAGAAGCTCGTCACGGCCGCGGATCGGCAGGCGCTGCAGATTGCGATTCACGCCATCGGTGATGAAGGAAACCGCGTGTCGCTCGACGCGTACGAGGCTGCTCAAAAAGCGAACGGGAAGCGCGACGCCCGACATCGGGTTGAACATGCCCAGCATCTTCTCGTTTCTGACATCTCGCGGTTCGCTTCGCTCGGCGTCGTGGCTTCGATGCAGCCGTATCATAAGGCCGACGATGGTCGCTACGCCGAGAAGGCGATCGGGAAAGATCGGCTCGACGGTTCGTACGCCTACCGCCGACTCGTCGACGCCGGTGCCCTCGTGGTGTTCGGTAGCGATTGGCCGGTGGTCACGATGGATCCGTTCGCCGGGATCGACTCCGCCGTGAACGCCCGCACGCTCGCCGGCGATGTTTGGCTTCCCTCGCATTCCCTGACCCTGGCCGAGGCGATGTATGCGTACACAGCCGCTCCGCCGAAGGCGATCCATCGAGAGACGAGTTTGGGAACGATCGAAGTCGGCAAGCTCGCGGATTTCGTCATTCTTCGGGACGACCCTTTCGCGGTGCCTGCGGAGAAACTGGGCGAAATCAAGGCGTGGCGGACCATCGTAGGTGGGAAGGTCGTGTACACGGCACCGCAATGAACGCCGCGGAAGACCACTGGTGGGCAAGCCATGTGGGGCACCCGGGGGACGACAAGCGTCCAGGATTGGAACGTTCTCGCCGCTTCAAGCGGCCGCTTTTCGTCGGCAATGACCTGTGGTACGCTTCCACCCAGGTATTTTCCAGAAAGGAGTGTGACGGAATGTTGAGACGGAAATTTTGGGCGATCGCCGGGGCGGGTCTCGGCGTGATCGCCTGCACAACGGCTTGGGCGGAACCGCCCAAGCCGGGCGTAGCGGCCGTCGTTGGGGGTGAGACGATCACCACGGCGGAACTGGACGCTCGGGCGCTGAAGACGAACATGAAGTTGGCGCAGTCGCTGTACGACGCTCGTAAGCAGGCGCTGGACCAGCTCATCATGGAGAAGCTCCTCGGTCCGGAGGCGAAGGCCAAGAGCGTTGCGGTGGACAAGCTCCTGCAGGACAAGATCGCGGAGAAGGTCAAGCCGGTAACCGACGGCGACATCGAAAGTTACTACAAGGGTAACTCGGCGCGGATGGGCGGCAAGACGCTCGAGCAGGTGTCCGCGCAGATCAAGAGCTTCCTCGTAACGCAGGGGGAGACGCTCGCTCGCGACGGAATCCTCGCCCAGTTGAAGGAAAAGGCCGACGTGAAGGTCACGCTCGACCCGCCTCGGATGGAAGTGGCCGTCGCGGCGAACGATCCCGTCAAGGGGCCGAAGGACGCGAAGGTGACCATCGTCGAATTTTCGGAGTTTCAGTGACCGTATTGCTCTAGGGTCGGTCCGACCCTTAAGCAGATTGAAGAGGCGTATCCGGGCAAGGTCCGGATCGCATTCCGTCACTTCGCCCTCCCAATGCACAATCGAGCGCAACCCGCGGCGGAAGCGTCTGACTGCGCGAATGAACAGGGCAAGTTCTGGGAATTCCACGACAAGCTGTTCGGCAACCAGCAAGCGCTGGCGAACGAAGACTTCACGAAGTACGCCACCGAGCTTGGCTTGGACGTCGAGGCCTTCAAGAAGTGCGTTGAATCCGGCAAGTTCACGGCCGACGTGAAGAAGGACGCTGCGGATGGTCAGGCCGTCGGCGTGACCGGCACGCCGGCGTTCTTCGTCAACGGGCGATTCCTGTCCGGTGCGCAACCGTTCGAGGCGTTCAAGGCGATCATCGACGAGGAGCTGGCGCGACAGTAGCGGTTTGAGGAATCCCGTGGGACCGACTCTCCAGTCGGTCTCTGCGGCTGGTTCTACCGGATGACCGACTGGAAAGCCGGTCCCACACGCTTGTGATTGTAGGGTGGGTTCATGCGAGAACCCACCCTACTTTTTTTTCGCCACGACGATGGTGATGTCGTCGGACTGTTCCGCGAGGCCGACGAACCGTCGGACGTCCCAGAGAAGCTGCTGGGCGAGCTGCTGGGCACTGAGCTCGACGTGTCGACGCACCGATGCGAGCACCCGAGCCCACCCGTACTCCTCACCGTGGAAATCCATGGCTTCGGTAACGCCGTCGGTCATGAACACCAGCACGTCCCCGGACTCGAGAGCGATCGCTTGCACCTCGAATACCTCGCCCGGTCGTACGCCGATCACCAATCCCCCGGCCTCCAACTCCGAAACCTCGCCGCGACGAACCAGGATCGGCGGCAGGTGTCCCGCGCTGCTGTAAGTGAACTCGTTCCGATCGGCGGAGAAGACGCCGAAAGCGAGGGTTACGAATTCGCTGGGCAGCGTGTCGCGGCAGAGATCCTTGTTCACCCGCGAGACGATCTCGCCGACGCATGAGGTACACGACGCGTGGGCGCGCAGGGACGACCGCGCCGAGGCCATCATGAGCGCCGCGGGCAATCCCTTTCCGACCACGTCCGCGATGCACACGCCGAGCGACCCGTCGGGGAAGGGAACGAAATCGTAGAAGTCGCCGCCCACCTGGAGCGTCGCTTCGTACACGCAGCCGAAGTCCAGCCCGACGTCCTTCGTGGGTCGGGCGGGCAACATGCGGCGTTGGATCTGTGCAGCGGCGTCGACCTGTTGCTTGACGCGCTCCGCGGCGGTCCGTCCTTCGACCAACTGCGTGGTGATGATCGCGGCGGCCGCCTGTGCGCCGATCGACTTCAACAGCTGCGTCTCGGCTTCGTTGAAGCGGTACCGCTTGGCGGTGTAGACGCGGAGAACGCCGATCGTCCGCCCGCGGAAGGTCATCGGCACGCAGAGGCCGCTGACGATCCCCTCGCGTTTGGCGTTTTCCGGATAGCGAATGCGCGGGTCGGTCGGCGCGTTCTCGATATACACCGCGTGACCGGCGAACGCAGCGGCGTCGATTTTGCTTTCGTGCAGAATCACCGGACCTTTTTGCAGGTATTCCTGGGACAAGTTGTGAACCGCCTTGACGACCAGCTCGCCGGTCGATTCGTTGAGCAGGCGAATCGCGCACGCCTTCACCGGCATGACGTCGACGACTTGTCGAACCGTGAGGTCGAGGATTTGCTGCAAGTCCAGCGTTCCCGCGAGGAGATCGGTCAATCCATGGACGATACGAAGGTCGGCGAGCTGTTGACCGATGGTTTCCGCCTGCGCGTAAATGGTGGCGATGGTGGCCGCGAGGAGATCGGAGAATCGGCGAATCGCCTCGGGCGTGCCGCCGGTGGCTGCGGATTCCGGAGCGCCGGAGCGAACCAACTCGTCGGCGTCAAGAGCGTACTTGATGGCGAGTTCGCGTAGGACTGGCTCCGGGGGAGCGAACGGTCCGCGGATACCGACGACGAGGACGGCCAAGCGCCGTTTCGCGGATTTGATCGGCGAGGCGTAGAGCGTCATTCCGTCGCCGCAGGTCGGCGAGACGCTTGGCGGAGGGACGTGACAGCATTCACGGACCGCGTGGAGAAAATCCGCGGCGCCGAGCGCGGAGTTGCCCAGCATCTCCGAAAACGGACTTCCCCAGGTCGGCACGGTGATGGGAGTGCCATCCGTCTGGCACATGACCACGGTCATCTGCCCGAGGCGAGAGAAGCTTTCTTGCAGCATTTGCAGCGCTTCAACGCGGAGCACCCGCGTGATATCACCGTCGCGCCGCGGCGGCGTCCGCGCGGGCGTTACGCTTTGGGTCTTGGAGGCCGGCGGCGGCAAGGTGGTTCTCACTCGGGAATGAAGTTGGTGCGGCGGTTCATTTGCATGACCGTTTCGGAGATCAACCGCGCCGCCGCTTCCAAATCGGACAAACTCACGATCTCCACCTGCGTGTGCATATAACGATTGGGGATGCCGACGAGCGCCGTCGCCACGCCGGCCCGCGTCAGTTGAATGACGTTGGCGTCGGTTCCCGTTGCGCCCGGCGTTCCCTCGAACTGATGCGGAATCCGCTTCGCCTTGGCCGTCTCCGATAGCATTTGTCCGAGCTTTGGGTTCACGTTTGCTCCGCGCACGATGGTCGGACCTTGTCCGACTTTCACGTCACCGATCGTTCGTTTGTCGATATCGGGATAGTCCGTGGCGTGGGTCACGTCGACGGCGATGCCGACTTGCGGATCGACGCCGTAGCAGGAGGTCGTCGCCCCGCGCAGACCGATCTCCTCCTGCACCGTGCTCACCGCGAAGAGAGCGGCGCTCATCTTTCGCCCGGCGCAAAGTCGGGCGGCTTCCATCACCACGAACGTGCCGCACTTGTTGTCGAAGGCCGGTGACGTGACCAAGTCGTTCCCGAGGGCAACCATCTCCAGGCGGAACGTGATCGGGTCGCCGATGCTGACGACGTGTTCCGTCTCCTTCTTGCTCTTGGCGCCGATGTCGACCCACATTTCGCGGAGCTCGGTCTTCGCGCCGCGCTCGTCGGGCTTGAGCACATGGATCGGTTTGCGCCCAATGACGCCGTCGATGGGTCCGTGGCGAGTGTGGACGACCACCCGCGAACCGGGGAGGACCGATGGGTCGATCCCGCCGATCGCAACGACGAAGATGAATCCGTTGTCGTCGATGTACCGGACCATCAGCCCGATCTGGTCGCAGTGCCCGGCAAGCATCACCCGCGGGAAGCCTTTGGGATTGATCCCGACCGTGACGTTCCCGTGTACGTCGGTCTCGACCGTGTCCGCGAACGGTTTCATCCGCTCCCGCACGAGCCGCTGGACGGGTTGCTCAAACCCCGATGGTGAAGGCGTCTCCTCGATCGCCTTGAGGAAGTCGTACGAGTCCTTTCGCACAATTAAATCTCCACTTTGTGGCCGAACGTCAATGAAGCCCTGTTGGGGAGGATACACGCTCTCAGGGCGAGCGACAAAACGAGCGGGAAGGGAGGAGGGGCGCGCCGCCGCAGGGGCCAAGGGCGAGTGTTCGCAGCGTGCCGTGGCACGGTTCTTGCTAGGTCCGTTTTGCGTGACGCTTGTGTTCGGTGCGAGCGGACCGCGCAGCCGTGTTTTGACGCCAACGAAGCGGGTGCGTATGTTCCGATGAGAGTATGGGGCGGGTGGGGCCGGAGTCGCGGGCGCGGCCTGTCCCTTGGTGCTGGTCATGAAAGAGCGAACCAATCGAACGCGATCGTCGTCGTGTGGCCTTCGGGGACACGTCTGGCGGCTGTTCTGGGTGGTGCTCCTTGCGATTCACGCGGGCGCCGTGCCGACCTCTGTGCGCGGCCTGCCTCCTTTCTCTGACGCCACGCTCGACGCGTTCACCGTTTTTCGGTTCGCCGGACTGCTCCTTGCGGCTACGTTCTGTCTCTTGAAAGTTGCTGACGTTTCCTGGTTGAAGATTCGGCCAGGTTGGCGCGGGTCGGTGTCGATCGCTGTGGTGTTGGCGCTGCTTCATGTCAGCGCGGTGCAGCGCGCCCAAGAAGGGGACTTGACCCTCACGCCGTCCCAGGTCGGCGTGTTTCTGTTCGTCGGTACGAGCGTGAATCTGGATCTCGCCCGCCGTTCCATTCGGGTGCTGGTCGCCGAACTTCGTGCGACGCACGATCGCGGGGTGGCGGATCGTCCGCCGGCGGGGGCGACGTACGCTTCGACCCCGTTGCAACCTCCGATCGATCTGGATCGGTTGACGTCCCCGCTGGCCCCTCGACCTCCCCCGGGTTTCTCCATGTCCCTGGCGTCATAGTTCGTCGTTCCTCCGCGATCGTCCCAGTCGATGACGCGGTGGCAAACGGACGTGCTCCTCCTTACGACGGTTGAACAGCTTCCATCGCATGCGGACCGACTTTGCGGTTCGCGGTTCGGCGTGTCGCGCCGGCCGACGTCGTGCGATCCGCTCGCGATGGAACGCAGCGTTACCCCTGTAGCAGTTGAACATTCTATCGCGGCGGTCCCCGACGCTTTCGCGCGGACGCGCGAGTTCTTGGATTCAGAAAATGGAGAAGGAAATGATCTCACGTTCGTTCGCCATCGGCGCGATGGCCAGCCTCGCTTTCGTTGCTTCGGCCCCGGCGCTCACCGTTCCTTTCACGGAGAACTATTCCGCGGATGCCGCGGGGTGGGTCGCGGGGAACCTTGGCGCTCTTACGTGGAACGCGGCGGGCGGTCCGGACGGAAGTTCGTATGTCTCGACGGTGTTCAATTACCAGGCCAACAACGCGGGCGACAATCCAGCGGTCTTTCGAGGGCAGGACGAGTTCGGGGCCAGCGGGAATGCCTTTGTGGGTAACTGGGTCGAGGGGCGCGTCGGCACGTTCTCGGTCTACGTTCGCCACGACGCGGGCGTGCCGTTGACGATCTTCACGCGCTTCGCCGGGCCGGCCAACTTTCCGGGCGCGGCGGGCGTCGCGTTCGCTCCTGTTGCGAGCGGCGTTTGGACTCCGGTCACCATCCCGGTCTATTTCGGAAGTCCGAATTTGGTGACGTTCGAGGGAACGAGTTACGGCGCCGTGTTCCCCAACATCGGTCACTTGCAAATCGGAGCGACCGTGCCCGTGTCGCTGGCCCATGTGAATCAGAACATCACGTTCAGTCTGGATCAGCCGACGATCACGGCAAATTCGGTGCCGGCGGTTTCGGAGTGGGGGCTCGCCAGTTTGGGGCTCACCGTGTTGGTGGCCGGTACCGTGGTTCTTCGCGGCAAGCGAGGAACGGTCGTCCGGGCGTAGTTGTAAGACGGGAGGGCGGGGCTTGCGTTCGTCGGGAGAATCCGACGAGGGTCGCGAAAATCGCGACGGCGCTCGCCGCCCAAGAACCACGCGCTTGCGCTTGTGGCTCGTACGGCAGCCCTTCCCGATTCCGAGGATGGTACGAGTGGGAGAGGAGGCAAAGCATGTTTCAAGGCAAGAAGACAACGAGCTTTCGGGCGCGGTTGATGGCCGCCGCGACGATGTTGGTGCTGACGACGCGAGTGACCGCGACGACCGTTCCGTTCACCGAGGATTTCACGGCGGGTTCGGCGAACTGGCGGGACAACGGTTCGATCAACCCGTTGTCGTGGCAGTCGTCGGGCGGGCCGGATGGGAGCGGGTTTGCGAGGACGACGTTCAATTTTCAGACGTCGACGCCGCAGGGGACGCCCGCGTTGTTCCGCGGTCAGCAGGAGTTCGACTCGAGCGGGGGGGCGTTCTTCGGGAACTGGCTCACCGACGGCGTGACCGAAGTTCAGGCCTACGTCCGGCATGACGCGGATCGGAACTTGAACTACTTCGGTCGGTTCGCAAGTCCGTTTGGGTTTCCGGCGATGGTGGGAGTCGTGCCAACGTCGGTCGCGCCGAATCAGTGGACGTTGATCTCGCTTCCGATCACGGCGTCGAGCCTGATCGCGGAGGGTCCGTCGACGTTCGACGGCGTGTTTTCCGCGGTGGGGCGGGGTCAGTTCGGCGTGGCGGCGGCGCCGCTGGCCGGTGTGAACCGAGTCGTGACGCTCGATCTCGACCAGGTTCGCGTGGTTCCGGAGCCGGCGACGATGGTGTTGCTGGGCGTGGGCGCTTGGATGGCGATGCGGCGGCGGGTGCGCCGCGGGACGATCGCGCGATGAGGCACGCAGGGATCCCAATCCTGTTCCTCGCTCTTCACGCGACCGCTCGCAGCGCGAGCGCTGCGGACTTCGCGTTCCCGATCCCCAGTGACGACCGCTGGCACTATCCGTTCAACTTCTCTCCCGGGGCGAGGCCGGCGGCGTCTGTGTTCAGCACGTTCGGCGATCCGGATTTCGACGGGTTCAACGATCGGGATGCGGCGTTCATCGTCGCCTGGGAGACGGACGGCATGATCCTGCCCGGGTTGGCGCTCGATCAATACAACGTCTGCTCGGTCGAAGTCGTGCTGCGAAACGCCCCCAGCGCCGGTTGGGCCATCGACCTTTCGGTCGATGAGTGGTTCACGTTCGGTGCGAACGGAGGAAACGGCGACGCGGACGCCGGTCGTCCGATCGAACTCTTCGGCGTCGGGTTCGGGCCGACGTATGACTATGCGACGTGGGTGGAGGACGACGCGTATGCCGGCGCGGAATGCGACCTGGTTTCGCAGGTGTGCAATAATCACCCGCGCGATCCGTATCCCTTCGTCTACCAAGCGGGCACGGCGGCGAAACTGCACGTGGAAGATTCCATCAAGGGATTCCACAATGCGGGTGCAAACCCTCCATTGTGCAATTCGCCGACGCATATTTGTCCCTTTACGCCGATCCCGTGGGCCGTCGGAGCGCCGATCAACTATCTCCCCAATAACCAGCCGACTTCGTTCGACGTCGTGTTCGACGTGAACCTGTCGCTCTCCGAGGGGAATGTCCGAAAGTACTTCCAGGAACAGTTGCGTGGGGGTCGTGTGTTTGTGGAGGTCACGACCTTGCTGTTCGCGAATTTCATGAGTTCGCAGACGGGTTATCCGGTCTTCTACACCAGGGATGCGACCGGTCCTGGAGTGCGAGCGCCGCACTTGCTGATCCGTCTGCAAAGCGATCCGATTGGGGATCTCGACGGCGACTCGTTGGTGCTTCTCTCCGACTACAAGGTGGCGCGACAGTGCATCGCCGGTCCCGGTCGGCCTCCCTTTTCGCCGCCGGGACGTGGGATCAAGACTTGCCTCTGCGCCTTCGACGCGGACGCGGATGCCGATGTGGATCTACGCGATCTAGCGAGAATTCAGAATGAATACACAGGAAGCTAAAGAGCCCAAGCGAGTCCCGAACACGCGTAGGGTCGCCGCTTCGGGGCGACTCCGTGCGGATCGAAGAGCCTTTACGCTGATCGAACTCCTTGTTTCGAGCTCGATCATCACCATTCTCATTTCCGTGTTGCTCCCGGCGTTGGGAAGAGCCCGCGAATCCTCGCGACAGATCGTCTGCCGCAATAACCTGCGATCCATTTGGACCGGTGTGTTGCAATATGCGCTCAACAATCGTGATCGCGTTCCCTTTATGGAGGACATTAACCTCAATGACCCGAACGCGGATCCGTTTGATCCCGAGTACAAGACGACGGTGGGCGTCGCCCTTCGGGACTATCTGACCGACGGCGTATGGCGATGCCCCAGCGCCATTAAGGGTTATCCTCAGGCCGCGGGATCGCAAGGCTGGACGATGACCTATTGGTTCCGCACCGCGGGAAAAGTCGGGGAAGGAGTCCCGTTTGATCGAACGCCGTGGGGGACCAAGAGCGCGCTGGATCCCATTGTCAGCAACTATGTCAACTTCGACGGTCGCCCCATGAAATTCGTGAGCGGGCGACGACACACGCCCAGCAACCCTGCCGCGCCCAACAAGGACGAGATCGGACCGTGGACCTTTGCATTTCCCATTATCGCCGATCAGATCGACGGCGACGAAGTGCAGGGGACGCCGAAATATCCACACGTGGGCGTGGTCGACAAGCGGATGGACCTCAAAGGGGCGAGGTCGCTCTTTGAAAAGAATTCAGGAACGGGCAGACTGCCTTCGCGAATGGAAATCCAGGCGTACGGGGACAAAGAGGCGAATATCGTCTTGACGCGGAGTCCGTACAAACATCGCAAGGGGCATTGAACTCGAGTGCGTGAACAGAGCCGCGGTCCACGGTGTAGGGTCGCCCTTCATGGGCGGCGTCGTCGCTCACTCCAGAGCGCCCGATTCAGTATTCGCCGCGGATGAACCGCGGCGCCAAACGTTGGTGCATTTGCTTGCCGTTCGTTGTTCGGGAGTGTGGCTTGGACGTTGCCCCAGGAACCCTCACCCCTGCCCCTCTCCCCAGGAGGGAGAGGGGTTAATGGGATAGGCTTTTAGTACTACAACGCTAAGAAAGCTCAAGAAATCTCAAGCGGCCAGCCGACGGTTGGTTCGAGTGGAACTCGAACCCAGGAGACCATTGGCATGGACGCGGACACGATTCTTCGGATCAAACCGGCTTTGACCGAATACCT
>ORJL010874730.1_pt1 | contig 20963 bp, 24 predicted proteins | sample 1779941 | NCBI WGS metagenome assembly ORJL01 (sample SAMEA104232317, study PRJEB22302) | groundwater metagenome | biome: forest; feature: aquifer; material: groundwater | place: USA | collected 2011-08-07 | depth 5.8 m
ACCGGCAGAACGGGGGCAACTACTTGCTTTGCCGCGGCAACACTCCCGCTGACAAGCACGTCCTCAAGTACTTTGAGCAGACGATAAACGCCAAGTGGAAGGCAGGCGCCGATGTGGCCAAAGAATGTGACACTGTCGCCTTCCGAGATTACGTGGTTAACGTCTACTGGCCGGCAGCCTTCAGGCGGGCCGTCAAGGCCGCTTTTGCCAAGCCCGACTTGGCCGCGACCATGCAGTCGCTCTACGACTACGCCTTCGCAGGCGAAGGTGCAAGGCTAGAAGTGCCGGTAGTCATCACGCGCAACAAGGAAATAGCAAAACAAATCATCGGCGAGACGCTCGCGGAGTTCGGGAGGGAAAAGAAGTGATTGAATTGCCTCAAGTTGGCGGCCAGAATCGGCAGGACGCCAAGAGCGCCATAATCCGCACGCTTTCGGAAAAGTGGCCATTGTCCGCAAAGCAAATACACTCGGCCGTTTCAAAAGACGGCGGCAGGCTCACGTATCAGGCGATTCACAAGTCGCTTGGCGAGCTTCTGGAAGCGGGTACTGTTTCCAAAGCAAATTCTGGCTATTCGCTTAGCCTTGATTGGATTGTCGAGCTCCGCAAATTCTCTGAAAAGCTCGAGTATGAGTATTCGGGTAAGAAGAAGTTGTCACTCAACCGTTCTCCGGGTTTGTTGTTTGTTGCAGCCAGGACATTCTCGCTGCTGACCAACCTGATTTTCAAGAATAACTTGCGCTTAGAGCACGATGCAATGTATTTGTTTGGCAACCGCGTCAACATGGTTCCGACGCACTTACTAGTTTCTTTGACAAAGGACCTTAACGCAGCGGGAAAGACGTCGCTCCTTTACAGGCACGCAAGAGAAAGCGGTTACGAATGGTCCAAGGCAGTCATAAGCCGCGGGTTTGTCCACTCGCCCGAAGAGCTTACTTTTCACGGTGCTGATGCGTTTGCAGTTGCCGGATGGCCTCCGTACGCTATAGAAGAATTCGACTTGCCTGGCAAGCGCCTGACCTTGAGCGTAGAGCATTCGAGCTTGGCGCTCGAGTACCTAAAGGCGTTTGGGAAGACCAGCCGTCCGACTTGCGACATCCTGCGAGGGCTCCTCGCCGGCGGCTTCTCCCCAGTTTTTGCTGATGACACTTTCGAGGGAATTGAAACCGCGTGCATTATCAAAGGCGACAAGAAGTGCGTGTTTGTCATACGCCCACGCAAGTTCTTTGACTTGCATGACCCCGAAATCCAGCGCCAACTAGCCCGGAACGGCGAAAAACTCGACTTGACCTTCCTCAAGAAAGCCGACTTTTCAGCAGCAACGAAAGAAACTACCCTTAAACTAGGTGAAAAACAATGAACGAACTACTATTCCAGAACGAGCCGCACGACGCCAAAGCGCAGGTAGTCAAGATTCTCTCCAAAAGCTGGCCCCTCACTGCAAAACAGCTACACTCGAAAATCGCGGCCGAAATCGGCGTCAAGCCCCTAACCTACCAGGCGGTGCACAAGGCGCTAGGAGAGCTGTTAGACGAGGGCGTGGTTTCCAAGGCGCCTGACGGCTACTCGCTTTCATTCGACTGGATTGACGGGCTCTCGCGGTTTTCTGACGAGTTGAAGTCCTCTTACTCTAAAGCTGGGTCGGGCATGCCTGCCGGCCAGTCCGTGCTTTTCTTCGACTCTACCGCCGAGGTAGATGATTTTCTGGTTTCCTTCGCGCAGAAGGTTTTCGACCCCAAGGACAAGGTCCTGGCGCTCCAGTGGTGCCACTTTTGGATTCCTCTGTTCCTCAAGCGCGAGACTTACCTGCGCTTGAAGGAAGTTGTGAGCTTGTCCGACAGCTACGCTATTACTCCCGCAGACACGCCGCTTGACCGGTGGTGCGCGGACTACTGGCGCAAGAACTCCAAGCTGAAGCACAGATTCGGAGTGAAGGAGGCGACAAGCACCGACACGATAGTTTACAAGGACTTTGTCGTGCGCGTCTACTACCCGCTCGAGTTCAAGAGGGCGCTCGACAGGGTCTACAACTCGGCTCCCAAGATGAGCGACTTCGATGTCGACAGCTTCTACGAGGCGGTCTTCATGAAAAAGGCGAAAGTGCCGGTCGCAATCATCCGCAACCAACAACTCGCAGACCAGCTGAAGAAAGAGACGATAGCGCTGTGCGGAGGGAGAAAATGACTTCAGTCCTAGGCTCGGCATTGGGCGGCGTGAAAGGCGCGGTCTTAAACGCACTCGCCAAGCAAACGCCACTAACTGCGAAGGAAGTCCACCGAATTATTACAAGCGAAGGCGTCAAAACTACCTACCAAGGCGTGCATAAGGCGCTAGGCGACCTAGTGGAGCAAGGCGGTTTGTGTAAGTTAGAGAGGGGGTATTGCTTGAGCCAGTCGTGGCTTTCCTCTGTTTCCCAAGAGGTAACGGCGCTGCAGTCGAGTTCCCAGTCTCCGGGCTTCACGGTGTTTTCGAAGGATTCGGGTCGCTTGTCAGGCGCTTTTCATGCCATTACTCTCTTTAAACACCTCCTGCACAAGGGGCGCATCAAGTTCTCTCGCGACGAGCTGTTTCTTTTCGGCAACCGTATTGCCTTCATTGGAATGAGCGACTACTACCGCATCTACAAACGGCTTGAGAAAATCGCCCCCAGCCTCATCTACGCGTGCACCACTGAATTTGGCAAGGAGTGGTTCGAAGTGATGAGACAAAGCCGCTTTTCCAACAATATGGAAGACGAAATAAGGTTTGGCATAGATTCACTGAGCATCGCAGGCTGGGGCGGAATAGAGATAGATTCCCTTGACGTTTCCAAGCGAGAGGCGAGAGTGACGATGAACTACTCCCCCTTCGTCGCAGAATACCTAGCCCGAAGTCCAAGACCAAAGCACCCCGTAGACGACATGGTGCGAGGATGCCTAGCTGGAGGATTTCGGACAATACTCGGCGACAACACCCTGGAATGCAGAGAAACCAAATGCCTAGCAAAAGGCGACAATCAATGCGTGTTTGAGGTTGGGCCGAACAGAAAGGGGTTCACTCCATTTTAATTGACGGACTGTCTACTAGTTTATATTGAGCCACAACCTTTAAACTGCCAATTCAGTAATATGTACGTGTCTGATCGGGTAAGCACAGGAATCCCACATCTAGATGTGGCTTTACAGGGGGGTATACCTATTAATAGCCTAGTCCTAATCTCGGGCGGTGCCGGTACGGGAAAGAGCACTTTTTGTTTACAGTATTTGCTAGATGGTGCGAAAAATGGAGAGGCGGGCTTGTATATAACTACAGAACAAAACGAGGTAGAACTTAACCGTCAAACTGCGGCGTACGGCATTAGCCTAAGTGAAATGATAGAGAAAAATGCGATTAAAGTGTTGTTTGTGGATATTTTGAAGGAAGAGAACGCAATTCCGACTATTTCTTCAGCTATTTCGGATTTTAGACCAAAACGCCTAGTTCTAGATTCTCTAACGACTTTTTCTGAATATGCTGCAATTAGCGATTATGCTAAGGATATTTTGTTGAAGCGCGGGGGCATCGCAGTAAGGAGCATTGATCAAGTGGCACCAAAAAAAATCTCAGACCGCACTATGATTAAGCGGATGCTAGCATCACTTCTTAATGAATTAAGACGCAGTAACGCCACGATATTAATGACCTCTGAAATACCTTTCAAAGGAAACGCGCTGAGTTCGGATGGAATCAGCGAGTTTTTGGCAGATGGAGTAATAACGCTCCACTACCTCGGTATAGGTAGTGCGAGATTTAGGACTATGCAGATAAGAAAAATGAGGTATACTGGTCACGAACTAGAGCCGCTTTCTTATGAAATAGTAAAGACGGGTATGAATATAGTTATAGAGAAACCTTTCAGGTAATAACATGTTTGATGTCGTAGCCGATTTGATGCTTCATAAGCAGCTCGTATTCGGTGAAGGTTCAATAAAATTATTGAATCAAACGGCAGTGATATTTCCGCTAGTTACCCTGTTCGAGGTCCAAAAAGCACTAGAAGCATCGAATAAGCAATTCGAATTGTACTTGTCTTCCAAAAGACTAGGCAAACTCTGGATTGATGAACTTTTCCGAACTTATCATATGAATACTATTGAAGAACAAGCTAGATGGGGAGAAAAAGCAGTTACTTTGGCCGGCTTTGGGAAAATGAAGGTTATGAGCTGGGATACTGACAAACGGGAAATGACGTATAGGCTGTACGAGAGTTCAATGGCAAAAACGTACGGAAACATTGGACGTGCAGTTGATCACATCCCTAGGGGCTGGTATGCGGGAGCAACATCGACCTTCTTCCAAGAAGATATAGATGCTATCGAAGTTAAGTGTTTTTCAAAAGGAGACGAATTTTGTGAGTTCATAGCAAAGAAACCCGATGAAATAGCTAAACACGAAGAGTTTAAGACCCAGTTTCCTCAAAAGTAAATAATGACTAACTTTGGCCATCTCGGAAAGTTGCATTCGGATATTTGGTGGAATCACGACCTAAGAGAATTCGTTCTTCTCGAAGAAAGTGCTAAGTCTTTTCTTATTGAACTAAGTTACGGCGAAGCTCAATCAAAAAAAGCGGCCCGTCACATATCTAGAAGTTATTTCTTCTACGATGAGGCCGTTAATGCGGTATCGTTTCAGTCTAAGGCGAAGTATTTTGAATTAGTCGAGAAAGAGCATGCTTTAGCAATAAAAACATTAGGCGGAAACCCAAAACTCGGTCGATATTACTTCTTATGGTGGTATTATTTTTCGCTTAGGCGACTCCCCAGTTATTTGTTCTTTCTCTTGCTGTATCATTACGTGTCCGTTCCCCTACGTTATTGGTTATTCATTCCGCTTGTTTTTTTATTCGTAGCTGCCGCCGGTGTTGCCGGACACAACGCCCGAAACAAGGAATTGACTGAAAAGGGATTGGTAGCTTATTGGCGTGCAACTTACTTTTTTGGTTTGAATAAAAAGCAAATTCTTTACTGACCTATCGCCCATACCGTCGTTCTTTTTGTTCGTATTCTTCGAGTATTTCGTCCAGTTTTTCTTTTGTGTATTCTGGGTAGTGGAAGTCTGCGAAGTAGAGTTCGGCGTGAGCCATTTGGACTAGGGGACAGGAAGAGAGGCGGTGTTCGAAGCCAGAGCGGATGACCAAATCTATATTGCTATCGAGGTAGAGGTAAGGAGTTATATCGGGGTTTAAGGTGGTGCCAGCCTTGAGCATACCATTGTTGAAGGCTTTTGCCAGTTCCCACTCTCCGTCATAAGCGCATAGAAAATTACAGCGCGGACCGGTTCTATTTTTTGAAGTTTCTTCTAGCTCTTTGAGTGCGTCAAGGTAATCTGGGGGGAGGAGTTCGTCATCTCCGATATGCCGGAAGCGTATGCCTGCAGCCTCAAAATCAGGTCTGCGGCTGAAACGCTTATACATCTCTTTTTGTACTTCTAGTATCGGCATGATTTCCTCGCCGATGTCTCTTTTTAGAATATTATTTCTTGCTATTGCAAAAAAAGTGAGCTCCGTGGCTCTCCCTTCGATTAGGAAGAATTGAGTAATTAAGGGGGTTATTTCTTCTGCGCCTATCTTGTAGGCCTCCTCGTAAGTGTGCTTGTGCTCTTTCGCCCAACGACGATTGCCGTCGGGAATAATCAGGACATGGCCTAGTTTGGCACTCATTTTCTCACTTTCAATCGTGGGCGAACCAATCAATAAAACAATAGTATTAGGCATTATGATACTATTTAAAAGTAGTTAGATTACATTCCGCCTATTTTCTTTACGGTAATGCCCTTGTCGCCAATCTCCATTGGGTGGAGTTCGAGGGCGTGCTTGGTGCCCCTCATTTTGCGCACGTGGAGGGTGCGGAAGGCACTTTGGCCGGCTCCGAAGAGGCCGAGGACGACGACGCCGTCGGCCACGTACTCTTCCACCTCGTAGCGGGAAAACTTGATTGGCAGGCCCGAAGGCGACTCCTCCGCCTCGGTGGTGATGAGCGTCGTCAGGCCAGCCTTGGCGGAAATGTAGGCGAGCTTGAGAATGGCTTTCCTGATTTCGTGGGTGGTGTCCATTCTGAAGGCCATCGAGGGGATGGAGTCGAACACCATCCTCTTGGCGCCCATGTTGCGCGCGACGCTGATGGCGTCAACTAGAATCTTGTCGATGTCAAGCTGGCCGGGGAGAATCGCGTGGTCCTCCTCGCTGGGAACGCCCGCCTTGGCGCTGGTCACGTCAACAATCGCCAGCTTGCCTTTTTGCTCGAGCGCGCGGATGTCCCAGCCGAAGTTCGACATGTCGCTTCGGATTTCTTCCGGCCGCTCGTCAAAGGCGACGAAAACGCCTGGCTCGCCGAACTCGGCCGCCCCGCGGTAGAGGTACTGGCTGCAGAGGATGCTCTTGCCAGTGCCGCACGCGCCGCTGACCAGCATGGTCCTGCCTCGGGGAAACCCGCCCATAATTAGTTCGTCGAGGCCGTAAATGCCGGTCTGGACCCGTTCTACTGGCACGCAAGCATCACACAACCCGCGTTAAAAAGCGTTTGTAACCGTGGCCGCCAAACGGCAGCGGCACTAAAGGCCCCCTGGCAAGGCCGGCAAGTTAGTCCCGTGCGGTTAATTAGCGTTTTTGGCTTGCTTTTGGTGAAATGAAGAAAAAACCGTCCTGCCCAGCCTGCAACAAAGGCAAGCTTAAGCCGGTCCAAGACATCGTGACTGAGCTGGGAGGCTACGCTTTCGTCGAGAAGGGCGAGCGCTGTAGCCACTGCAAGGAAGAGTTCATGCCCGAGAAAGAGGGCCAAAAGACAATTTCTGCGGCCAGAAAGTTAGGCTTGTGGGAAAAGCGCTAAACTAACTCGGAACGCCCGGCAAACCACTCCCGCAAGCCTTTTAAAGAAAAGTATACTAAGTATACTTTATGAAGGGCGAGTTTACTACGATGAAGGTGAGGCGGCGTACCAAGCTCATGTTCGGCGCGCTAAAGGGCAGGCTAGTGCGCGAGAGAAAGATGAAGCTCTCGGATGACGCTGCGTTGTTCGAGATAGTCCGCCGTATAGAACTTGGAGAGGCCGGAGGGCGAGCCGCACACATCGAAGACCTGATCGGTGCCCTAAAGGGAGGCAAACCCTTCAACTCCGTCAAGGAAATCGATAAGGTAGTCTACGGATTGTGAGGGGGCATCGTGCTTTACACTGACTCCGGCTACTGGATAGCGCTTTTCGCCGATGCCGATGAATGCCACGCTAGGGCGGCAGAATTGTGGCCTTCTCTTTCAAAGGAGTCTCTGCAGCTTAGTGAGCACTGCCTGGGCGAAGTTTTTACCTTTCTAGCGAGCCGTTTCGGTCACCACCAAGCAAAGGAAAAATGCCTGGGCCTCCTCGCAGACAAGCGGATGACTATCGTTCAAGCGGCAGTGTCTGACTTTCATCCCGCCATTGAAACCGCCTCAAAATTCAACGTGAGCTTCGCCGACGCAATCACCGCAAGACTAATGGAGAACGACGGCGTAAAGCAGCTCGTTTCCTTTGACGCAGACTTCGACAAATTCCCAAAAATCAAGCGCGTCCACTGACTCGCGCTGGGGGTTTTGGTGGAAACCCCCGCGTGCGAGTCCGGGGGCCTTCAGGTGTCCATCACGGGGCAACTGAACGCTCTTTCATGCGAGTCAAAGAGCAATAGCTATATGCCGAAAGAGCTTATTAGCTTTTTCGCCGAGTCCGGGTCGATGTTGTAAACCAGCTCGACCGCGACGTCCGCGAGCCTGCGCGCCCGCCTGTAGTCGGCCTTCGCGCCGCCAACGAGCTTCTCGAGGCGTTTGGCGTCCTTGCCCTTGCTCTTGACAAACGCGACTACGGCGTCCGGGTCTAGCGCGGCAAGGGCGTTGAGGCGCGCGATTTCCATGAGCGACGAATAGACCGTGCCGTCGCCGGCGGTCAGGGTGCAACCGTATTTCTTGAGCTTGCCGCCGGCTTCCTTCACCCTGCGCTTGAGCGCCTTGTTGCCCTTGACCCAAACCGGCTTGCCTCTGGGCAAGAGCGTTGGGATTATGAGGATGGGATCGTCGTTGGAGATGCTGCCCACGCGCGTTGCCCGAATTGCATCAGCAAGGTAGGCCTTGGATTCAACTGCCTTGGAAACGTCGACTGAAATGCCGGTGGCATTTGCAGGCAGGGTCCAGCGCATATCGTAGGAGAAAATGCCGCCAGCGGTGCTTGCCGCTTCCTCCAAAAATCCCTCGAATTCCTTCCGCAGGCGGTTGTTCTCGTCAACGCTGCGTTTCATGAAGATTTTCTTGAGCTGGTATGCGACGGTGTCGCTCTTGGCCTGCTTGATGGTGTCAATGAGCTGGCGGGGCTCCATTGTGTGCGCCTGTTTCACTAGGTGCCTTTCCTTCCAGTAGTGCGCCTTTTCCAGCTCTTGGGCGAGTGCAGGGTCGAAAACGCCTTTCGCGCCGTTTTTTAGGAAGAGGTAGCGCTGCAGGCGCTTAGCTTTTTCCTCGAGTTCCTGGAGTGCCTCGACGGACTTGGCGCTTTTGAGGATTCGGCCCAGCCGCCTTACGGCGGTCATCGCAATCACGCCGGTAAGCTCAAGCAAGCCGTCGGCGCGTTTCCAGTGGCCGAAACGCGCCCAATCCGTGGATTCCGCTTCCAAAAGCAGCTCGTCGAGCAGGCGGCGAAACCGTGCATCGTGCTTTGCGAAGAACGCGCGCAACTCCTCGGGCGTGTAGTCGCTCTCTTGCAGGTTGCTCGCGTCAACGCGCGTCCGCAGGTCAAGGAAGTCGTCGAGGGAAGGCCGTTTCCACCCCGCCTTTTTGAGGTAGTAAAGGAAAGCCTCGTCCTGTTCGGGCAAGGTTTCCACGTGCTTCACCAGCACGAGCTGCCCTTGCGCGGGGCGCTTGCCGCTGAAGTACAGGGTGAAGTTTCCGTGCCGGAAACCGGGGCCGAGCCAGAACCTGACGCAGCGCTCGCCGCCATAGCCGCTTTCCCTTGTGATGATGTTTTCCTCAATCATCGAAACCAACGTCCTTTGCCGCTTTTTCCATCCAGTAGAGCCGTTCGAGGTAGTTGACTGTGTTGTAGACTGCGGGCGATTGCCTCAGGCTGTGGCCGCGCACGCGCCTGCCCAGCTGGAGGAAAGTGTCGTAAGAGTATGTGACCGAGATTTCAGTTGGCGCGCCGTAGTAGGTTGACAGGTTGATTACTTTTGCCCACTTGAGCAGCCTGTCGACCACCTCGAGGTTCTCGTAGAACGGCGTGTTGATGATTAGCAGGTCGCCCCTGTCGAGCTTGTCAAGCCCGCGCAGGATGTTGGCCGCCGAATACTCGTAGCCGTACTGCGAAGTCAGGCCGCCGAATTTCTTGAGGAGGAACGTCTCGGCATCGTTCCTCTCCATGTTCACCACGTGCCTTATCTCGTCCACCGTGAAGGTGAACCGGTAGTCATCGTCATTGCCTGCAAGCACCATCTCTCCCTTTGACGCGACGTTGAACACGTTGTAGAGCATGAAGTTGTCGAGCTGGATCATGTTGACCGGCTGGAAGAAGCTGAAACGCTTGGGGAGCAGAAAGCCAATGCCTTGGCCGAACTTCTTTAGGAGGGGAATATAGACCGAGTCGGTCAGCTCGGTGCGCACGTCCTTGGGAACCGCAAGGTAGGCCTGCGTGATTTTGGAGAACGGCACGTCGGAGGAGACGTTCGCGTCCTTGACTTTGCGCGAAATCGAGTGGTAGTGGCTGTCCTTGAGCCACGGGCTCCACTCGCGAAGGCGCAAGAGCGCCTCTATTGGCGTCGAGCAGTCGACAACGTAGTCGCGCAGCGCCATCGGCGTGGCATCGCTGGCGAGGATTGCGTCCTTGGAGCTGAGTAGGCCCATCACTGAAGTGACCGGAAGCATCTCGCCGCCCGAGCGCAGCGCTGCGGCAAACTTCTTTAGCCCGCCCTCGTTGAGCGCTTTTCTGGCCTCCGCGTAGAGTTTCGCCCTCGGAAGCGCGCCTGCGCGGCTGCCGCTGCCGTAGCACCAATCCTCAATTGCCTTTTCCTTTGGCGTTTCGAACTTGTAGCCAAGCAGGGCGGTGGTGGCGTGGATGCGCTCGCGGTACTTGAGTATTGCCGTGTCGCTGGCCCGCTCAAGGATGCCTGCATAAAGGTCCCGCAGCTTGCTGAAACTGAACTTCTCGGCTAGCCTGAAGCGCAAGTCCGCTTTCCATCCGTCGAGGAAGAGCAAGCCGGGCTTGATGAAGGCGAGTGGGAATCCAAGCTGCCAGGAGAACGGCATTGACTTGAGTGCCGCTTCTGCCCGCTCATCTCCCTCCAAAACCAGTTTCATCGCCAGCAGGGCTTTGTGGTCGTTGAGCCCGCCTCGCAAATTGGCGAGCATCACTTCCTCTTCCCCGTCGCTTGCGTTCCTAATCAACTGCCAGCTGCGCGCGAGGTGCTCGTAAGAAGGCATTCGGCCGGAGGAGATTTTCTCTAGGAAAAAAGAGTCGACTGTAGGCGAACCTGTTGAAATCGGGATGTCGAAAGCCAGGTCGTGGCTGGAAACAGTCTTGCGCTCGGCATAGAGCAGCTTGTACCGGCTCTTCAGCTCGCGAATGTCCGCCACTGGATTCTACCGCAATACTTGTGAATCCCGCCAAATAAATGGCTTGGGTAGAGTGCCGCTCAAAAAACAGTTGATGCCCGAAGCCCTCATTCAAGCAAGCCGCTCGCTTCCCGCCTGGCTTAAATACTTCCCATCGCCATAATTACTTGCGATTAACTTGTCCAACCAGAAGAAAGACTGTCCGTAATTTCTGCTTCTTTTCCAGCGCTAGCGCCCCAAAGGGGACGCTAGGCTTTTGCATTTCAAAAGGTGGTTTGAGTGGTTGATTACGTAGAGGACTTTGTTTGGAAAAAAGGCATTACCGTGCGGGAGCTCGTCGGCGGCTATTCGCAAATCGGCTTCCAGAGCGTGGAGCTCAAGAAGGCTTCAGACGTCATCGTCAAGATGCGCAAGGACGGGGCGAAAATCTTCCTCACTTTCACCTCAAACATGGTCACCTCCGGCCTTAGGGGCTTCTTCGCACAATGCATCCGCCTCGGCATGGCTGACATCGTCGTGACGACCGTCGGGGGCATCGAGGAGGACATCATGAAGGCCAAAGGCGAGCGCTTCACTCTCGGCACTTTCGAGCGCGATGACGTCGAGCTCCACGAGCAGGGAATCAACCGAGTTGGAAACATCCTTGTGAAGAACGAGAGTTACATGAACTTCGAGAACCTCATGCGCCCCACGCTCGCCGGCCTCTATGGGAAGAAAAAGCGCTGGGCGGTCTCGGAAATGCTTGCCGAAATCGGTTTGCAGCTGGACGACGAGGATTCCATACTCTACCAGGCGGCGAAAAACAGCGTGCCAATCTTTTGCCCGGCGGTCACTGACGGCGCCTTCGGCTTCCACTTGTTCCTCTTCCAGCAGGACCACCCGGACTTCGTAGTCGACGTTGTCAAGGACTTCGGTAACATCCTCTACGCGACCAGCCACGACGACAAGAAGGGAGTCATCGCCCTCGGGGGGAGCATTTCAAAGCACCACGCCATCCTTGCAACTCTCCTAAACGGCGGGGCAGAATATGCCGTTTACATGACGACCGCGCACAAGACTTCGGGCTCGATGAGCGGCGCGACGACCAACGAGGCAAAGTCGTGGGGCAAGGTCAAGGACGAGAGCGACGTGGCAACAGTAATCGGCGATGTCACAATCACCTTCCCTCTAGTCATGATACGCGCGTTTGAGGAGCTTGAGGCCGAGGGGCTCTTGAGGAAGTGATTGCAAGTGGAACAACCCTATTTTGAACTCTCGAAAGGCAAGGTGCTCGGCCAGTACGCCAAAGTCCGCCAGCTCGCCGACGCGGTTTCCTATAGTTCCAAGACCAACCAGCAGGTGACGCCCATCCTGGAGGAAAACACTGACTCGCTCTTCAGCGTTCACTTTGAGGGCGAGCTAAAGCACGTGAGAGACAAGAGCCGCGTGATTTTCCTCGCCCAGGCGTGGATGCCGCAGCAGATTGACGGCCTCCTCGCAATGGGAATCCGAAGTTTCGTTGTTGACAATGAGCCCGACCTCGATGTTCTAATCGAGCACTTGCCTTCTCAAAGCGAGAAAATAACTCTCTACTTGCGCATCAAGCTCCGCGAGCACACTCTGCGCACCGAGCGGTTCTTCGTCTTTGGAATGAGTGCCGACGTGGTGAACGAGCGCATCAAGAAATTGGCCGGCAATCCATCCATCGCATCCCTTGGCGTGCACTTCCACAGAAAGACGCAGAACGTGAGCGAGTGGAATCTCGTTTATGAGGTTTCCAACCTGCTTTCGCCAGAGGCTCTAAAGGCAATCCAACTCATCAACATCGGCGGCGGCCTGCCAAGCGACTACGCCAACACCAACCCCGGCATCCTCCCCGGCATCCTTGAGAAAATTCGGGAATTCCGTTCGTGGGCGAATGGCCGGGGCATCAAGCTCGTCGTCGAGCCCGGCCGATTCATCGCAGCGCCCGCCTGCAAGCTCGTCACGACTATCATCGGAATCCACGAAAACAACGTCATCGTCAACGCCTCGGTGTACAATTCGGACCTGGATGCAGTAATCGTGCCGGTCAAGCTTTTGGTCGAGGGCGAGCTGCCGGCCGGCCAAGGCAAGCCGTTCGTTGTCAAGGGCGTGACGCCGTGTTCGGTCGACTTGTTCCGCTATCGCGTTTATCTCGTCGAGCCCAAGGTGGGCCAGAGGCTGGTGTTCCTTAACGCAGGTGCCTACAACTTCGCGTCAGACTTCTGCGACCTCGAAAAGCTCGAGACGAAAGTCGTTGAGTGAGGGGGGGTGCTTTCGCGGCTTATGCTTATTAGCTTGCAGCCGGCCCAAATCCCTATTATGAAGGTGCTTGGTTTTGTCGGTTTTTTCGGAGCCGGCAAGGGAACGGCAATCCAGCTAATCTCCGAGTTGACTGGTGCGCCGGCGTTTAGCACGAGCCACGAGGTGGCCGAAGAATGCGAGCGCCGCGGCCTGCCAACTGACCGGCCGACCAAGGTTGAAGTGGCCAACGACGTGCGCAGGAAGTTCGGTCCCGGCGAGTTTGCGCGGCGGGTTGTTGAGAAAATCAATGCACTGCCTTCGGGAACCAAGCTCGCTTTGGTTGACTCTCTTCGCACGCAGGGAGAGATTGACGTGCTGCGGGAAGCGTTCGGGGGCGGCTTCGAGCTGATTTACGTCGAGGCGGGTGTCAAGGTGCGCTACGAAAGAATTCTCAAGCGCCACCGGGACAAGGGCGACGAACTTTCTTTCGAGGAGTTCGTCCTCTCCGAGGAAAAGGAGAACAAGCCCGACGCAAAGCCCTTCGAGCAGAACATCGGCATGGTCGCCCACGGCGCCGACGCGGTCGTGCTTAACGACGGGCAGGTTGGGGAAATGCGCGAGAACCTGAAGGCGTTCCTGCGCTCGAAGGGGCTCTACCAGGAATAACTACTGCTGCGTTTGTATAACTTGATTTCCAATCTAGCTACTTTTCCAGCTTTACGCTCGACGCGAGTTATTTCCACTTCGTCTCCAACCTGAGCGCCAGTTTCTTTGAAGCCATACGCCTTTCGGATGTTTTCGCAATTTTACTAGAAATTTCTTCAAAGAATCCCCTACCAATTAGTTACGGCCTATTTACTATTTTTTCGGCAGTGGCTTGCCGGCCCCTAGTTTAACGCCGTGCTTTAGAACACGAGTTTTTCCACGCCTTCGATGCGCGCAAAGTCAAGGTCCGAGGACACCACTATGGCAGAGTTGGCAATCGCGGTTGCCGCAATGAGGCAGTCGATGGCGGGAACCTGCCTTCCGGCCGCCCGGCAGGAGTCCTGCAGGTCCAGGGCAATCTTGCCGTCCGCGACGCTTAAGCCGAACACGAGCAGCTTTGAGATGAACGCCTCGGCCCTCGGCTGCTTGTCCAGGTTGATGTTGTTGAGCACTTCGCAGTAGCAGATTACGCTTGTGGCAAGCTCGCCGCCCTCAATGCGCCGGGCGGCCTTCGCCCCCCGGGCGTTGCCGGAAAGGATGTCGTTAATGGTGCTCGAGTCCAGGAGAAACCGCGTCATCGCCGCCTTCGCCTCCCGGACTTGATCCTCGCGTTGAGCTTGTCCGCATCAATTTCCTTGCAGGAGCCCAAAAATTCCTTCAAGTCGATTTTCTGCGGGACGTGCAGCATGACGACGTCGCTGAAACTCTCGCCCTGCTGCTTGACCGCCTTCAGCCTGGCGTAAGCTTCGGACGTAAGGAAGACATTGGCCATAAGCCTCACCTACACTATAGTGTAGTTCACTATATAAAAACCCGTTGGAGTGGCTTGCCGGGAACCTTTTCTTCGCTTTGCTCGGGTCACCAAAAGCGATTAGTTTTCAAGCCGTTTTGTCAGGTCGGCCGCAACGCCTGCGGCGTCGGGCTCCAGGCTCACTACTTGGCGCACGACCGCCTCGAGCTCGCCCGAGACGTCATTCTTCTTCACCTGCAGCACGAGGGAAACTTCCCTGCCGAGGAGGTAGTCTTTCTTGAGTTCGAGGGCCGTTCCTGCGTCCACGCTCAATTGCTTGAGCCCGAGCAAGTCCATTGCCTCGCGGCCGAAAAGCACGGCGGGGAGGTTTGCGAAGCCGTCGTCGAGCCTAGCGCGCACCATGAGGAAGCTGCGCGCCTTTTCCGACCCGCAGGCGGGGCACTTGCCCCCGCCGGGCCGCCCGCCGCAGTCGGCGCATTTGGGGATTACCGCGGCGCTTCTTAGCTCGATTACTTTTGCAGTCACGAGCGCGGTAGTGCCGTCGGCGAGTTCGGAGAGGAGTTTTCGCGGGTAGAGCTCAGCGAGAATTTCCTGCGTCGAGGCCAGCGAATGGCCTTTTGGCGAGAGGACCACGTGGCCCGTCCACCCCGCGTGCGCCTCTACTTCGGAGTTGGCGCTGCTCTTGACGTAAGCGCCCTCGACTTTCACCGCATCGCCGGCGACCGCCCGCTCGAGGCAGCGCGCGTTCTCGTCCCACGCCACAAAGCGCACGCTCGCAGGGCCGTCCGAGAGCGTGCAGTCGCACACGAGGCCCTTTTCCTGGGTGCCTTTTTTCGTCACGCGGACAAACTCGTTTGCCTTGCCAACGCGCATGACCCGGCCGTAAAAGTCGGCGTCCTGCATTCCGGCCGCAAGCGCGCTTAACCGCACGGGCTTTTTTTGCGGCACTGGCAGTTCGGAAAACTCGCCTTGGACGATGCCTATTCTCGTGAGCATGCTGGTGTGGAGTTCCAGCGGGGAGACGCTCTTGACGTAAGCGCCGCGGACTTCAACCACGTCGCCGCGCTCGAGGCCGTCCTTCTCCACCAGGTCGACGTCGTTGCCCCAAAGCACGAGCGTCGCCTCGCCCGTCGAGTCCTTGACAATCACGTTGCAGACTTTCCCCTGCCTCTCGCCGCCCTTGCCGTCGGGCTTGGAAAAGCGTTTTGGCGCAAAGGCGTGGAAAACGCGCGCGCGCACGTTGACCGACGCGCCGGGAGTGGTTTTCGCGCGTGACAAGTCGTCAAAAACAGCGGCCTTTTCAGAAGCCGGCTTGATTCCGCTCTCCTCGGCGATGATTTGGACCGCAGCCTCGCGGGTGAGGAGGCCTGCAAAGCGGTCCTGGCGGGAGCCCACTTCCTTTTCGAGCCTCTCGGCCTGCCAGCCTGTCTTCTCGAGGACTTCATTCTCCAAGGACGCGCCAGCCATGAAAACCACTCGCTAAAACGGTTTTACTTTGCCACCTCTAGTTCAAGGCAAAAGGAACTTTATATACTTGAGGGGTGCTAATGCAGTTCAGTGGGTCGCCAGTGGTTGGAAAAGTCGAGAAGTACTATAGGGAGAAGCTTTCGTCGCAGGGGGCGATGCTCGCTTCGCTCATCGACCCGGACAAGAGCTTCTTGGAAAAAGGCGTTGCAATAGCCAAGAGCAGCTACGAGGCCGGCGCCGACGTCATCCTCATTGGCGGCAGCATTGGCGCGCAGGGCAACGCGGTTGACGAGACGGTCAGGCGCATCAAGGAGGAAATCCCGATTCCAGTCGTCCTCTTTCCAGGCAACATTTCGGGCCTCACGCAGTACGCGGATGCAGTCTATTTCATGCACATGCTCAACTCGCGTGACGTCTACTGGCTCTCGACCGCCCAAATCCAGGCCGCCCCGGTTGTGGCAAAGCTCGGCATCGAACCAATTCCCACGACTTATCTTGTTGTCGAGCCCGGCCGCGCAGTCGGCTGGATTGGAAACGCCAACCTCCTTCCACGCGACAGGCCCGACCTGGCCGCAGCGTGCGCGCTCTCCGCCCGCTTTAGCGGCAGCCACGTGCTCATCGCCGACTCCGGCAGCGGTGCCCCCTTGCCAGCTCCCCTGCCTTTGGTTCAGGGGATGGCAAAGGCCTGCGGGGAGGAAGTCATGCTCTTTAGCGCCGGTGGCGTGCGCACCCCGGCCCAGGCGGCTGCGCAAATCAAGGCCGGCGCCTGCGGCATCCAGGTCGGCACCGCCTTCGAAACAGGCGCGGTATTCGCCAAAATCAAGAGAATGGTGCGCGCAGTGCGGACAGAAGGCAAAAAGCGCGTCTAGTTTTTGCTTGGAACGCGCGTGAAGAGTTCGAATTCCGCTGAAAGAGCAATTACCGAGAATAGCGCATAGAATCCTACCCACAATAAGTCGCGCACTTCAGCGTGTAGGTAGAAGTAAGCGTTATCCATTGCCGAAGCTAGTATGGGCAGGGCAGCGATGCCAATGGCCTTTCTAAAGTGAGTTCCAGCGGTTCCTAAGAACAAACGATAGGCAAGGTAGGCGATACCTATTGGCGCAAGGACTTCCGCTATCTGCGACAGGACGAAATCAAGGAACATTGGCCAGTATAGCTCGCCGTACGATAAAAGGTCAGAATAGCGCAGCCACAATCCCACGGAGTAATTGAGCACTATTGCAGCAAGCAAGATGCCGAGAGAAATCCGCGTCGTGCGGTCAATTTGTGCAAGTAGGTCTTTTTTCGGATATACTTTTTTGGCAAGTCCTATAGCCGACGCAATTGAAGCAAGAACGATCAAAGCCGCAATAGCCGCAACAATGTCGAAATGCAAGTTAATGGGTCGGTCGAACGGCGGATGCTGTATAAGAAAGTAAGCCGCTTGCCAAGCCAAAACCGCAATTCCTACGAGTGCCGCGGTCACGGTCTTGAGTATCCATGATGGAAGGCTGCCTACGAAAAAGGCATATCCCCAAGAGCCTATCGCCAGCGAGATTGCGAGAAAAGCTAAGATGAGTTCCCATGATTCAGTTGCCGGACTTTCTCCATATATTTTTCCAACAGACATAACTGAGAGAATGGTTAATGCGAACAGAGAAAAGAGAATCGCACCAACGCCAATTCCCTTGCGTACTGATGGCGAGAACCAACTCAAGACGTTTTCTTGCGAGTTGCTACGTTTCCGGTAGGGCATGGGATAAGCAATTAAACCGCGCTTAAAAACATGTCTAGACAAACAGTTTCCATGCTCTGTATTGACGGCGCGAGCGGCGAGGGCGGCGGGCAAGTCATCCGCACGTCGCTGGCTTTCTCTGCCGTTCTCCAAAAGCCGGTTGAAATCACTAAAATCCGCGCAGGCCGCGCCAACCCCGGGCTGCAGCTCCAGCACTTAACCGCAGTGAAGGCGGCAGCCGAGGTGTGCGGGGCGAAAGTTGAAGGCGCGGTCCTAGGTTCGCAAGAGCTCTCTTTTACCCCTTCTCTGCCGAAGGCAGGCAATTACTCTTTCGACATCGGCAGCGCCGGCAGCACGTGCCTAGTTCTGCAAACGCTCTTGCCGCCCTTGCTTTTTGCAGGCGGAGAGTCGAGAGTGAAAATCACGGGCGGAACTTCCAACCCGTTCGCCCCAAGCGGCTTTTTCATGCAAAAGGCGTTTGCACCCGCGCTTGCGTTGATGGGCGGGCAAGTTTCTGTTGACGTCAAGCGCTGGGGGTGGTTCCCCAAGGGCGGGGGCGTGCTCGAGGCGGCAGTCACGCCGGTCGGGCAGCTAAGGCCAATCGCGCTTGTCCCCAATCCCGCCAAGCCAACAAAAATCCGCGGCCACTCGATTGTCTCGAACCTGCCGATGGAGATTGCCGAGCGCATGAAGGCAAAGGCCCTGCGCGAGCTTGCGGACTTGGGCCAGAGCGACGCGAAAATCGAGCTTCTCAACGCACCCTCGGTAGGCACTGGCGCGGAACTGTTCCTTCTTGCCGAAGCGGATGGTTTCGCAAACGGCTTTTCCGCCCTTGGGGAAAAGAGCAAGCCGGCCCACAAGGTGGCCGGCGAGGCAGTCCACGGCCTCAAAGTCTTTTTGGATAGTGGGGCCGCAGTCGAGGAGCACAGTGCCGACCAGCTCCTTCTATACTGCGCGCTGGCAAAGGGAGAAAGCAGTTTTTCAGTGAGCCGCATTGGCAAGCACCTGCTTACAAACGCCCACGTCATCCGCCAGTTCGTGCCCGAATGCGCAATCGAAGTCAGCGGCAGGGAAGGCGAAAAAGGCGAAGTGAAAGTGATGGGCATGGGCTTTCAAAAGCGCTGAGCGTCCGGCAGCTTCCTTAGGAAATTGCCAGCACTATTGTGAACAAGTCCAGCCCGAGCACGCCGAGCAGCACTGCGAGGAAGACGTAGGGCCCCAGGCGCGGCAGCACTTTGGCTACCGGGAATTTAGTGATTTTTTCCCTCTTCGCTATCAGCCTTAGTTTTTCGACTTCGGACTTGGTGAGCACGGGGCCGAGCTTGTATTTGGCGACTATGGCCTGCGGCATCTTCTCAAGAACCAGGATGTCCTCGTCCTCGATTTGGGTGATTGTGACTTTCTGGACAATGACTTCGTCCATCAATTGCTTGCGGAAGGCCAAAAGCATTGCCGAGGGCAGGAGGAAAACCGCGTAGAACGCCGTTGCCTTGGGCCCGGCGCCCATCACGCCCATGGCGTATGCAAAGCCGATTACCGCAACCATCCCGAAGCCGGCTGCAAGAAAGTCGGGCTTGAGCTTTAGCTTGCGCAGCCTCCAGGCGTAGTTGATTGAGCTGCCCAAGAGCGCAAGCATCGTGCTTAGGAGGAAAACGCTCAGGAAGAAAGGCAGGCCGGTGTCAAAGAGCAATTGCCACTGGAACAGGCGCTCGGCAGGCAGCAAGTAGGGCAGGAGCAGGCCGTCAAGCGCATGGGGCTTTACCGGCAGGAGCATCTGGATGCCCGTGTAGAGCAGCACGTCGCCGCCGCCGAGCTTTCCCGTCTTGTAGAGGAGCCATCCGACTGCGAAGATTATTGCCCCCCCGCCGAAGGCCAGCTGCAGCAGGCCCCAGTCGAAGTAGGTTATTGCGCCTGAAAACACGTTAGCCTGCGCCAAGGCCAGAAGCGTCCCCGCGCCAATCATCGAGAAAGTGATTTTCTCGTCAATGAAGCTCGTCTTCCAGTCCTGCCATGCGGCAAGGCCTGTTCCTACGAGGGCAACAGCAATTGCGAGTAATTCTAGCAAGCTATTACCTTCCGCCCAACAGGCCGCCGAGGTTGCCCAGGTTGCCGCCCATCTTGTTTAACCTTTTCATGAGCCCGCGGTTGCCCTGCATTGACTTCATCATCTTCTGCGACTTCTCGAAGTTCGACACGAGCTCCTTGACTTCCTCGGGCTTTACTCCGGCGCCTCGTGCCACTCGCTCCTGGCGCTTGGCATTCTTCATCACATCAGGCGCCGTCCGCTCGCCTGGGGTCATGCTGTGCACAATTGCCTCGAACTTCCTCATCTTCTCCTCGCTCTTTACAACAAGCTCCTCGGGCAAGTCATAGGCGCCCATCATCTGGAGAATGCCCTTGAGGGGGCCCATCTTGCGCATTGCCTTCATTTGCGCGAGGAAAGTGTTGTAGTCGAGCTTGCCCGTCTCCATCGCCTTTTGCAGGTCCTGCTCCTCGGTCGCCTCTTTCGCCTTCTCAAGAAGCGCGCCCAAGTCCGGAAAGCCGCACAAGCGCGCGACGAACTGGGTAGCGTCAAATTCCTCAAGGGCATCCGGCTTTTCTCCAGTGCCGATGAAAGCGACTTTCGCCCCGCTGGAGTTCACGCTCGATAGGGCGCCGCCCCCCTTGCCCGAACCGTCCATCTTAGTGACAATCACGCCGGTGACTCCGACGTTCCTGTTAAATTCATCAGCTTGCTTGCCTGCAACCTGGCCGACATCGGCACTCACAACCAGGAAACGCTCGTCCGGCTGGAACAAGTCATTCAGCTCCTTGAGTTCAACAGCCAGTTCCCCGTCAAAGGCGCTTCTTCCGGCAGTGTCGAGGATGACGACGTCGCTCTTTGCAAGCGCTGCCATGCCTTCCTTCACAATCTCGACCGCAGTGCCGCCCTTCCTTCCGTAGAAGCTGCAGTTGACCTGCTTTGAAAGCTGCTCGAGCTGCTCGTGGGCTGCAGGCCGGTGGACGTCGGCGGCAATCACGCCAACCGACAGGCCATGCTTTTGGAAGAACTTCGCGAGCTTTGAGATGGTGGTGCTCTTTCCCGACCCGAACAATCCGAGCATCATTATTCTCTGCTTTCCTACCATGGCCTCGTGCTTTTCGCCAAGCATCTTGACGAGCTCCTCGTACACTATTTGGATGACGTGCTCGCGGGGAGAGAGCATCGCGGGCAACTTTTCGGCCATCGCGCGCTGTTCGATTTTCTTGGTGATTTCAAAGACGAGCTTGACGTTCACGTCGGAGGAGATGAGCGCGCGCTGCAGCTCCTTGACCATGTCCTTGACTACCGCCTCATCCACTAGCGTCGCGCCAGTAATGCGGCCAAGCGCCTTTCGAATGCCTTCGCCGAGTCCCATCTTTTCAACCAATTTTCTTTAGTTCAATAGTGCTTGCCATGAGTGCGGCAAGAGCCAAGAGCGCAATCCAGGCATAGGCGGGTGCGGCGACAGCCACCGCCGCAAAAG
>ORJL011325685.1_pt1 | contig 20954 bp, 8 predicted proteins | sample 1779941 | NCBI WGS metagenome assembly ORJL01 (sample SAMEA104232317, study PRJEB22302) | groundwater metagenome | biome: forest; feature: aquifer; material: groundwater | place: USA | collected 2011-08-07 | depth 5.8 m
CCCGCCGCTGCCGCAATAGACATACATGCGCCGACCCTTAAACTCGACTGGAGCGACCGATGAATGGGTCATTTGCCATCCGCGCGGATTGGGCGACTTCCAGAGAACCTTGCCGGTCAGGCAGTCCACCGCGACCACCAGGGCATCCCCACCCGTGCCCAGAATCAGCCTCTCGCCCTCAACCAGCGGACATTGGCCGGCGTACCACGGAGGCACCTCTGTGTTAAACTCCCTGACCATATTGAACTGCCACTTGAGCTCACCGCTGAGTGGATCAACGCAAATAACCTGGCACTTGGGCCCCAACGCGATCACAAACTTGTCGTTCACGAACGGTATGGTCCGGGACATGCCATGGTTGCGCTTGACCTTGACGGAGTACGTGTACCGCCAGATTTCTTTGCCGTCGTCCAGTGAAAGACAACGCAGCGCGTCGGATTGGCCCTTATGGTCATAGTCGAGGACGAAGACGCGGCCTTTCCAGATGGTGGCGGCGGCGAAGCCCTCACCCACTTCGGTCTTCCAGAGGACTTTGGGGCCTGTCTCGCCCCATGAACGAGCCAGCGGGATAGTCTCGGGGCTAATGCCGGTCCGATTTGGGCCACGGAATTGGGGCCAGGCGCCAGTGAGGTTGGCGGGTGTGCCATCGCCCTTGATCAATCTCCCGTCCCATTTGGCCGGGCCACCGGCTGCTGCGGCGTCGCCCTCGGCGCGGTCCTCACCCGGCACCCTTTCTTTCAGGGCACGTCCGCTGCTCCCGCCCCACCAGAAGAAGAGGGTTAACCCTCCGGCCAAACCGAGGGCAAACAGGAGGGCTTTTTCCAAAACGGCTCGCTTCATTAAAGACAAGCAAGTCCTACTTCTTGGTGCAGGCGGCCAGCTCAGGCCACAGTAGGGCGCCCATCGCCATCCCGGCGGCGAAGTTGTCGAGGTCGAACTTCTCGTTCGGGGAATGCGCGTTGTCATCGGGAAGCGCCAGGCCCAGGAGGAGGGTGTCGGCGCCGAGGATGCGCTTGAAGTCGGTTACGATGGGGATTGATCCGCCCTCGCGAAGGAGCACGGGCTGTCGGCCAAAAGCGGCTTCCAGAGCCTTGAGCGCCGCTTGTGCGAGTGGACTGGTGGGCTCGAAGCGATAGGGCTGTCCGCTGTGGCCGGTCCGGACCTCTACGCGCACGCTCGGGGGACAGAGCCGCAGGATCTGCTTTCGGACCAGTTGGGCGATCTCCCGCGGGTCCTGGTCGGGGACGAGGCGGATCGTGATCTTGGCGCTGGCGGTGGATGGGACGATCGTCTTGCTGCCCTCGCCTTGGTAGCCGCTGGTCAGGCCGTTGATCTCGAGAGTGGGCCGGGAGGTGCGCTGCTCCCACGCGGTAAAGCCGTGCTCGCCGAAGAGCTTGGGCACCCCCAGGAAACGGGAATAGGTCCTTTCGTTGTAAGGAAGGCGCGCGAGTTGTTTGCGCTCGTAAGGGCTGAGCGGGACGACATCGTCGTAGAGCCCGGGCACAGCGATGCGGCCCTTGCGATCGCGAAGTTGGGCAAGCACCTGGCACAAGGCCATGGCCGGATTCTCCACCGAGCCGCCGAAGATGCCTGAATGCAGATCACGGTTGGGGCCAGTGAGTTTGACCTCCAGAGCGGTAATCCCGCGTAAGGCGTAAGTCAGAGCGGGCAACCCCGGGGCGGGCATGCCAGTGTCCGAAACCACCACAGCCTCGCACCGCAGGGCGGACCGGTTCTGTTTGAGGAACGCTGCAAGGCTCAAGCTGCCGACCTCCTCTTCCCCCTCGACCACAAACGTGAGGTCGCAGGGCAGTTCAGTGCCGGTCTTCAGGTAGGCCTGGATGGCCTTGAGGTGGGCCAAGTGCTGACCCTTGTTATCGCTGGCCCCGCGAGCAAAGAGCGAGCGTCCTTCGATGCGCGGCTCGAAGGGGGGCGACTTCCAGAGGTTGAACGGCTCGGCCGGTTGGACATCGTAATGGCCATAAATCACGAAATGGGGCTTGCGCCCGGTCTTGGCCCGGGGCGTGGTCGCCAGCAGGACGGGGTTGCCCTCCGTGGGGCAAAGCCGAGCTTCAAGCCCCGCCGCCTGGCAGTTGTTCCGAAGCCACTCCGCGCACGATTGGAGGTCCTTCCGATGCTGAGATTGGGCTGAGACGCTCGGGAAGCGGACGTAGTCACAGAGTTCCTGGACAAACTCCGACTCGTGGTCGTGAAGGTATTCGAGGGTGGCTTGCATGAGAGGCTCGAGGGGTTATTTCTTGGGCAACAGATTGTTGAACAGGTTGAGCAGGTTGGTTCTCGTGAGGGCGTTGGTCTTTCCGTCCGACTTAGGGCTAAGAAGCTGATTCGTGCTGGTGAGGGTCGAGAGCGGGTTCTCTCCCTTGAGAAGGCTGCCCACGCCCTGGAGAACGTCCCCGGCCCTGCCACCGACCGCACCGGCGACGCTTCCCGCGAGCATGCCCGCGACCCGCGTCTTGTCCGTTTCGGTCTTCGGATCACCCAAAGTGCCGACCACCTTAATGAACTGCGGGAGACTCACATAATCCGTGTTGGGGATGGGTGTGCCCGAGGTGAACTTGATTTTTTCGGCCAGAGGGCGGCGCAGCGCGAACTGCACGGGTAGGTTCAGCGGGGAGTTGGTCAAGATCGCGGCGAACTGAATGGTCCCTTGCGAGCTGGCATAGAAGGCGGGACTAGTGGTGACGAACTGCCGTAGATCGACGCGTCCGCCTCCGAGGTCGGCGTTGGCTGCCAGGACATTGAGCGGGGACTGGAGCAACTCTTGGAGGCCCAGGAGAAGGGCGACGGGAGTGAGGAGCTTGTTCATGCGCGGCCCAACGACCTGAAAGTTGAGATTCGTCATGTTGAAGGCAACCTGGCCGCTGAGGTTCTTCTGGAGGTTCGCACCGGTGACACCGGCACCTTTGATCTGGGCGTTGGCGTTGATCTCGCCCGCGTACTGGCCCTTTTGGTCGGGCGTGAAGGTGTTGGCCATGGGCTCAATGGGCAAGCGGTCGGCCTTGACGTCCAGCTCGTAAACGTATCCCGGCTGATTCAGGTTGATGGTGGCAGCGGCACTGACAGGAGCGCCGTTGAGCGAAAGCTGGAAAGGTTTGAGGACGACCTCGCCGTTGGTGATCTTGGCGGTGGCGATCCAATTGCTGATGGCCAACTCCCTAAGAAAGAGCCGGTTGATCTTGATCTCGCCAGTGAACTCCTTGAACGGGAGCGAGACGGGGCCAGGTTCGGCATCGGCCACTGCGGAAGAGGTCTGAGCGGGGGCGGGGACCTTGGCGGCGGCGGCTGGCTTGTTGGTGGTGAGGAGATCGTAGATGGGCGTAAAGTCGAGGGAGTCCGCAAAGAGGCTCATCGTACTGGGCGCGGCGTTAGTGGGAGAAAAATCGAGCTTCGCGCGCATCTCCAACCGATTTGTGGCTCGGGCTGTGGGGCTGAATGAAACCAAGAGCTTGCGCACGTCGATCGCGCCGCCCCGCTGGGCGGCGTCCATCTGGAACTGGGCCTCGAGCGGGGTCTTTGGCAGTCTGTGCGCGGCATCCGTCAGGACGAACTTCGAAAGGCTCGTCTGGACCTGGAGTGTCGATTCGCCCGCGGCATCATAGTGGGCCGTTCCGTTGGCCTCGATAGCCCCGGAATCAAGGGTGTTGGGCGCCAAGGAGGGCGCCAGGAACGGGCGCAGACCGAACTGATTAAGGTTGACTATGTTGAACGTGAAATCGCCTGTTTTCCCCACTGTATTGAACTTGCCGCCCAGATCGACCGTTCCTCCCACCTCGACACCTTGTCGGACGCTCAGCGTGGCCCGGCGGAACGCGACCTCAGCTCCCTTGAACTCAGTGTCCGTGTCGAGGTTGACTTGGAAATTCTCCAGGCGGAAGCCGGAAAACTGGCCCGCAAGGTTGATCAGGTTGACTTTTGCTGTGGCGGTCTGCTTGTCTTGCGTTTTGGCATACAAAGCGCTGAGCGTCAACCTGCCCGCGGACGGGCTCACACCGGCCACAGGGAATTCCCGAACCAGGTTCTCCAAGTCGGTTTCCGCCACCACTTCAACGCTGGTCGCTTCGGTCTTGGTATCGTAGCTCACCGACCCGGTGGCCGACACCAGGCCGCGGTTGTGTTGCGTGGCCTGCAAGGCGAAGTGCTCCACAGTGAGAGCGGTGAAGTTGGCCACGCTGCCTTGAAGATCGGCGGAGATCCGCGCCTTATCGAGGCGGTTGGTGCCGAAACTGGCAGTCAGATCATCGATCCTGGCGGACGCGTCCAACGAGAGCTGCCGACCGTCTTGCTGGGACCTGATTTTGCATGAAACGCTGACCTTGCCGACTGGCGCGTTGGTGGGCAGAAACATCCCCCAATCCGACAGATTGAGATCGTTCAGCACAAGCTTGACCGTAGCCTCGTTGAGGCCGTGGACCGACTCTCCCCAGGAGATGTTCATCGGGCGGTCCAGCGCGGCGCTGAGAAGGTCGCGCCCCCCCTGCTGCCCACGCAAGGCGAGCTTCTGAACAATCGCGGTGCCGTCGGCAAGGTTGACCGTCGCCTGCCAGTCCGTGTCCATGTCCAGAGGAGGCGTGGACTTCTTCGCTTGACGAAGGGAGAACCGTCCGACCGTGATTTTTCCCTTGGCGTCAATGGTCTCGCCGTGGTGGGAGACATCGACTTGCGCCGAGCCATTGACCGTGGTCTCCCCAAAGTCCATCCCGCGGGAGGCGCCGAAAGGATTGAGCACCGCGCGGTCGATCGAGGAGATCTCCACCTTCAGTCGCGTCTCACGCTTGGCAACGTCCAATGGCCCACTCACCTGGATACGCCCCAAGGCCTGGCCTCCTCGCTCGAAACGCAAGGACACCTGGCGCAGCTCAGACGGCGTCATGTCGCAGCCAAGCGCCCCAACGAACCCGCCCAGATCCTTGAAGGCGCCTTCCCCCTGGCTCACGGAAAGTCGGAGATCCCCTTTAGCCGAAGAGGGCATGAGAGAAGCGTCGAGCGCGAAATCGAATGAGCCAGCCAGGTTGGCCTTCAGGAGGTCCGCCCGGTTGGTGCTCTTGGGAGCCGGGGTGACTCCGTAAATGACATCGGCCCCCAGGGTCAACTTGCCCGCCTGGCCGTTACGCACCTGCTCGACGCCGATTTGGAGGTTGGTCACTTCACTAGACTGTTTCGAGCCGTCCTTCCCGAGGCGCGTGAACCGGATCGTGCCCTTGGAGAGAGCGATTCTCTTCAGGTCCACTTGCGGGACTTTCGTTTCATTGACGGCTTTGGGCTGCTTGGGCCCCTTGCCCTGGAGCAGGGGGTCCAGGTTGCTCTTGCCGTCGGCCTGCTGCACCACGTTGAGCGTGGGGCCCGTGACGGTGATTTCCGGCACGTCGATATTGCCGCCGAGGATGGCGGAGAGCTTGTAACGAACCAGGACCTCCTCCGCCTGGAAGACCGGTTCGGCGCCAGTGGTCTCCACCTTGACCTGGCGCAGCCTGAGTTGTGAGAAGGGGCTCAGCGAGATCTCCCCGGCCGTCAGTTTGGCGTTGATGGCGTCTCCCACTCGCGGCAGCACCACGGCCCTGATAAACCCGCCGCTGGTGGCGACAAAAAAGAGGACAACCGACAGGACGATGAGGATGCCCGCCACAATGCTCAAACGGCGTAGCAACGAGGATCTGGGCGCGCCGTCTTCCGACCCAGTCTGGGATTTTTCAGTGTCCGACATAATTCAAAAAAGCGGGTGAACAGGCACCCGCGGAACTCGGGCCGGACCGCCCGGCCAGCGTGCGAGACAACACCCCGCACGTAGAGAGCCTAGGGCAGCCTGGCGCAAATATCTAGCCTGATATTCCGGGGCCTCAGCGCGGCGAACGCACAACCGCGCCTGATCTCGTGGATGAGTAACCGCAAATGGAGGCGAATTCAGAGGAGGGTACAATGGAAGAACCGATGGTCAAACTGGTCCCGGATTGCAGGTCGTGGCAGCCCAGGAATATCCGTTAAGGCTCGCCAAGCTCGCCCACTATTTTGTTGATAGATCCACGGAGACCGTCCTAAACTCGAACCATGAGAAACCGGAAGATCCCACGCGAACACGCGGCGCAAACACCGCCCGGCGACTCTGACGAGGAGGTGCTGGTCAGGGCTAATTGCTCCTGATCTCCCCAAGATGCCATGAGAAAGCCCAGGAACGGCGCCAGGCTCCGAAAAGCGCGACGCATTGCGCTAGCTGCCTATGTGGCCTTGTGCGCCGCCGCCATGAGGGCGTGGAGCGCGGACGCGGCCAATGAGGCCACCGTTGATCAACTCAAGGGCCTCAGCATTGAAGAGTTGATGCGCGTGCCGGTAGTCACGGCCACGCGGGTCGCCACCGACCCTTTCGACCTTCCCTTTTTCGCCCAGGCGCTCACCCAGCGCGATTACGAACAGATGCTGCCACGCACGCTACCCGACTGGTTGCATGAAACGCCCGGAGTTATGGTGCAAAAGACCGCCAACGGCCAAGCCTCGCCCTTCATCCGAGGTTTCACCGGCTTCCGCACGGCGATGCTCATTGACGGCATCCGGCTAAACAACTCGACCTTCCGGGACGGCCCCAATCAGTACTGGAGCACGGTGGACGCGCTGTCGGTCGCACGGTTGGAAATCGTGCAGGGCCCCGGCTCGGTGCTCTACGGAAGCGACGCCGTTGGCGGAACAGTCAATGTCCTCACTCTCGACCCGCCGCACCCCGGGCCGGGACTTGACTGGCAGGGCCGCACCTTTGTCAGGGCGGCTTCCGCGGAGGAATCCATCACCACCCGGGCCGAGGGCAGCGGACCGCTGGGTGACCGGGCTTCCCTCCAAGTGGGTGGAACTTGGAAGAGCTTCGGGGACTTGCGCGGCGGTGATGACGTCGGCGCGCAGCCGAAAACCGGCTACGGAGAATACGACCTGGACGCCAAGCTAGACTATCTGCTCCGCCCGAACGTAAGGCTAACGGCGGCACACCAGACCGTCTCGCAGGACGACGTTTGGCGCACGCACAGCACGATTTACGGCCTCGACTGGGAAGGCCTGGTGGCGGGCAGCGATCTTCAACGTTCGTTGGATCAACGCCGCCATCTCACCTACCTGCAGCTTCATGTCACCGACCTGCCGGGGTTTATTGAGAAGGCTAGCTTCAGCCTCTCCGACCACATTCAAGACGAGACGCAATATCGCCTGCGCGGCAACCGGCGCAGCGAGGTGGCCAAGGTGGATGTCAACACGCTGGGCACTTGGCTGCAGTTGGAAAGCCCTTCCCGCGTAGGACGCTGGGTTTACGGGACATCCTTCTACCACGATTGGGTCGCCTCCCAAGGACGAACCTACAACGCCGACGGCTCCTTGCGCAGCATTGCTCTTCAGGGACCGGTGGCCGACAACTCCGATTACGATCAAGTGGGATGCTTCGTGCAGGACAACCTGCCGCCGTTGGGTCCACTGGAGGTCACCCTGCGGAGCCGCTTCGAGCATGTTGAGGCCAATGCCGGGCGCATCCAGGATCCTGTCACGGGCTTGCCCTACTCCTTCTCCAAGAGTTGGGATTCGGTGGTTTCCGGAGCCAGGGCGTTAGTGCATCTCGACCAAGATAAGCACTGGAACGTTTATGGAGCCTTAGGCCAGTCGTTCCGGGCACCTAATCTCTCGGATCTGACGCGCTCAGACATTGCGGGCAGCGGCCAGATCGAGACTCCTTCGACCAGTGTCAGACCGGAGCGGTTCATGACTTACGAGGCGGGCATCAAGACCCGCTACGCACGCTGGGAATTGCAGGCGGCCTATTTCTACACCGACATCCAGGACATGATCATCCGCACTCCCACAGGCCGGACCATCAACGGCGCTGCCGAGGTCACGAAGCAAAATTCGGGTGAGGGTTTTGTGCATGGAGTGGAAATGCAGGCCAATTGGCGTTTCCACGAACAACTGACCGCCATCGCCACCCTCACTTGGCTGGACAGTGAACTCGATGCCTTCCCCACGTCGGACCCTGCCTTGAAGGTTCGTGAGCCGCTGTCGCGCCTGATGCCTACGACCTCGCTGCTGGCCCTGCGCTGGCGGCATCCACAGGGCAAGTTCTGGGCCGAGGGGCAGTGCCTCTTGGCCGCCCGCCAAGACCAGTTGTCCACTCTTGACCGGGCGGACATAGAGCGCATCCCGCCTGGGGGTACGCCGGGTTACGCCGTGTGGAACCTGCGCGCCGGCTGGCGGGCCGGCAAGAACTTCACGCTCTCGGTTGCCGTCGAGAATCTCTCCGACGAGGATTATCGCATCCATGGCTCCGGCGTGAACGAACCTGGCCGCAACTTTGTCCTCGGCGCCGAGGTGCGATTCTGAGCGGTCATGAGGACCGAATCACCGCCAGCTCACCGAGGGCCCCCCGTGCTCCTTGCGCATGCGCCTGCCGGCGCCAGGCGCCGGTTCGCGCGCGGCACCCTCGTCCGTTGCCGTCTAGGGGCTTACGTCGCGATGGCGACACTCTGGTTCGTGGCGGCGAATTGGGGCCTGGCAGCGGAGAAACCCGCCGCTGCTGGCGAGTATCCCCTCAAAGCCGTCTTCCTGCTCAAGTTTATCAAATTCGTGGAATGGCCAGCCCGCGCCTTCCCCGCACCAGACGCTCCCATAGTCGTGGGCATTATTGGGGACGATCCCTTCGGCCCGGTTCTCGACAGGGTGTTCAAAGACGAGACCGTGCAAAACCGGGCGATTGTCGTCAAGCGGCTGAGCCTCGCGGACAACCTGAACTCGTGCCATGCCCTCTTCTTTAGCCACTCGGTAAGCGACCACATAGCCACGCTGGTGGACCAAGTGGGAGATAGCCCGGTTCTGACCATCGGGGACACACCTCGCTTCGCTGAACGGGGCCTGGTGGCCAATCTGGTCCTGGCCGACGACATCATCAAGTTGGAGATCAACCAGACTGCGGCCAAGCGAGCTGGCCTGCAGATCAGCTCCAAGCTCCTCAACCTGGACCGCGTGGTCAAGCTCAGGTCCGAGCGTCCCAAAACCCGTCTTTGACAGTCATGCAACTTCCCCAATTCAGAGAATTGCCCATCCAGCGCAAAATGCTGGCCCTGACTCTGATCATTTGTGGGACCGTCCTGATCGTAGCCACCGCAGCGCTCTTCGCTTTTCAGATTTACACCATCCGCGCCAATCTCCGCCAGGACACCGCCACCTTGGCCCGCATCATCGCCGACAACAGCGCGGCAGCGGCGAGTTTTGAAGATTCCAAAGCCGCCACGGAAATCCTCGGTTCGCTCAGGTCCAAGCCATTCTTGGACAGCGCTGTCATCGCGCTGACCAACGGCTTGGTTCTAGCTCGATTCCCGAACTCCACCAGTACCAACCTGCCGAGCGGGTTTCCGAAGGTCGGCCAGTTCGGCTATGTGGACGGCCATCTGCTCTACTCCCAAACCATCTTGGACTCGGAGGGCAAGCCGGTCGGCACGCTTTATCTCCGTACCGAATACCTTGATGTTTTTCTGCGGCTGCTCGGCCTTTACGCGCTGGTCATTCTAGTGGTCGTGGCAATCTCGATTGGACTGGCCGCCATGCTCTCGGGCAGGCTCCATCGCGCCATCACCGATCCGGTGCTGGCGCTCGCGCGCACGGCCCAACTCATCGCGGAAGCGCAAGACTACTCGGTTCGCGCCGCCGACGACAACCGACGGGATGAACTCGGGCGGCTTACTTTGGCCTTCAACCAAATGCTAAGCCGCATTGAAAGCCAGGACGCCGCCCTGAACCGTTCACAACAGAAACTGGAGGCATTGGTCCACTCCATCGACGGGATCGTTTGGGAATGCACAGCGGACACATCCCAGTTCACCTTCGTCAGCCGTCAGAGCGAACGCCTGCTTGGCTACACACCAGAAGAGTGGATGGGCGACCCGAAGTTTTGGACGGCGAAACTCCATCCCGACGACGCCTCGCGGGCGGTGCAGACGTGCCATGAAGCCGTGTCGCAGCGCGAGCCATATCGCTGCGAATATCGCATGATCGCCGCCGACGGACGCACGGTTTGGATTCGCGAGAGTGGCGTCGTGATGGTCGAGAAGAACCAACCGGTGGCCGTGCGGGGCATCTTCCTGGACATTACCGACCAAAAGCACGCCGCCGAGGAACTGGACAAACTCCATAGCCAGCTCATCTCCATCTCCCACCAGGCAGGCCGGGCCGAGGTCGCCACGAACGTCCTCCACAACGTCGGCAATGTGCTCAATAGCGTGAATGTGTCCTGCACCCTGGTGCTGGATCGAGTGCGCGAGTCCAGAGTCGCCAACCTGTCCAAAGTGGCGGCGATGCTGCGAGCGCAGAACGGGAACCTCGCGGAGTTCCTCACGCACGATCCCAAGGGCAGTCAAATCCCGGCCTACCTTTGCTCCCTGGCCCCGGTGATGTTGGAGGAGCAGTCCTTCGCGCTCAAGGAGCTCGAGTCGTTGCGCGAAAAAATCGATCACATCAAAGAAATAGTCGCTACGCAACAGAGCTACGGCCGCGTTTCGGGCGTCCAGGAAACACTTCCCATGGCGCAGTTGGTCGAGGACGCGATCAGGCTCAACAGCGGCGCCCTGACCCGTCACGGTGTCGGGGTGAAAAGAGAGTTCGACAAAGCACCCGTGGTGACCATCGACAAGCACAAGGTGCTGCAAATCCTTCTCAACTTGGTGTCCAACGCCAAGTATGCATGCGAGGAAGGCGACCGCGAAACCAAGCTCGTGACTTTCCGCGTCTTCAGCCCGCGACCAGGCTATGCGCACGTGCAGGTCATCGACAATGGTGTGGGCATCCCACCGGAAAACCTCACGAAGATCTTTGCTCATGGTTTCACCACCCGAAAGAGCGGTCATGGCTTCGGCCTCCACAGCAGCGCGTTGGCGGCCAAGGAACTGGGTGGCAACCTGACGGTGCACAGCGACGGGCCGGGCAACGGCGCCACCTTCACTCTGGAAATACCTTTCAACCACCGCGGATCATGACGACCTCCATCGACACCCGCCCCAATAACCGCATTCTGGTCATCGACGACAATGCGGCGATTCACGACGACTTCCGCAAGATTCTCGAACGCGCCGGCGCCGCCCGAGGAGCCCGCCTCCAGGCTTCCGAGGCCGCCTTGTTTGGCGAAGCGGCCTCGGGTCAGGAGCCCGTCGCCTTCAACATCGACTCCGCTTACCAGGGCCAGGAGGGGTTGGAAAAAGTGCGGAAGGCGCGGGCGGAGGGATGTTCCTACGGGCTGGCCTTTGTGGACATTCGCATGCCTCCCGGCTGGGATGGCATCGAGACGATCCAACACCTCTGGCGGGCGCAGCCTGATTTGCAGGTCGTGATCTGCACTGCCTACTCCGATTATTCCTGGGACGAGGTGCGGCAAAAACTGGGCGATACGGAAAACCTGCTGATCCTGCGGAAGCCATTCGACAACATCGAAGTGCTCCAGATGGCCAAAGCGCTGACGCGGAAGTGGGCAGCCACGCGCGAGGCGGAAACCTACCAGAAGAACCTCGAGCTGATTGTAAAGAAGCGCACCCGGCAATTGGAAGAAGAGAACCAGGTCCGGCGTCAAGCCGAAGAGGCCCTTCGTGTCAGCGAAGAGCGGTTCCGCACGCTTGTCGAGCGCAGCCCATTGGGCATTGTTACCCGCACTCTCGACGGACGTTTCCGAACAGCCAACCCGGCTTTCTGCGAGATGCTGGGCTACAGCGAGTTGGAACTGCAACAACTGACCGTAGCGGAGCTTTCCCTGCCAGAAGAGTTCGTCAACGAACAGGCAGAAGTGCTGAACATGGAGGTGAACCATACCCCTGGGGTCAGCCTGGAAAAACGCTATCGCACCAAGTCGGGCCGATTGGTGTGGGCAAGCTTGAGGCTGTCCGTCGTTTACGAAGCGGACGGTAGTCCGCAGTTTGTGATCGGCGCGGTGGCTGATATCACCGAGCGCAAGCAGGCGGAAGCGGAGAAGGAAAAACTGGAGGCCCAAAACCGACAACTCCAGAAGTCCGAGAGCCTGGGCCGCATGGCACGGGCCATCGCCCACCACTTCAACAACCAACTCCAGGCGGTGATGATGAACCTGGAGATGGCCATGGACGATCTGCCCGGAAATGCGGGACCTGTCGGGAACCTGACCCAAGCCATGCAGTCTGCCCGCAAGGCCGCGGAGGTGAGCAGTTTGATGCTCACCTACCTCGGGCAAACACTCTGCAAACATGAACCTCTGGATCTTTCCGAAGCCTGCCAACGGCACCTGCTCATGCTTCGGGCGGTCATGCCGCAACGCGTGGTTTTGGAGACTGACTTACCCCCCGGCGGTCCGACCATCAGCGCCAACGTGAACCAGATACAACAGGTTCTGACCAACCTGGTCACCAATGCCTGGGAGGCCAGCGGTGACGGACGATGTGCCATTCGCCTGACGGTCAAGACGGTTACCGCAGCGGATATCCCCGCAGCAAACCGTTTTCCCACGGACTGGCAGCCGCAGGATAATGCCTATGCCTCCCTGGAAGTGGCGGATGCGGGCTGCGGGATCGCGGACAATGATATCGAAACTCTCTTCGATCCGTTTTTCTCCACCAAATTCACCGGCCGTGGCCTGGGCTTGGCTGTGGTTCTGGGGATTGTGCGGGCACACCACGGAGTCATCACAGTGGCGAGCGAACCGGGCCGGGGGAGCGTCTTTCAGGTCTTCTTGCCTCTGTCGGCGGAAGCCGTTTCCCAGAAGCCGGTCCCAGTGGCTCATGCCCCAAAAACGGCGGGGGGTGGCACTATGCTCGTGGTCGAGGACGAGCTGGTCGTGCGCAAAGTGGTTATGCTCGCGCTTCAGCGCCTGGGTTTTGCGGTGCTCGAAGCGGCGGACGGCGTCGAGGCGGTGGAGGTGTTCCGCCAGCACCGGGACGAAATAAGTTGCGTGTTGTGCGATCTGAGCATGCCTCGCATGGACGGCTGGGAGACCTTGACGGCCCTGCGCCAACTTACGCCCGGCATCCCCGTGATTCTAGCCAGCGGCTACAGCGAGACCGAAGTGATGGAGCGCGATCATCTCGAACTGCCCCAGGCATTCTTGAGCAAGCCTTATCAGATTCAGGCGCTTGGCGACGCGATCCGCCGAGCCCTGGGCTCCGTGTAGCAGGGCGCCGGTCCGGACGGTTTGAAAGCTCCCATAGATGGATCGTTTCCTTCCCAAGGCATTTCTACGGCTAGACCCCGGTTGAACACTCGCCCGGGCAGGGAACCGGGCTTGCGGGGCATGGAGATTCGGCCCTTACCCCTGGTCTATTGTTTTTCTTTTGCGCGGTAATACCGGCTGGATAGGTTGGTCGCTCCTGGGTCGGCGAATTGCCAGACACTGTTGGCGCCCACGCTGTTCGTCGCGATGCTCAGCCAGTTGGTTCGCGCCAGATTCGTGCTGGCTTCCAGCACATAAACCATCCCCGGCTGGCCGGTCAAGCCAAAGGCAAACACGCCGTTGCGGACGGTCGGCGCGGACAGGCCCGGGCCCAGCCGAATGTAGTCGCCCTCGATGACCGCCGTCTGCCCCAGCACCAACGTCACCGACCGATTGGTTGGCACGAGCCAACCGGCCACCTCCCTGAACTCAATCGCCGCGCTTCCGCCTTGGGCCACCGACCGCAGCGTATTCGGATTCGTCAACCACGTCGTCTCCCCCTGCAACCGCCAGGCCGCCCCCGCCGTCACCGCCCCCGCCGGGCCGAGCCGCACTTTGAGATAAGCCCGTGTGCCTGTGCCCGAAGCGCCCGCCACCACAGTGATCACGCCGCCGCCGGTGTTGTTGTCGCCGGTGTTCGCCGTCACCTCCGCCCGGTTGATGAGATCCACCACGCCGCCGTCGATGGCGCGCACCACGCTTTGGCCCGAACCGCCCAGATACACCCCAGCCGGATAATATTTCCCACTGTAAAGCACACAGAGCGGCCCGCCGCTGTTGCCGGGGTAACTCTTCATCCCCATCGTGCCGTACGCCTGACCTGCCCCCGGAACATGCGCGAAACCGTAGTTGCCCGGCGCCACCCAGTGCATCCGTCCGCGATCTTCTTCGAGCACCGTTTCGACCGGGTAGCCCACCAGGATTTTCAGCGCCGAACTCATCAGCCATTCATTGTCCGCAGCGTCCGAAGTCAGGTAGCCGCCGTAGCCGCCCCGCCCGGCGTCAGCCGTGAAGTAGAGCGCTGCCACGTCCATGTTCTGCGAGGCTGGCGAGGAGACTCCGGGGCTGTTGTCGTTGGCGCGCTGCGCGGCGTAGCCGCTGTACACATACCAGCCGCGCGGCTGCTGCGGAATCGGCTCATACTCGCCGCGGTGTCGTTGGAAGAACCACCAGACGGTGTCCACGTAGCTGAGCGAGGCATCGTTGAACACGACATGGGCGGCGGTCAACACCACTCGCCGCTTGACCACCACGCCGCTGCCGTAGCCCACGTCGCTGAGCAACTGGCCGTCGAAGCAGAAGGGCAATCCGTTTACCAGGCTGTCGCGAATCTCGTCGAAACTGGCGATTTCGCTGGGGCCGCTGCCCGGCGCTGACGCGCTGAGCAAGTAGGTTGCTGCCACGCCGTTCTCCTGACCGGATGCCACGATCGCGACGCGCCCCGGTGGCGTCGAAAAACCGGGCACAGTCTTGAACTCCACAATGTGATTGCCGGCAACCAAGTCCGACAGCGCCCCCCCGCTGTCCAACCAGTTGGTCGCGCCCTGCAAACGCCATTGTCCGCGCTGGGCGACGTCGATCGCGTTGGCCACGGAGGACGGCTGGATCACGACGCTCAACGCCCCGAATTGCGGCGCGGCATCCACGGAGTAGGCATTGGTTTCCACCGTGAGCGTTCCGGCCGTGACGATGTTGGTGGTTGCCGCCGGTTCCAGGAAGCCGCTTACCGGCTTGAACTCCACCGGGTAATTGCCCGGCACTAACTCGCTGGCGATAGTGCCGCTATTCCGCCACGCCGTCTCCCACAGGAACCGCCACTGTCCGCCCGCATACGGCGGTTCCAGATAAATCCGCAGCGAACCGCTGCCAGCCGGCACACGAGCGGGGACTACGAAGCTGGTGATGGAGTTGGTCGAGGCGGGCGGGTCATCGTCAACGATGGTGACGGTGGCCTGGCTGGGCTGACCCAACGACGCGCCATCGCTGACGCCCACCAGGTTGAAGGTGAAGGTCTGGTTGCCCTCGTAGGACGCATCGTCCTCAATGGGAATCTGGAGGGTTCGAGTGGTCTCGTTGGTGCCGAAATACAACACGCCGGACACCGCCTCGTAATCGCCCGTCTGGTTGAAAGTGATAGCCCGCGCGGTGCCGTCGCCCGTGCTGTAGTTCACGCTGGCCGCGAAGCTGAAGGGATTCTTGAGCACTGTCACCATCGCAGACCCAGCGTTCTCCGCCACCTGGTAACTCGCGCTGCTCAGGCTGAAGACCGGGGCGGCCAACACCCGTTCGCTCACGGTCAGGCTCACCGGCGCGGACGTGGTCGATACCCCCAGATCATCGGTGGCCATCGCGGTCAACAGGTAATTGCCCAGGCTCGCGTTGGTCCAAGTCAAGCGATAGGGACTCTTGCTGACCACGCCCAGTTGCACCGGGCCGGACGTGGCCCCGGCCGCCAGGGCGTAGAAGCCCACGGTGGCCACCTGGCCGTCGCTATCCGAAGCGATGGCCTCGATCGCAATGTCTGCGGGCGAATAAAACTCGGCATTATTGGCCGGGGCAACCAGCGCAACGGAGGGCGGCAAATCGTTGGGTGTGTTGGTCCGGAAAACGGCCGTAAGAACCTTGCTGCTGTTCATCAGCACCACCAACGGATTCTGCAGAGTGTTGCTGGCGCCTCTCCAACCGGTAAACGTCCAATCGGCGGCGGGCGTCGCGGTCAGAGTGACCGGCGTGTTATTTGCATAGAAAGAGCGGATCGGGGAAACCAGCACCTCGCCCTGGCCTTGCACCAGGACGTTCAGGGAGAAGTAATTTGCGTCCAGCAACGCAAACAGGGCCGACACAGTGGGGGTGGTGTTCGTGATAGTGAAGACCAGCGGGCTGTTGGACTGCCCGGCCGCCGCCCCGCCCCACCATTTAAAATAATTACCGCTGTTCGGAAGGGCCGTGAGCCGGACCGTGGAACCATAGGGATAAACCGGCAGGTCGGGACCGCGCGTAACCGTGCCACCGCCCAGCGGGGTCGTCATCAGCGATGTGCCAAAGATGGCCTGCACGATCTTGTCCCGAGTCATGACCATCTTCAGCGGATTGTTTGTTCCGGTGGCATCCCCGCTCCAGCCCACAAATGCCCAACCGTTGGAAGACACCGCCGTGACGGTCACCTCCGTATCACGCAAGTACGACCCGCCAGACCCGGACACCTGGCCGCCAAAACCAGCCAGTGCCTGCAAGGTATAGTAAGGGATAAACTCCACCGCAATACCGCTCACCTCCTGCCAGGCGGTTTGTGCGCTGTTCAGAGCTTTCACCCACAGAATAACCGAGTTTGTGATGGTGAAGGGACGCTCGTACAACACCCCGGCGCCCAGCGGATCACTGCCATCCAGGGAATAATAGATAATGCCGCCGGGATAGTCGGTGCGCAGGGTGATCTCGACGGCGTTGGTGATGGACACCCCATTGGTTTCCAGCAACCGGCCGTTGATGAGGATTTCGGGCAGGCCGATCGGAATGACGGTCACCCGCGATACCAGGCTGGTAACGCAGCCGAAGGCGTTGGACACCACGCAGAAATAATCCCCTGCGTTGGCCAAGGCTAAAGGCTGAAGGTTAAAGGCTGAATTAGTCGCGTTTGAAATCAGGTTGTTGACGCTCTTGTACCACTGATAGTACATCGGCAGGGTGCCGACGGCGGTCATCGTCAGCACGACAGTGGTCCCCTCTTTGGAGGTCCGGTCCAGCGGTTGCTGCACAATCTCCGGCGGCGCGGCCACTCGGATGGCCGCCACCCGGCTGGTCACGCTGCCAAACGCATTGGACACGATGCAATAGTAACTGCCCGCATCGCTCAACCTGGCGTCCGGGATTTGGAGCACAGAGTTCGTTGCCCCAGGCTTCAGGCTGCCGTCCTGATACCATTGATAGCTCAGCGGCAGGGAACCGTTGACCCGGGCTTGCAGGCACAGGGCATCACCCGAGTTGACCATGCGATCCGGGACCGGCGTCAGCAACCAAGGGGCCAGCGGGCCCACCAGCGCCAGGCTATGCGTCTCGCCGGCGGCAACCGCCACCACGTTGGTCAAGCCCGCCGGAATATTCGTCTGGCCGTACTCATTGAACCCGAAGGATGCCAGGGTGCCATCCCGTTTTAGGGCCAGACTGTGGTAGCCGCCAGCGGCAATCGCGACGACATTCGTAAGCTGCAGAGCATCCAAGGTTTGCACCTGGTGATCGTTCCCCCAACAGATGAGGATGCCATCCGCTTTCAAGGCCAGGCTGTGCTCGTACCCGGCGGCAATGGCGACAACATTGCTTAATCCTGGTGGCACTTGGGTCTGGTCATAGTCATCGAGTCCCCAAGCCGCCACCGTGCCATCCGCTTTGAGTGCCAAGGCATGTTCGCCGCCTGCGGCGATGGCGATCACCCCCCGCAAACCCGCCGGGATGTTGGTTTGACCCGAGTTATTATCTCCCCATCCCACGACCGTGCCATCCGCTTGCAGCGCCAGGTTGAAGGCGCCGCCCGACGCAAAGGCAACGGCATTGCTCAATCCGGACGGAACGGTGGCTTGTCCGGCCCAGTTATCGCCCCAAGCGACCACGGAACCGTCCGCTTTCAAGGCCATACTATGTACCCCGCCAGCGGCAATGGCTAGCACGTTGGACAAACCAGGCGGTACCTCCGTCTGGCCAGAATCATTGTAGCCCCAGGCCGCCAGCGTGCCGTCCATCCTCAAACCCAGGTTATGGGCTCGTCCGGCCGCCAACGCCACCAGATTGTTGCTCAAACCCGCCGGCACGATCGTCTGGCCATAGCTATTACCTCCCCAGGCCGCGATGGGGGAGACTGTCAACACCGCCACCAGGCCGGTCACGCTGCCGTAGGCGTTGGTGACCACGACCTGATAAGCCCCTGCGTCGCTGAATTGTGCGCGGGACAGAACCAATTCAGCACCCTGCATCCCAGGCATGGCATTCCCATCGTGGTACCATTGGTAGTGCAACGGCGGCTGGCCATAGGCGGTGACCGAAATACGGGTGTCGTTGCCCCACCAACCGACTTGGCTCTGCCCTTGAGCGGGGATTTGCGGAGGCAAGGTGACCGCCAACACCGCCACCTGGCTGGTCAAAGAACCGGTCGCGTTTGAGACCACCACCGCATACCCGCCTGCCTGGCCGGGCTGCACATTAGGCAGGTGGTAAAACGCATTGTTGGCCCCCAAGACGTTGGTGCCGTTGAAGACCCATTGGTAGCGGATGAGCGGTGAACCGTGGACAAAAGCGGAGAAGGACACCGGCCCGTTCAAACCAACACCCTGGCTGGCCGGCTGGCTCGCAAACTGGAGAGGAACAGTCCCCGTCAAGGCCAGGCTGTGCATCCATCCCCCCGCAATGGCCACGACATTGCTCAATCCAGCGGGCACCCTCGTCTGGCCATCATCATTGCTTCCCCACGCCGCCACCCGCCCGTCCGCTCGCAGGGCCAGGCTGTGGTACCCCCCCGCGGCAACGGCCACCACGTTGCTCAAACCAGCCGGCACAGTCGCCTCACCATAATCATCGCGGCCCCACGCCACCACCTCTGTGTCCGCTTGCAAGGCCAGGTTGTGATATCCCCCTGCGGCAATGGCCACCACGTTGCTCAAACCAACCGGTACAGTCGTCTGGCCAGAACCGTTGTTTCCCCACGCCACCACCTGTCCGTCCGCTCGCAAAGCCAGGCTGTGGTTTTCCCCTGCGGCAATGGCCACCACGTTGCTCAAACCAGCCGGCACTGTCGTCTGGCCAGAACCATTGTTTCCCCACGCCACCACCCGCCCGTCGCTTCGCAAGGCCAAGCTGTGCCAACCTCCCCCCGCGATGGCCACCACGTCGTTCAAACCAGCCGGCACCGTTGTTTGGCCGTGGCCATTCAGTCCCCAGGCCACCACCTGCCCGTCTCTTCGCAAGGCCAGGCTGTGCCAACTTCCCCCCGCAACAGCCACCACGTTGCTCAATCCAGCCGGAACAGTCGCCTGGCCATAATCATCAAAACCTTTGTTTCCCCACGCCCTCACCTGCCCGTCCGCGCGCAAGGCCAGGTCGTGATAGTCCCCTGCGGCAATGGCCACCACGTTCGTCAAGCCCGCTGGAACGTTCGTCTGGCCAGAACCCTTGTTTCCCCACGCTGCAATGGGCGAGACCGTTAGCGCCGCCACTGGGCCTGTGGCGTTTAGCAATACCATCACCTTTCCCGCATCCTTGATGCCCACAACCACATCCTTGCCTCCCGAGCCATCCACATCACCCACGTAAAGGTGGCTGATCATGGGCAGGTTGGTGGCGAGGACATGCGTAATCCAGTTCGTTCCCTTGCCGCCATTTTCCAGCCAAAAGACAAGATTGGCACTCGCCGCCACGATGTCCACGCGTCCGTTGTTGTCAAAATCGATCGCCTGCCAGCCCGTGAAATTCGCATAATCCCCGGAGGGCAGCACGATGTTGTTCGAAACAAAGGATTGCCCGTGGTTCTGGTTCTGCCACCAACTGAAGGCGGTCCCGTTCATGCAGAGGTCCATCTTGCCGTCGCGGTTGATATCCGCCAGGCGCAAGAACCGGGGCTCGGTCAACCCCGAAGCCACAAGTGACCATCCGGTTGCTGGTGCCAAAGCGTTCCCCAGATAGCTGGGAGTATTGTTATACACCAGCGTGCCGGCAGGGTCATTCGTGTCGGGCCGGGTCGAATGCGCCACAGCCGCAGGGCATATCAGGACTGAGGCCATCCAGGCGGCCAGCAGAATGTCGCACGTTTTCAAATTAAGTTCTTCCATCGCGCCACAGCATGGCCAATTCGCGCATCACGGAATGAACGGGTATCAATGTGCAACGATTCAGTGATTATTACAAACCCAATTCATCTTCGGTTAAACAAGTCCACATCCGCTTGCCGTGCAGCCAGTAAGGCCGTGGTGATCCGCCGCCCCTTGGAGGTGAGAACATGACGGTGGGCACCGGCCACGTTCTTGAGCAGTCCATCGGCGTCTTGCCGGCCACCCTTGCCAACGCGACAAGGGAGGACCTCGGAACCAATGCGGTTCTCCGTCCGCAAGGCGTCTCCCGGCGACGATCCGCGTGAGCTCCTCAGGCTCTTGCTCTTTGCCTCAGTGGTCCACTTCTTCCGTTTTTCATCCGCAGGCTGACGGATCTTAACACCACGGAGGCACCGAGGTACAGAGGAGAAGGAGAAAGGGAGGGATCTGGGACCGAACGCGATTCTCAGTCCGAAACACCTCTGCCACGACAACGCGCTCGAGTTCAGATTCCTCATTCTCTTTCTCCGTGCCTCGGTGCCTCTGTGGTCGATTCTCACGGCGACTCCGTCCTGGTTCGCGCGCGAAGTACTGGTGATGGTGTGGGGAGTTCTGCGGCCGTCCGCGCCTCTGCGGAGTGCCGGCGGTGAAATGGAAGGGATGCGGCAAGTGACTTATGAGCTCGCCCAGACCCCTTTGGTTGCGGCTACGCCGCGCTGCGTCCTGGCGTCCTTGCGCCCTTGCGTTAACCGGAAACGCGCTCTGACCTGGAGAAGGCCGGGACTGATCAGGTGACCCGGATCCAACCCGCCCGGTCTGCATCCTGTCCGCGCCGCCGGTCGCGGCCAGCGATCGGCTGGATTCCTCCCTCCGGAGGTAGGGTGCGATGTCCCTATCGCGCCGCGTTGGACGTCCGAGCGCGTGTGCGGCCGGCTGGGGACAGCCAGCCCTACCGTTCCGAAGGCAGGGCG
>ORJL010586283.1_pt1 | contig 20953 bp, 18 predicted proteins | sample 1779941 | NCBI WGS metagenome assembly ORJL01 (sample SAMEA104232317, study PRJEB22302) | groundwater metagenome | biome: forest; feature: aquifer; material: groundwater | place: USA | collected 2011-08-07 | depth 5.8 m
ACGTGAATTAAAAATGAAGTTTATAATAACGCAAATAATGGTATTCTTTTTGCTAATTAATATCGCATTGGCTGCAGGTTTGTCAGAAGAAATCAATCCCACACTGCCTCCTGATTTGTCAAACTTTCCTGATATGTTTATAGAGAATGGAAATTTTAATGCAGTAATAGTAGTAGGCAATCAAGCACCAGCAAGCGATGTCATAGCTCAAAGCAATCTTGTCCAGTTTTTTGTTGGGTACACTGGAAAATCCCTAGTCGGCTCTACAAAACTGTCAAGTGAAATAGAATCATTAAACCAAAACATAATATCTATAGGCAGCGCCTGCCATAATAATGTCTCATGGGAAATAATGGTACAACCCAAGCAATGTGACAGATGGCTGGAGCATGGCAAGGCAATGATACTATTGTATGGCTACAAGGATTATGTTTATATGGTAATCGCAGGCTATAGCGATAAAGGAGCTAGAGACGCTGTAGATGTTTTGGTTAATTATGACAAAAATACTTTGAAGGGAAGTAATATGTTGATAGAAGTGGATGAGCCAACGCCAGAGATTAATGATTCAAGTGGAGAAGATAAAATTGTAGAAGAGGAAGAAGAAAATATTACTATGGAACTTGAAAAAGAAAAGGAAAAATTGGTTTCGGAATTGAATGAAAAGATTACAAATAAGTCAGAAGAAACAAGCAAAAATAGGACAAGTCCTACAATCAATAGGACAAAAGAGAAAATGTCAAGCGAACAAAAAGAGATGATTAAGTTAAATCAAAAAGAACAGAAAAAAGAAATTGGCTTAATAAAAAGAGTAATCAGTTGGTTTATTTCACTATTTAAATAAAAATGATTTTAATCCTAAATTTTGGCGGACAGACTTGTCATTTGATTGCACGGAGGATCAGGGAATTTAATGTTTATTCCGAGATTTTGCCTTGCGATGTTTCCTTAAAAGAAATTGGAAAGCTAAAACCAGATGGAATAATACTCTCTGGAGGACCTGCAAGCGTTTATGAGCACAATGCCCCTGCAATGGAAAGAAAAATTCTTGATTTAGGCATCCCAATACTTGGCATCTGCTATGGATTGCAATTAATTGCAAAATTTGTTGGAGGAGAAGTATTAGGCGGAAAGCTAAAAGAATTTGGAAAAAAGACATTGCATATCAAGAAAAACGGCAAATTATTGAAAGGGCTGCAAAAAAAAGAGCAGGTTTGGATGAGCCATGGGGATTTGATAACAGACCTTCCAGAAGGTTTTGAAATTCTTGCATCAACTGACACTTGTAAAATTGCAGCTTTTGAAAACAGCAATAAAAAGTTATATGGCATACAATTTCATGCAGAAGTTGCACATACTCCAAAAGGAAATCAAATACTGAAAAATTTTGTTTTTGACATTTGCAAAGCCAAGAGAGACTGGCACATTAAAAGCCTTTCACAGAAATTAATCAAGGAAATAAAGAAAGAGGTTGGAAAAAACTCCGTCATTATGGGAGTTTCTGGTGGAGTTGACAGCACAGTTGCAGCAACTTTGATTCATAAAGCAATAGGCAGCAGGCTTTATTGTGTTTTTGTTGACCATGGATTGATAAGAAAAGGAGAAGCAGAAGAGGTTAAGAATTTTTTTGAAAAAAAACTGAAATTCAAACATTTTTATTTTATTGACGCATCGCATATTTTCCTAGAAAAATTAATAGGAGTCACAGATCCAGAAGAAAAAAGAAAAATAATCGGGCATGCTTTTATTGAGGTTTTTGAAAATAAGGTTGTTGAACTTAGCAAAAAACATAAAAATATAAAATTTCTCGGGCAGGGAACAATATACCCGGATAGAATAGAGAGCGCTCAGCCAACAAAGTATGCATCTAAAATTAAGTCTCATCATAACATAACCTTGCCGGAAAAAATGGTTTTGAGGGTGGTTGAGCCGCTAAAAGAATTTTACAAGGACGAAGTTAGAAAGCTTGGAAAAGAGTTAAAAATCCCAGAAGAAATACTAAACAGGCATCCTTTCCCAGGACCCGGATTGGCAATAAGAATTTTAGGAGAAGTTACAGAAGAGAGATTAAGAATCTTGAGGGAAGCTGATTACATTTTTATTGATGAATTGAAAAAATCCGGCTGGTATGGCAAGACCTGGCAGGCATTTGCTGCTTTGCTGCCTGTCAAGGCAGTTGGAGTTATGGGAGATGCTAGAACCTATGAATATATAATAACTTTGCGAGCAGTCACAAGCCTTGATGCAATGACAGCAGACTGGGCAAAACTGCCAAGTGAATTGCTGGAAAATATTTCAAACAGAATTATTAATGAGGTTAGAGGGGTGAACAGGGTTTTGTATGACATTTCACAAAAACCGCCAGCGACGATTGAGTATGAGTGAAAAAATTTAATTATAGGTTAGAGACTACGATAAATTTGCATGTACCTGTCAGCTGTTTGATGCATATCAAATTTTTGCATAACATGTGCCCTGGCCGCAAATCCTAAATCAACTCTTTTTATTGGATCATCAACTAAAGATTTGGCAGCTGCAAGAAGTTCACCTTTATTTCTATAAATCAAACCAGTTTTTGAATCAACAACAACTTCTGGATGTGCGCTGTTGTCTGGGGCTATTACTGGCTTACCACTTGAACCTGCCTCAATCAGTGGCAATCCAAAACCTTCCCATCTAGAGGCAGTTATGTAAAAACTGCATCCTTGGTATAGTCTTATAAGCTCGCTAAGTGGCACTTTTCCCATGAATTTAACTGGAGCACCTTTTTGTTTAGCATATTCTTCCAATCTATCTTTTTCAATTCCATCACCAGCAACTACTAATGGAAACTTCAATTCGTGAGACAAATCGACTAAATCTTGTATTCCCTTATATGGAACATGCCTGCCAACAAATAACATGTACCCGCCATCCACATTTGCAGGTTTAAAAGTGTCGACATCTGTACCCCAGTAAACACGTTCCACTAATTTTGAAGGCAATCTAAAATAATTTACAAGATCATTCCTTAAGAAGTCTGAGATAGTTATAACTTTATCCAATTCTCTTAGCATATATGTTGATAAATCTAAAAAACCTCTTCTTAAAATTCTTTTAGGAAAGGATCCAAACCCTGGACTATTCCAATTTTGATTATTATTACCATGCCAGGTTATAACTCTCCTACCTTTTTTCTTTAAAAGCGGCCACACAGAAGTTGGATTATGGATATGCACTATTTTATCATCAGATGCTGCCAATCTAAATAATTCAGGATATAGAGCAAAATGATGGTAACCTAGGAACTTTCTCCTTTCCATTTGAGTTACAGTTACGTTTGGAGGAAGCCCATCTTCTCTAACCCCGTTTGACTCATTGCATAAAACTTCAAGTGTTATTCCGTTATGCCTACTATTAATCTCCTTCAGTAGAGTGGCTATAGAAGTAGTGATACCTTGCCCCCTTACAAATCCACCTTCCAAATGGATGACTTTCATTAATCTACAAAATCCAAGAAGAGTTTATAAATATTTCTATTTTTAATCACTTAGAAGTAACACTAACACTCATAAGTCCTTTCTTTCACACCTTTCCTGAAATTGTCCCAAGCTTTCATGTAAAGTTTTTTGCCGCCGGGTGTTGGATAGTCTCCTGTTAAGCACGCCATGCACAAGTCTTTTGCGGGCTTGTCTATGCTCTTTACCAAGCCTTGTATGCTCTGGTACTTTAGGGAATCAGCGCCAATGTCTTTTGCTATCTTGGCGATGACCTCTTTTGCAACTTCACCTTTTTTCGGCTCTTTCTCGTATTTTGGTATCAAAAGCTCTCCAACAGTTGACATGTCAATGCCATAAAAGCAAGGGCCTCTTATTGGAGGGCAGGAAATTCGAACATGAACTTCTTTTGCACCTCCTGCTTTTTTTATGTAATTGATAAGCTGCTTTGTTGTTGAGCCGCGGACAATGCTGTCATCAACTAGAATTACTTTCTTGTCCTTCATTATTTCTTTTAATGCTGTGTATTTGTTTTGAACCCTGTCATCTCGAGAAGAGCCTTCAATGAAAGTTCTTCCAACAAACCTGTTCCTTATCAAGCCTTCCATTTCTGGTACTTTCAGCTCGTATGCCATTGAGTTGCCTGCTGCTTTTGCTGTGTCAGGCACAGGCACAATTATTGTTTTGTTATCAATTTTCTCTGTTTCTGCATTTGCAAGCTCTTTGCCAAGATTTGTTCTAGTTAGGTAAACAGACTGCCCATCAAGGACAGAGCTTACATTTGCAAAGTAAACCCATTCGAACATGCAATGCGCTTTTCTCGGGCTTTCCGCATACTTCTTGATTTCTACATGCCCATCCTTTATATAAATCAGGTGCCCTGGCTCAAGATGCTTGTAATCCGTTACACCGCAGTTAATAAGTGCATTTGATTCAGAAGCAACAAGAAACATGTTGTCTTTCCAGCCATAAACAATCGGGCGGAAACCATAAGGATCGCGAAGAACTATCATCTCGCCAAAGGCATTCATGAATGCAATGTTAAAGCATCCATCGAGCTTTTGAGCCAGCCTTGTAAAAACCTTGACCAGGTTGGGCCTTTTGGAGCCTCTTAATTCCCTTGATATATAGTGCATCAATATCTCTGTGTCCGTATTGTAAATTATGTGGTAATCAGCCTTGTCCATTAAATGCTGCTTAAGCTCTTGATAATTTGCAAGGTTGCCGTTCCAGCAAAAGCTGAACCATTTCCATTTTCTGCCATGGTGCCTTTCAAACGGCTGTGCCAAGCTTCTTTCCTCGTTACCTGATGTGGCATATCTTGTATGCCCAATGCCTTTGTTGCCTGCATATCTCTTGAAGATTTCAAGGCTTTGCTGCCTGTCGCTTGTTTTAAATACCTCATTGACAGTCCCAAGCTCTTTGTATGTATCAAGAATCTGCATTCTGCTTGGATTGAAAGTTGTGACGCCAGCACTTAATTGTCCGCGATTTTGCTGGTTTAGGAGGAGTTTATAGAGATAGAACAGAGATTTATTGGATGAGTCGCCGTTTTCCTTGATGTAAACGGCAGCTATACCGCATTGATGATTTGCTTCACCAGACATGTCGCCCCCATAATAAAGTTGTATGGTACCTTATTTATATAAATGTTTCGCATTTTTGAAAGAAAATTTATAATTTATATAAAATTATTGTTTTCGATATGGAAGATAAAGTATCTGCATAGAAAATCAAATTTCTATAACTAAAGAAATCTTTGGCTTTTATCGCTTTATTTTAAAGTCAATTTAACTCCTACTTGTACCTTAAATCATCCCTGAAATCCAATAAATCCAGCTGCTCAAAGAAGCTATCATCGTTTTTTTCCTTTTCTTCTTTTGCGCCTCTAAATCTTATTATATACTCCATTTTTGTCACCCGTACTTATATTTTGCTTCTCACCTCTTTAACTTATCAACTCTTTTACAGAACTACTTCTATAGTTGGTGTGGAGATTATTATTTTTATATAATTTGTCCTTAAACTTTATAAATGCTATAAACTTTATATAAAAAAGAAAGATTTATATACATATTTAAAATACTATAAGTGCATTACAAAGACTGAAGGGGTTTATATAATATTATAAGGTATTTTTTAGTTAATATAAAATAGTTTATAATATTTATATTTTTATATTGGGGGTGTTTTCATTGAAAAGAAAAGTTATTCAAATAGCTAATTCCACGCAACTAATTTCTCTGCCTAGAAAATGGAGCCTGAAGTATGGGGTTAAGAAAGGGGATGAGCTTGAGGTGGAGGAGAATGGGAATAAGATTATTATTTGTACAGAAAAGAGTGTTGATATTCAAAAAGTTGAAATTGATGTAACGGGTTTGGACAGAACATCGATACTTTACTATATTCAATCACTTTATAGGGTGGGTTATGATGAAATAACTGTAAAATTCAATGAATCATATATACTTCATCTAAGAACAAATGAAAAAAAATCAGTTATATCGACTATTCACGAAATAGTTAGCCGATTTGTAGGCTTGGAAATAGTTCAGCAGAAAGAAAATTTCTGTGTTATAAAAGATATTTCTGAAATCTCGTCAAAAGAATTTGACACCGCATTAAGAAGGATTTTTTTGTTGCTTATAGATGTAAACAAAGACTTGCTTGAAGGCGCTAAAAACGATAATAAAGCCTCGATAGAGACGATTGATGAAAAGCATAACAGTGTAATGAAATTTGTTAGTTATTGCTTAAGGATTCTTAACAAAAAGGGTTATTCTGAACATAGAAAAATAACTATAATTTACCATATAATTGCAAACTTGGACAAGGTTGTAGATGTAATAAAATATAGCGCTAGATACCTATTAGATAAAAACATTAAATTGAAAAAAGAAAGCAAAGTTTTTTTGGAATCAATTCATTCTTCCATTGATATGTATTATGACTTTTTTTATAAATTTGATATTAAAAAAGTAAGTAAAATATATGAAAACAGGGACAGAATAATAAAGTTAATTGCAAGAAATGCAAAAATACTGCCTAAGGAAGACTTAGTTTACATATGCAATCTGGCTTCTATGCTTGAATTGATTACAGATATTACTGATTCAAGAATAAGTATGGAGTATTAAAAATAACTAAAAATTTACTACTTTCCATTTCCTTCTATAATTTTTTTAGCTTGTTCAAATGGGACTGCTTCAACAATGGGGGACGTACCTAATAATAAATTTTCGAAAGTTATTGTATGTAATCTAGAATCTATACTTGGTGTTTTCATAGGGTCATAAGGTGAAAATGAGCTGATAAAATCTGTAAAACTATCGTCCTCCATTTGCTTTAAGCTATAATCTGATGTTTTTGTAGCCATAATTTCTAATTGTGTATATTGGGGAGTTAATTTTACCGCTTTTTGGATTACTTCTGTTAAAATTTTTTTATCCTGCTCTTGCATCGTTGGACTAAGGTAAAGTGTCAGAATACCATATGCTTTGGCAGCATGAAGAACTTCTTTTCTTACTGCTTTTTCTACGGCAGATAAATCAATTCTTTGCTCATGCGAATATCTTTGAAGTACTTCTTTTGGAACATCTATATAAACACCTTGACCTGTACTATTCAATAAGGATGCTGTAGAAACACTAAATAATCTATTAACAACGTGCTCAACATAAGCCTCCCTAAATTCTTCAGCTGTTTCTTTGTTTAACCTTCTTTCAAGGTTTAGTATATCCATACCCCTACTTGTTAAATGCTGTATTCTTTCTTCCTTACTGACACCATCAACAGTATTATTTCTAAATACATGACGAAACAAACCTTCATGATTTTTATAAACTTCAAATTCATCTTCAAGGGTTTCCATATGGGTGCGTATGCCTTCAATTTCTTCCCTACCTAAATATGCTCCAGCTCTAACAAATAACCTTTCCCTAGCATCGGATTTGCTGGTATGTAGCATAAATGATATGAGTTTATTAGGTATGCCGCTATTTTTTAAATAGCCAATTAGATTTACAAGTCCTAATGCATCTGTAATCATTATTGGTATATTCTTTTTTTCTAAAGCTTCCGCAAATTCGCTTGACAAGCCGTATCTGTGATTGTCATGTGTATAAGGAACGACTATCTTACCTTCTTGGATAAGTCTTCTAAAATCTTTCTCAGATTCTATCGGCATATAATCAATGCCCTGCAATTCTGTAGCCCTTGGACCCCTGCTTTTGTAATTAATAACTCCGACAACAGGGCTTCCACTCGCTGCCATTTGCATCCTTAAATTTTTCTCAAATTCTGTCTTTCCAGCTGAAAAATGCCCACTGGTAGTTATTAGATAAGATTCGCCATCATTTGCAAATCCAAGTACTTTAGAATTAAGAGGGGAGCCCTTATCTACACCCGTATTATGTTCTTTCTCCAAATTTAAAGCTGAATATTTCATTTAGTACACCCTCCATCTAATAACAATACGTTTAGTCTCCCAACTACCTCTTTTCACCTTTTTAGTGTAAATAAGCCAATTTCCTTTTTAAATCTATCGCTTTTATATAAATTATATAAAAAAATTAATGTTAGTGCAGTTCTTGATTAAAATATGGAATATTAAACTAACTCACATCTTAACTTAACAATTGTTAACTAATATTTAAAATTTTCGGTAATATGGTAAGTGACACAAATTTTAGGACAATTTATTTGTCACTTACTATCTTAGAAAATGACACAAATGTCCAATAATTAATGTCATTTTCTAATAGATATCAAAAAAATTATAAAACAATGGAAATAGCCTTTCCATAGGGATTCAATGGCAAAAATTCTCCTGATAGGCAACGGCGCAAGAGAGCACGTAATAGCGGAAACTCTGAAGAAAAACAAACAAACAAAACTTTATTCCTATCTTAAATCAAAAAATCCCGGAATTGTATCTTTGTCAGAAGATTTTGCAATTGGAAATTATAATGATTTAGAGAAAATAAGAAACTATGCAAAAAAAATAAATCCAAACTTTGCATTTATTGGCCCTGAAGAGCCTTTGGGCAATGGTGTAGTTGATTTATTGAATGAATTAAACATTAACGCTATTGGTCCAACTAAAAGTTTAGCAAGATTAGAAACAAGCAAATCTTTCACAAGAAATTTATTGAGAAAATATAAAATAGACGGAAATCCAAAATTCGAGATTTTTAATAAAAACAATATTGGTAATGCAAATAAATTTATTGACAGCTTAGAAAAATGCGTTATTAAGCCAGACGGATTGACAGGCGGCAAAGGGGTAAAAGTTCAAGGCGACCATTTTAATACAAAACAAGAAGCTTTAGAATATTGCAATGAAGTTTTGCAATCGCATCATGCAGTCATTGTTGAAGAAAAGCTTGAAGGAGAAGAATTTTCTTTGCAGTGCTTGACTGATGGTAAAACAGTAATTGCAATGCCGCCTGTGCAGGACCATAAAAGGGCTTTTGTCAATGACAAAGGTCCAAATACTGGCGGAATGGGGAGTTATAGCTGTGAGAATCATTTACTTCCGTTCTTAACAAAAAAAGATGTAGAAGATGGATTAAAAATAACGCAAAAAGTTGCAGAGGCAATCTACAAAGAGGCTGGAGAATTCTACAAAGGAGTAATGTATGCTGGCTTGATCGTTACAAAAAACGGCGTTAAATTGCTTGAATACAATGCAAGATTTGGAGACCCAGAAGCAATGAATGTGCTGCCATTAATGGAAACAGATTTTGTTGAAGTATGCAATGCAATCCTAAGTCAGGAATTAAATAAAATGAAAATCAGATTTCAGAATAAAGCAACTGTTTGTAAATATCTTGTGCCAAAGGGTTATCCAGATAATCCAGCTAAAAACGAGAAAATTGAAGTCGGAAAACTTTCAAAAGATGCTAAAATTTATTATGCTTCTGTCGAGCAAAAGAAAGATGGATTGTACACAACAGCTTCAAGAGCAATTGCTTGCTTGGGGATTGCTGAAAATCTGGAAAAAGCAGAAACAATTGCCGAACAGGCTACTAAATCAGTCAAGGGAAAATTATTCCATAGGGAAGATATTGGGACTAAAGGATTGATTGAAAAAAGAATAAATCATATGAAAGAGATTTTAGGTTAAGTATCTGTTTATTTTTAAAATTTAGTTAAAAATTATTGCGTTAAGAGAGATAAAGCATAATAAAAACAACATTAAATTAATATTCAATAAAAATATCACAAAAACCAAAAAATTGAGATAGAAATAACAAAAAATCAAAAGCTTTAAATATTCGAAATAAAAAATAAACATCATGGCAAAAAAAAGAGGCAAACCTAAAGCTAAGTCTACTTCTAAGAAAATCATTAAAAAAGATAAAACATCGAAAAAAGCAAAGCCGCAGGCTACAAAAAAAGAAGCCAAAGCAGAAGCGCCAAAGCCTATGAAGGAAGCCTTGCATGAGCTAGAGATTCTTGCTGAAAAAAGCAATACAGACGAAAAATTCGAGAAAATTGATAAGAAGGAAGAGGAAATAGAAAAAAAAGAAGCTCAAATAGCAACTGAAGAAAAAAAGATTGAAAAGGAAACAGAGAAAATTGAGCATATGGAAAAAGAGATTAAAAATGAAGTAACACCAAAGCCATTAAAGAATTTTACAGTAAGGGATTTAAGCAAGGGAATAATAGGGTCTTTTATTGGTGTTGTGGCGCATTTTGCTTTTATTTACGGCAAGCAAATAGCAGATCAGATTAGCACATTTAGAGCAACAACATTGATTATTTTTTCTTATATCCTGATAATAATTTTGATGTACGAAACTGGTTATAGGGAAATTAAAGAAAAAAGATTACTAGGAATATTGCCAAAAAGGGCAACAGCAATTTATATAACATCCATCGTTATGATTCCAATAATATTCTTTTTATTTAACCAGATTAACTTGTCAAATCCAATGGAGTTATACAAACAAATTGCTGTTACATCAGTTCTTGCATCAGTGGGGGCAGGCACAGCAGACTTGATTGGAAGGGATTAGAAAGATTTTTATTGGCTGTTTGAAACTCGTTTCTTTATGAAAAACCAACTCAAAGAATCAATCCTTGAAAAGCGCAATTCCTCGTCAAAAGAAGAAATAATAGAAAAAAGTATAAAAATACAAGATAGTTTATTTAATCTTGAGCAATATAAAAAATCCAAAACAGTGATGTTTTTTGTTTCTTTCAACAGCGAAATTAACACCCATGATATGATAAAATTAGCATTAAAAAATAAAACAGTTGTTATTCCAAAAGTTGCTCATCATGAAATTGAGCCTTCTGTCATTATAGATTTTGACAATCTAATTGCTGGAAAATTTGGAGTCCTTGAGCCGATTGAAACAATGAAAATAGCTTACAAGAATATTGACTTGGTTTTGGTGCCTGGCATTGTTTTTGACAAAGAAGGGCACAGAATAGGTCATGGTTTTGGATATTATGACAAATTCCTGAAGAAAGTTCCTAAAGCAATTAAAATTGGATTGGCATTTGATTTCCAGATTGTTGACAAAATACTGGCAGAACAGCACGATGTGCCGGTTGATTTCATTGTGACTGAGGAGGGGGTTTTGGAGTGCAAAAAGAATTAATTCTTAAAATAAAAATGCGCCAGCCGAGATTCGAACTCGGGTGAGAGCCTTGGCAAGGCCCTATCATAGCCACTAGATCACTGGCGCATAAAGTGGGCCTGACCAGATTCGAACTGGTGATCTACACCGTGTAAGGGTGTTGTCATTTGCGGCAACATACATTCTTGTAACCGCTAGACCACAGGCCCAAAATAGGGTTTTGTATTTGAAAAGTGTATAAAAAGGTTTTGAAATTAAACAGTCACTAATATTTTAGAATTCCCGCAGTAGAAATAGCTCCTGGACAATGAATAAATTTATATATCATAACGCCTGAAAAACAGCCTATGGACCCTCATGAGCGCATTTTCAACATCATTTTCTCTAAGGCAGATGAGGTAACTTGGCAGAGCATTATTTTTGACTTGGTAAAAACAGAGCAGATGGACCCATGGGATATTGATGTAAGCATTCTAACACAGAAATACATTGACATGCTCAGAACACTTAAAGAGCATGATTTCAGGATTTCTGGCAAGGTTTTGCTTGCAGCAGCAATATTGCTGAAATTGAAGTCCACAAAGCTTGTTGGCGAGGATTTAAGCGAGCTTGACAGATTGCTTATCGGTGTAGAAGAGGAAATGGAAGAGTTTGGGTTTGAGGAAACAAGTGAATTTCATAAATTGGATGAGATTCCAACCTTGATTCCAAGAATGCCTCAGCCGAGAAAAAGAAAAGTTTCAATTTTTGATTTGGTGGAAGCTCTTGAAAGGGCTTTGGAAGTCAAGAAAAGAAGACTGCTCCATTCTATACCGCCGCTTAACCTTGAGGCTCCTAAAAGGAAAAAGGACGTAACTGAGATTATCAGGGAGATTTATGGCAAGATAAAGACATTCTTTATCAGCGCTTTAAGCGGAAAATTAACTTTCTCAAAGCTCCTGCCCTCTGAATCAAAGGAAGACAAAGTGCATACTTTCATTCCATTATTGTATTTGGCGCAGCAAAACAAGATTGAGCTTATGCAGGAAACTCCTTTTGGAGAAATAGAGATTTTGCTGAAGAAAAAGGAAGAACAGAAAGCAGAAGAACCAAAAGTGGAAGATGGAAATCCTGCAGCCCTTTAATCAATTCTTATCCAGATACTTTTTGACTCTTTTCAAGCCTTCCTCAATCCCTTCTACTTCGAGGGCATAAGAAAATCTAACTCTGTCATTTACCCCAAACCATTCGCCAAGATATGTTATAACTTTGTGCTTTTTGAACATATCCCAGACAAAATCGCGCGGATTTTTGATTTTAGGCAGTATGTAAAATGCGCCTTCGGGCTTCCACACATCAAGCCCAAGTTCCAGCATTTTATTGTATATCAAATCCCTTCTCTGCCTCCAGATTTTTACATGGGCATCAACAAATGATTTAGGGACTTTTGTTGCATGATAAGCCATTCTTTGCGCCAGTATGTTGGTATTCATTGAGGTGTAAGTCTTGAATTTAGTAACCTCGTCAATAATTGACTCGTCATTCGAGTACAAATAGCCTACCCTGGCGCCGCACATGGAGAATGTCTTTGAAAAAGAGTTTATTGTCACAACATGATTGCCTGAAAGCATGTAATTCTCGCGCTCATAAATCAAGTCCTTGTAAACCTCGTCAGAAATCAATGGAATATCCAAGTCTTGTGTGATTTTTTCGATAACCTTCAATGTTTTTATATCCTGTATTCTTCCAGTGGGGTTTGACGGGGAATTAATCAAGACAGCTTTAACATCGTGAACTTTCTCTTCAAAGTCATCTATGTCTATTTTCCCTTTATGAGTTTTGACAAAAGAAGGCGCAAAGTGATTCATTTCAACAAGCGGCTTATATGAATAATAGTATGGCACATGCAATAATATTTTGTCTTTCGGCTTGCAGATTGCCCTAAAAGCCAAATCAAGCGCTTCAGAAGCGCCATTTGTCACAACAAAATCTTCTTTTGTTGCTTTGAATTTTTTAAACTCTTCAGCAAGGCTTTCCCTCAGCTCCTCCCTGCCAGCTATAAGCCCGTACTTAAAATCCTCATAGCCAGCCCTGCATTCCAGCACCTTTTTCGGAGGCGGCAAATCAGGCTGGCCTGAGCCGAACGAGATTACGCCCTTGCCCCTTACTCCGATAAACATTGACGGAGATAATTTTTTAACGCTCATTTATCAAACTAAATTATTGTCGTTTAAAAATAATTGCTTTTTAGGAATGAAAACCGTAATACTTTAGTATCCTGAAGCACATTTTGTAAATTTAGGATTTCCATCCGCCTTCGGCAAAATAAATATGTTTTAAATTATTTTTAATTATAAATCTGCTTCGCAATTTTAGTGCGAGGCGTCGCTGTCTGCCACACGCTCCGCCTCGCCTATTTATTCATTAATATTGAATCAATTGGCGAGGCAAAACTTATTGGCAGTAAAAGTTTTGCCTAGCACAAGATATTGTCGCCTCAAAGGCGACGGATTGAATTTTAACTTCAGAATACTAATTAGCTATTGAAAACCCAAATCTTTTTAAACAGCTATTTATTCTAAAAACAATACAAAACTGTGGTGGAATTTTGCTCAAGGAACATTTCAAGCTAATATCTGGAACTGCAAACAGGAAACTCGCTGACGAAGTTGCAAAAATACTGAAAATCCCTTTAACCCCAGTTGAAATCAAGCGATTCCATGACGGCGAGATTTATTGCAGGGTGCTTGAAAGCGTCAGAGGCTGCGATGTTTTTATTATTCAGCCAACTTCGCCTGATGCAAGCCTGCATCTGATGGAATTGTTGATTCTTGTTGATGCCTTGAAGCGCTCTTCCCCAGACAAGATAACTGCAGTCATTCCATACTATGGCTACTGCAGGCAGGACAAAAAAACAAAGCCGAGAGAGCCAATAACTGCCAAGCTTGTTGCCAATATGATTGAAACTGCAGGAGTTGACAGGGTTATCATGTTTGACCTGCACGTTGCGCAGGTGCAGGGTTTTTTTGACATTCCAAGCGACAATCTCGAGGTTGTGCCGATATTCGCAGATTACATAGCAGGCAAAAAATTAAGGGATATCATTATTGTAAGCCCGGATGCAGGCGGCGCGGCAAGGGCAAGATACTTTGGAAAAGTGCTGGATGCTCCAATCGCGATTGTAGACAAAAGAAGGCCGCAGCCGAATGTGGCTGAAGTTGAGAATGTAATCGGCGATGTAAAAGGCAAAACAGCAATTCTTGTTGATGACCTGATAGACACTGCGGGCACAATGACGGAAGCTGCAAAAATCTTAATGAAATTCGGGGCTAAATATGTTTATGCATTTGCAACACACGGTGTTTTGTCTGAGCCTGCAACAGAAAGGATAGAAAAATCCCGAATCAAAGAGGTTGTTGTCACAAACACCGTGGAAATTCCAAAAGAAAAGATGACAAGCAAGCTTAAAGTCTTATCCATAGCGCCTTTGCTCGCAGAGACTATAAAAAGAACCCACGAAGGCTTGCCGATGGGCGTAGTTTATGAGCAAATGTACAAGAAACTTGAGAAAAAGATGAAGTAAAATGGATGACAAAGAAAAGAAAGCGCAGGAGCTTTACATGCAATTTCAGATGCTTGACCAGCATATAAAGCAATTGCAGAGGCAGCTGGAAGTGGTAACAAACCAGTTGATTGAGCTGAGCGTGACAAGCAGCAGCCTGGACGATTTCAAAAACATCGCTTCGGGAAAAGAAATATTCGTGCCGTTAAGCTCCGGTATATTCGCAAAGGCCAGCATCAGCGACACTTCAGAGCTGCTCGTGAACGTGGGCGCAAATGTTGCAGTCAAAAAAGATGTGGCATCAACAAAAAGCCTAATCCAGAATCAAATGGAGGAAATCAAAAAAATACAGAAGCAGATGATTGACGAGCTGGAAAAAATGACAAGTCATGCTGCACAGCTTGAGATGCAACTGCAAAACGCGGTTTCCACTCAATAAAATTCTAAAATGTTCAAATTCCTCAAGGAAAAGCTGAAAAGTGCAATATCCAAGATTTCTGAAAATGTTGAGAAAGAGGGCAAGGTAGGGGAATCAATAGTAGAAAAATCAGTCGAAGAGCCTAAAGAGGAAAAGGGATTTTTCGTTAAGTTAAAAGAAAAATTTATTGGAAAGGAAGAAGTTAAAGAAATAATTGAAGAGAAAGAGCCGGTAAGAGAAGAGAAAAAGGAAGAAATTGAGGTTAAAAGAGAAATAAAAAATGAAGAAAAGCCAAAAATAGCAGAGCATAAACAAATAGAACATCCAAAAATAAAGGAAGAAATAAAGCATCCAGTAAAAGAAGAAAAAATAGAGCATAAACCCAAAATAGAAGAAAAGATAATAAAAAAAGAGCCAGAGAAAAAAGGGTTTTTCGAGGTGATAAGGGAAAAGATAATAACAACAAAAATAGATGAAGGGCAGTTCGAAAAATTATTCTGGGACCTGGAATTGGCATTGATGGAAAACAGTGTTGCAATTGAAGTGATTGAAAAGATAAAAAAGGATTTGAAAGAGCAGCTTGTTGAGAAGCCAATCAGAAGAACAAAAGTGGAAGAAACAATTCAAGAAACATTAAGGGGCTCTATCGAGGAGCTATTTGAAGTAAGTGATATAGACTTAATTAATGAGATAAAAAACAAGAAGGAAAAACCTTATATTATTGCCTTTTTTGGCATTAACGGAAGCGGAAAAACAACAAGCATTGCAAAAATTGCAAACATGCTGAAAGAAAAAAATATATCCTGCGTCTTGGCGGCATCTGATACATTTAGGGCAGCTTCAATCGAGCAGTTGCAGCACCATGCCGACAAAATCGGAGTCAAGCTGATAAAGCATGATTATGGAAGTGATCCGGCAGCAGTTGCTTTTGATGCAATAAAGCACGCAAAAGCAAAAAATGCAGATGTTGTTTTGATAGACACAGCAGGAAGAATGCATAGCAATATTAATTTGCTCGACGAGATGAAAAAAATCATAAGGGTTGCAAAGCCAGATTTGAAAATATTTGTGGGAGAAAGCATAACTGGAAATGACTGTGTTGAGCAGGCAAAAACCTTTAATGAAGCTGTTGGCATTGATGGAATCATTTTGGCTAAAGCTGATGTCGACGAAAAGGGCGGCGCAGCTGTTTCCGTTAGCTATGTGACAAAAAAGCCAATTTTGTTTTTAGGGACTGGACAAAAATATAGTGATTTGCAGGTGTTTGATTCCGGGATTGTGATTAAGGGCTTGGGGCTGGTTTAATCAACTGATATATTTTGCATTTCTAAAATTTAAACTAAAAAACGAAAAGTATTTAATCCGACATCAATAGAAAAAAATGAGGGTATATGTTATCAAAAAATAATCCCAAGTTAATATTAATTGTTATTATCCTTCTCATAAGTGCTGTGGGTTATTATCTTTTGGAAATCCAAAGCCCAAAATTCGAAATCCAAAAAGAAACCCAAATTGACACATCCGCATGGAAAACTTACTATAATGCCCGCTACGGCTTCTCTCTTCAAATTCCTCCTCTTTATGGTATTTCAGATGTGGACGGCGGTTATGATGTATTGGATGATATTCTTCTTCAGCATCAGCAAGCAACCAGCCTTGAACTCATAGATTATGGAGACTGTATGGGTCGAATCTCCTTTACCATGAAAATTCACGAGGATCCGGCCGAGTCAATTTGTCAGAACACCAGAGTTTTGCAAAATTGCCGGGTTACACAAACGGCCCTCAACGGCCTCCCCGCAACCGTTTTCTCCTGCGATCCTAAATCCAATCCGTCAGCCGCTCTAGAAGCCAACCCAACACACTCGCCTGTGGAGGGGCTCTGCGCGCTTAAAGACGGCATAAGCTATGATTTTAGCTTGAAGGCGACCAGCCGTAACTTTGATGGTTATTTGGAAGATTGGGAATACAATGTAGATGACGCGTTGCAAAACTGGAAACAGATGCTGGCGAGTTGGCGTTTTGGCGAAATTTCTGAAGCAGAGACAAGAAAGCAGGCAACCAATCTGGGGAAGAAAGTGCGCAGAGCCAGTATACCCTTAGTCCAAATAGTCGCAGCATCACCAGGCTTAGAGGAACCGCCAGTAAATAAACCCAATATTATACTCATAATCTCTGATGATCAGGGCTGGCCCCATTTTCATTTCATGGAAGAATACATCGCCAATGCTTATCCCAACATTGATAGGCAGTCCATTGATTCCATGCCGCCCGCAGGTGTGCCGATTTTAACTCCGAACCTGGATGAGATGGTAAAGAACGGCGCGCTTTTCCCCAATGCGGCGGTAACCGCATCCACCTGCAATCCTTCTCTCGCGAGTATTCTTCGGGGTTTATATCCCGGGGATATTGAGGTCCGAAAAAAGCCCGATGTTACCACAGGCATTCCCCAATTCCTAAAAGATATTGGTTATGTCAGTCTGCAGGCCGGGAAGTGGTGGGAAGGGAACCAATACAAATGGGGCTTCACCGAGACGACAAAAGATTACGGGCTTGGCCCGTCTAAGCAAATTGGACGCGAGACCATGGAGCCGGTGTATGAGTTCATCAAGAAGCATAATATCAACCTTTCGCCTGAGCAGAAAAAGCCTTTCTTCATCTGGTTTGCGCCGGCGATTCCGCACACCCAGCACAGCGGTTTTCCACAAGATATCGGAGAATATTGGAGCGCGCAGGGCGCGAAAGAATCAGTGTGGAAATACCAAGCGATGATTACCTGGCTTGATCGCCTGATTGGTGAGTTGAAAGGATTTCTCGAGCAAAACGGCATTGCCAATAACACACTCATCATATTTGTTGTGGACAACGGCGCGGCCATGCAACCTTCAAAAGGAAGCTTTACAGAGAACGGTATCCGCACTCCCATCATTCTCTATTACCCTGGCGTTATATCTGGAGGAATTCATGAGGAACTTGTCTCTTCGCTTGATATTTTGCCAACAATCCTTGACTATGCTAATGCAACCAATCTTCATGAACTCTCGTATCGCGATGGGTTTGAGTATCAGGAGGAAAAGGGTTCTGATGCACCGATTCCGGCAGGTATAGAGCGACTTAGCCTGCGAAGTCTAGCTGAAGATAAGCCAACGCCTTGGCGCAAGTATTTATTTGGTCATAAACTCACTGGCGATATGTATACTGTAAATGACGGACGCTATAAGATTTACGCAAGGGGAGAAAAAGTCACGGCGCTATACGATCTTGATATAGATCCTTTTGAAAAGAAAAACCTCGCCAAAAAATCTGATTTCGAAGGGATAATCAATGAACTAAAATCAGTCGGTCAGGATTGGTGGGTTAATCGAATAACACCTCCATTGAAAGCTTCTTAGAAATAATATGATTAATAAAACTCCACTTCCCCGTCTAAATAAATACCCCTGTGCAACTTTACAGGACGCCATTCGTCAACAACAAGCTCTGCCTGAAGCCATTCCGCAAGCTCTTCTGCATTTCCGATTGTTGCGCTTAATCCAATTATCTGCACATTCTTTAACAATTTTTTTAATATTGTAATCAAAATCTCCAGAGTCGGGCCTCTTTCAGTGTCATTCAGCAGATGTATTTCGTCGATAACAACAGTTGCAATGCCTGAGATCCATGGAGAATTATGCCTTATCAATGAGTCTAGCTTTTCTGATGTTGTGACAATCAAGTCATATTCGGCAAGATAAGGGTCTGCTGAGTCAGTGTCCCCTATTGATAGGGCTATTTTTGCAATTTTGCCATGCCTCTTCCTAAAATCTTTGTATTTTTCGGATGCTAACGCCTTTAACGGCACTATATAAACTGCTTTTCCCCTGCCTTCAATAATCGACTTAAAAGCTGCAATTTCCGCTATGAGTGTTTTTCCGGAAGCTGTCGGCGTGCATACAAGAAGATTTTTTCCCTGCAAGAGCCCTTTTTTTATGGCTTTTTCCTGCGCAGGCCTGAGATTAGTTATGTCTTTTTCAAGAATCTCATAAAGCTCCTTGGGGATACCCTCTTTAATCAATTTCAATTCCATGAATTAGAATATTCTGTCATAGTTTTTAAAGTTTATTAAAAAAATTTATAAATAGGCGCAAAAATAAAAATCCTAAAATGAAAACCTGGGCGCATTTGTTGACATCATTAATATTAGCTTTAGCACTTTACCCATTATTTAATTGGAAAGTGTTGTTTGTTATAGTTGGCGGAGTTTTGATAGATATTGACCATTATTTCTGGTATATCTACAAATTCAGAAAATTCAGCTTATTGAATTGCTATGGTTATTTTATAGATGGCATGGACAAGGACAGGATAATGAAAAATCGTGGCATACTCCTTGTTTTCCATACAATAGAATTTCTGCTAATGGCAGTATTACTCTCGTTCTATAATGAATTAGTGTTAATGTTTACAATAGGCCTTTTGCTGCATTACTTGCTTGATGGCATTTTTTTGTACAATGTTGCAAAGCGCCTTATTGTGAATCCTTCAATAATCTCATGGCTATCAAAAAATCTTCAAATTCAAAAAGTTTAAATAACTCTATCGCAGGATTATCATAAAATGGGCTTAATAAGAAAAGACTACATTCTTGACAGGCTGGTTTATTATGCCACTGAAAGAATGAAAAGGCCAAGAGAATTGAAAAGTGCTGCTGTCGAGTATGAAACAAAAATATGCTTCTTCTGCCCTAGCAGCGAGCATTTAACTCCGCCTGAGATAGGAAGATTGGAGTATAAAGGAAGCTGGAAGATGAGATGGTTCCTCAACAAGTTCCCGGCTGTTGAGAAAAAAGGCAGCGCAAAGCTTAAAGCAAAAAAGTTTTACTCGGAATCGGCTTCTTACGGTGTTCACGAAATAATTGTCGAGACGCGGCATCACAAGTCACAGCTTGCCGATTTGCCGGTTTGGCAGGTAAGGGAACTGCTTGAGGTATGCAAATTCAGGATAAGGGAATTGGGCAAATTAAAGGGAATCAGGTATGTTGAAATATTCAAAAATCATGGCAGAGATGCAGGCACATCCTTAGTCCACAGCCATACACAAGTAATGGCATTGCCCCAAGCGCCTGCATTGGTGATGGAAGAGGCAAAAGCGTCCAAAAAAGGAAAAAAATGTTTATATTGTGAGATAATAAAACGCGAAGCAAAATCAAAAAGGAAGATTTTTGAGACAAAAAATGCAATAGCATTTGCGCCTTTTGCTTCCCGCTTTAATTACGAGGCATGGATATTCACCAAGGAACATAAGACAAATATGGAAGAGCTTGAGGAAAATGAGCTGGAAGATTTGGCAGTTGCATTAAAAAAAATTCTAGTTAAATTAAAAAAAATAAATGCTTCTTACAATTTCTTCATTCATTATTCGCCAGAAAAAGAAAACCTGCATTTTCATATTGAAGTTACGCCAAGAATTGCAACATGGGGCGGCTTTGAGATTTCGACAGATGCAACAATAAATTCTGTTCTGCCTGAAGATGCTGCGAGGTTTTATAGGAGATAGATCTTAATTACAGCTATTAAGTAGTTCTGATAGAAATATTTAAAAATCATCTCAAATTCCTAATTTGAATGACACAGACTTCAGTCGGAAGCCAAACCTGGGACTCGGTATTAATTGAGTCGGAATTCTGGCAGCCAAATACAAATCTCCTTACTACTAAAGATTATGCTCGATACAAAATTCCAAATACCTACCATAAATTAATTAATAATCCTGTAGCCTCTGCAGTTTTTGGAGCTGTCTTTCTTCCGCTTCTTGCATATATCGCAAATAGAATATCAGATGGAGCAGTAAATGCAGATGCCAAAATATTGGGGCAGTTGGCAATTTATGGAGGTTTGGCGGGATGGGTTATGAACTTTTTAAATTCAGGACATAGAAAAAGTGATCA
>ORJL010922382.1_pt1 | contig 20947 bp, 20 predicted proteins | sample 1779941 | NCBI WGS metagenome assembly ORJL01 (sample SAMEA104232317, study PRJEB22302) | groundwater metagenome | biome: forest; feature: aquifer; material: groundwater | place: USA | collected 2011-08-07 | depth 5.8 m
CAGGTCACATTGGACCCCGGCGGCAAGTGCGCCTCTGCCCGGATCGTCCTCGGCTGCGCTGAGCCGGTTCCGGTCAGGGCCTCTAACGCCGAGCAGGTCCTGGTGGGGAACGTCCTCGACGACGAGGCCATCGTCAGGGCCAGCGAGGCCACGGGCGACCTCGAGTATCAGGAGGACATCCGGGCCTCCAGCGAGGTCAGACGGACCTGGGGCAGGGTGGCGGTGAGGGAGGTCTTGAGAGAGGCCCTGAAACGGGCTAAAGGAGGGATTTGAGCCGTGCGTCAGTCAGTCAAGCTTCTGGTCAACGGGCGGGAAAGCACGGTTGACGTCGACACTACCTGGTCCCTGGCTCACGTGCTCAGGAACAACCTGGGACTGACCGGGACCAAGATCGCCTGCGACATAGGGGCCTGCGGGAGCTGCACGGTCATCCTGGAGGGACAGGCCGTCAACTCCTGCCTCATGCTGGCCGTCCAGGCCGAGGGCAAGAGCATCACCACCATCGAGGGCCTGGCCGTGGACGGCAAGCTGCACCCGCTGCAGCAGGCTTTCATAGACAGCCACGCCCTCCAGTGCGGCTACTGCACCCCGGGCGTGCTCATGGCGGCCAAGGCCTTCCTGGACAAGAACCCTCACCCCACGTCCGAGGAGGTCCGGCAGGCCATTGGGGGCCACATCTGCCGGTGCGGGAGCTATCACAACATCGTGGAGGCGGTGATGGTGGCGGCGGGGGAGATGGGATAGCCCGGTGGGAGGGACGCAGGCAGAGGAAGGGGTCTGGTCTGCTAGTTGGACTTCCGCTGGCTCTCATTTGGGCGATGCCGGCGTAGAATGAGACCGCTGCGGTTTCGGAAACCGCAGCGGTCTAGTAGCATCTAGGAGCATGATGCAAAGCTCGCTTCCCCTGGAACCGGGACACTTTTACCACGTTTACGATCGCGGCGTGAATCGGACCAATATCTTCATCGAAGACCGTAACTACGCCCACTTTCTGGAACTCTACGCCAGGCACGTTGGTCCGGTTGCCGAGACGTTTGCCTACTGCCTGCTGGGCAACCATTTCCATGTCTTGGTCCGGATCAGGACAGACTCACGAGACCGCAGCGGTTTCCGAAACCGCTGCGGTCTAGAAACAAGCGGTCTGGGCGCAGGCAGCGGTCTCGGGCCACCAAGCCATCGTGCCGTGAGCCACGCCTTCAACAACTGGCTGAACGCCTACGCCAAAGCCGTCAACAAGTCCTATGGCCGCACGGGCAGCCTGTTCCAGAGCCGCTTTGGCCGGTTGCCGATTACATCCGAGCGATACCTCTTAGCAGTGGTTCACTACATCCATCACAATCCTCAAAGACACGGTCTCGTGAAAGACTTCAGAGAGTGGCCGTATTCCTCGTATCATGCTTTGCTGTCCGACAAACCGACGAGGATTGAGCGGACTGCCGTCCTGGACTGGTTTGGCGGGCCACAAGCCGTCCGCCAGATTCATGCGACGCCGGTCGATGAATCACTTGTCACTGCATTTGTCGGCAATGATGAAGCGTAAGACCGCCGTAAGACCGCAGCGGTTTCGGAAACCGCTGCGGTCTGGAGCGGCCCGCCGACCGCTAGCCAAACCGAGGACCAGTCTGACCTGGCGTCTAACCTATCACGTCACCGAAGCGCCCGGAGCGAGCTCAGCCCACATCTTGTCCGCAGTCAGTGCTGTGACTCCCAGTTTCTGAGACGCTTCCTCGCGACGCTCCTGAATCAACTCTTGCGAAAGGCATCGGCCCTCTGGGACATAGCGCCGGACCAGGGACTGGGCACGGGCTATGGCCTGGCGCGCGCCAAGGACCCTCAATTCCCCTTCTTCAAGCACCATGACCACTTCGTCTCCGGGTTTGATGCCCATGGCCTTCCTGAAGGTGGCGGGGACCACCAGACTGCCGTCTCTTGCTCGTCCTTGTCTTTAGTTCGCTCAATTGACACCTCAATGACATTCTGCCACAATCGGGCTTTCGCTGCACACTCTTCTTGCACTGCAGGAACGAGGACCATTTGCGGTCTCCGGTGGCTGTAGCCATGCGGAAGCAGGTGATCTTGGCGCTCGAATTCACCAGTTGAGCGAGGCGGCCTGCTGCACCGAGTGCAGCAGGCCTTCATCGACAGCCATGCCTTCAGTGTGGCGACTGCACCCCGGGCGTGCTGATGGTGGCCAAGGCCTTCCTGAACAGGAATCCCCACGCCTCGTCTGAGGAGGTCCGGCAGGCCATAGGGGGCCACATTTGCCGGTGCGGGAGCTACCACAACATTGTAGAGGCGGTAATGGAGGCTGCGGGGGAGTTGGGGTAGGGCATCGTGGGAGACCCAGAGAGGCTCGCTGATTCTTCATACTTGCGGAATCCCGGAATACCGGCTATATTTTCTGCGACACTATCACTACGGCTTAACGAGTCAGGAAGAAGAACGCTATCCAACAACTTTCTTGGAGCTAATTCTCTCCGGATTTCCAAAGTGTGACGCAGGTTAACGTGCAAGAAATCATACTTACACCGTATGCACCAGTACTCATGGAGTCCACCAGGGCGCTAGGTTATTCGCTGGAGTCAGCGGTTGCTGATTTGTTGGACAACAGCATTTCTGCCGGAGCGACAAGCATAGACATACAGTATCGACCTTGGGACAATCCCTACTTATACATTCTGGATAACGGCCGGGGCATGTCCCCGGATGAGATTACGTCAGCAATGCGCTACGGAAGCAGCAGCCCTTTGGACTTGAGGGGTGCAAATGACCTTGGACGGTTTGGGCTTGGCCTAAAGACGGCTTCACTCTCCCAGTGCCGATGTCTTACCGTCGTTTCGAGAAAGGGTGGATTCTTTTCCGGACGCCGATGGGATTTGGACTTCATCAACACACGCAAAGATTGGGTTTTGCTCGAACTCGACCAGACGAAAATCGACGAAATGCCCGGCGTCTGTGGCCTCTCAACTGTCGAGAATGGCACGCTTGTTATTTGGCATGCTCTTGACCGACTTTCAGCAGGATCAGCATCGCTTGAGGACTCTTTCTCTAAGAAGATGGACCGTGTCCGCAACCATCTTTCGCTGGTGTTCCATCGGTATTTGATGGGAGAGAAAGGACAGAAACCTATTGGAATATCTATTAATAGGCAGCCTGTCGTGCCCGTCGACCCTTTTCTGACCACAAAAAGTGAACAACCCATGGATGAAGAGCATATCATCGTGGATGGTCATCGGATATCCGTCACACCGTATATTATCCCGCACGTAAGCAGGCTTTCCAGAGCGGACCTAGAAGCGCTTGGAGGCGAAGAAGGATTGCGCCGCAAGCAAGGGTTCTACGTATACCGTAGTCGACGCTTGTTAGTAGGAGGAACATGGTTTCGTTTATTGCGTCAAGATGCGTTGTTCAAGCTTGCTCGTGTAAAGGTTGATATTCCCAATTCGCTAGACCATCTGTGGACGTTGGATATTCGCAAGTCCACCGTCTCCCCTCCCGAAGTCGTGCTGAAGAACCTTCGCCCTCTGGTAAGACGTATCGCCGATAGCAGCAGACGAACTTGGACGTTTCGAGGGAGAAAGGAGACAACGGACGAAATCAATCACGTATGGAACCGGGTCAAGACTCGAGAAGGGATCCGGTATTCCATAAACAGGAACCATCCTTCGCTTGACGCCCTTATATCAGAAGTGACTGATCATGCAAGGCTTTCTCTTGAGAGGATACTGAACACGATTGAATCGTCAATTCCTTTGAACCAGCTCTATGTTGATCTTACAGAAGATGAGCATTTCGCGCCCGACCCGGATGCGCTCTCGATCATAAGACAGATGGCGTTGGACATTGTCCGTGGGTCGTACAGCAAGCCTGAGTTGGGCCGTGACGTCTTCTCCGTTTTGGCAACTACGGAGCCGTTCTGTAATTATCCCGATGCCTTGACAGAGCTGAAGAATGAGGTTCAAAGGAATGGCTGACAGTAACGACACAATCCGCAGGCTCGCAGAACTGGCTCATTTCTTGATTCTGCGGGAGTTCCCATCGGATGTCCCGACGGAAGCCGGCATCAAGGAATGTCTTGCGCAAGCGAGAAAGCTGACTCCTGCCTCCGACGAAGAGTCTGAGAAAGTTCTCAGGCTGTTGTTCTCGCATCTGAGAGTCGCCATGGAAATGGGAGTAGCGGTCGTTGATGCTTCTACTTTCAAACCCTGGTTGCAGCACCGCAGGGGTGACATTCGTTTCTTCTATTGGGAGAGATACCGGAGGCATTTGGAGGCATCTGGGAAATGGCATGGCGTCGTAATCGCAACATTGGGGCGTGTATCCGACGAAATACTTGATCTACTTGGCGATCCGACGGACACGACGGATTGGCAGCGGCGCGGACTCGTGATGGGTGACGTACAGTCCGGTAAGACGGCCAACTACGCCGCACTATGCAACAAAGCGATGGACGCAGGATACAAGGTAATCATAATACTTGCAGGCACGCAGGAAAACCTCCGTCGGCAGACACAGGAGCGCCTAGACGCAGAGCTGGTCGGCTTAGACAGCCAACTCATATTGGACAGGCTGGGGCGCAAGCTGCCCATCGGAGTTGGACGTATCGATGGATCGCATTTTGTAGCGACATTTACCTCTAAGAACAATGATTTCGATCAAAAATTGCTTAACAACCTGAATATGCGTATCACCACCTGCATGGAACCTGTCGTATTTGTCATAAAGAAGCAGAAGCAGCGATTGACCTACCTGGAGAAATGGCTTCGGACGTTCAATGCGGGTCCTGATGGCAAGATAGATTCCCCCATGCTCCTCGTGGATGACGAAGCGGATAATGCCTCGGTAAACACAAAGAACGATATCGATCCGACGGCGATAAACGAACGCATCCGGAAGTTGCTCGCGCTGTTCAAGCGGGCGTCCTATGTCGGGGTGACAGCTACACCGTACGCCAATATCTTCATAAACCCAGAAAACGACCAGGACATGCTTGGCAATGATCTGTTTCCAAGGGATTTTATCTATTCCTTGTCAGCGCCCAACAACTATATTGGAAGCAATGCCATTTTCGGTGAAGACTCTCCCTATGAATCCGTGGTCGAGGACATTGGAGAGGAGGCCGAAATGGTGTTACCCATCAAGCACAAGAGCACATTTACCGTGAATGAGCTTCCGGACAGTCTATACGATGCCCTAAATTACTTCATATTGACCAATGTCATACGAGACATGAACGGTCCGCTTAACAGCCACCGCTCCATGCTTGTAAACGTCAGCCGCTTTACGAACGTGCAGGGACAGGTAAGGGATATCATTCATGCTTGGCTGGCGAGTGTTAAGAGTGCCATACTCAACTTTGGATCACTTGATCCAGATGAAGCAACGCGTGATAAGTCAATCCGGGCTCTTTGCGATGCATGGCAAGCCTTCGGTTTATCGCAAGTATGTGGTGCTGACTGGCGGACGGTTCAGCAACGGTGGCTACTCAAAGCCAGTGTAGATGTGAGAGTAGTTGAAGTTAACCAGCGAAACAGCAGCGCTGTATTGGACTACGAAGCTAACAAGCAGGCCGGGTTTCGTGTGATCGCCGTGGGTGGGAACAGCCTGTCTCGTGGTCTCACGCTCGAAGGGTTGTGCGTAAGCTATTTCTACCGCAACTCGCAGGCGTATGATACGCTTCTGCAGATGGGACGATGGTTCGGATACCGTCCCGGCTATGAGGTGTTATGCAAAGTATGGATGACAGACCAAGCACGCGAGTGCTATTCGCACATCACTAAAGCCACCAACGAACTGAGAGACGAAGTCTACTCCATGCGCAACCATGGGATGACTCCACGAGAGTTTGGATTGAAGGTGCGGTCCCATCCAGACAGTGCCGAGAGAATGGTAGGCAAGCTCTTGGTAACCGCTCGAAACAAGATGCGCCACGCGACTGATTATGTGCACACCGTTTCCGTAAGCGGAGAACTTCTGGAGACGCCTAAGATCCTAATGGATAGCGAACGGCTCTTGGGTAATTACCACCTTGCCAGCCGGTTCGTGGCGGGCCTCGAAGCAAACCACAAACGTGCCGAAGACTCCGTCTTCCATTCGTCTCACAAACTCTGGGTAGACGTACCCCGTAGCGAAATTGCCTCTCTGGTTCGAAGCTACATCTCTGATCCGTTGTATCTCAGTTTTCAGACAGACGGTCTGGCCGATTTCATCGCGAGTGCCGACCACTTGACACTATGGGATGTTGCTCTCCCGGCGGGAGAAGGCGAAGAACACGCTATCACCCGCCAGACCTTCATAAAGCTGGAGGACCGTCAAGTTGACGTATCGACAAACAAAAGGAGCATCAGGATAAATGGCCCATCGCTCCGCGTCGGCTCTCGTCCGTGCACAAGGTATGGCCTGAGTATCTCTGAAGTCAAAGAAATTGCCACCGCCAGCCTAGGCAGCGGCCGGCAGGTGTCTGATAAAGCTTTCCTGACGCAGGGTAGAAAGCCGTTGTTGCTGCTCCATTTCCTGGGTATCAGGCCTCATCATGACCTCGATAAGAAGGACAGGGAATCGGACAAGAAGCTGGTAGTCCAGGTTGCCGAGAGTCTGAAAGCCCTAGACGCATGCGTTGTAGCCTTGGGTCTCGGTTTTCCTGTGGCGACTACGAATGGCACGATGTACGTGCACTACAAGATAAATCTCGTGCAACAACAGCAGCTTCTTGAAGCAGCCAGCGAGGCGGAAGATGCAGACGATTGAGTCATTTGCTAGGAGGTGGCATGAGCTAATGACTCCCGGCAATGCTGCATCGCATATGCTGTATGACCCTACGCATCCGCTGCAAGTGTTCTTTGGATACGATGTGTCGGGTGAAATGGTATTCTTTCTGATCACGCCCCAAGCACCCGAGGATCTGCCTGCACGGAATGAATCTATCGACGTTCAGTTACTGCAGAGGCACGATGGTCTCCACACGCTTGTGTTCCGCTTGCTGAAACCAGGCCAAGATTCGGTGTTTAGGCATCTGTGTTGGGATTTGGCGGAATCCACACGTTTGTGTAGAGATGATGCATTGGGTGTGGTGACGTTGCTAGACAGGTACAGAAAGTGGCAGCGTCTGCTAAACCGTGGGAGGGACGGAACCCTTACTCACTCTCAAATCAAAGGCCTGATCGGAGAATTGCTGCTCCTTGAGCAATACCTTTTTGTTCGCTACGGTACCGGTCCGGCGCTTAAGGGGTGGATCGGTCCTACCGGTGCAGACCAAGACTTCAGGTTCAAGGACTCATGGTATGAAGTGAAAGCGACAGGTACCGGTGCCTTGACTATCAGGATATCCTCTATGGAGCAGCTGGATACTGATGACGCAGGTCAGCTCTGTGTTGTATTCTTGGATGAGGCCGGAAGCGCCTATCCCGATGGTATTTCGCTGAATGCGCTGGTCGCTAGGATCCGGGATTCCATCGCCAATGACGTTGAGTCCGCAAGCATATTCGAACGACGCATTGAGGAGGCTGGGTATATTGACAGTAGGGAGTATTCGAGGGATCTCTTCGTGCTTCGGAAGATACGGCAGTTTCTGGTCAACGAGAAGTTTCCCCGGATTAGGCAGGGAATGCTCGATCCGTCTATTGCCAGGGTTGCGTACGACTTGGTCATTGGCTCCTTGACCCGTTTCGAGATCAGCGAATCGGTGGTATAGCTATGGCTATTCAAGTTGGCGAGTACCGAAAGAGCCTTCTTGAATCCGCAAAGGCCAATTCAGCCGCTACCGGGGAGGGAATTGTCGCATCTTTCGTTGATGAAGCCGCGTCATCGCTCCTAGACATGAACTTGATTCCGGATTATGAACTGGCCTTCTACACGGGCACTGGGAAAAGGAACAGACGGTTGCGAGTAGATGGTTATGCTCTGGATGACTATGACTGGACGTTCTTTCTATTCATTGCTGATTTTGGTGGAGGAGAAGAGCCTGAAACCCTCACTCGCACGCAAGCCAGCTTGGTTTTTGATCGGCTCGAAGGGTTTGTCGAAGATGCTGTGAACGGAACCCTGCAACATTCGATGGAAATCAGCACGCCCGCGTACGACTTGGTAGATTTGCTGCGTCTCCATAGATCTAAGATTCGGAAGTACGGACTGTTTCTGCTGACTGACAAGATTGCCAGCGAGAAGTTGGGGAGCCTACCCAAAGCCGATATTCACGGTGTCACGGCTGAATACCACGTTTGGGATACTAGTAGATTTCATCGCATCTTCAATTCAAAATCGGGCAGAGATGAGCTGGAAATAGACTTGCGTGATTATCTCCCGCAAGGTATTCCTTGTATCGAGGCCTCCAGTGCACGAACCGAAACATATGTCAGCTATCTGTGCGTGCTCCCTGGAACAGCGCTCGCTGATATCTACGATAAATATGGGAGCAGATTGTTGGAAGGGAATGTGCGGTCCTTTCTGAATACTAAGGTAGCTGTAAACCGGAAGATTCGCGAGACGATTCTTAGAGATCCCGAGATGTTCTTTGCTTACAACAATGGGATAGCCGGGACAGCATCTGAGGTGGATGCCAAACTTGGGGAAGATGGCAAGTACATTACAAGAATCAAAGATCTGCAGATTGTCAATGGAGGGCAGACAACGGCACTAATATCCAGCGCCCGGTATCGTGACAAAGTGGACATCAGTAGGATATTTGTTCCCCTCAAGCTGACCGTGGTAGAGCCAGCAATAGCGGAAACTGTCATACCCAACATATCACGCTCTTCAAACAGTCAGAATAAAGTGAGTGAAGCCGATTTCTTTTCGAATCATCCCTTTCACATTCGGATAGAGCAGATATCGCGCCGATTGTTCGCTCCCTCGGTAGATGGCGCACAATATGAAACCCATTGGTTCTATGAACGTGCGCGCGGGCAGTACCTTCAAGCGCAAGCTCGCATGACCAACGCCGAAAAGAACAAGTTCCTGTTGCAGAATCCCAAAGCGCAACTTGTCAGCAAGACTGACCTCGCCAGATTCCACAATTCATGGCTCATGATGCCCCACAAGGTCAGCATGGGTGCTCAGAAGAATTTCCTTATTTTTGCAGAACGGACTACCGATGCGTGGGACAAGAACGACTCATGTTTCAACGACGTTTACTACCAGCAGACGATTGCCCTGGCTATGTTGTTCCGAAATACGGAGAAATTGGTGACCTCCCAGGAATGGTACGAGAAGGGTTACCGCGCCAATATTGTTACTTACTCTGTCGCGCTGTTGGCCTATTTGATAAACAAGGAATGTCAGAACCGCAGCCTTGACTCAAACCTGTTATGGAAACGGCAGTCTGTTCCCGCTTCACTGGAGAGACAGATGACCATCTTGGCGAAAGCGTCATTTGACGTTCTTACGTGGGAGGACCGCGGCGTCCAGAATGTCACGGAGTGGAGCAAGCGCGAACGATGCTGGGAACGGGTCAAAGCTTCAGAGGTACGCCTTCTCGGCGATGCCGAAGAATGGCTTGCAGACAAAGAGGAAGATCTCAGCAACGTCCGGGAAGGGGTCAGGCAACAGAAGGTGATCAGCGGAATTGAAGCTCAAGTCTTCGTTGTCAATCTGGAGGCCAACTATTGGAACGACATGCTGGAATGGACATCGGAAAGGGGGCTTTTATCGTCCGATGAGGAACGGAGCTTACTGGTGCTAGCTTCAAAGATGCCGTCAGTGTTACCTAATCCTTACCAATGTAAGAAGCTCTTGGAAATCCGCGAAAGGGCTTTGTCCGAAGGATTCAAGGAATCTTAGGGGGAGCCTGGAGAGGTTATCGCCATGCTGGCCAGCCGAGGGACTGGGGCGAGTCCTGACCTACCTGCTAGAAGTATGCCGATGTAGCAACCGACACCGTCTTTTCCGCTGGAATTGGCGCTCCACCAACTCTGCTGCGGCCTGGTTCGGTGATGCGGAAATAGCTCCGCCCCCCGGTCTACCCTAGGGCGATGATTCTTGGATCTCTGGCCCCCCCGCTCTCTCCCTGGCAAGGACACAAGGCACACCTAACAACGGGCACGATGAACACAGGGGGTCCGTCGGGGTACAGATCGCGTGTGCCAGATCGATCATCGCGTAGTAGAAGTCTCGCGGGTTGGAGGGGATACATGCGTCGGAGATTGCCCGAATGACCGCTTTCCGTCTTCGAGCCTCTCCCCGCAGATCCAGACCGAAGACCCTACCAGTTACCCTTACGGTGTTTCCGTCGACCAGCGCAACAGGCTTGTTGCGTGCGAAACAGATTGTCGCGTTGGCGATATATTGGCCAATCCCTTTCATCCTAAGGAGTTGCTCAGGATCTGGATGAACTCTGCCATGCGTTCGCCACAATCCATCTAAAGCGTCGATCATACACGATATCCGCCACCGCAAACCTAGCGGAAGAAGAAGGCGTCGAACGTCTTCCTTGTCGGCTCTCGAAAAGGAGAATAAAGTAGGATATGTTGACATGAAGCTTTGGTAGACTGGAATGACTTGGGCCACTTGCGTACGGTGTAACATGAACTCTGCAACGAGGATAGCGAAGAGGTCTTCGGTGTAGCGCCACGGGTACTCCTTGATGTTTCGCTCGCCCCAGGTCAACAAGCCTTGACGGAATTTGCCAACGCTCTCGTACTGTTTGTTGGTGAATTCTTCAGGATGAGGGGGCTTCATCTTCCTGCTCCGATGGTCCTTGCGTCCGAACATAGGGGGTGGCATCACGGCTCGCTTGGCCCAGCTCTCCCGATTCCTCGCGCCAGTCACCATCCATCACGGGCGAGACCGAATCGTGCTCACATTCGGCTCCTATGTGCAGCAGGCCGCGGAGATGCTTGGCGAGAGCGTATGCTTGAAGAGGCGGAACAGCATTCCCGATCTGGCGGAAAGCTGCGTTCATTGGCCCGGTGAACACAAACCCATCCGGAAAGGACTGGAGTCTCGCAGCCTCACGTACGGTGATAACGCGAGCCTGTGCGGAGTCATAGTGTATATGCGAATACGTATCCTTGCTTAGGTGGGCGGTCAAAGTGCGAGATGGCTTATCGGGCTCCATCTTCCTCCACTTGTTGGGGAACTTGGCAGGGTCATACGGGGGGACAATCTCGCTGCTCAATCCTTGGTAATCCGCCGACTCAGGTGATGGCCTTTTCCCCATATCGCGCTCCACTTGGTCCAGCACTTCGTCGAGCATCTTGAGCGCGGTCTTGTATGCCTGCGGGTACTGATCGCCAGCTCGCATGCGTCGAAAGATCTCATAATCACGAGGTAGCAATCTGGTTACGTGGTGGCAGACACCCTCCTTTGACTCGAACCCGGGCCATCCCCGCATGAGACTAGCGTAGCTTGAAAGCTCGCCATCTCTCCTGTAGGCAACGCACTGCTTGAAATCTCTCGATCCCAAGTTCAAGTTGCCCTGGAGATGTGATGTGATCGAGGGAAGATCTGACAGGGCTTCCCATGCGGTGACTGCGGCCGGAAGGCTGAGTTGTGCGTTAGGCGGACTGATGTATCTGCTGCCCGCGTGGCCGGACGAACCGATGGTCCTCAACGCCACTCTGCGGGCGCTTCCGTACCCCCCAGGCAAGGGAGTACAATGGGTCGGCTCTGGGAAAGTGGGTTCTACGTCGAGCGAATCGGCGATTGCTATTAGGAAAAAGCGCTGGCGAAGTTGCGGAACTCCGTAGTACGCAGAATTGAGAATTGTGTACCGTGTCCGATAGCCCAAACTTTCCAGAGAGCAGGCGATTTCCTCGGCCACGTTCTGACCTCCGAAATTCATGATGTCAGGCACGTTTTCCATCACCACTGCAAACGGGTGAAAGAATTCAACATACTCAAGGAAGTTCACGTACAACTTAGCTCGCTCATCCTTCAGGAATGCCTGAGGGTGGTCCATGATCTCTCTGAGTTTTGCTCTTCCGATCCTTGCGAATGCCTGACAAGGCGGGCCACCGATGATTACGTCAACGGTGTCATCTGGGCAACTCTTTCTCAACACCTGGACCATGAATTGAGCGGGCGTCAGTTTGGTAATATCGTGGGTTTCGGAATGGAGCCGCACCGCTCCTGGCCCGGCATTCTTGAAGAAATTTGTGGCGCGGGTCAAAGTAGCCTTCTGGTCCAACTCAACGCCGCCAAGTACTCGGTAGCCTGCCCGCTGGAAGCCCAAGGATAGACCACCACAACCGGAGAACAGGTCAATAATACGCGGTTTCGGCGTCAAACGCTTTGACGCTGGGGAGATTGCCGGTCTAGCGATTGAGTTGCCCACCAAATGCTCATCCAGCTCTGCAATCTGTACACAATCACCCGTTGGTGAGGGCATCATACTGAGTCTTATCGATCTTGAACAGCCAGACTCGCAATAATTCGGAGCGGTGAACCCTGCAACAGAAGCGTTCGTCCCTAAGCCGAGACTGGCTGAGCAAATTGACTGATCAGCCTTTCAAGTGTAACACCACTGACCCGCACCAACAAGCGACCAATCTGCCTGATATCATGTCCTACAGAACTCGGCGCGTTCGATGAGGCGATAGAGCTGCGATTGAGACATGTACAAGCTTGTGCTAGTATGTACAGAGACACAGTGCACAATGGTTCTGGAGGTGGTAGATGAGCGAGCGTCAGCCGGTGACACAAACACTCAACGTCTCGGAAGCAAGACAACAATTCAGCCAGCTCTTGAACAGGGTCTTTCGCGGGGAGACCAGGATCGTTGTAGAGAAGAGCGGCATTCGGGTGGCGGCCATTGTCTCGGCCGGCGATCTCGATGAACTTACCCGCCTGGAGAGGGAGCGTGAGGAGGACTTCAACCCCCTCGACGCAACCCGTGAAGCGTTCAAAGACGTGTCAGATGAGGATCTCGAACACGAGGTCGCCCGGGCGATCAGCGAGATTCGCGCCAGGGGCCGTGAGCATGGAGAGCGGCATGCAGAAGCATCGTGATAGTGGCGGTTCTTGATGCCAATGTCCTGGCATCAGGTTTCGTCAGTCGTGGACAAAGTGCCCCGGCGCAAGTTCTCGACGCCTGGCGTGCTGGTTCTTATACGCTCGTCCTATCTGAACATCTCCTGACTGAACTGGAGCATACGTTCGAGGATCCCTACTTCAGCTGGCGTCTAACACCAGAACAGATCGACGTCAACCTAAGGCTGCTTGAAAAGTGGGCTAGGGTCGTAACCATCACGGTCCAGGTCAAAGATGTTGTCACCCATCCTGAAGACGATCTCACGCAGGCGACCGCTGTGTCTGGCCGGGCCGGCTATCTGGTGACTGGCGACAAGAAGTTGCAGAAGCTGGGGACGTACCAGGGGGTGATGATCTTGCGTGGCGTCCTCCGAAGCAATTTTCCCGTTTCGCTCTTGGCAGCACAATAGGCATGTTAGAATCGTTGGGAGCGGTAGTTGCCAGGATGTTCCCGGTTTACTCGCTGTCGGTGGTAACCTCAGCTTTGGGGGTGATTTGAAGGAACCCTACGTTATGCGTGCATGGCGTGGCCCTGAGAGGCTGCCGGATATCCCCGAACGTGTGCCAGTCGGCTGGCTTTCGCCCAATGGCCCCCCGGAGAGGGTGATCCGTTTCCCCCGGTCGCGCTCTCTAGGAGTACTTTACGTCACCTACTGGGGCCGCAGGCTGCCTTCCTGCCATGAATCCGGTTGGCGGGAACTCGGTAGCGCCAAGGGAAAAGTCACCGTTCCCCCAGGAAACCAGGTCTGGCTTGACGTTAGCGCCAGGGGCGCACAAGACCTTTCGCCCCTGGCTGACCTTACTCCAGGCAGCATCCAGGTGGCTAGCTTCTTTTGGACGCAGGTAAGGGGCTATCAGCTCGAACCGCTTGAGAGACTGCGGGGGCTGCGGGACCTGTCGTTCTTCGAAACCGATACCAATGACGACGACTTGGCACTGATATCGGGCTACTTGCCAGACCTGGAGAGGCTGGACCTTTCCGGCACCGCCGTAACCGACGACGGGCTCAAGCACGTGGCTGGCCTCCGCAAGCTTCGGGAGCTTGCACTCAGGGATACCGATATCGATGGGCCGGGCCTGGTCCATCTGGAGGCTCTGCCCCGCCTAAGCGGTCTGAATCTTGGCCTGACTATGGTCGGCGATGAATCCGCAGAAATCCTGAGCCGCATGACCGGACTAAGAGAGCTCCTCTTGTTTCACGCGGAGATGAGCGACGCGGGCGTGGCAAAGATTGAAGCCTTGAAGGAGCTTCGTACTCTCAGCCTGGAGGAATGTGGGGACGGGATTACGGATGTTTCTATGGTTGCAGTTTCCAGGATGCTGCGCCTGCAACATCTCGACCTCATGGGTACGCGCGTCACCGACAGCGGATTAGCCCTCCTTCACACCCTAAAGTCACTGAAGTGGATTGAGCTGTGTTCCACATGGGTCAGCGAGGAGGCGGTGGAGGCGTTGAAGAAAGCAATGCCCAGATGCCGGGTGTGTTCCGAATACGGGTTCAAGTGAGAGTGCAAGAGAAATGAGCGACTACCACATCAACATCTTCTACAGCGAGGAAGATGGCGGCTACATCGCCGATATCCCCGACCTGGAAGCCTGCTCCGCCTTCGGTGAAACCCCGGAGAAGGCTCTGGCAGAGCTGGAACAGGCTAAGAAGGCATGGCTGGAGGCGGCCCGAGAGGCCGGCAAGCCGGTCCCGCCTCCGCGGTATCGCCCGGCCATCTACCAGGCGGTGCGCTAGCTAGCGACCCAGCATGTCACAGCTCGCTGTCACAGCTTGTCACAGCCCCTTTTCCGTTCCCCGGATGGTCTCCGCCAGCGTATAGTGCCGCTTAGGGTCCGTCGCTCCTGTGCCTCGCTCCTCGAACAAGCCCTTGTCCACCATGACCTTGAGGTCTCGCTGTAGCGTACGGCGATTCACGCCGGGGCACAACACCTCGAACTCGTGGATCGTGAGCCGGCCCTGCTCGAGCACGTGGCCTAGCACGAGCGTCTGGCGTTGCGAGAGGCGGTGCTGCCGAGCGAGGATGTCTCTGCGGATCGCGCGCTCGCCGCGCGGCTTCACCTCGTCGCGCTGGGTGGCCAGGCCTTCGCTGAAGAACTCAAGCCATCCGGTGAGGTCCATATCCGCCTCCCGCACGCCCTGCAGGGCCCCATAGAAAGCAGTCCGGTCCCGGTCATAGTATTCGCTGATCGTGAAGAGCCTCTTGAAGTCGTAGCCGGCACGGTAGAGGCAAAGCGTCGAGAGCAGACGCGACGTGCGGCCGTTGCCGTCGAGGAAGGGATGGATATGGACAAGCTGGAACTGTGCGACTCCGCTTACCAGCACCGGATGAATTCCAGCCGGGGCGTTCAGCCAGGAGACCAGTTCCTGCATCAGGATGGGCACGTCGTGAGGCGGGGGGGGCGTGTAGCCGACCTCCCCCGTGGACGAGTTGGCCACGTAGTTCTGCACGCGCCGGTACTCGCCTGGCGCGGCCACCTCGGCTCGCACCCCCGCGACCAGCCGCTTGTGGACCTCGCGAATGAGCCCCTCGGTCACGGGGCCTCCATCGTTCAGGTAGCCGCTCACGAACCCGAATGCCTGGCGGTAGTTGAGTAGCTCGCGGGCGTCATTCGGGTCGGCCTCCGGCACGTCCGCTCCCGCGAAAAGGCGCTCGGACTGCTCCAACGTGAGTCTCGTGCCTTCGATGTGCGTCGTGTGGTGCGCCTCGAGCAAGAGTGCCCGCGAGCGCATGGAGGCTAGCCATTCCTCGGAAAGCCTCGCCGCGTCCAGGAACCCGCGAGCCCGCTCGATCCGCGTCAGGGCCGCGGTGATCCAGTTCGAGATCGTGAAACGGGGCGCGAAGCTCATTCCGCGACCTCCCGCACATCGATCTCGCCCGTCAGCAAGGCAGAAGTGACCGCCTTGCGAAGGCCCATTGAAGGCTGGCCTCTGACCACTCTGCAGATCTCGCAGTACGTAGGAAGCCGCGGTCCCTCAAGTTAGGATTGGGGTAAAGCGTTTCGTCTGTCATGTCAAAGGCTACGCGATTCATGATGTCACCCCGACGGCTCCTCGAACCACTGGCCGGCCTGGAGCCAGTCTGGGGGCGGCCCGTAGGAGGCGTTCGCCCCCATTGGAGGGGGATAGTATTCCCGGCTCTCCGGGCCTCCGAACAGGTTCTCCTGCATCCAGACCAGGGCGGAGTCCGCCAGCCCGGTGGGATCGTGCGCGCTGGCGTAGCGCGCAGCGCTGTGCACCCAATCATTCTTGCGGGCATAGGGGCAGACTGCTACACAGACGCGGCATCCGAAGACCCCTACCTTCGTCGCCCAGAAGCCGAAGCAGGCCTCATAGTTTATCTGCCATTTCCTGTAGCCGCGGACTACTTCGTTAGGCTCGTCAGCGAAGCTGATGGCTCCCGCAGGACACTTCTGAGCGCAAATCTTGCACTTACTACAGAACCGGCCGACGCCGAAGTCTATGGGACTGTCCACCGTCATCTGAAGGTCCGTGGTAATGACGGCCGGCCGGAAATTGGGCCCCAGCTCGGGGGTGATCACTACGCCATGGCGCCCCTGCTGACCCAGTCCGGCGTCTATGGCAATGGGCGGGACGCACAGGTCGTAGCTGGCGGGTGGAGCGTGGAAGCGGGCGGGATAGCCCAGCAGGCGGAGGAAGACAGACAGCCGGTGGGCGGCTATCCTGGTCCGGGAGTAGGCGTCAAAACTGGTGCCGAAAGTGGGGTTGGCGTGAAAGGCGTCCCACTCCATGGGGTTGCCGATCACAATCGCGTATTCCCACCAGGCAGGCACGTCGTAGGGGCCGGGCAGGCCTCCCCTCACGTTGTGCTGCCAGACCCAGTCGGGGTTCAGCTTCGTAATGCCCACCAGGGTCGCTCCGAAGAGATGGGCCATCTTCTTGACCAGCCGGGAGGCGTGGTCCCGGCTCTTGAAGACCAGGGGCTTCCCGCGCACTCCGGCGTAGTCCCAGACCTCCGGGGGGCTGTCAGGCTCCGGCGGGTACGGCAGGGTTCCTTGAAAGGCCCCCGCATAGGCCATGGCAAGGGTGAAGCGATGGTCGTACAGCTTCCGGTTCTCGGCCTGTTTCGGCATGAGGACCTTGAGGCGGTGGAGGTCGGCTTTCAGCTTCTTGGGGTACTCCTGGTAGAAGCTCCCCAGCGGCTCTGGAAGGCTCTCGACCCCGTCCTCTTCCCGCCATCCGGGCTGCCCGCCCGGAGGAGGGTTGCCGTACAGCATGAAATAAGGAAGCTTCATCAAATTGCCCAGAATCGCATCCCGAATCAGTATTACCTCCGTACGCCGGTCCAGGCGGGAGGTCGGCCCTTCCACCCAGTAGGTGGGCTTTTCCACAGCGCAGGACTTGCGGTCAAAGAACTGGGACCCGCCTTCGTAGACGTTCTCCCAACCGGTGTAGCTGCCGAAGTCCTTTCCCCTCCTGTGTCTCGCACGAGCAAGGCTGGCGAGCCCTACGGCAGCACCGGCGATGCCCGCTGCCTTCAGCAGCGCCGGCGCCGAGAGCCAGCCGGACCCGGACTTCTTGGTATCTGATTCTCTATTTGCCACTATAACCGTCTCCCGGTACTAAGTTGCCGATTCCGGGCCCCCGGCTTCCGGCAGGCAAGGCCCGTCGTCCACGTCGGCAGGAAGCTCTACACTCTCCGGCGAGACCTCGGCGACCTGCCCTTCGCGCCAGATCACGAGAGGCACGCCAAGCTGCCGGTGTCGCAGGACGACCCGGCGTCGCGCTGCGACGATGGCCCGATCGATCGCCGTACCGTCCCTGAGGATGCTCTCGATGTCCCGCTTAGGTCGCTGGTTCATACTCTCTCCTCGATCCGCTGGTGGATCTCCAGCCATGTCTCCTGATCATTTACCACCGGGCTGTCCAATCTCGTTCCGTGCGCGATCAGCGGACGGCCGCCTATAACGCTGGCGTCGTACAGCCTCCAGGTCGTGGCGATGGGCCGGTAGAGACTGTAGAAGTTGATCAGGCTCCTCCAGAACCGGCGCCGGATGACGCGCTCGGGTACGTCGTGACCTCCTGCGTCGACGCGCCGACGCACCCTGGCGATAGCCAGCTCGGGCGACGGCAGCCAGAGGTAGAAGACGTGGACATCGTACCCGAGACTGATCAGCCCTGTCAGCAGCGGGAAGGCAGTCCGTCCGGCAAGCGTGCTCTCAAAGGCGAAGTCATCGCGGGCACGCGCTAACTCGTCGAGGCGCCTCAGCATGATCCTGCCCGCTTCGAAAGCCGCTGATTCCGGTTTGAAAGCCGCTAGGCCCTGGGCTATCGTGTCCGCGTTAATGAAGGCGTCGATCCCCACCGTCTCTTTCAGGAGATCCGGGGCGGACGACGTCTTCCCCGCGCCATTGGGACCTGCAATCACGACCGCTTGTGGAATTCTGGCGGTGTTCATCAAGGCTTGATCATCAAATGAGCTTCGTGTCGGCCATCAGACAATGGAAGCCCGGGTTTCTGTCCAGAGCTGTGAAGTAATTTGGAGTCGTCCGCCGGTATACGCAATCCCACACTACGATCTCGATCCATCTCGGCGCCGTAGGCAATACAGGCCAGGACGTCGGCCTCCTGCAGCCCCGGGTAGTTGCGGAGGATCTCCTGGACCGTCCAACCGCTGGCCAGGAAGTCCAGGACCAGGGAGACCCAGATGCGGTGCCCTTTGATGCACGGCTTGCCGAAGCAGATGTTTGGGTCAATGCTGATCCTACCAAGTAGTTCGTCTCTGTTCATGGCTCTACCTCCCGAGGGCACCGCCAATGTCTCACAATGCACAGGTGAGCAAGATCTGACTCTACTGTCAGTTTACGGGACTTTGGCCCCAGGGGCAATGCCGGGCGCGTGCATGCTTACGCTTCATGGTCGGGAAGTGGGTCCTTCACCTTGGCCCAAACCCCTTGACGCCGTCCCGATCATATAGTATATTATGTTTAGAACGTACTAAACGATATGACCGAGGGGGCTTGACGTGGAGGCTGACTTAATCCGGGCCAGAGAGGCCCTGGTCGGGGCCCTGGGGCGCCAGAGCGGGTTTTGGGGATTGGGGCGGACGGCTGGGGAGATGTACGCGGTGCTGTACCTGAGCCCGAGTCCAGTCCCTCTTGAGGAGCTGGCCCGGAGCCTGGGCGTCACCAAAGGGAACGTAAGCGTCGCCATTCGCCAGCTTGAGCAACTGGGCATGGTGCGACGGTCCTGGAACACCGGGGACCGGAGGGTGTTCTTCGAGGCGGAGACCGACTTCTGGAGGATCGCTCGTTCCGTGCTAGGCTTGCGCCAGAAGCCGGAGTTCGACCAGTCGTTTGCCCTGGTGGAGGAAGCTGCCCGGTTACTGGAGGGGGTGGGGCCGTCGCCGGAAGGGGACCACGCGAAGCAGCGGGTCGAGGCGCTCCGGGAGTTCTTCGGGCTTCTGGACAGCCTGGTGGAGACCGCGCTCGGGATGACGCCCGCGCAACTGAAGGCCATGGTCGAGATGCTCAGAGGGCTTGGTGCTAATACTGAAAGTTTGAAGGAGGTAACCCAGCCATGACGATCTCAGATACGCTATTGGTGGAAGAAACATCAAGAGGAGCCTCGATCGCTCGGGCAGGCGAGTCAAGCGTTGTGACGGGGGCTTTCGGCTATACCGGCAGGTATATAGCGCAAAGCCTGGTCTCCCAGGGGCAGAAGGTCCTGACCCTGACAGGCCACCTGAACCGCACGAACCCGTTTGGCGACCGGGTGAGCGTCGCCCCGCTCAATTTCGACCGGCCTGACCAGCTCGCCAGGCGTCTGCAGGGGGCGTCAACCCTCTTCAACACCTATTGGGTCCGTTTCCCTTTTGGCCAGGCTTCGAACGACCAGGCCATCGAGAACACGCTCACTCTAATAGAGGCGGCCAGAGAGGCCGGCGTCCGGAGGGTCGTCCACATCAGCGTGACAAACGCCTCAGAGGACTCCCGTCTGCCCTACTTCAGGGGGAAGGGCCTGGTTGAAAGGCTCATCATGAATTCCGGGCTGTCTTACGCCATCATCCGGCCCACCCTGGTGTTCGGGATCGGAGACGTCCTCATCAACAATATCGCCTGGCTGCTCCGGCGGTTCCCGGTCTTCGCCCTCCCTGGCAACGGAAACTACAAGGTGCAGCCGGTCTACGTCGAGGACCTGGCGAAGCTGGCCATCGAAGCGGCTGCGCGGGAGGACAACATGGTCGTTGACGCCGTCGGCCCCGAGGTCCACACCTTCGACGGATTGGTGAGGCTTATCGCCTCCGCGGTCCACAGCAAGGCAAGGATAGTCCATTGCCGGCCCAAGACCGCGCTCTTCTTCTCCAGGGTGATCGGCCGCATAGTGAGAGATGTGGTGCTGACCGAGGCCGAGGTCGATGGCCTGATGGAGGGCTTGCTGGTCTCGCTCGAGCCTCCCTCCGGGCCGACCAGCTTCTCGGAATGGCTGTCCGAAAACGGCGGGAGGGTCGGCGTGAGTTATGCCTCAGAGCTGAACAAACACTACCGCCGGAGCGCATGAGGAGGCGCGGAGATCTGGGATATCCGGATCGCCCGTAGGCTGCTGCGTTTGGGAGCCTGAGGGCGAATTGGCTGTTCCGCTGCGCCTACGCGGGTCCGCCAGATGGGACCTCTTTGACGTTCTGGCAAGCGGCCTTCACCGTTCGTGCGCCTGGCTACCCGCTCCGCGCTCCCTCGCGCAACCCGGCTCGCATCTTCTCCAGCGTCAGCGGTAGGTCCGTGATCCTGACCCCAACCGCGTTGTAAACGGCGTTGGCAATGGCCGGAGCCGTTGGCGCCAGACCCGGTTCACCGAGTCCCTTGGCGCCGAAAGGCCCTTCGGGATGCGGAACCTCCACCAAAATCGGGACGATCTCCGGAACATCCGCCGAGGTCATCAGCTTGTAATCCAAAAGACTGGGATTTAGAATGCGTCCCTGGGCATCGCAGCGCATCTCCTCGATCAATGTGCCGCCGATAC
>ORJL011270736.1_pt1 | contig 20946 bp, 18 predicted proteins | sample 1779941 | NCBI WGS metagenome assembly ORJL01 (sample SAMEA104232317, study PRJEB22302) | groundwater metagenome | biome: forest; feature: aquifer; material: groundwater | place: USA | collected 2011-08-07 | depth 5.8 m
ACAAGAAAGGCCCCATCTCTCCTTCGGCCAGGCGGCCCGTTTTTGGCGAGGCCGTTCCCGTTTTGGAGCGCAAACCGGTGGAACATCCCATAGAAACGGGGATCAAAATTTTGGACACCATGATCCCCATTGGCAAGGGCCAGCGCGAATTGATCATTGGCGACCGCATGACGGGAAAGACCACCCTGGTGACCGATATCATCCTCAACCAAAAGGGAAAGGATGTCATTTGCATCTACTGTTGCATCGGAAAATCGGAGTCGGCCTTGAACAAGGTGATCCAGCTTCTTCAGAGTTCAGGCGCGTTCGATTACTCCATCGTGGTTTCTGCAACTGCATCGAGCCCTCCGGGCCAACAATATCTAGCGCCCTATGTGGCTTGCAGTCTGGGAGAATATTTCATGAACCAGGGACAGCATGTCTTGGTAGGATTTGATGATTTTACCCGGCATGCATGGACCTATCGGCAACTTTCGTTATTAATGGAGCGCTCTCCGGGCCGCGACGCCTATCCCGGCGATGTTTTCTACCTTCACTCCCGTATGATCGAGCTCGCCGCCAGCATGGGAGATGAAAGGGGCGGCGGTTCGATGACCTTTCTGCCCATTGTGGAGACCTTGCAGGGAGACGTGACCGGCTATATCCCGTCCAATTTGATTTCCATGACCGACGGGCAAATTTACGTCAACACTGAACTCTTTCGCGAGGGGTTCAAGCCGGCAATTGATCTGGGTTTGTCCGTTTCGCGTATCGGCAGTAAAGTTCAGTGGCCTGCCATCAAGGCGCTTTCAGGCATGCTCCGCCTGGAATATATCCAGTACAAGGAATTAGAGCGCTTGACAAAGTTCAAAGCCGGCGCTTCGGAAGAGGTTGAGGCAAAATTAAGAAAGGGCAGAATTTTAAAGGAATTGCTAAAGCAGGATCGCAATCACCCTATCCCGATGGAAGAACAGGTTGTTATCCTTTATCTTTATCGGGAGGGAAAATTGGATGCTTTCAGCAATGAGCAATTGCGTCATTTTCAAAAGTCAATTCTCAATTTTGTCCAAAAAGCAAAACCGGAACTGCTGAAAGAAATTGCAGATAAAAAAACGCTGACACCGGAAATTAAAGCGGCGCTCGATGCCCTGCCTCTGGATAAATTGTTAGAGGGTTAATTTTTTATGGAGTTTACAGTCATTATGTTGAATCCGAAAAGAGTCCTTTTTGAGGGAAAGGCCCACAGTGTCTTTCTGCAGGGCGATCAGGGGGAGTTTGAGATTTTGCCCTATCACAGTCCGGTGATCAGCGTGCTCCGGCAGGGACGTATCTTCATCGATAGGCATAAATATGTTTCCGTAAAAAAGGGATTGGCTCGTTTTTATAATAACGAGCTGGTCATTCTGGTCGAACAGTGAGCGAGCATCCTCCGCCGGAGGCGGATCAGCCTCTGGCTGAGGCTTAAATAGTGCGAGCGAAAGGGGTTTGGGGGGAAGGAGCGAGTCTTCGAGCGAGTCGTTCCCCCCATTTAAACAATGCGCGAGTTTACTATCATTATCGTCATGATTTTGACTATTTTGGGGCCATCCGTCGTGATCGCCGCAGTGGGCTATTCCTCGATCCATGCCCTTGGAAGGAATCCTTCTTCGGCGCCCAAGATCATGCTTGCCATGATCGTTGCTCTTATCTTTACGGGGGCGTTGACCATCATTGCGCTGTTGGTGTTTTTTCATTTGTTCGGGGGGAAATGAGGTTATAAGAACCATGCTTATTTTTGAATTAATCATCATTCAGGTGGTCGTTTTTTTCGTCATCGTCCTCGTGATCAGGCATCTAATGTACCGAGACACCATGAGCGCCGTCAACCGGCTCAAATATGCCGACGAAGAAAACGAAAAAAAACTTAAAGAGTTGCGTGAAAATATCCGCGAAGCGGAAGAAACGTATCAGGGACGCATAGCCCAAATGGCCGGAGAAATTAAGAAACAAAGGGAGGCAGCCAGCCAGATGATGGAAACAGAAAAAGAAAATCTGCTGTCAAAGGCTAAGGCGGAAGCAAGCGCCATTGTGGAAGCCGCCAAGGGCCGCGTTCAAAGGATAGATCGTGAAGAAGATGATATTCTCCGGCAGAAGGCGCTTTCGCTGGCGGAAAAAGCCATCTGTCATCTCTTGAGCGAGAAGACGCAAGAGGCTTTCCATGAGCAGATCGTAGAAGATCTGCTCAAAGAGGTGGAATCGATGGACTCAAAAAAGATCCATATCCAGGGAAAGAAGGTGGAGGTGATCAGCCGGTATCCGTTGCGCCCTCCGCAGAAAGCCCGCGTCAGGGAAGTTCTGGAAAAGAAACTGGGCACGAACATTGAAATTCAGGAAACCGTCAAAAAAGAAATGGCCGGCGGCTTGATCTTGACTGTGGGAAGCTTGGTGATTGACGCCAGCCTTGAGTGCCGCTTGAAAGAAGTGATTCAGAAAATAGAAGTGGCTTTGGAATGAAAAGAAGGGATCATATATGTCCGCTTTGAGCGAGGCCAAAAAGGAACTCAATTTCAACCATGAATTTGTTCAGTTGATCGAAGTGTTAAAAGAGATTGCGGCATCCCAATTTCAGGCTCACCTGCGCAAAAAAGAACGTTTCGAACGATTTTTGACCTCTTTTGGAGGATTTTTTAAGATGGTTGACCTGGTCACAAAGGAACATCCTTTAGTGTGCAACGCATCGGAAACAACGGGACTAGTCATGGTCACTTCGGACGAGGGTTTTATGGGCGGTTTGAATGCCATGGTGATCCAAACGGCTCTAAACCAGGTGGAAGGGAAACGTCGTAGATTGGTTGTGGTGGGTAGCAGGGGGGCTGATTACTTGAAAGATGCGAGGGAGGAGTATGTTTCTTTTCCCGGTATCATCTCGGAAAACCGGTATGAACAAGCCGTCAAACTCAAGGATTTTCTTGTTGAAAGCGTGCTCAAGGGGGAATTTGGAGCTGTCTTGCTGGTCTATCCCCGTCCTATTTCTTTTACGGTTTTGAAGCCGGAGGTTGTTTTTCTTCTCCCGTGCGCGCAACTTTTTCAAAAAGGGGGCGAGGAACTCTTGTCCAGCAAGCAAAAAGTCCTCGTAGAATCGCCGATTTCAAGTATCGTGGAATACCTGGTGGAGATGTGGCTGATCTATAAACTTTGTGAAATCTTTGAAGACAGCAAGCTGGCGGAATTGGCCGCTAGAACACAACGCCTAGAGCAAAGTTACGATACCCTTTCGCAAAAAGAGGTGGTCCTCAAGCACCGTTACTTTCGAAGCCGGCACGAATTTGTGGATAAAGGCATGAGGGAAACATTCGCGTCGGCCTTGTTGAGGAGAAAAACCAGTGGCTAAAGAAAACTTTAAAAAACCGGGCCGGGTCATTGGCGTTGAGGGACCCGTGGTGGACGTCCGGTTTGAATCGATCTCCGACGTGCCCAATTTCCTTGATGTCTTGAATGTGCAAACGTTTGACGACCAGGATTTGACGCTGGAGGTCGTGGAACACTTGGAGGGGAATATCGCGCGTTGCATCGCATTGGCAGACACGCTCAACCTGCAACGCGATGCCATAGCATATCCAAAAGACGGAGTAATCAGGGTTCCGGTGGGGCGTTCCCTGTTCGGCCGCATAGTGAATGTCTATGGCAAACCCATTGACCGCAAGGGTCCTATCGTATCCGATGAATACCGCCCCATTCATAAGGATGTTTCCCATATTTCCATCGATATCGATACGATCATGGCGAAAAAAATTGAATTGATGGAAACCGGGATCAAAATCATAGACCTCCTTTTCCCAATGGTAAAGGGAAGCAAAAACGGAATATTGGGCGGCGCGGCCCTGGGCAAGAGCATGCTCACTCTGGAATTAATCCACAATGTAACTCGCGTCCACAAGGGAGCTTGTGTTTTCACCGGAGTGGGAGAACGTATCCGCGAAGGCAATGAACTGTACTATGAATTTGAAAAGGAGGGGATTTTGGACCGCGTCATGATGGTCTTCGGGCAGATGAATGAGCCTCCCGGAGCCCGTTTTGAGGTGGTGAATACCGGAATTACGCTGGCGGAATGGTTGCAGGAACAAAATGAAGACGTTTTATTTTTTATGGATAATGTCTATCGTTTTGTGCAGGCCGGAGCAGAAATCTCCACACTGCTTGGCAGAGTTCCTTCCGAAACGGGATATCAGCCGACACTGGCCTCTGAAGTGAGCGAATTTCAGGAAAGAATTCGCGCCGTCGACGGAGGCGGCTCCATCACGGCTGTCGAAGCCGTTTACGTCCCGGCGGACGACCTCACCGACCCCGCAGTAGTGGCAATATTCAGCCATCTCGATTCCATTATGGTTCTTTCACGCGAAATGATCCAGATGGGGTTGTATCCGGCTATTGATCCTCTGCTGTCGTCCTGTGTCAACCTGGATTCGATCATAGTGGGGCAAAGGCATTTTGATATAGCACAAGAAGTTCTCCGAATCCTCTCAAGGTATGAAGGATTGAGGCGAATTGTCGCCGTCATCGGTGTTGAAGAACTTTCTCAAACGGACCGAAACCTGTACGAGAGCGCCCTCAAACTGAAAAATTTCTTAACACAGCCGTTTTTTGTTGCAGTCGCCCATACCGGGAAAAAGGGCGAGTACGTTACGCTGGAGGAGACTTTAAGCGGTTGTGAACAAATCATCTCGGGAGAATACAACAAGGTAGACACAAGCGCCCTTTATATGATAGGGAAACTGATATGAAGCCTAGGATCGGAGAAATTCTGGTTCAGAAAGGATTGATTGCCGCCTCCGAAGTCGAATCGGCGTTGGGGGAACAGAATAAGACGGGGAAACCGCTCGGCGAAATCCTTTTGAAACGTGGGCTGATAACTGAAAAAGACCTGTTGTTGTCATTGGGAGAACAGCTTCAGATCGATTATATCGACTTAAAAAAAACGAAAGTCATGCCGGAGGCGGTTGAAGCCGTTCCGGTAAAACTTGCAAGCCATTATAAAATAATGCCTGTGGAAATCAAGGATGGGATCCTTACGATCGCCGTCAGCGACCCTTTTAATCCTTGGCCTCTGGATGATATTCAGGTCAACTTGGGGTACCGTTCCCGGATCGTACTGGCTGGCTGTCAGGAGATACAAGAGGCCATTCAACGTTACTACGGCGTCGGAGCGGACACCGTCGGACGGATCATGAAGAGCGAGGAAGATTCCCTAGCCATGACCGAGGCAGCGGCGAATCAGGATGAACCGACGGAGATCATCCCGGAAAAGGCAGAAGAAAAGGGGGTTCACGATGCCACCGTAGTTCGGCTGGTCGAACAGATATTGCAAGAGGCCGTTCGAAGGAAGTCAAGCGATATTCATATTGAAATGGGGCGTGAACGCCTCGCAGTAAGATACCGGGTCGATGGTTTGCTCGCCGATGCGCAACTTCCCGAAGAAATTCGATACCTGGCCCCAGCGATCCTCTCCCGCATCAAAATCATGTCCGGAATGGACATCGTTGAAAAAAGACTTCCCCAGGACGGGCGAAGCAGGATGAAGATCGGCCCGGAAGAATTTGATTTGAGAATATCGATCCTCCCTTCCCGTTATGGCGAAGACATTGCCATCAGGCTCCTTCCGGCGAAGAAATTATTTCGACTGGATGCTCTGGGCATGAGGTCGGAACAGATGGATATCTTCAAAAAGCTTACCCAAGTGCCTCATGGAATTTTGTTCGTAACCGGCCCCACCGGCAGCGGAAAAAGCACTACTCTTTATACTTTGCTTTCCCAGATTAATTCAAGGAACCGAAAGATCATAACCGTTGAAGATCCGATTGAATATGAGATTCCGGGCATCACCCAAATACAAGCCAATGCGGCCATCGGCCTGACCTTTGCCCGCATCCTGAGAAATATTTTAAGACACGATCCGGATGTCGCTATGATCGGAGAGGTCCGTGATACCGAAACGGCGGAGATAGCTATCCAAGCGGCCATGACCGGTCATCTCGTTTTTTCAACTCTTCATACCAACGATGCGGCAAGCGGCGTCACCCGTTTGATAGATATGGGGATCGAACCGTTTTTGATCAGTTCTTCTGTGGTGGCCTTTGTGGCCCAGCGCCTTGTTCGCTTGATTTGCACGAAATGCAAAACAGAGGTTGCGCCGGATGAATTGGAATATTGGAAAAAAAGGCTGGAGGGAAAAATCAACACGCCCATTCAAAAGCTCTTGGTCGGAGACGGCTGTGAAGCTTGCGATTCTACCGGATACCGCGACAGAACGGCTTTATATGAGATACTCATCATTGACGAGGAAATCCGAAAACTCATTTTCAACAAGGCCTCCGCGGAAGAGATCAAGAAGGCAGGAATACGCCGGGGGATGCGAACCCTATGGGACGATGGCAGTGAGAAGATAGCCGCCGGTTTAACAACCCCCGAAGAGGTTATCCGGGTGATTGGTTAACCTATGCCAACATTTGTCTACAAAGCCAAAAGAGGGCCGCACGAAGTAGTTGACGGGAAACTAGATGTGCCCGATAAAAACCAGGCAATCCGGACATTGAACGGTCTGGGGCTCATCCCGATTTCCATACATTCAGAACGGGAGTTGCCTTCGATCTCGGCGCAAAAGACCCTTTCCCCGAAGGGGATCCGAAAACAGCACGTCAATAATTTCATTCGAAGTCTTGCAAACCTGACAAAAGGAAATGTGCCGATCCTCAAGGCTTTAAGCCTTCTGGAAAAACAATCTCCGGCGGGGATGAATAATATCGTGTCGGATTTGGCGAATGCGGTTCGACAGGGAACTTCCCTCTCACAGGCTATGGAGATGCATCCTAACGTCTTCCCCCAATTCTTAATCGGGATGGTTCGTAGCGGAGAATCCGTAGGACTCTTGGGAGATATGCTCGAAAAGACGGCCGACCACGAGGAAAAATCGGAGGATTTGCGCCGCAGGATTCGGGGCGCCATGGCCTATCCACTTTTTGTCCTGGGACTAGGTGTTGTCACCATTTTCATTCTTCTCGCCTATTTTATGCCTCGGTTAATGGAGGCCTACGCCTCGAACCAGCAAGAACTCCCTTGGCCGACAAAGATAACTCTTTCGATCGGAGAGTTTCTCTCGGGCAATTGGTATTGGATTTTGGGAGTCTTCGTTTTGTTCTGCGCCTTCGTCCGGCGCAGGGGGAGAGCCCAAGGTCTGTGGGATCCGATAAAGCTTCAAATCCCCTTTATTCGGTCTTTAGTGTTAAAAGTCTCCGTGGCAAGTTTTAGTCGAACGCTTGGGTTGCTGGTAGCCCATGGCGTTCCGGTGGTGAAAGGGGTTTCATTGGCAACGGAGACAGTTACCAACAGGGTGATGAGAGACCGCTTCAAGACAATTGAGGAGAAGCTGGTCAAGCGCGGTTTCTCACTGGGGGCCGCCTTGCGCGAGGTGCCTGATTACCCGCCGACGGCCGTGACGTTGGTTATCGTCGGAGAAGAAAGCGGAAATATCGCCACTGCCCTAAACCATGTTGCCAATCAGTACGAAAAAGAGGTTGAAACCTGGCTAAAGACATCTACAACGCTGATCGAACCGGTGATGATTCTTTTGATCGGCGGGAGTATTGGGGTTATAGTTTTCTCAATGCTGATGCCCATCTTCCAAATGGACGTTTTAATGGAGTAATATGCTTATGCACTTGACACCCACGCACTGGAGTAGCACCCTTTAGGGTGCGCCAAAGTGCGTTAAATTGGCGCAGGCTAAAGCCTGCTACTCCAAAATTAGAACCAAGGAGTAATAACTATGAAAACTAAAACAAACGGCTTTACACTAATTGAAATCCTGCTGGTTGTCGCTATCATCGGGGCATTGGCGGCAATGGTGGTTCCTAGATTGACCGGCCGTTCGGAGAAGGCCAAGTCAGCGACAGCCAAGGCCGATATTCGGGCGAATATCGCGACCGCCCTCAAGATGTATGAGATTGATATCGGGGGCTTTCCAACCACAGAAGAGGGCCTGACGGCGCTTCAAAAACAGCCGTCTGACTCCTCCGCCTGGAGCGGGCCTTATATCGAGAGGGTGCCGATCGACCCGTGGGGACGTCCGTATCAGTATAAATCTCCCGGGACTAAAAACTCAAACGGCTATGACCTCTTCTCATACGGACACGATGGAGTAGAAAGTGGAGATGATGTCGGAAACTGGGAATAACCGGCAGAAATGCGGAGTAGCACCCTTTAGGGTGCGCCAAAGTGCGTTAAATTGGCGCAGGCTAAAGCCTGCTACTCCAAATAAAAGGGGTTTCACGCTGATCGAAGTCCTCTTGAGCGTTTCGCTTCTGGCGATTGGTCTAGCCGGCGTTCTAGGAGGTTATCGAAATATCCTTGGGGTTTACGGGAGGGCGCGTCTTTTGATGACGGGTTTAAGCCTCTTGGAAGAGAAGATGGGAGAACAAGAGATTGAGCTCCGAGGCGGGTCGTCCACGGAGGGTTCCATCAGTGGAAATGAGGGAGCTTGGAATTGGTCCATACAGACATCGAACACCAATCAAAAGGAATGGTATGAAGTTAAAGGAGAAGTTTGGGGAAAGCAAAAGACGGGGTCAGTCACTCTTTATCGGCATATTCGGCGCTAGGAGTGGTTTCACCCTCGTGGAACTTTTAGTTGTCTTGTCACTGCTGACCGCCATTTCTCTGACTGCTTACGGAGGGTTGGCGGCAGGCGTCCGAATCTGGAGGGTTGTCGGGGCGTCGATAAAGGAAGTAGATATCATAATTGGGTGGAAGAAGTTTCGAAAAGATATAGTCAACCATCTTCCTTTCCACGGGATCGAATTCTATGGGACACCTCAAGAAATTTCTTTCCCGGGACTGGTTACGGTGAAGGAAGAAGAGGGCTCAACCCATCAAGAGGTCGGGAGGATTCGATATAGGTTTGATGAGCAAAGCCACTGCCTTTGTCGAGAGGAAATCACCTACCCGGATCTGGTTCGGGGGTCGGACCCGGATTGCCGGCCTGTGTTATCCTCCGTGAAGGACGTCACCATCAAATATTACGGCAAGGAAGAGGGGTCGCTTGGAAGCTGGCATTCGGTGTGGGAGGGGGAAAAGGCTCCCATAGCTGTCCGCCTCGCAATTACCCTAGAAGGGACCGGAGAAAAAAGTGAAATTGCAAAACAGTATACCACAACCCTCCCGTAACGAGAGGGGCTCGGTCATGGTCCTAACCTTATGGGTCGTCGTGTTTCTGGCCTTCCTTGCCTCTGCGATCGCAAGCTATGTTTCAGCTCATTTGCAGGCTGTCTCCGATTTTAAATCGGGCGTTTATTCGCGGGCATTCGGAATGCGCGCCTTGGCGGAGGTTCTGGATTTCTTCCAGCATGACGTGATTAATTCCTACGACTCGCTTCAAGAGAACTGGGCCAATAATAATAGTTTCAAAGATATCCCTTACGCGGGGGGGGCTTTCAGCATCGTTTTCGAACGAGTGGACACCAAGACCGGAGCCGTAGAAAAGGGGTATGGATTAACCGACGAAGAAGGAAAGATCAACATCAACCGCGCACCGGCTCATGTTCTTTCCTCTCTTTTTCACATCGCAGGAATGACTTTGGTGCAAGCCAATGAACTTGGACGTTTCATCGTCGACTGGAGAGACCTAGACACCGTTTCAGAAGGAAAAGGGCCAGAAGCTTGCGCCGGGCTGGCAGTTCCCTACGTCTGCAAGAACGCGGATTTCGAGGCGCTGGAAGAACTGTGGTGGATGCCTGGCATGACCGCCTCCGTTTACAACGTCGTCCGGCAAGAACTGACCTTGTACGGGGCGGGAACCGTAAACGCCAACACGTCAACATCTCTAGCCCTCCAATCCTTGGGGCTAACTTCGACCGGCGCCGAAAAAATCGTTTCGTGGCGATCGGGTTCGGGACATTTTTTTGAAAATTCGTCGGCGATCATTGCGCGGGCGGCTGAAACGGGAATATCGAAGGAAGATCAAATCAAGCTTGGGACAGCGGTTTCTGCCGGCCTAGTTGGAACAATGTCGGATGTCTATCGTGGACAAGTGGAGGCCGAATTCAAGAATCGTCCTCGGAAGGTGGCGGAGTTTATTGTTGATCGCAGTGGAAAAGTAAGGTGGTGGAAAGAATGAGTTTAAAATTTTCAATAGCTAAGTTCTTTCAGCATATCCGCTATGGGCGTGGCGTATCGGTCGTGGTGGAGATCGGGACCGATTTGCTCAAGATCATTCAGGTTCGTGAAAGGGGCGGTCGTATCCTGCGCCAGGTGTTGAAAGTGGTTCGAATAGCCGACCTGAAACAGCCGCTTCATGAAGAGCTCCCCCTCATTTTCCGATCCTTAGGGATATTGCCCCAGCAGGTAACCACCTACTTGCCGCGCAAACTGGTGACCACACAATTTTTGGAAGTCCCCTCCACGGACGAGGATGAGTTGAGAGAGATAATGCGGCTACAAGGGATCAAACAGACCCCCTATTCCCCGGATGAGGTGGCGCTGGCCTATGCCGTCGTGGGAAGCCGGCAGGAGGGGATGAGCGATGTCGTTATGGCTTTCTGCCAAAGGAAGTTTGTGAATGAACGGGTTCATCTTTTGGAACAGTCCGGTTTTAAGGTACAGCGGATCGGCATTAGCACCGAGGGGGTTGTCGACTGGTACGTTGCCCATCAGGTTGCAAGCGGCCTCGGTGTTTCCAAGGACCTCGTTGTCTTGATCGACATGGATTTGAGTTTTTCCGATGTTATCTTCTGTCGGGACGGCAAACTGATCTATTCGAAGAGCATTCTTATCGGAACTCAACAGCTGACCTTGGAAGCCACGCAGACGGAACAGCAAATCGAGCGTTTTTGTGAAGAGGTGGCGCAGGCCATTGAGTTTGCCATGGAAGAGGCCAAATTGGAACCGCTGAAAAAAGGAGTGCTCATTGGGCCGATAAAGGATAGCCATCCGCTAAGGCGAGCGCTCGAATTCAAACTGCAAATTCCCATCGAGTTTTACAACCCCGCCCAGGATTTAAACTTACCTGCGGACTCCCCGGCCCACCTGGGTTCTATAGCCCCGCTCGTCGGCTTTGGACGGCCTAAAACGGATTTTCTCTTTGATCTGATGCCGGAGGATTTAAAACTAAGCGCCTCTCTGGAAAAGAGAAACCGCCAGATGGTAATGACTGCTCTATTGTCACTCGGCTTGCTCGCTTTGATCAGCCTTTTGGTAGCGAGTCAATTTTACAAAAAAAGAGAATATTTGGAAACGATCGATAGGGAAATCGGAAAAACCAAGGAATATGCAGAAAGTATCGAGGGAAAATTGTCCCAGACCCGGCTGATAGAGAGGGTTCGGAATCCTCAAACCTCTTTTCTTAATTACCTCAATAAAATTTCCGGCGTTCTCTCGCCCGGGGTTTATTTCAGTTCCATTGATTTTGTGACCGAAGACCGGATCATCTTGAAAGGATATGCCGGGCAAATGTCGGAGGTGTTCGATTTTGCAAAGGCGTTGGAAGGACTAAAGATATTCAAAGGGGTCGAGTCTAAACGTGTCAGCAAGAAGATGGAGGGCGATCAAGTGCTGGCAGATTTTGAAATTCACTGTCTGCTCTGAAGACTAAAAAAAGAATATGTTATTTAAACTCAATATTTTTGCATGGTATAATCGTCTTTCCTCCCGTGAGCGGCGGATCTTCCAGTTGGCTGCGGGTTTTGTTCTGTTTTTACTGCTTGACCAGGCGGTGTTCACTCGGGTTTGGGATATGTACAGTTCGATGGAGAAGCGGATCACCGAAGCGGAAGGAACGTATGTCCGAAACCTCGTCAATCTCAAGAGAAAAGAGATCGTCGAATCGGACTATGCAAAATACCGCTCTTTCATACGATCTGCAGGCAAAGATGAAGAGGAAAACGCCGGTCTCTTGAGCGAAGTGGAACAGTTAGCGCGCTCGAACCAGGTGGTTTTAGTGGATATGAAACCTCGTGAGGTAAAGGCTCGTCAATTTTACAAGGAATATGCCGCTGAATTGGACGCCGAAGCGGGAATGGAAGAGCTGATCAAATTTATTTATCAACTAGAACAATCGCCCCAGCTTATGAAAGTATCGAGCGCAAAGCTTACCCTCAAGGAGGCGGGAACCACCTTCGTCAGGGCAAAAATGACCGTAACAAAAACCGTTTTTTTGAAAGGATCATGAAGAGGATACAAGCAACCTTTTTCCTAATTCTGTTGTGTGTGGCCTCATCCTCCGCTTTTTCCCGCCCGTCGGAATCCTTTTCCGTCCCCGAAGGGCTGGAGGATGAGATCCGCTTCTGGAGAACCGTTTTCGGGACATATGGAGATAACCAGGTCGTCTTTTATGACGAGAGGTTTCTGAACGTGATCTACGAGGTGAACGATTTTTCAGGATTAGCCGCGCGACAAGATTTAACATCACAGGTCAAACAGAAAATCCGCCAAAAGGAGATCCAACGGACTCTGCATAGAATCGCCGCATCTCTGAAGCGTCTCGCACATGGAATACCCCGTGATGAGTTGACAGATGAAGAACGATACTACCGGAAATTATTCAAAGACATCGAGGACCCGGACCGGTTTGAAAAGGCCTCCAATCGGATCCTGGTAATGCAGGGGCAAAAGGACCGCCTGCAGAGGGCTATTGCAAAGTCGATTGCTTGGATGGGGGATATCGAGTCGATCTTTGAAGAAAACGATGTTCCAAAGGAACTGACCGCCCTGATGTTCATCGAGTCCATGTTTAACCCGCTGGCCATCTCTAACGTGGGGGCTTCGGGGGTCTGGCAGTTCATGCCTGCAACAGGTCGAGACTATGTTTCCATCAACAAATTCTGGGATGACCGAAATGACATACTCAATGCGTCGGCCGGCGCCGCTCGTTTCCTCAAAGACTTATACAGCCAAACGGGAGATTGGGCCCTCGCGGTTAACTCCTATCACTCCGGATTAGGAAGGATCCTCAATGCGGTGAAGACGCTCGGAACAAAAAAAATCGCCTTTATCATCCATAATTTTCAGGATCCCGCTTACGCTTTTTATTCCAGGAATTATGTTCCTGAATTTTATGCTGTGGTCAGTCTCCTCCAAAATAAAGACGCATTCTTCGGCCCCATTGTTGAAAAGGACGATCGCCAGTACGACATCGTTCAAACATCTAGTTTTATAAACCTTCCCAAAATTGCCGCTCGTTTTGGCATCCCCTTAAATGTTTTACGGAAGTTAAACACGGCGCTCAAGGAGGGGGTTCTCGATGGGAATTTGCCCCTTCCGCCGCACTATCCCCTAAGGGTTCCGAAAGGGACCGGCTACTATCTTGCAAATGCCGTTGGTTTTTTCACGCCGACAGCCGGCGAATGAAAATTTTCCAAAGTGAATTACTACTGTCCCAACATTGACAGGTGTGCAAAATTTCGCAGAATTGAACTTTCTTGCCGGCTGACGCAGTTGGCGGCCAAAGTTTCTCCCCGGCCCCCCCGAATTTGACCGCCCGCCTACATAACCCTATTTGGGTCGGACGTGGCGACAGGCGCATCCGGGATATTTTACGGTGGAATCCCGGACCGGGGTGGCTGGCAAGCACCGAATCACATAATCCAGCGGGGCAACAGACGACAGCAGGTCTTTTTTTGTGATGACGATAAGATCGAATATCCGTTTTCTCAATCAGTTCCCCATAAACAGATTAGAGAGGGAGCTTCCATGAAAATTCGACGTTGACAGAATCTTGACAAATGCTTGATGCATCTCTAACATCAGCTTGACTTTTCTTTGACCCCCTCTCGAGGTTTTTTTGAAACAATTTTGAGCTCAATTTGACAGCCGATTTTCGCCAGTTAGTGTATAATACAAGTTGAGGTTGTTGAAAGGCGGTAGCAATATATGATCATAGGAGCTATAAAATCAGTACACGTTATAATTCATCCATTGATAATCATCCATGTCTTTGGTTTTTTTATCTATCTGCGCCTGCTTGCAAAAGCTTTCAGTCCCATCAAGCATACATTTTTGGACATAATTATTAGATAAGTCTCGGCTACTTGCTTCCTGCTAAATTTAAAGGCTTGACATATATGACCCTCTTTTTATGCGTTTCGTTGTCATCGGTGGCCTTGTTGATTATACCGACCCCGCATTGCCCAAGTTAAAGCAATGCCTCTTCTGGGATATCGGCGTTATTAAAACCATTCATCTCGATCATGTGCCGCGTTCAAGAGATTCCAGTTGCGCTTGGGATGATCGGTTTCATATCAACGATACTATCCGCCAGAAAGCGCGCCTCGTCCACGTCATGCGTGACATAGACCGTTGTGATGTTCAGGCGCTTCTGTATCGATTTTATTTCGGTGCGCATCTGAAGGCGCAGGGCGGCGTCAAGGTTAGACAACGGCTCATCGCACAATAGAACCTTCGGCTCAATGACCAATGCCCTTGCCAGGGCGACCCTCTGCTGCTGGCCGCCGGATAGCTCGCCCGGCGCACGGCCTTCAAGGCCATCAAGGCCAACCGTCTTTAAGACATCGTTCACTTTTTTTTCAACATCCGCACGGGACATCTTTCTTACGGTCAATCCGAACGCGACATTATTAAAGACGTTCATGTGAGGGAAGAGCGCGTAGTGCTGAAAGACGACCGCCATCCCCCTCTTCTCCGGCGGGAGGTTCGTTATATCCTCGCCATTCAGATGGACCTCGCCGCCGGTTGGCGATTCAAGACCGGCTATGATCCGAAGCGCCGTTGTCTTGCCGCAACCAGATGGGCCGACAAGGGCGACGAACTCCCCTTTTTCGACATCAAGGCTAAAATCCCTGACGATGGGGACTTTCCGCCCCTTCCGGTCAGTGAACGTCTTGCTGATATTTTTTAATTCTAGATACATAAATTACGTAACCAGCAATTCATAACTTGTGACCTTCATTTTGTCTCAACTAGTCACCAGTCACTAGCCACCAGTCACTGTTTTTTACCATGCCGCCTTTACCATCTGCCTCACCTGCCAGCGGTGAAGCATGAATTTTAATATCCCCATCATTAATATCACGATCAGGACAAGGACGATGCTCATCGCCGCGGCAATCGAGAGCTCACCGTTCTCTACAAGCCCAAGCAGGAAAACCGTAAAGAGGTTCCACTTACCGGAGACAACAAATATCACCGCGCTTATCTGCGTCATCGCCCTGACAAAGCTGTAGATCAGCCCCGAAAAGAATGCCGGCGCCAACAGCGGAAAAACTATCCTTCTGAAGAGCGTGTAGGTCCCAGCACCAAGCGTCCTCGCCGCATCCTCGATCCCAACATCTATCTGTGCAAGGCCAGCCACCGCCGATTGCATCCCTACCGGCATATTTCTGAAGACAAAGAGAAATAGTATTATCCAGAACGTCCCCTGCAGGACCCACGGCATGAAGAAGTGCCTTTCGTTGAACGCCAAGACATATCCAATGCCAACGACGGTCCCGGGGACGGCAAAGGCGAGCATGCTCGTGAACTCCAGCGCCTTCCTCCCAAAGAACTTTTTACGTGTGACAAGATATGCGATGACTATCCCCAGAACGCCCGTCAGCGGGGCCGATACGCCGGCTATAAGCACCGAACCCCATACATATTGCCAACCCATGGAGAGGCCCTTTGTGAAATTATCAAGGGCGAATGTGTAATCTATCCCCCAGAGTTTCACGAACGCGCCGATGATTATCATCCCGTAACAGAGCGCGACTACCGAGACGGTGAGCAGACAAAACACCTCGAGCCAGACAATGGTCATCGTCCCCGATCTTCTGTTCGACCTCGGGACCTTTCCAACAACCGTTACATAGGACCTCTTTCCGAGCGCGTATTTTTGAGCAGTATAAGCGACAAGTGAAGGGAGTAGAAGCATTATCGCCATCACCGCCCCGCCCCCCATGTCATAGACGGCGGTTATCTGCAGATACGCCTGAACGGAGAGGACCTGAAATCCGCCCGACAAGATGATCGGGTTGCCAAAGTCCGCAAGGCTCTCTATAAAGACTAGCAGGAACGAACTTAAAATGCCCGGCAGACACAACGGTGCCGTCACCCTCCAGAACGTCGCCCACCTGCTTGCCCCAAGCGAGCGCGCGGCCTCCTCAAATGTCGGGTGGATCGCGGCAAGCGTCCCCTTCATTACAAGGAACGCCGTTGGAAAATATGCAAGTGTCTCTGTGACCAGAAGCCCCCAAAAACCATAGACAGAAAATGGCTCGACGCCCCCAAAGAGCCTCCTGACAAGAAGGCCGTTCCTGCCAAAGAGCATTATCGAGGAGATCGCCACGATGAACGGCGGGGCAATGACGGGGATGGTCCCCAAGAGGTCATATGTCTTGAAGAACGGGACCTTCGCGCGCTCCACTGCATAGGCAAGGACAAATCCGATGACGGTCCCCGCCAGGCCGACGGAGGCGCCCAGAACGATACTATTAAAGAACGGCCGCATGAAATATGGGGCGCTGAAAAAGTGCAGGAAGCCTTGAAGCGTGCAGGTGGCAAAGACCTTCGCGAGCGGATAGACGATGAAGATCGCAACGAGCGCGCTAACGAACAGGATCAGGAGCTTTATTTTCCAATTCTCTCTCTCCATTTATTGATGAGCCTTTCTCTATCTCTCCCCGCCTCTTCAAAACCTATCGGGGCAAGCTTCAGGTCCTTTGGCCCCTTTGACAGCGGATTTATCTTTGCATTCGAATTTGCCGGAACGCGATACCATTTTTCCATGAGGTCCTGCCCCTTAGTCGTTATCCAATCTATGAACTTTTTCGCCTCGACCTTTTTGGCCCCCTTAACTATTGCAACGCCGCCTATCTCATAGGGAACGCCATCGGTTGGATACGAAAGTCTCAGTGGAAAACCGCGTGAGACGCCCTTTCGAAGGGCGTCCTGGTCGAATACGATCCCGACATTTGCCTCGCCAAGGCCAACCTCAATGATAGGGGCGCCACCGGATTTTGTATAGCGTCTGATCTGCTTATCCAATCTTTCGTAGTAATCCATGCCGCCCTCTTCACCAAAAATTGCTATTAAGCCGGACAAGACGGCATAGCCGGTCCCGGCGGTATAGGGATAACTGACAACGACCTCGCCCTTATATTCCGGCTTTAGCAGGTCTGCCCATGAGTTCGGTGGCTCGAACCCATCCCTTGTTATGAACGTGATCGCCCCGAAATATATGCCGGTCCAGTATCCGTCCTTATCGCGCCATTTTGGGGGAATGCCTTGTGTCGCCTCAGAGCTGTAAGGGTCCAAAAGCCCGGCCTCTTTTGCGGCGACGAATTCAGTGATAGGCGCGCCGAACCAGATATCTTGTGTGGGGTTTTTTGCCTCGCTCTTAAGTCTTGCCAGCGCCTCGCCTGCAGAGAGGCGTATCCATTGGACATCCACGCCTGTATCTTTTTTAAATGCGGATATATATTCCTTGGCCTCAAGCGGGTCGAGCGATGTAACGAGCTGCAGCGTTTCGGCGTGGGCGATAAATGATAACAAAAGCAAAATTAACGTAATGGATAGCTTCATCGTTGTCATTCTGAGCGAAGCGAAGAATCCAGGCCTTAAGGCCGCAAATGCGCTTCGCTAGATCCTTCGCTTCGCTCAGGATGACAAGCAACTTAAAATTCGACCATCAGCGTCAACCTGCCGCCATAGGCCCAGGTTGCCTTCGAATAAGGAATGGTCTCCACCAGGTTCCCCAGGACGTTATCGTTCACCTTGATGTTATAAGCGGCGCCGGGCATGAGAACACCAGCCTCAAGGGCAGTATAAAGATGGTCAAAGAACTCCGCCTCTGCGGTGATATCGAATTCAACGCCATACCACTTGCCGGAGTTGACCAGATCGGGCAAGGTCGTATCGCTCAGGAGCGTCTGAAAGTTTAGATCGACCGGATTCTTGTCCGCCCATGCGGTCGTGACCCGGCCCCCAATAGAGAGATCCGAACATTTCTTGATCGCGCTCGAGACATCGAAATGGTGCTGATATCCGGTTGAGGCATAGATGGCGTTATTAATATAATTGGCCGTGATCGGGACTCCGCCCGTAAGCTTGGAGGTCGTAGCGCAAGCCGGGCCGTTGGTTGCATTGCAGCCCCAGAGCTGCGGCGATGTCCCCATTGGATAATTGAACATGAGGAGCGCCACCTGATAGTCCTGCCTGAAACCGTATTGGGTGATACGCTGCGAAAGTGGGCTGGCGTCTCCCTGTGCAAATCCGGACTTTAAGTTCCACTCGCCGCCCCATTTATATGCCCCGCTGACCTCGAACGCCGCCATATTGACCGCCATATCCTGCTTTGCGGGCAATTGAATGATGCCGGCAGTGGTGGTTGTCGGGTTTGGGTCGCCAAAATAGGCCGAAAACGGAATTGCATTTATCGCCGCGCCTGTAGATATCTTCCCGCCGATATAGACATATTCCGCCTTGAAGTCATAATCGCCGTATTTCTCGGTACTCAAGGAATAACGCCCATAGGCATCTATAAAATAGACCAGCGTGTAGCCATCTATGCCCGCCGCAACATTATTATCAAAGGCATTGACAACCGTTGTTGTCGTCCCGCTCCCCCCGCTACGGCGCCTTACACCCCCAAAGGCGCCGAACGTCATTTCGGGCTGGTCATAGAGCAGGAACGCCGCGTACTGCTGTGTGTTCTGCCCGTTGCTTCGAATCGCCCCCGCAAAGCCTTCGATCCTAGGGTCATACTGCGCCTCAAATGCGATATCCCACGCCAGGCCTCCGGTCAGTGCTCCTTTGTTCTCGAATTCATATTGGGTCATGAACATGACCCTGTCAACAGAGTCGCCAAAATCCCCCTGCCTTTCGTTCCCATCGTTTTGGAAAATGCCGAGCCCCCAGTGTGATGGTTGCCGACCGATCCTTAACCCACCCACGGGAGTCAGAATATCCATCCAGAACCTTCTGATATTAATGGCCTCGTTTTCACCTGCGTTGCCACCGACCATGGATATTGAGGATGGTCCGGCGGGCATATTGACCGTGCCAACTATCGGGTTATGGACCTCTATCTGCTGGGTGTTCTTGCTGCCAAATGCGACGTTGTCCAAGATGTCCATTGAGCCATGCAGAGAGATGTTGTCGTTCAGTTTAAAGGCCGGCTCGATCCTAAAGCGCATCTGGTTATACGTGATAAGGCCGACCCTGTGGTTGTTATGGGCAAGGCTCGACTTGGATTTTTGAAGGTCTATCTCCTCCAGCGCCACGCCGCGAGTCCTGTAGTAGCCGTGGGCGGTCAGGTCGGCGGCAAAGGCGGACAGTGACCAGTGGCTAGTGACTAGTGAACAGAAACAGGCAAAAAGAAGTATCCTAAAATTGGTGACTTTCCCCATTGGGGCGCATACTACACAAACTGCTCTGTTTGGTCAAAAAGAAAAAGGGCGAAAGGAAAATCTCCCTTCCGCCCCTTTTAAGACTGCATGTCATTCCCGTCCGCCTAAGGCGGAGGAATCCAGTGCATTCACGAGATCCCCGCTTTCGCGGGGATGACAGGTCACTTCTAGTAATCCATTCCACCCATTCCGCCGTGCGGCATGTGTGGCATTGCTCCCTTTTCATCTTTCGGCTTCTCGGCGATCATCGCCTCTGTGGTGATCATGAGGCCAGCGACCGATGATGCGTTCTGGAGTGCGATACGAACGACCTTTGTCGGGTCGATGACACCGGCTTGCAACAGGTCTTCGAACTTGTCGGTCGCGGCGTTATATCCGAAGGCGCCCTTGCCCTCCTTGATCTTATTCACAACGATAGCCCCTTCAACACCTGCGTTCTCGGCGATCATGCGGCAAGGCTCTTCAAGTGAACGCTTCACAATATTGACGCCCCACTGCTCTTCGACTGAAACCTTCAAGCCGTCCAACGTAGGCAGCGCCCTGATAAGAGCAACTCCGCCGCCGGGGACGATACCCTCTTCGACCGCCGCGCGCGTTGCGTGCAGCGCGTCTTCGACACGGGCCTTTTTCTCCTTCATCTCGGTCTCGGTCGCGGCGCCAACGTTAATGACCGCCACGCCACCGACGAGTTTTGCAAGGCGCTCTTGGAGCTTTTCCTTGTCATAGTCCGATGTCGTCTCTTCGACCTGGGCGCGGATCTGTTTCACGCGGCCTTCGATCGCTGTCTTTGCGCCTGCGCCGTCAATTATTGTTGTGTTGTCCTTGTCAATTGTCACTCTCTTTGCGCGACCAAGTTCGGTCGGCTTGATATCTTCCAGTTTGCGACCAAGCTCCTCTGCTATCAGCTGTCCGCCGGTCAATATTGCGATATCTTCGAGCATCGCTTTCCTTCTGTCGCCAAAGCCCGGGGCCTTAACTGCGCATACCTGCAGCGTTCCACGGAGCTTATTCACGACCAGTGTTGCAAGGGCCTCGCCCTCGACATCTTCAGAGATGATGAGCAGCGGCTTTCCCATGCGCGCGATAGACTCGAGCAACGGGAGCAGGTCCTTCATATTGGATATCTTCTTCTCGTTGATGAGGATATATGGGTCTTCGATCGTGCAGGTCATTCTCTCCGGGTCCGTTACGAAATATGGAGAGAGATATCCCCTGTCGAACTGCATGCCTTCAACGACGTCGAGCGTCGTTTCCATGGATTTTGCTTCTTCAACTGTGATGACGCCCTCTTTACCGACCTTTTCCATCGCCTCGGCAATGATATTTCCGATCGTCTCGTCACCGTTGGCAGAGATCGTTCCGACCTGCGCTATCTCTTTTTTGTCCTTTGTCGGCTTGCTCTGTTTCTTGAGCTCGTTCACTACTGTCTCGACCGCCTTTTCAATACCGCGCTTTAGGGCCATTGGGTTATTGCCTGCTGACACGAGCTTCATCCCTTCACGATAGATAGCCTGCGCCAGAACCGTTGCGGTGGTCGTGCCGTCGCCTGCGATATCGCTTGTCTTGCTGGCAACTTCCTTCACCATCTGCGCGCCCATGTTCT
>ORJL010137907.1_pt1 | contig 20945 bp, 14 predicted proteins | sample 1779941 | NCBI WGS metagenome assembly ORJL01 (sample SAMEA104232317, study PRJEB22302) | groundwater metagenome | biome: forest; feature: aquifer; material: groundwater | place: USA | collected 2011-08-07 | depth 5.8 m
CTGGCAATTATCGTGACGATTTATCGTTCACGTCGTTCGGCATCAGTTGATGATGCCAGTTTGCTGAAGCGGTGATTTGATGACAAGTAATTTGCTCGTTTACCTGATTGCGTTGCCGCTCTTTGGTTCGGCAGTTCTTTTGTTGGCAGGGCGCAGATCAGATAGGTGGGGTCACCTCTTAGCGACCGGGCTGTCGGCAGGTTCTTTCGGAATTGGACTCTACGAGTTCTCGCATATGCTCTCGCGTGCTAATGACCAACGTGCGGTGACTCAAAAACTATTTAGTTGGATTTCGGTTGGAAGTTTCCAAGTTGACGCCGGCTTGGTGCTGGATCAGCTATCGATCTGCTTTGTACTCTTGATCACTGGCGTCGGAACTTTGATCCATATCTATTCAATCGCTTATATGTCGCACGATCTTGATAGGCGCCGTTTCTTCGCTTATTTGAACTTCTTTATTGCAGCGATGCTCTTGTTGGTACTGGGCGATTCGTATCTCAATCTTTATGTCGGTTGGGAAGGCGTAGGACTTGCTTCTTACCTTCTTATTGGATTCTGGAATCAAAAACCCGACTACGCCACTGCGGCAAAGAAAGCCTTCGTCGCCAACCGGGTCGGAGATCTCGGACTCTCGCTGGCGATCATGATCTCCTTCGCAACCCTCGGTACTGTGTCATTCGCAGGCGTCAAAGCCCATGCCGGAGCGGCCTCAACTGGAGCGCTGACAGCAATTGGAATCATGCTTCTGATTGCAGCAACTGGAAAGTCTGCCCAATTCCCCTTGCAGGCATGGCTCGGGGATGCGATGGCTGGCCCAACGCCGGTTTCTGCCCTCATCCATGCCGCCACCATGGTCACCGCCGGCGTTTACCTCATTGTTCGCAGCAACTTTATTTTCGATGCGGCACCGACCGCCCAGCTTCTGGTGGCGATCATCGGAGCGATCACACTTCTCTTCGGAGCAATCATCGGTATGGCAAAAGATGACATCAAGAAGGCGCTTGCCGCATCCACGATGTCTCAGATCGGTTACATGGTGCTGGGTGCGGGCCTGGGGCCGGTTGGCTACGCCTTTGCAATCATGCACTTGCTGACACACGGATTCTTTAAAGCCGGTATGTTCCTCGGTGCAGGATCCGTTATGCACGGCATGGATGATGAAGTGAATATGCGAAGATACGGTGGACTTAGAAAGTTCATGCCGATCACCTTTGCAACTTTCGGTGCGGGTTACTTGGCGATCGTCGGCGTTCCACCTTTTGCTGGCTTCTACTCAAAAGACAAGATCATCGAAGTTGCCTTCAATATGGGCGGAATAAAGGGCGTGACTCTAGGAACGGCTGCACTATTGGGTGCTGCAATTACTGCCTTCTATATGACCCGCGTTGTTGTAATGACTTTCGCAGGGAACAAGCGTTGGGAAGAGAAAGCCCATCCACATGAGTCGCCGGCATTGATGTGGGTCCCAATGGTGTTGCTTGCTGTTGGATCGGCTGGATCAGGCTTCCTCTTTACCCAGGGAAATTCTCTTCGCAATTGGCTAGCACCTGTTGTCGCTCCGAACCCCGAGCATCAGAGCGAGATGTTAAAGCCTGCGGTTGTCTCTGTCCTTGCATTGGTTGCCGTCGTAATCGGCGCAGGAATTGCGATTATGAAATACCTGCGATCTGAGATTCCAATCGTGACCCCAGAGAACGTTTCCGTTTTCACGAAGATCGCTCGCAGAGACTTGCTGCAAGATGACTTCAACGAGGCGGTATTCATGCGTCCCGGACAGAAGCTCACGGAGGCTCTTGTTGTGACTGATACGGCGGTTATTGACGGGGCAGTTCGTGGAGTTGCTCGATTGACTAAGGGGTCTGGGTCAGCCCTTCGCAATACTCAGACCGGTTTTGTCCGAAGTTATGCGATGTGGATACTGCTCGGAGCAATCGGCTTAATTGCCGCGATATGGGTGGTCACGCTGTGATGAATAACGCTTGGTTAACCTCTTTAGGGCTCTTGCCACTTCTTGGTGCACTCCTTGTAAGTGTTCTTCCAGAGAAGAACGCCCCTCTCATTAAGCGGGCCGCCCTGGGCACCACACTTATCGTTGCCGCAACGGCGATCGCGATGGCAACGCAATTCCAACGCGACAATGTGAACTTTCAATTCGTCGAATCTCACTCATGGATTCCTTCGTTGGGTATCAACTACGCGGTCGGCGTAGACGGCATTGCGCTAGTTCTTATATTGCTCTCGGTCTTGCTGGCCCCGATAGTCGTTCTTGCCGGTTGGAACGAAGCCGTCGGCGGGCGATGGAGCGTGAAGACGTTCTACATCCTCATGCTCGTTCTCGAGACGATGATGATCGGCGTATTCGCATCAACCGACGTCTTCCTCTTCTATGTCTTCTTCGAGGCGATGCTTATACCTGTTTATTTCCTCATCGGGGGATACGGGTCAGGTGCACGCTCTGCCGCGGCAGTGAAGTTCTTGCTTTACAGCCTTTTTGGCGGGTTGCTGATGCTGGCATCCATCATTGCTCTTTATGTTCTCTCAGGAGAGCAGGGCGGGCACACCTTCGATATCAACGCCCTGTCGCGTCTTCATATGAGTTCGACAACCGAGAACATGTTGTTCTTGGGGTTCTTTATTGCATTCGCTATCAAGGCTCCGGTATGGCCATTCCATACCTGGTTGCCAGATGCTGCGGAGTCAGCGACACCAGGCACCTCAGTTCTTCTGCTTGGAGTGCTCGACAAGGTGGGCACATTCGGAATGATCCGCTACTGCCTCATTCTCTTCCCGCACGCCACTAAGACCTTCACTCCGGTTATCTTGGTGCTAGCAGTAATTTCCATTATTTATGGGGCTTTCTTGGCAATCGGCCAGACCGATTTTAAGCGCTTGATCGCTTTCACGTCGATTTCGCACTTTGGTTTCATCACAATGGGAATCTTCGCGATGACTTCACAGGGGCAATCGGGCGCGACCCTGTACATGTTCAATCACGGGTTCTCGACAGCGGCTTTGTTCTTGGTCGCGGGATGGATGAGCTCTAGGCGGGGTTCATCAAAGATTGCCGACTTCGGCGGACTTCAGCGGGTGACTCCAGTGATGGCATGGGTTTTCTTTTTCGCGGGCATGTCGAGCCTGGCACTTCCCGGTTTGTCAAGTTTCGTGAGCGAATTCTTGGTACTGGTCGGCACGTACACGCGATATCCGGTTGCTGCAGTGATCGGTGCCTTTGGAATTGTTCTGGCGGCCTTGTATATCTTGATTCCAGTGCAACGTGCATTGCACGGTCCAGTTACTGAAGGCAACGAGCATCTTCCAGACCTTAATCTTCGCGAGAAGGTTGCAATCGCTCCCGTGGTTGCCGTTATTTTGGTTCTCGGTTTCTACCCATCACCTCTTCTTCGGGTCATCAATCCAGCGTCGGCGCATTCCATTGCCCAAGTCGGATTCAGCGATCCTCTCTCTTCGATTGAAAAGGCTGGTAAGTAAATGAGTACGTTCATTGCACCAGCGCTCTCTTACTCTCTACTTTCACCGATCTTGATTGTTCTTGGTGGTGCAGTTCTTGGGGTCATTGTCGAGGCGTTCCTTTCTCGCGCTATCCGACCTACCGCTCAACTGAGTATCGCCCTGGGAACGCTGGTTCTTTCACTTGCGCAGGTATGGAACATTCGTCACGCCTCATCGCTGACGGCAGCAATGGGTTCGGTGGCGGTTGATGGTCCGGCGATCTTGTTACAGGGATCCATTCTCATCATCGCCGTTCTTGGTGTCTTCCTCATTGCAGACCAAGAACATTTCACGACCCTTGCCGCAGCACTTCCCGGTTCACCTGAAGAGCGCGAAGCGCAAAAAAGCGGTGAGAAGCTCACAGAGGTATACCCGCTAACACTTTTTGCAGTAGCAGGCATGCTCCTCTTTCCGATCGCTACTGACCTCATCACCCTCTTTGTTGCCCTTGAAGTGCTCTCGTTGCCTCTGTATTTGATGGCCGGCTTATCACGCCGCCGCCGTCTACTCTCGCAAGAGGCAGCTCTCAAGTACTTCTTACTTGGAGCATTCTCATCTGCGTTCTTCCTGTTTGGCTCGGCTTTCCTTTATGGATACTCGGGCACAGTTTCTTTGGCGGGAATTCATGATGCGGTTGAGGCAAGTCCTGGAAATCAAATATTCCTTCTTATTGGCCTGGCATTCCTCTCCGTGGGTCTCCTGTTCAAAGTAAGTGCCGTTCCATTCCACGCGTGGACACCAGATGTGTACCAGGGCGCACCGACCCCGGTAACCGCGTTCATGGCCGCAGCAACGAAGGTCGCCGCTTTCGGTGCAATGTTGCGCATCTTCTACACAGCTTTTGCCAATGCATATTGGGAATGGCGTCCGCTTCTTACGGTCATCGCAATCATCACCATGATTTTCGGAGCCGTTGTCGCGATCGCTCAACGTGATATCAAGCGCATGCTTGCGTATTCATCGATCGCCCACGCTGGATTCTTGATTACGGGTGTTCTAGCTCTGAACAAAGCAGGCCTTGATGCAACGATCTTCTATTTGTTTGCCTATGGAATTGCCACCATTGGTGCATTCGGGATTGTCACTCTGGTTCGGGATTCATCTGGAGAAGTCACTGATTTGAACCGTTGGGCCGGTCTTGGCAAGCGCTCGCCGTTTATCGCCACCGTATTTGCCACTTTACTCCTTGCATTTGCAGGAATTCCTCTTACGAGCGGTTTTATCGGAAAATTCACAATCTTTTCAGCTGCTTATGAAGGTGGAAACAAGGCCGTCGTTGTAGTTGGTGTGCTTTCCAGCGCCATTGCGGCTTTCTTCTATATCCGAGTCATTGTCCTGATGTTCTTCACTGATCCTGTTGAAGACGGAACCAGCGTGGTTATTCCATCAATTCTGACGAGAGCAACCGTAATTATTACTTTTGCAACCACCATCTTCCTTGGCGTATTCCCAACGCCATTGCTTAACTTCATTGCCTCAACGGCCACCTTTATCCGCTAATGACTGCCTTTGGAATACCCGATCTCTCTCCAACCCTTGAAAAGGATCTTCTAGAAGGGCTGGCAAAGGTCGAGGACCTTCTGCGTAGTCACATAAAAGGCAAATACCCGCTGGTTGAAGAGTCGTCCAGGCATCTAGTGACGGCAGGTGGTAAGAGATTACGACCACTCCTTACCCTTATCGCCTCGCAATATGGAGATCCGACTCGATACGAGGTCATCCAGGCCGCAGTGGCCGCGGAGTTAACTCATTTAGCAACTCTCTATCACGATGACGTGATGGATGATGCACTCCTGCGCCGTGGTGTTGAGAGCGCCAATTCGCGCTGGGGCAACACGGTTGCGATTCTGACCGGTGATTATTTGTTTGCTAAGTGTTCCGCTCTTTTGGCGATGCTGGGACCAGAAGCGGTGCGTCTGCAGGCACAGACATTTGAAAGACTTGTTATAGGGCAGATTATGGAGACGCAAGGTCCTGACGCAGATCAAGATCCATTGGAACACTATTTGCAGGTTGTTGCAGATAAGACCGGCTCCCTGATTGCAACGAGTGCAAGATACGGTGCTCTTTTTTCAGGTGCCAGCGATGAGGTTACGGAAACTGTAACCACATTTGGCGAGACGATCGGGATCGCATTCCAACTAGCCGATGATGTTATTGATATTTCTAGCGACTCCAAGGATTCAGGAAAGACCCCCGGAACCGATCTGCGTGAGGGAATACCTACCCTGGTGACACTGCGCGTCATGGCCTCGAGCAATCCCAAGGACCGAGAATTGCAAGAGTTGCTTAAGGGTCCTATCGGATCAGAGGCTGTTGTCACGGAAGTTCTGGTGGCGTTGCGTTCGCACTCCGCGTTGGAAGAGTCGCGGGAGCAATTATTGAAAATCGCCGGCGAAGCCCGTGCAGCTTTAAGACCGTTACCAATTTGTGATGCAACTGCGGCACTTTTCTCACTATGTGATGCAGTTATTGATCGATCCCACTAAATAGTTGTTCGGTGCGGGTTGTCGATCCGCTACGCTATTTGCAGTATTCGCCCTCAGGAATGGACCGCTATGGCAGCGCCGCTTATTCACCCATTTACCTTTGGGGATCGCACCCAATCAGACCTACTCGGTGGCAAAGGGGCAAACCTCGCCGAAATGGTACGCATTGGCCTGCCGGTTCCTCCTGGATTTACGATCACAACGCAAGCTTGTAGGGAATTTCTCGCGACAGGAGAAATGCCACAAGGATTACAAGCGGAGATCGCGGAGTCACTTAAGTTCTTAGAAGCCTCTCTTGGCAAAGAGTTCGGGAACCCTGCAAAGCCGCTTCTAGTCTCAGTGCGTTCTGGTGCAAAGTTCTCAATGCCGGGCATGATGGAGACCGTACTCAATGTTGGAATAACACCGGAGGTTGCGCAGAGTCTGGCAACTCAGACTGGCAATCCACGTTTCGCGTGGGACTCGTATCGTAGGTTCATAGATATGTATGGTCGCACTGTCTGCAACGTTCCGCCGAGTGAGTTTCACAGAGTTGAGGCGCGCATCCTTTCAACGCACGGAGTGCAGAGCGTGCAAGAACTTGATGTTGAAGGATTGCAGGGGCTTGCAGAGGCGTACGTTAAAGAAATAGAAGCGATAACGGGAAAGGCGTTTCCAACTGATCCGCACGAGCATCTTCTTGCATCGGTGGAGGCTGTGTTCCGTTCATGGAATTCCGAACGTGCACACCTCTACCGTAGAAGGGAGCGTATTCCTTCCGATCTTGGAACCGCAGTAAATATCCAGTGCATGGTCTTTGGAAACTTGAGTGAGGATTCAGGCACGGGAGTTGCATTTACCCGCGACCCTGCAACCGGAGCAACGGGAAGTTATGGAGACTATCTAGAAAGAGCACAGGGCGAGGATGTCGTAGCAGGTATCCGCAACACGATGTCCCTTGCTCAATTTGGCGAAAAAGCGCCCGAAGTGGCCGCAGAACTAGATCGTGTTATGGCAATTCTTGAAGACCATTACCGCGATCTCTGCGACATTGAATTTACAGTTGAAAAGGGAAAACTTTGGATTCTGCAGACCCGCGTGGGAAAGCGAACAGCTGAGGCTGCTTTTAGAATCGCCACCCAGCTCGTGGATGAAGGCAAGATCTCTATGGATGAAGCCCTCCTGCGAACTTCTGGCGATCAGCTCGCTCAATTGATGTTCCCGCAATTTGCTTTATCTGGTTCTGTTAAGGAAATCGCTCGAGGCATCCCTGCTTCTCCTGGGGCAGCGGTTGGAGAAGTAGTCTTTGATTCGCGTCGCGCCTTCGACTTAGCCCGCAGTGGGAGGAAAGTTATTCTGGTTCGCCGTGAGACAAGTCCTGACGATCTAGTCGGCATGGTTGCCTCCGAAGGTATTTTGACCAGTCGCGGTGGCAAGACTTCACACGCCGCTGTTGTCGCAAGGGGAATGGGAAAGACCGCAGTTTGTGGTACCGAAGGCATCTCGGTTGATGAGAGAGCTAACTTGTTCACCGCAGGATCTCTGACGGTGTATGAGGGTGAGACGATCTCTATTGATGGCTCAACAGGTGCTGTGTATGCCGGCGTTGTGCCGGTTGTAGCCTCTCCGGTTACCTCGTACCTTGAAGGCCGTTTAGCTGCATCCAGCGATACTGCCTCACCTGTCGTTAAGGCGGTTGATCGGATCCTGACCTACGCAGATGAAATTCGCACCCTGCGTGTTCGCACAAATGCAGACACTCCGGAGGATGCTATCCGTGCGCGCATTCTGGGCGCAGAAGGTGTCGGGCTATGCCGTACCGAGCACATGTTTCTTGGACCTCGCAGGTCGTATGTCGAACGATTGGTCTTAGCAGAGAACGAAGATGTTCAGCGTGGAGTGATTGCGGAGATGGAACCGCTCCAGCGCGCAGATTTTGTCGGCATCATGATGGCCATGTCGGGTTTGCCTGTGACTGTCCGTTTGTTGGATCCGCCCTTGCACGAGTTCCTTCCTCCACTTTCGGAACTCTCGGCTCAGATGGCCAGAGCTGAGGCCCTAGGCGAGGAGATTCCAGCCCGAGATCAAGCCATTTTCGCCGCTGTTAAACGCCACCATGAGTCCAACCCGATGCTGGGCCTGCGCGGCGTGCGCCTGGGAATACTCATCCCAGATCTCTACAAGATGCAGGTTCGAGCCCTCGTTCACGCTTATTTGGAGGTGCGAAAACTCGGACACAATCCAATGCCTGAGGTAATGATCCCTCTTGTTGCCACGCAGCGGGAACTTCTCTATTTGCGCGAGACTCTAGAAGAGGAGATTAGAAAAACTTTTGTCGGCACTGGACAAAGTCTGGATATCCCAATCGGAACAATGATTGAAACGCCACGTGCTGCAATTACCGCGGATCGACTCGGTCACTACGCAGATTTCTTCTCCTTCGGTACAAACGACTTGACTCAATTGACGTGGGCGTTTAGCAGAGACGATGTCGAATCCTCTTTTCTTCCGCGTTATCTCGATCTTGAGTTATTACCGTTTAACCCCTTCGAATCCTTAGACCAAGCGGGTGTCGGAATCCTTGTCCGAACTGCGACTCAACTTGCTCGCTCTCTTCGCCCTGATTTCAAATTAGGCATCTGCGGAGAGCATGGTGGAGATCCAAGGAGTATTCACTTCTTCCATGATCTGGGGTTGGATTATGTTTCCTGCTCGCCATTTAGAGTTCCAGTTGCACGACTTGAATCTGGACGCGCAAAGATATTGAAGAGCACCGCAGGATCTAGTACCTCCTAAGACAGCGAAGCGCTGTTGCGATTCGATTTTACGAGGTCATATCCGAGGAAAGTGAGCGCGGCCCAGATGAATGCAAAGCCGGTGACTCGTCCCATTGGCATGCTTTCGTGATTCACAAGTGTGCCGATAGCGAACATGATTGTTGGAATGATGTACTGCAGGAGTCCCGTGATTGTGAGAGGTAGGCGAGTTGCTGCGCCGTTGAATAGAAGTAGCGGGACAACAGTGACAATCCCCGCAGAAACCAGCAGGAGAGTGAAACCCACGCTGGTCCCAAATTGAGCACTACCTTGGTGCTCAATCCACAACAGGTAGACGAGAAATACCGGCAGAGTCAAGGTTGTCTCAATGGAAAGCCCCTCAAGAGCCCCTAAATTCAACGTTTTCTTGAGCAAAGTGTAGGAACCCCAGGAAAAGGCTATTACTAGGGCGATCCAAGGTATTGCGCCGAATTGAATGGTTAAGACAAGCACGCCTATGGCAGCCAGAATCACGGCAACCCATTGGAAACGACGGAGGCGTTCGTGAAACATAAACACTCCGAAGGCAATATTGACCAAGGGGGCGATGTAGTATCCAAGAGAAGCCTCAACTATGCGGTCGACGCTGACCGACCAGATATATGTTCCCCAGTTGATACCGAGTAAGACGGACGTCACCATCAGCATCTTCAGGATGTGTCGCTTTCTAAAGATTGCTAGCGTTGTTTTCAATTCCTTACGGGATGTTAAGAGAATGAAACAGAAGACCAACGACCAGATACCGCGATTAGCAAGAATTTCAAAGGCGCTCGCCTTGTGCAGATACTTCCAATAGAGCGGCAGAAGCCCCCACAGAGTGTTGGCGCCTACGCCATAAATGAGGCCGGTGGTGTAGTGGCTGCGGTTGTTAATTCAAGGTCACCGATAATTCGTAAATTGGACTGCAAAGTCCCATTTGGCTTCTTTGATCATTGCAATCGCAGTTTGTAGATCATCGCGACTCTTGCTGGTGACGCGGAGCTCATCGCCTTGTATTTGGGTCTTGATTGATTTGGGTCCCTCGTCACGCAGGAATTTTGCTACTTTCTTTGCATTCTCTGTTGTGATGCCTTCTTTCAAAAGACAGTTGATCTTGTAGACCTTTCCGCTTAATGAAGGCTCGCTTGGATCAATGTGCTTTAGTGAGACACCACGCTTCACCAATTTGTCTTTGAGGACATCGAGGGCAGCTTTTGCGCGCTCTTCGGTGCTTGCCTCGATTAAAATCTTCTCGCCCTCAAGCTCCAATTTTGATCCAGTATTTTTGAAATCGAAACGTGTGTCAATCTCGCGGCTTGCTTGATTGACGGCGTTGTCTAACTCCATTCGGTCAATCTTGGAGACAACGTCGAAACTGCTATCGGATGCCACTGGAGATCCCCTCTCTTCTAGCGTCAGGTCGGTATCCTTCCACTCTAGATGAGTTCTCTTGACCTGATTCATTACAGTACTGATCAGTAACCCTGTTGCCCTGTAATGAACCTCACGGCACTTTTCGTTAACCTGAACTTCATCGGTAGGTAGATTGTTCACCTCCCGCTGGCGATTGCTAAAGGAGGGTCAGTGACGACTTCAACGGCAACGAATGAAAAGCTGCTTCTTTGGGTGGACGAAGTTGCAGCCCTTACTCAACCCGATGACATCTACTGGTGTGACGGTAGCGAAAAAGAGTGGGAGCGAATCACCTCTGAGTTAGTTGAGGCGGGAACTTTTGTCCGTCTTGTTAAGAAGCCCAACTCCTTCTGGTGTGCATCCAATCCATCCGATGTGGCACGTGTAGAAGAGCACACCTTCATCTGTTCAGAGAATGAATCCGATGCGGGTCCGACGAATAACTGGATGGATCCCAAGGAAATGAAGGCGATCCTGACTGATCTCTACCGTGGAAGTATGCGCGGTCGGACTATGTACGTTATCCCTTTCTGCATGGGCCCCATTGATTCAGTAAACCCAATGTTCGGCGTTCAGATTACCGACAGCGCCTACGTTGTCGCTTCGATGCGAATTATGACGAGAATGGGAACTGCGGCATTGGAAGCAATGGGAAGTGGCGGTCGATATGTGGCTGCACTCCATTCTGTAGGAGCGCCGCTGGTTGACGGAGCCCATGATGTTCCATGGCCATGCAATCCAATAAAGTACATCGTTCAGTTCCCAGAAGATCATGCAATTTGGTCTTATGGATCTGGATACGGTGGGAATGCTCTGCTTGGCAAGAAGTGCTATTCACTGCGTATTGCCTCCGTCATCGGTCGTGATGAAGGATGGCTTGCCGAGCACATGCTCATTTTGAAGATCACACCTCCGCACGGAAATCCTCACTACATCGCGGCTGCATTTCCGTCCGCATGCGGAAAGACGAACTTGGCAATGCTCGACCCCACAATTCCTGGATGGAAAGCCGAGGTGCTAGGTGATGACATTGCATGGATGCGCTTTGGAGACGATGGCCGCCTATACGCAATGAACCCAGAAGCCGGTTTCTTCGGCGTAGCACCCGGCACTGGCTGGGGTACAAATGCCAATGCTATGAGGACTATCGAAAAAGGAAATTCAATTTTCACAAACGTGGCACTTACAGATGACGGCGACGTTTGGTGGGAGGGCATGACCGATGAGGCACCTGCCCACCTAACAGACTGGAAGATGCGCGACTGGACCCCAGAATCTGGAGAGCTCTCATCGCATCCGAACTCGCGATTCTGCACGCCTGCCGCGCAATGTCCCATCATTGCCCCTGAGTGGGATAGTCCCCAAGGTGTTCCGATTTCTGCGATCTTCTTTGGTGGCCGTCGAAAGACGACCGTTCCGTTGGTAGTTCAGTCGCGAGATTGGGAGCACGGCGTCTTCTTGGGAGCAACTCTCTCCTCGGAGACAACAGCTGCCGCCACAGGTCGAGTGGGAGTCGTGCGACGAGATCCATTCGCGATGCTTCCATTTATCGGTTATCACGTTGGAGACTACTTGCAGCATTGGTTGAATCTTGGTGAAAAGTATGATCAATCGACGTTGCCGAAGATTTTCTACGTCAACTGGTTTCGGCGCGGTACTGATGGGAAATTCTTATGGCCTGGTTTTGGAGAGAACTCGCGAGTAATTAAGTGGGCAATTGAGCAGATCGAAGGCGCAGACGGATCTGTGGAAACTGCGATAGGTCTGGCTCCAAAACCTGGCTCACTTGATGTCGAAGGCCTCGATGTGAGCGAAGAAGATATCCAGACTGCACTCAAGGTCGATGCTGATGAGTGGAAGCAAGAGATTCCTTTGATCGAGGAATGGTTTGCCAAGATCGGGGAGAAGCTTCCGAGCCAACTTGTTGTTCAATTAGAAAAGTTAAAATCACAACTTTAAACCTAGGTGAAGTTGAATTACTTCACCAGTTTCCAGTCTCCAGGACCGTCGCACCAATGTACGAACCAAATCTCCGGAATGTCACCGAACCTGTATTCCTGAATTTGTGGGGGATGGAGGAATCAAAACCGATTGGTGGTTCTTGGAGAGAGTCAACTCCATTCGGCTTGCAAGGTCTGCGAGGTGATCAATTTTGGCCTTCGTGAAGCGCTTCGAGAACCCGATGTGGCTAGTGGTTTAAGCAGGTAAACGCTTGTGATTGGCGCCTTTGCCAATAATTAAGGTAATCTGCGCTCGCCGTATCATCAGTACAACCTTGGCGGGTTGCCCGAGCGGCCAATGGGAGCGGACTGTAAATCCTCCGGCTCTGCCTTCCAAGGTTCGAATCCTTGACCCGCCACCACACGTTGAGCGTGGATCTAACTCACGAACTGGATCTACGACGAACATATTGACCGCTGATTGCCACCATTCACCCGGGCTGGTGGTACAGCAGTGGTATAGAAAAAATTATCTTACGGAGAAGCGAATGACCGTTGTGGGTTTTCCTATACAAACAATGGCACCAGAGCGCTACCTAAATGCTTTCTAGTTATTACAAAAAGGGGAATGAACTGTGGGGGAGGCGGGACTCTCCGCCCTTCCGCTGAGAGATCTCCCAAGAATGATTATTTGCCAAACTTATCTTCGACGATGAGTCCAACTCCATCCGAGGGTAACACGCGGCATAAGATGGTTTGGACCTCATTTCGATGAATGTGTGCGGACCATTTGTTCCTGTTTAGCGATGAAAATGACACACTTGGTCCTACCCTTGGCGAAGTAACATTTCGAAACCAACATCGAGAGGTGTGCTAATTGTGCAGGTGATTGATTTGTTGTTTCGACAAGAGCTTAAGTTGCGTCTTCATGTCATCGGAGACTTGGCACAGACAATTCGCTGGATTCATGCCAGTGAGTCTCGGGATCCTGCGCCCTATCTAAATGGCGGGGAGGTCATACTGAGTACGGGCGCTTGGTTCACGGGCAAGGAATCTGTCAGCCGGTTCGTGAAAGGCCTAGTGGAGGCAAAGGTTGTTGCGCTTGGCTTTGGAACTCATTCTGAAATGCCCACGGTACCGACCGAATTAATTCTTGAAGCGAAAAAACAAAATCTAACTCTCTTTGAAGTACCTTCAGATGTCACTTTCATTTCACTAAGCAAGATTTTTGTGGACCTGTCAATCGCAAGTCACGAGCAGCCATTACGTGAAAACGCATCAAGAAACGTGGAGCTTCTGGGAATTCTTCAACGACGAGAAGGACTGGGAGCCATGTTGAAGATACTTTCGCGTGATCTTCCAGGTGGAGTGGCGGTTCTAGTTAGCAATAAGGTCCTTGCCCAATGTGGTCCTCAAGGTATTTCTCCAGAATCGATATCTGCCGCAGACGAGCCTGTCGAATTGGGGAATATATTTTCGAATTTCACCGCGTACCCAATACTTGCGAGTCCTTCGCCCACGACCCTGGTTGTCGAAAATTTTGGCGAGCAGCCGACATCGGACCAGCAGCAGGTCATCGATCAGGTGATTTCATTCTTAGTGGTCGAACTTCAGCGACTTCATTCGGATCAAGAAGTTGCTCGTAAGTATGCCCAGGAAATTTTCGACTTCATTGAGGAGAGCCCACGCGATAATTTGGCGATATCTTCTCGCATGCGCTCAATTGGTATGCGACCAGACACAGAGATGGTTGCAGTGTGCATCACAGTGTCGATAGATGATGAAGAAGAATCTTACGGGTTGATTAACAATTGGCTTGAAGCCCGACCCGGCGTAGGCCTTGTCGGCATGAGGCAGGGAGAACTACTGGCACTTCTCCCTGCAATACACAGTATGAATACAACGGCTCTAGGAGCAGAAATTCATGCCCTTCTAAACGGAAAGGGCTTCGTCGGAGTTGGATCGGTCGTGAATGATGCTAGTGGTGTTAGCGAATCCATTATTCAATCTCGGCATGCATCACGTTTCGCCACTAAAGGGGGCGGTTTAGGTCATTCAACATATGACGATCTGGCATCACATTTGGTACTTCTTGCCACTCAATCTGATCAAGTTCTTGAGCATTTTGAAGCCGCGCTGTTATTGCCCTTGATCACTCATGATGCGAATCGCGGTTCAGACTTAGTTCGAACATTGGAGCGATTCCTGGCATTAAACGGGCAATACCAAGTCACGGCAGATGATCTGCATGTTCATGTCAATACTCTTCGGCAAAGACTCATCCGGATTGAAGAACTTACTGGGCGAGATATCTCAATGATGGAGAACAAGGTCGATTTTTGGCTTGCCCTTGAAGCAAGAAAATTGCGGAATAAGTCTCCTTGACCGTAGCGCTATGGATATTCATCCATAGAAAATCAAAAAGTGTGGGTGTTTTTCCACTTCCCTTGTCTTTGTGGCGTCTGTCACTATCCCGCCTAATCCAATTCAACTTGGACTCTCACACTCCTTGGAGGGTTATAAATGGCATCTCAACTTGATCGACCAAGTCTTATTAAATTGCCAAATGGCGAGCGAGCCGTGCCTACATTCTCGCCCGCAGAAATGAAACGCAGACTTGCACGACTGCGCGAACTCATGACCGAATTATCGCTCGACGCAGTGCTATTCACTAGTTATCACAACATTAACTACTATGCGGATTACCTTTATTGCTATTTTGGTCGAAACTACGGACTGGTAGTTACTCCAGCCGAGCAAATCTCAATTTCCGCAAATATTGATTACGGCCTTGCATATAGAAGGACCTTTGGAGACAACATTGTTTATACCGATTGGCAGCGAGACAATTATTTCCGCGCTGTGAAGGAGACGATTCCCAGTTCGGCAAAGCGAGTCGGCATCGAATTCGATCACGTGAGTTTGACTAACCGCTCAAAACTTGGGGCTGCCCTTCCGGGAGTTCAATTTGTTGACATTGCCCCTGGAACAATGAAGCGCAGGATGATTAAATCGGTTGAGGAGATAGCAATTATTCGAAGCGGCGCCCGTACTGCAGACATTGGCGGAGCAGCCGTTGCAGCCGCCGTTGTAGAAGATGTTCCAGAGTACGAAGTGGCTCTCGCGGGCACACGTGCCATGGTACGTGAGATCGCCCGATCATATCCGGATGCAGAATTACAGGACACGTGGGTGTGGTTCCAATCGGGAATCAATACGGATGGGGCCCATAACGCTGTGACGAGCCGTCGTGTGCAAAAAGGCGATATTCTGAGTCTCAATTGTTTTCCGATGATCAGTGGCTATTACACCGCCCTTGAGCGAACCCTCTTTTATGACCATGTGGATGAAGCTTCGTTGCGCTATTGGAATATCAACGTTGAAGTTCATCGCAGAGGGCTTGAGTTAATTGTCCCGGGAGCTCGCTGTATGGATATTGCGAACGAACTCAACGAAATCTACCGAGGGTATGGTCTTCTCGAAAACCGAACTTTCGGATATGGGCACAGTTTCGGAGTTCTATCGCACTACTACGGCCGCGAGGCTGGCCTCGAACTACGAGAGGATATCGAGACCGTACTTGAGGCTGGAATGGTTGTTTCCATGGAACCAATGATCACCATTCCTGAAGGACAGCCTGGCGCCGGCGGTTACCGCGAGCATGACATATTCGTGATTGGCGAAACATCTGCCGAGAATATTACGAAGTTTCCATTTGGCCCTGAACACAATGTCATTAAGAATTGAGAGTGAGATGGAACAATCCACGAGTACTCAGGAATTAAAGCTCGAAATTAAGCACGATTATTCTTCAAGTCACGACGGTATCGTTCCCCTAAGTGCACGTCGTGGCACATGGAGCCACCATGTGCCTCTTTGGATAACTTTGTACGCAGGTTTTTCGTACATGAGCCTTGGATCGGAGCTTTATTCATTTGGATACGGACTTCATCAGATGCTCACGATTGTTCTGATTAGCAGCATTTGCTATCTGCTGTATGCAATTCCCGCGGCATATTTGGGCGCGAAGAGTGGGCAAACGCATGCACTGATGGGGCGCTCCGTTTTTGGGGTGTCTGGATCGATGATCGTATCCTTATTTGTATTGGTTGCCCCGCTGGGTTGGGTTGGTTACCAGGCGAATACTTTGTCGACGATGTGGAATGCGCTCTATGGATGGACACCTGTCATAGGCATTGGCGTTCTTATTGCGGTTATTGGAATAACAAACAACGTTCTAGGTTTCACGGGTATTAGCGCTTTTGCCCGATGGATCGCTGCACCAGTAACCGTAGTTTGGGTGGCGTATATGGTAATTAAAGCCTTTGCATCAAGCGGGAGTTCGATACTGAATTCTCACGCAGCGGGCGTGAAGGCTCCGGGAATCATTATGGGGATTATCGCTGCTATCGGGTTTGCAACTTATGGCAATGAGGCAGATCTCTTCCGGTACGCAAAACCTTCGGTGAAGGCAGTGGTGCCACCGCTCGCTGCGGGATTATTTATTGGCCAGATACTCTTTCCCGTAGCTGGCTGGATAATCGCTGCTCGCATTCACAGCGGTGATTTTGGAAAAGGATTTAGCGAAGCAGTGACTTTTTCGCTCTTCGGATTAACCTTCTTGGCATTCTTGTTGGCAACCGCCACTCAGATTGCGGTCAATGACGCGAATTACTACGAATCACTGAATGCTGGTCAAAATATATTTGGCGGGTGGGCAAGTTGGCGGCGCATATACACGTGCATCATCATTGCGGCTTTAGGCGGTTTCATGGCCTGGTGGGTTCCGCAGAACACCGCAAACTTCTTCAGGGTCACTACCTGGCTTGCGATTACCGTCCCTACCGCTTCGGTGATTATGTATGTAGATCAATTGCTTCTGCCAAAGATTCTTTCAGGATACAAGCGTCCTACCAAAGTCGTTCCTTCGTGGGAGCAAACAGCACGAGGTAACTGGATGGGCATCGCAGTGCTAATCGTTACGGTCGCCTTCGGAGCGTACGGCAGTGGTGTTGCACCTGGGCAGGATGGTACACCGCTTGCGGGCTGGGGCATTGTTCCGGTTGAAACTTGGATCCTGGCAGCACTTCTTTACACCGTGTTGGTGATTGGAATTTGGAAATCGCCTCACTCCAAGAGAATTCTTGGATTCGCAAAGACGGCACTCGAGGATTAATGATGCAACAAGTCAGTCGAAGTAGCAGATACTCTGACCTGACATGGCCGGAGATCCGTGAAGCGGCAGATCGGGGTGCCATTATTGGCATCCCGATTGGCGCTACCGAACAACATGGACCACATCTGCCACTATCAACCGATGTTCTCATTCCAGAGGCTATGGCTTTCGAAGTTGCCAAGGAACTTGATTTTCTCGTAGGTCCGCCAATTTCCTTTGGAAATCGTTCCCGACCCCTTGCAGGCGGTGGTGAAGGTTTCCCTGGAACGTTAAGCGTGAGCGCCACGACATTCATCAAACATCTTGAGGATGTCATTTGCGCATATGCCAGAAGTGGTTTTCACAAAATTGTTCTGATGAATTGGCACTACGAAAACTCCAATTTCATCTATGAAGCGGCGTATTTGGCTTACGAGCGAGTAGGGGTAAAGGGACTTCGTATCATGGTTTGTGAAGCAACATTTGCTGGTATTTCGGACTCGGTTGTAGAAGTCTTGTTCGGAGACGAATTCCCAGGTTGGGACGTTGAACACGCCGCAGTCCTCGAAACATCAATTCTTTTACACTTGCGCCCGGATTTGGTCTTGATGGATCGAGCTGTAGACGACGAATCAGTGCGTCACCCTGCGTACGATGTTGTCCCACCTCCTAAGGATTTCGTCACGGTTAGCGGCGGCTTATGGAAGGCAACACGTGCTACAACAGAGAAGGGAGTAATTGCCTGGATTGATATCGTGAATCGGATTACTGCTTCCATAGGTTTCGAATTAGGTCAGGAGAGGGAAACCGCGCCTGGCTATTGAATGCCTCGGTCTCGAGTCCACAGAAGCGGGCCTTTTTCATGATGTTTCCGAGAGGTCATCCATGAACTCGTCGAGCCAGGCTTGATGGGAACGAAATTGACCCATTGGGCAGTCGTTTAGTCTTGGGCGCAACTCCGCGCTGTCGCCATTTGGCCAGAGTGCCGTATGAGATGGAGAAGTGCTCACATACTTCTTTTTTATTAGTGAACATTTGCAATTCCTATGATCATTTCCGCAGGCAAAATCGTAGTATTCCCTGAAGCCAGAAGCGCTAATTCACGCTCTGTAAATCCGCCGGCTCTGCCTTCCAAGGTTCGAATCCTCGACTCGCCATCAGGATCTATCTTTATGAACTACGACATTTGCTGAACCGCCAATTTCAGCAAGGGCAGCGATTGCGTTATGAAGGAACTTCTAGAGGTCAGTCCTGCACCCAAGTGGTGATTTGTAAGAGCACAGTGAGTAAAAGGGGGTCTAGGAACGATAGATAACGTGAGACGAAAGCCATAGAGTTTCGTCACTATGAAAGCCTTTGTCTTGATGGCACCAAGAATTTCACTTGTTGCAGATGTTCAAGAACCAGTAGCTCGTTCTGGCGAAGCTGTCGTCGCAGTATCGAGGGCTGGAGTATGTGGGACAGATGTCGAATTCTTTACGGGCGAAATGGCATATCTTCATTCAGGTGAAGCCACATACCCACTTCGTATTGGCCATGAATGGTGTGGCACGGTTATATCGGCCGGTGAGGGAGTAGATAAGAGATGGGTCGGTCGCCGAGTTGTTGGCGACACAATGTTGGGATGCGGAAAGTGCCAACTGTGCAGAACAAATCGTCAACATGTTTGTAAAGATCGATATGAAATTGGAATTCGCCATGGGTGGGCGGGTGCACTCGCCGAACAATTAGTTGTCCCAGTAAGTGCATTGCATAGACTTCCTGACTCTCTTGATGACACTATTGGTGCATTAATAGAACCAGGCGGGAATGCACTCCGTTCCGTTGAAGCCGCTGAAGCTGGTCCAGGAAAGCGCATTCTTATTTGTGGAAGTGGAACCATAGGACTTTTGAGTGCACAGATTGCTCTGGACTTAGGTGCGGAAGTGCACATATTTGGCCGTAATTCTGAAACGCTAAAACTCGCACTCGATTTAGGAGTTACAGCGATTGTTCAGAATTTTGATCCGATAAGTGGCGGCTATGACGCAGTTATTGATGCAACAAATGATCGTGAGATCCCAAATAAGGCTATAACGATAGTTGAACCAGGCGGAAAAGTTGTATTTATCGGAATTTCTGCAGATCCGAGCCAGATTGATACTAGATCACCAGTACTCAAAGATGTCACTGCAATCGGAATTCTCTCTGCATCACCTGGGATAACAAAAGTTATTGATCTTTATGCAACCGGAAGAGTTGACCCGCGCCCGATAGTTGCAGCAACAGTTAGTTTGTCGCAGGTGGATTCCATCTTGGCGGGCTCTCGGCCAATTGGCGCTGGTCCAGGGCCAAAAATTCATGTCGACCCGAAGTTGGGATAGTTGTGGAAGCCAGAGTCCACCCAAATAACTTACGGCTCTGCCTTGCAGGTTCGAACCCTTGGCCCTCACCACTGTTCGACATTTGCCGCTAAGAGATGCCGATCACACTTGATCGATGCCCCCTTAGTGTTTTTGTTGCGTAGAACACTTTTAATTACATGGCATCAGAATAGGGCGCTTATCACACGGCTAAGCCATTATTTAATGCCAGCAATGCCAATACCCTTATACCCATGGGGGGATACATGAAAAAGTTAGTTGTACTAGGTGGCGGTACCGCTGGGACTATGGTGGTCAGTAAACTTCGCAAGAAGTTGAAAAGCGATGAATGGTCGATTTCGGTTATAGATAAAGACAATGACCATATTTATCAGCCAGGGCTGCTTTTATTGCCTTTTGGGGTTTACCAGCCAGAAGAACTGGTCAAGAAACGAGACCATTTCTTTCCGGCTGGAGTTGAATACATCCGTGCTGAAATCGACAAGATTGTCCCCGAATCCAATCAGGTACTCCTTGCCGATGGACGCAGCGTCGGGTATGACCAACTTGTCATAGCCTCTGGCACTTCTCCTCGCCCGGATCAGACTGCGGGTATGGATGATCCGGCAGTCTGGCACAAGAGCGTCTTCGATTTTTATACTCTTGAAGGCTCGATTGCGCTGCGCGATGCACTAAAGAATTTCAAGGGCGGGCGCTTAGTGGTTCACATCACTGAAATGCCAATTAAGTGTCCTGTCGCTCCTCTCGAGTTCACCTTCCTTGCAGATGCCTTCTTCACCGAACGTAAGATGCGCGACAAGGTCGAAATTGTGTACGTGACACCGCTTGAGGGTGCCTTCACCAAACCGGTAGCTTCCAAGCACCTTGGTCAGATGTTTGTAGAACGCAACATCAAGTTAGAGCCTGATTTTGTAATCGAGCACATTGATCCGGAGACCAAGACGATGATCTCAATGGACGAGCGGGAGATCCCCTTTGATCTCCTGGTGACAGTCCCGCTGAACATGGGCGCAGATTTCATTGCTCGTTCAGGGTTGGGTGATGAACTCAATTATGTAGCTGTAGATAAGGGAAATTTCTTGTCCAAGGAGTACCCAAATATTTTTGCACTCGGAGATGCCTCGGATATCCCGGCTTCAAAGGCGTGATCTGTCGCCCACTTTGCAGTAGACCTCTTTACCGAGAACTTTGTTGAGTACGTAAACGGCCGTCCCATGAAACACAACTTCGACGGGCACGCAAACTGTTTTATTGAATCGGGCAATGGCAAAGGTTTATTGATTGACTTCAATTACACCGTC
>ORJL010641118.1_pt1 | contig 20922 bp, 14 predicted proteins | sample 1779941 | NCBI WGS metagenome assembly ORJL01 (sample SAMEA104232317, study PRJEB22302) | groundwater metagenome | biome: forest; feature: aquifer; material: groundwater | place: USA | collected 2011-08-07 | depth 5.8 m
AGAGTACCGCGCCTGGGCGCGCGGGCAGCCTCGCAAAAGAGATCGAACCTTCCCGACCTTCCGTGACAAGATGAGCCGCCGCCTCAACCACGTCATCAGCCTGGCAGCCGGACCCAGCCCATGACTTTAGAACAACCCTGCTGGTGATGCACGTGCGCCTGGATTTGGTTTGCCAAATCTGGATGCACGTGCGTCACCAGTTTGGCAGCGGCCGATTGCAACATTCCGTTCATCCCCTCATTCCTTCAACTCGAGATCGAGCTCCGGGGTATCGTGGCGCACGCTCACATACATTCGCCCGCGCTGCTCATCCCACCACCAGCCCGGTTCACGGCCGGGGGAGTGGTCCAGCTTGGGAACGATTTGATCCCCAGCCCGAATTTCATGCGGCCGAAAACCTGAGCTTAACGAGTGGCTGGCTTCGCCGCCAAAAAAACCGAGCCGCACCCGCAAGGAACGCCCGAGCTTTTCCATCTTCAAAATCTTAGCTCCCGAGCTGAAGAGGATCTGTGGCTGGTCGGGCAGGCGCGCTGTTTGCACATCGGGATCATGCCCGGCGAGCGCGAGAACGTTCACCAAAATATCTTCCGGGTTGATAAAGGCGGGGTTTCGCTGCTCGAACCGCGCGATGCTGTCAGGGTACGTTCCAATTTTATCGCCGTCCGCGAATTGCTGGTGGAGCGCGCTGCTCGTGATCAACTCGACCACGCGCCGCCATTCCGCGGGTTGAAATTGCAAGCTCAACGGAAGCGGCGATCCAGTTCCATCGAGCGACCCACTCCCCAAGTCTTGGAGCAAGTGAAAGACGTGATACGAGTAAACCAGACCGCACCATTGGACCGGCACGGCCAGCCAGGTGTGCGTGTAAAACGTGCTTCCGAATACCGGGATGGTCGCGCCCAACATCATCGGATGATCGGGCAAACTCCAGAGATAAATAAACGGAACGCCGCTCTCCGCCCAGTAAACCGCATCGTGCAGCCAGCGGCGATTCCCCGTCGCGCGGTAGCCATCGTGGTAAGCCCGGATCGCATAGGCCGCGGCTAAAATGTCCGGTTCGTACATCGGGCATTCCCAAGTTTGTCCGCCGCGCGGAACCCGGAAACTTTCCATGTACCGCAACGCTTTTTCTCCGGCGGCAAGTGCGCGGGCATCGCCGGTGATTCGCGCATAACGCAGCAGGGATGCGGCATGATTGGCGCAGGTCCCCAGAACCGAATCACCCGCTTGGCCGAGGCCTGCTTGTTGAGTGTTCTGCGGTTGATACGTCCAGCCCCCCTCAGCCGTTTGACTCCCAATCAGCGAGTTGACGTGCGGTTCGAGCGCATTGAGCGCATCGCTCAGACCGCCGTAGAGAAATGGGAATTCCCATTGCACAATGTGGCAGTTCGCCTGCGAAACCAATGCCCCTGGCCCGCTCTCTTTCAACGCTGCGGCGGCCGTCGCTTCGACGCGCTGCCGCGACTGGCGCTGATCTTCAAGGCGGCTGGCCAAATGACTGTCGCGCCAAAGCAGCGCGGCAAAGCCAGGCGAAAAACTCGGCGCCCAACCGATGCAATGACGCCACTTTTTGGTTGAGTCATCCCAAACGGTTTTCAAAAAGCCGGCCCGGCACACATCGAGTTTTTCTTGAAACGTGCGCGGCCACGGGGTCGGTTTCGGCAAACCACCCCGCGCTGACATCGTCTCGCGCAGGGCGCTGAGCACGGCCTCGGGTTGGACGACAAAACTTGCCTCTAATTTGAGTTCTTTCCCGGCCGGCAACGAATACGGCTTGGCTGCCCGTTCCGAATTCTCGCGCACAAACTCCGGAACGGATGGCAAAAAGAGTTCCATCCGATGGTTCTCCTGGCCTTGATCGCGATTCGGCGAGGAAAACCGTGCGGCCGGAAAACGGCGCGCCCCATCCCAACGCTGTTGTTCGTCCCAGAACATCGCGACGGTAAAATCCGAATGCGAGACTACCGCAGCATGCTGGTTGAGCGCTTCCCAATCCTTTGCGGCATCACCCGCGAAGAACCGTGCCTGCGCTTCCGATGGTGGTTCGCTCTGCGAGCCAATCGTGACGGCCATGAGCGGCAGGGTGATTTTCTCTGGGACTGGCGTCCTGCGATCGGCCAAGGTTGGCGCGAAGTCCCGGACGTTCGAGGATGGTTCCGCCCCGTAAAGAAATTCGAGTCCCGGAAACAGGCCCCAGGTCTTGGCCTGACCGGCGCCTCCATCGCCCACATAGAAATTTGGCCCGCCGAGAAAGAGGACTTGGCGCGGCCGATCGCACGACCAACGGTAGGTGATTTGACCGAGCGGTTTTTCTTCCGCCAACTGAACCTTGAACGCGCAATGCCAATGCGCGCCATCGGCAGCTTGGAAGTCTTGCTTAAACTCGATCGTTCGAGAGTCGAGTTTCGTCGCAGCGATCGGCCGAATCTCATCGACCGCCGTCGCGCCTTGTTCGAGGGCGGCGAGCTGGAAAAGCGGCCGCCACACCGCCACGGCGGTCCAGCGGTTTGTGTCTCGAGCAAACAAACGCGCGAACGAGAAGCCCTGGGCCTGTTTGTAAAAAGCCAGCTTCAATTTCGAATTCCCGATTTCCTGAGTTTCGGACGATTTGGCCAGCACTTCTCCCGAAATGCGGGCGTGCAGGTTCGTTAGATTTTGGCCGGTGACTTCCGCCACGACCGTGAAAGGCCCCGCCCCGCGCGCATGGGTCCAATGGCCGCGCCAAGTTGAATTGGGCCGCAGCATCGGCAGCGGCTTCGAGGCGAGTTGGTCCGCGTCGACGTGAAGATCGATTTGCGCCGAGTTCTCCGGCAATGCGCCGAGTCCACGGTTTTCCACTTCGACCATGAGCGGAAAAGCTTCGCCCTGTTCGATGACAGCGCGGCCGATGGAAAGCTGGCGGATCTCCAATTGCGGGGGAAATTTTCCAATCCAGAATTCGGCTGGAGGGCGATCTCCAGACCAGCTCAGTTCGACGGTTTTCGCGTCGTCAAAATGAAATTCGCCCGTCGCCCAGCCGTTCGTTTGCGTCCCGGTGGCAATGATCACACCGCGCGAGGCCGGCTTGTCCTCGGGTCGGATTGTGACTTCCAGACCTGGAGGGCCTTTGAATGCGACTGCGCCGTGAGCCGCTGGAAAACGAACGCTGGTTCCAACAGCGCTTCGAGCGTCCTGAAAGAAGCGCAACAGCCGGGGCCTTCCCCAAAGCGCCCAATCGAAGCGCGTGTTTCCGCGGGCCTCCGTGAGGAAATCCAGGTCGACGTGTTTTCCGGCAAATCGGTTCAGATTTAATGCCGCGGGCGTCCACCGGATTTCTCGGCAGTCACGTTCGAAAACGCGCTCGCCCGCAATGTCGATGGCGAATCGCACGCCATCCGTTCCGCCTTGCAAGCTGATGCCGTCTGACAGCGCCGTCTCAAATGCGAGCGTCAATAATTCCCCTTCTCGCACCGGCGGAAGGTCGAGGGAATACCGGACGCGGGCAGGGCGGGCCAGGTTGAGCGGATGCTCGAACAAAGCATCGCGCAACTCTCCGGCGGCCGAGGCTTGTGGACGAACATTGCACTCGAGAGCGTCGTCGACTTTTGCGTTCGGAAACTGCTGCAGAAAGTCGATCCCGAGCGTGACGGTCTGCGCCTCGGCTTGCAAAGGGCCAAGACAGGCCAATGCTGAAGCGAGCGTGAGTTGACGAAAGAGGTTGGTTGGGTTCATGCGCCGGGTCTTTTCGTTTGGTATCCACCCTTCAGGGTGTCTTGCTAAAGGGCCGACACCAAAGAGCGATTGCTTAATTCCTTTGGCCGCGCGGCCGCACGCCCACCGCGCTGAGATCAATTTGCTTGAACCCGAGTTTCAAGGCAGGCGATTCCGGCTTCAACTTGAAATCGTGTTCTCGGGCATTCACAAAGAGCGGATCAGCGACGATCGAATGGAGGTCGCGCCCTTCCTTTTGCCATTGCTCGAAGGTGAGTTTGCCAAAACGGATCGAGTCGGGCGTTGCGCCAGGGCGCGCATCGAAATAAACGTTGCGCTCCATTTCGAACCGGTTGCTCGACCAATTGCTGCCAAGCAAACTCCCGGAATCGAAATAGACGATGTTGTTCGTGAAGATGAACGAAATGTGCGGTTCGGCGCGGGTGCGCATGAGCTGATGTTCCTGGCCGAACGCAAAGATGTTGTTCCGGACGATATTTTCGCGGCCGTAATGCTGGTGAAAGCCGGCGCTCTTGGTGTTGTAAACGACATTATTCTCCCAAACGATGCTGGTGCTGCCTTCGTCCGGATACAAACCCCAGCCGCCGTAGGTAAACGATCGCACGTCGTGAATCAGGTTGTTCCGAATGACTGTCCCCTTTTGAATGCCCAGCGTGTAAACCGCGCCCATGTCACTCAACATTTCCTGGCCGATGTGATGAAGGTGATTGAATTCAACGATATTGTCCCGGCACGGCGTCTCACGATAACCCCAATTCCAGCCGACGGACACGGCCGTGTAGTAAAGATCGTGAATGTTATTGTGCGCGATTTTGTTTCCGCCGCTCTGGAGCACGAACACGCCGACCGCAGGCGAATAAATCCGGCCGAGTTGAGCCATTTCATTGTCGGTGATGATGTGCCCCGAATTGCCATCAAATGAGTCTGGGCGAATGGCCGGTTCCCCAACGCGAACGCCTCCGCCGCCAATATCGTGAATGACATTGCCGACGACCCGATCGCGTTTGCAGCCGCGCCCCAGCTCGATGGCATACCCGGCCAGATGTTCGAACTGGCAATCTTCGATCGCGCAATCGACGGCCCATTCGGCTAACAAATCGCCGTGCGTGGCAATCGCGGCTTGCGTGTCGGCGTAGCCTTTCGGGCCCAACTCCCAATCCGTATACGCGAACGTGAGGCCTCGGAAGGTCAGGGCTTCAACCGGCTTTTTGTTCGCCTCATCGCCGCGAATGACAACGAGATCTTGCAACCTGGGCGCGGTCACGGTCGATTTGTTTGGATCTACTCCATCTCCAGCCCAAAGTGTGACAACGCCGGTTTTTCGATCGAGATACCACTCGCCGGGTTGGTCCAATCCATCGGGCGCATTCTCGATGAAGTAGCGCGCATCGTTCTCGCGATTCGACGGCCGCGGTTCGCCCGATAAGACCGCCACATGGCTCGTTTCGTCCACTTCGCGGATTTGCATCCGAATATCCGCCCACGCGAGCATCGCGATGACTTCCACGTCGCCGTCCTTCGCCCATTCCGGTTTGATGTCGCCCGGCTTGTAGTGGATGCGCACCGGTTTATCTTGCGGGCTCGCCCCTTGAATGCGGAAGAAACCTTCATTGGGGGTGCGGGCGCGTTGCTGGCGTTTGCCATCGACGAACAACTGCCGGAAGTGCCAATGGCCTTGGGCCACTTCAGGAACGGTTGTCTGCCATTGGCCCTGTTTCCCCTCGACTCGACTCCACTGTCTGAGCCTGCGGCCGCCGCTAATGATTGGCTTTTCGTCGCGAAACGCTTTGATCGTCGTTTTCGAATCCAACGCGGAGAGTTCAATTGGCGCGGCAAGTTCATAAACGCCTCCGCGCAGATCGATCGTGACGGTGGCGGCTTGGTCATTGGCTTTGCGCCACGCGCGGGATTTGGCGAGCGCGGCATCGAGCGTGGCAAGCGGCCCATCTGGCGCGTTCACGGCAGGGGTGGCGTCTTGGCCCGACCACGAATCATTGCCATTGGGCGCGACATAAATGTGCAGATCAGCTGCAGTGGTGGAAAAGATCAGAGACGACAGCACGACGAAGAAACAGGAGAAGATTTTCATGATGGGTTGAGTTCGGCAGGGAACAGACGCGCAAGAAGGGAATAAACTTCAAAATCCTTTCGGCGCGTTTGATGGCAATCAATCTAAGAACCGGATCGTGCGGGCGCGGTTTGTTGAAAGCCTCCATGTAAGGGCCGGACGCATTGCGACAATGAACCGGGGCGGCAGCCTGAGGCTGAACCTTGCCGGACCGCGGCTGTGCGCGCCAGGCCTGACAGCGATTGACAAACACCGCCTGGAGCACCAGCCGCAGCTCGTCGATTGCAGGAGTCAGGTCCCTATTCTTTTGGCCACTTCGATTCGGGCCTTTAAAACCATGGGGCTGCGAACGGCGCACTGTGCTGCGCCTGGTCCGATGGACACAGGCGCGCTCCGGAAACACTCCGATTGAGGGGAAGATTCCATGGTCTTACAACCATGGTGCATCTAAATCGGCTGAACTCTCACGGTGAGCCCCCCAGCAACTGACCATTTGTCCTTGGGAATTATTTCGTGATTCGTGATTCGTTATTAGTCATTCGTCAGCCGCGATTCGTCATTGCCCTCATTCCTCTCTGCCAGTCGAATTCGAGTTCGTATTCCAATTTACCGCGCAAGCGTTGAATCTTGCGCAGTTCTTCTTTGAGAAACTGAACCTCGATTGGCTCGCTCGGACCGAGATTCTGGCCGAGCTGAATGAGCCTTTCCAAACTTTCCTCAGCAGCCCGGAGGCGATCGAGGTTCAGATCGTAGCGAGTGAGTGGGCGGGAAACCCTGGCTTCTTCCAGAGTCGCCTGAGCAGCGCGTTGAAACGATTGATAATTCATGGCCAGCACTTCCTATTCACCCCCAATGTAAGAACTGGCGCGACGTTTCCTAGACGGTCGATTCCCGTAAAAAATTATCGGGGAACCTCCGGACGGACGACTCTCGGGCCTGCTACGTTTGCAAGGCGGCCTGCGGAATTTTTTAAGAGGCTGGCAGCCTGCCTTCGTCAGCGTCGATAAAATCAACCATCGCCTGAATGTCTTTTCGGTTTGCCCAGCCAGCCTGTTCCTTTCGCATTTCCAATCGCTGCTTGGCGTCGTCATTGCGGCCGCGATTCAGAACGAAGTCATTGAACGCCTGTTTCTCGGCGGCGGTTTTTTTGACGTGTTGATGGACCCAATCGCAGACCTGTCCATCCGTGATGGAATCTTGGACCGTCGCGACGAAAGGCGCCAATTCGAGCCCTGCCGCTTTCAGCCAGGCGCCATCGAACCCTTTCCCAAAGTTTTCGTGGTAATCGGCAGGCAATTGATCGTGCTGGCGCAGGCGAATCTTATCGATGAACCGCGGCAGGTGAACCCAGCCGTCCATGATTTCGCGCGGACTGCGCGGGTAGATTTTTTTCATGCGGACACCTCATGAATGGAGCCGGGCGCCGAATTTTTTGAGTTCCTCGAGTTGGGCTTTCGCGGCGGGCGCGAGTGGATTTCCTTTGACGTAAATGTTGATGAATGGCGCGAAATTCTTGGCGCCTTCAAAATCCTTTTTGGTCATGTCAACGATCGGGCTGAGGTCGCGAATCTCGTTGTTCTCGAGAAAAAGATAATAGAGGCCGGTCAAACCTTGCACCGGCGCAACATCGGAGATGAAGTTGTTGTTCAAGGAAAGGGTCGAGAGCTGGCGCAAACCGGCGATGTCATCGATGCTCTCGATTTGGTTGTTGTCCAAATAGAGCGAAGCGAGCCTGGGCAGCTTCACGATCGGATAAATATCGATCACCCGATTGTGGAACAGATAAAGCGACGTCAGGTTCGTCAAGCTGTGGAGTGGGGACAGATTTCGCACCTGGTTGTGCGACAGTTCGAGATACTGCAGCGCCGGCGCTTCGCTCAACGGTTTGATGTTGCTGATCCGATTATTCGCCAGGTTCAGAAACTGCAGCTTGGTTAACCCGCGCAACGCGCTCAAATCAGCGATCTGATTCCCGGACAGGTCGAGCGAGGCCAGGTTCTGGCACTTTTCCAGACCGGTCAGGTCCGTGATGTTCATGCCCTTGCCTTCGATGGTGGAAAGGTTCGCCAGATCATCCTCGGTCAGCGGCTTGTCATTGTCCCGTTTATCAAAAACGAATTTCCGGACCGCAGCTTCGAGTTGTTTGTCCTTGAAAATGGGCGCGGCAGGTTTTTCGGCTTTTTCTTTTTGGTCGGGCGCAGCCGGTTTCTCGGCCCCGGCGATCTGGGTTTGGCCGGTGGAAATTCCAAAGGCGCACAACAAGCACAACAAACGCAGATTTGATTTCTTCATAGCGGTGCTCGTTTGTAGCGCGAACTCGCTCGGAAGAAAAGAAAAGTTACTTTCGCGCGGCCGGGACGACTGTGAATTCGCGCCGTGACCCGTCACGCAAAACCACGATTTTTACCGGTTGCGCGATTTTAGCCGCGTCCAAAGCGTAGGTGTAATCGTAAATATTCGCGATTCGTTGTCCGGCAAATTCGACAATCACATCGCCGCCTTTCAGGCCCGCCTGGTCAGCCGGGCCCGCCGGCGAAACGCCCGACAATTTCACCCCTGGCACTTCGCTCGCGTAATCAGGGATGGTGCCGAGATAAACCCGCAGGTTATCGCGGTTGCCGCCAGTTCCTTGACGTTCGACTTTCGCGAACTCGACGCGGTCTTTGGTCCGGGCGAGATCCAGCGCCACGCTTCGTGCGAATCGGGTTATCCGCTCGAGGCCTGGATAATCGAGCTTATCAGCGTCATCCGTGGGTCGGTGATAATCATCATGACTGCCGGTAAAAAAACTGAGGACCGGAATGCCTTTCGGATAAAACGATGTGACATCCGTGGGCTGGTAAGGATCGTCCTGCAACACCAAATTGAACCCGGCGCTGACGTTTCTCTTTTCAATCATGCGCCGCCAAACGGGCGAAGAACCAACTCCTTGCAAAATCAATTTGTTGTCCCGCAATCGGCCGACCATGTCGAAGTTCAGGTAAGCCACAATCTGCGTCAGTGTGACGGGCGGATGCTCGACAAACGCCGCCGACCCGATCAATCCCAGTTCTTCCCCGGACCAAAACCCAAGGATCACCCCGCGCTGGAAAGCTTCGGGATGCCTCTGCCGTTCGGCAGCGAGGTTCGCGGCGAGCTCGAGTGCGGCAGCGACGCCGGAGGCATTGTCATCAGCGCCATTGTGGATCTGGCCGATTTCTTCTTTATTTTCACGGGAGCCAGTTTCCCCGAAGCCAAGATGATCGAAGTGCGCCCCGAGCATGACGTATTCGGGTTGGTTTGTTGTTTCGGTGGCGGCTGGAATGACGCCGATGACGTTGTGATCGGTTTTCCGGACGCGCTCGATGGCGGTGGCGATGGTGACTCTTGTTTTCGGAATAACAAATCCGCCCTGGGCATGCGGGTTTTCGGAATCGAGTTCCGTTTGCAGCTGGCCAAGAGTTTTGCCGGATGCCGCCAGGATCTGTTCCGCCAGATTCGTGGTGATGGAGGCAGCGACGATTCCCGAACCGGAGAAGCTGCTATCAAAGCTCAGCCGAGCCAAGGCCCCGGCATTCGGAGAATTCGGTCCGGTCACGACCAGCACCGCCTTGGCGCCGCGCTCGCGGGCCATCATCGCTTTGTAGCGCAACTCTGAATAGCGGTTGAGTTCCTGCCGGCGTTTGCTTTCGACCTGTTCTGGAACGTAGCGCAGCGCCAGAACAACTTTGTTCGAAACATCGAGGCCCGCGTAGGAATTGTACGCTTCCGCTGCTTTGCCGGGAACCACCAGCCCGTATCCGGCAAAGACGACTTCTCCGCTGACGCTCTGATTCGCCGTGAAGGACAACGGCCGAAAGTCCTTTTCGACCTCAAACTTTTTTATCTCGTGGCCAGCTGTCGCGAGCTCGAAACGGTTTTCGTTCGTTTGCAGGTGGCCGCCCGCAGTGAACTGAAATTCGTGGAAAAACGTTTCCGCCGAACCCACCGTGCGCACCCCCGCAGATTGAAGCCGCTGTCCGATGTATTTTGCCGCGGCCGCGCTTCCTTTAGATCCGGTCATCCGCCCTTCCAACGCATCGGAGGCAAGATAATCGACGTCCCGCCGGAGTTGGGCGGCGCTGATGTCCGGCACTGCTGCCGTTGCAGCGGGAGCGACCGGCTCGACAGGGGCAGCTTGGGACTGTGAACGAGCGGGAGCGCCCGCGAGCGCTGCCAAAGCCGCGTCATGTTTCCAGTCCGCCAGGAACAGTTGCGATTGCCCCTCCGAACCGCGCGTGGAGGTCCAACAGAGCCGCTGGCCATCCGGTGAAAACGCGGGCAAACCATCGAACCCGTCCGTGAATGTCACACGGACCGGTTCGCGTGTTCCCGCCGCGTCGACGAGGTACAGTTCGAAATTCGAGAACCCAAGTTTATTGGCCGTGAAAATCACATAACGTCCGGACGGGTGAAAAAACGGCGCCCAGGACATGGCGTGGAAGTCGGTCAACCGGCGTTGATCCGAGCCGTCGAGCCGCATCGTGTAAACATCCGCCGTCGTTCCTTTCTCGTCGAAATGCCGCCAAATGATGCGCTGACCATCGGGCGAAAAGAACGGTCCCCCATCGTAACCTGGCGAAAACGTCAATCGGCGTTGATCTGAACCATCCGCGTTCATGAGGTAGATTTCGCCAAAGTAAGCCGGATCCGTTTCGAGCCGCTGGCGGTCCGCCGCAGACAATTTTTCCGCGGGATAAGCGTCGCGAAGGGAACAGAAAACAATGTTGCGGCCGTCCGGCGAATAAGCGGCCTCAGCATCGTAACCGGCCGCGCGAGTGAGTCGCGTCAGGCCCGTGCCATCGCGGCGGGCGCTAAAAATATCCATCTGTTCGTCATAATCCCAAGAGTAGCGGCGTTGTTTTCCAGCGGCTCGAAATTCGAGCTCGGCCCTCTGCTTCTTGGCCGCTTCCGGATCGAGATGCGTCGACGCGAACAGAATCTCATCGGCGCCAGGTCGGAAAAAAGAACACGTGGTTTTGCCCAGGCCTGGCGAAACTCGCGTGGCGTCGCCGGTTTCCAGGTTGAGCAGAAAAATTTGGTAAAACGGGTTGGCCGGATCGCGCTCGCTTTGAAAAAGCAACGCTCGGCCGTCTGGCGAAAAATAGCCTTCGCCGCTGCGCCTTCCTTCAAAGGTCAGCTGCCGCACATTCGCCAGGAACTGATCTTCCTGGGGCGCGGCCGCTCCCGCGTGGCTGGGCACAGGCCGGCAGAGCAAAGCAACGACAAATAAAACTAAAGAACCGAGGGAGCGCGCTCGATCGTTCATGGCATCGCAATCGTAAGTTCGTTTGGGTTCAGCCGTAACTGCTCAGGTGGCTCGACGAGTCCGTTGGTGGGGCGAGCGTGCTCGCGAGCCGCCAGTGTGGCTTCTGCTGGCGATACTGTCGCCCGGTTCGCGAGTACGCTCACCCCACCTGAGTAGTTACGTTCAGCGAAGGAAGATTGCCGAAAAAGCGAAAGAAAAAAAATCAATTCGAGAACTCTCGGTTCAGCGCCCTCCGCGAAAGGCTGATCTCGTCCTGCGCCAAAGATCTCGGAACAGGCTGTTCATTGAGCAACTGATCGAGCGCTTCAAAGGAATGATTCACCGCCATTCGATAGGCCGCGAGTTTAGGCGCCTGCGGGACGTGAGAAACCGTGCGCGAGACGATCGGCGTTGCGGGGCTTTTCTGCGGCTGCCGATTCGGCGGGAGCAAAAAAAGCGCGACGATGCCGAGGCAAATCGCGGCGGGAACGAGCCAGCGCGCTGGGCTCGACCAAAGCCGAGCGAGGGTCTGGATGAGCGGCGGCGGCGAAGGTATTTCGGTCGAATGGATCTTGTTCTGGAGGCGTTCGTGAAAGGAAGGCGGGAGTGCAACATCCGGGAACGACTGGGCGGCAGCCAAGTGTTGCTGGCAAACGGCTGAAATTTGGCGGAAGTATTCGCGGCACGCAGGACAGTCGTGAAAGTGCTGCTGCAGCTGGCGCGACTCTTTTTCCGGGAGGTTGCCCAGGGCCAGAGACGCGATCCGTTCGCGGTTTGCTCGACAAGGTTTCATGGTTTCGTTCCTTCCTGTTGGGCCGGCTGAAATTCCGGCAGGCGGGCGCGCAACTCGCGCATCGTTCGCAGTTTTTCCAGCGCGTTGAACAATCTCGATTTTACTGTGCCCAACGAACAGCCCAGCGCTCCGGCAATTCCTTCCAGCGAATCGTCGACGTAAAACCTCAAGTAAATCACCTCGCGATGTTTCGCGGGCAACCGTCGGATACAATCGCGGAGAAAGGCCGATCGTTCAAGCGCCTGGGCCGCTTCGGATGGCGAGGAGCTCGCATCGGGAACGGAATGGAGCAGGCGTTCGACATCCGCGCGCTCGATGGAAGAAAACGCTGAGACCGGCGAAGGACGCCGTTGGCGGCAGAAATTTCGGAAGCGATTCAGCAGAATGGCGCAGAGCCAGGTAAAGAATTGGCAGCGGCCATTGTAACGACGAAGGCTTTTCCAGGCTGCCACGAGGGTTTCCTGGGCGAGATCTTCCGACAGCTCCAGATCGCCACACAGATAAACCGCCTGCCGCAACAGCCGCGCCTCGTGCAGGCGGCACAATTCGCAGAATGCTTCTGCGTCCCCGCGCTGAGCGCCGGTGATCAGGCTGTTGTCGGCAACTGTTTCCACAATCCTGTGTGCCTCGGAACGCAGCCTTCAGGCTGCAGGCGAGGCGTTGCACCAAGGCCACGGTGCTTACTCTCCGGCTGCAGGCTAAAGCCCGCGTTCCTGATTTAGAACTCCATTACTTTCCCGAGCCCTCTTTCGGCAACGGCTTGCCCGCGTCCGGTCCCGAGAGAGAAAACGGCGGACCATCCGATTCAAGGAAGATGATTCGTTCTTCGAAGCCGCGTCCGCTGAACGCCGATTTCAATTCAAATCCGCGGTCGACTCCTTCGAAGACGAACCGCGCGAACGTGAACGGGCCGGCGCCGAATGGATCCACCACGTTTTTCAGGCCTTTTTCGCCGCCGGTTTTGTAAGCGACCGCGGCGCGAACCATCGCCAGATCCGCTTCAGCGGCCCATTCCTTGGCCCGGCATTTTCCAAAGGCGGGGAAAAACATCGACACGAGCGGATTGGGACTGGCTTCCAGATCGGCCGTGAAAGCTTTCATCTTTGCTTCATACCCATTATAAGGAAGCGCGAGAAGCGCGCTGGATCGCGCATACCACGAATCGAGTTCGCGAAGCAGCTTCAACACCCCATCGCTGGCGCCCCCCGCGGCTTGAATCACTTTGTCGGCGTAGTTGGGATCCCCTTGCCCTTCGTCTCCGGCAAAATTTCGGCGGATGAGGTCGCGAATTTTTTCGACGACTCTGGCGTCGTCGTTTGGGTTCTCGCGTTGGAACCTTTCGATTTTTTCGACGAACCAGTCGCGAAAGGCATATTTCTCGACCGGGATGCAGGCGGCCACTGTGCCGCGCGACGGGCTCGATTCGAAGCCATCGATAATTTGCTGGAGCGCCTCGGGCCGGAACTTTGAAAAATTCTCGGCCAGGGCGGTTTCGAGAATGCTTTCCATGGCGAATTGGACGAGCGCGGAAATCAGGACGCCGTCACGCGCGATATTCCTGGCGAGCACGAACGCGGCGACGAGATCATCGCGTGCTTCGGCTTGCTGGCCGTGCTGGAGGTGCCACATGGTCCGGACCCTGGCGGCCTGGGCGATCCACCGTGCCCGCGAAAGCGATGGGAGGAGGACCTCGGGGCCTTTGCTGAGGTCTATGCCCCAGTCGCACGGCACAGTGGCTTGGGCAGCTTCCCGGATCGTCCGCAAGGCAGCGTCATATTTGGCGGCGAGTTCGCCGAATTTCGGCGGGAGCTTTTTCCCGCGCCAATCCGTATCGAAAAGGTATTTGTGGTCCTCGGGCGAGAGTTGGGGTGCTTCAAGAAACGCCTGATAATACCGAAGGGCTGGATTGATGTCGGTGCGGAACCCATCACTCCGCGACCCATCAGCCGCGCGGCTCTCTGCCCCCCATAACCCGACCAGAGCGGCTAAAGCGATTTTGATGATTGTTTTCATTTTCAGGTGCTTTGATTTTCTTTCTCGGTTTCGCAGTCTGCTTGACCGTTAATCACCCCAGCCGCAAAAAAGGTTCAATAAATGACCAACGACCTGAACGTCCACGCGCCCATGCCACGCCGGAAGGACTTTCGCATCGGCGTGCTCGGCAGCGGATTCATCGTCAACGATTGCCACTTGGTGAGCTACCGCAAAGCCGGCTTCAATCCGGTGGCCATTGCTTCCCGCGATGCGGAGCACGCCCGCGCTGCGGCCAGGCGCCATGACATCCCGCGGGTTTACGAAAGTTACGACGAGCTTTTGAGCGACTCGATGATCGAAGTGCTCGATATCGCCGTTCCGCCCAACGCGCAATTCGAGCTGATTCGGCGCGCTTGCGACAAAAAGATCGTGCGCGGAATTCTCGCGCAAAAGCCGCTCGGGATGGATTTGGCCGAAGCCCGCGCGGCGGTGGCGTTGTGCGAACGGGCGGGAATCACTTTGGCGGTGAACCAGAACATGCGTTACGACCAATCGGTGCGGGCGGCCAAAACGCTTCTCAGCAACGGCACGATTGGCGAACCGATCGTCGCCAGCATCGACATGCGCGCCATCCCACACTGGATGTGGTGGCACGCGGAATTGGGATGGTTGACCCTGCGGATCATGTCGATTCATCACCTGGACACGTTCCGCTATTGGTTCGGCGAACCGCAGCGGATTTTTTGCAGCGTTCGCAACGATCCGCGGACCCGCTTTCCGCATCGGGATGGCATTTGCGCTTACATTCTGGAATACGCGAGCGGGTTGCGCTGCGTCGCGCTCGATGACACCTGGACTGGCCCGGCCCGCGAAGGCGCGCCGGCCGATCATTGCGTCCGCTGGCGTGTGGAAGGTTTGAATGGATTAGCCCTTGGCGACATCGGCTGGTGCAAGGATCCATATACATCACCATCGACGGTGCGTTATGCGGCCAAAGGGGACGCAGCTTTTCACGAACCGCGCTGGACTGGCAGTTGGTTTCCGGACGCATTCGCCGGCACGATGGCGCAATTGTTGATCGCGCTGGAAGATGGCACGGAGCCGGCGCTGAGCGGGCGCGACAATTTAAAAACGATGGCGCTGGTCGAAGCCGCTTATCGCAGCGCCGAAGAACATCAGGCCGTTGAGCTGGCCTTGCCGTAAATTTGTTCGGATGCTACACGAAATAGCCCAACTCGCGGAGCGAAACATAATCACGCGCTCGCTCCTCCGTCCGCCGGCCGAGGATCACGTGGTCGAGCACTTCGATTTTCAAGACCTGCCCAGCGCGGATCAAATCGCGCGTGACTTTGATGTCGGCTTCGGACGGCGACGGATCGCCGCTCGGATGATTGTGCACGAGCACAATCGCGGAGGCATTGGCGGTGATGGCGAGTTTGAACACTTCGCGCGGATGCACCAGCAATGTGTCGAGCGTTCCTTGCGAGATTTGCTCCACCCGAACGAGGCGCCGGCGGGTGTTGAGCAAAATAATTTGAAAGTGCTCGACTTGATAACAACGGTTTTCTTCCCGCAATAGGTCCGCGATTTTGTCGGGCGTATCGAGCAGCGGCGGTTCGCGCTGGATTTCCTGGGCCAGCCGGCGAGCCAAGGTAAACGCGCTCTTGAGGGCAATCGCTTTATCGCGGCCAATCCCTTTCACTTGCTGCAACTCCTCGATGGTCGACCGGGCGAGCTGATCGAGGCTGCCGAATTTGTTGAGCAATTGTTCGCCAATCTGAATCGCAGAAACGCCGGGCAAGCCAGTCCGAAGCAGAATCGCGATCAGTTCGGCGTTGCGCAAGGCATCGGCCCCAAGCCGCGCCAATCGTTCTCTGGGGCGCTCGCAACCGGGAAGATCTTTAATCCGGAGCGGGACTGGGGATGACACTTCTGGCGTGAGGTAACGGTTCTTCTCCATGGCAAACGGAGTTGTCCTCTCGTGTGTCGCGAAATTCAAGCGAGTTCTTGAGCCTGGAGCGGTTGGTTAGCCACAGGCTGAATCGAACGCCGCCCTCGCTCCTCATTCTCTTCTACCGAGCAAGATCATGATCAAGAGCAAGAGAGCCATGACTCTCTCGATCCATGGAAAGCTCTTGCCTTCGATTTAGCCCCCACGTATCAGGGACGCCATGCAAAGCCTGCCGCCGGGCGCCGTCCTTACAAAAATGCCGAAAAACCGAATCTTCATTCTGCTGGCGCTTGTTCTGCCGATCGTTTTCATTCCGACCGGTTGTGGATCTTTCCGCCGTCCTTTCTTTCCCGTGGGCATTTACGGTGTCTCGAACACAAATGACCTGGCGGCGGTTCACGCTGCAGGCTTCAACGCCATCGCCGGGCCGGCCACAAAACCATTATTGGACGCGGCGGCTCGACGTGGAGTGAAGGTGCTGGCGAGTCCCGGGACCGACGCCGGAGTAAACTTCAACGCAGCGCGCGCGAGGCAAGTGGTCAAAGCTTTCGACGCTCACCCAGCTCTTTGGGCGTGGTACATCGTGGATGAACCGGACTTGAACTTCGTTTCGCCGGGCGAAGTCCGCGCGGCGCACCGTTTCCTGAAAAATGTTCCTGCGCGCAAACCGACCGCACTCGTGTTGTTTGATGGATCGGATGCAGCCGATTACGGCGACATCACAGACATCACCATGATCGATCGCTACCCGATTCCGTGGCTGCCGCTGGCGAATTTTCCCCAACACGTGCGGCTGACTCGATCGACCGTGCCGAAAGCGAAACCGGTAGTGGCAGTGCTGCAAGCATTCGATTGGACGTACTACCGCGAGTTATTGCCGAACGAAAAGGAGTTCAGGCCGCCCACATATGAAGAGTTGCGCTGCATGACTTACGCGGCGCTGGTTGAACGAGCCAATGGGCTGTTCTTTTACACGTTCGATGGCGGTGGATGGAAAATGGCGGAACACCCGGAAACGTGGAACAGCTTGAAACAAGTCGTGGCCGAGGTGCGCGATCGGCTCCCGCTCTTCGAGGCCGAACATGTCTGGTGGCCTTTTCTGCATCGATTCACTGATCCGGCCCAGCGTTACAACCGCGCTTTATCAAGCTCGGTTGCGCCCTCTCTCGTGCGGGTGAAACGGGGGAACGCCTCAGTTCCACCGGGCGATTATTTCGTCGTGGTCAATAACACCCCGCAAGCGATCGAATACGAACTCAAGCTCCCCGTTTTTGTTTTTCAACCGGTGGCTGTGCTCGGTGAGGCCCGATCGATCGCGGCGAACAAACGCTGGCTCGCGGATCATTTCGAGCCGTATGCCGTTCACATTTACGGCCCCTTGCCGCGGTTTTAGATTCTACTTTCGACGTGTTGCGCCGGTGACACTAAATAGAAAACGGCGACCCACGCTGATGAGAGCGTCGCAGCTGGTTTACCAATCACACTCAGCGATTGGCGCAGATCCGGCTGCTTTTCTTCTGTGAACCATCGTTGGCGAACCGTCGTTCTGACCCTAGCTGGCCTGGTGTTGCTGGCAGTCCTGCTCACCACCGGCTGGATTTACAAGGGCCGTTGGGACGTGAACCGTTACAAACGCCAATTGATGGCTCGCGGTGAAAAGTTAACGACTCGCGAGCTCGAACCTGCCTCACTCCCTGGCGCCGTCGGAAATGCGAAAGATCTGCTTGCGGGATGGACCTTCCAAAATGGGCCGCTTCTTAGGAAGTTAGCGCTCATACCGGCCATGGACACACGCTCGCTTGTAAACCGCTCACTGGTTTCTAAAGGAAAAGCGATTGTTGTCTCCAAACGACCGCGTATCGAGACTTTCGACGGGGACTATTCTTGGGAGAACCTCGCCGCTGAGATTAGGACAAACAGCACCGTCCTCGACGAGACGCGCGCACGCCTTCATTCAGCTCAGAGGTTTGACTTTAGCTTGAATTATCAGGATGTGACGAAACTGCAGCTTGGACATTTGGGGCAACTGAAATCGATGACGCAACGATTTTCTTCGGCCGCCATGGTTGCCCTGCACGAAGGCAAACTCCAGGAAGCGGACAATAATTTAACCTCCGCGGTGGAGGTTGCAGCGGTGCTGGAGAACGAGCCGCTCATTATTTCGCAGCTCGTGCGAGTTGCGATCGTCGCGCTCGCCCTTCCCGCCACGTGGGAGGCCCTGCAATGGAATGGATGGACTGACGGCCAACTCCGGGACCTCCAATTCGCTTGGGAAAAAATCAATTTCGCCGGTCCATTGCGCCAAGCCTTCGAGATGGACCGCGCCATGGGGCTAAATCTCTTCGAGGATGTCCGCAAATCCAAGCCTGTTGCCAATGAGTTCTTCAATTTTCAACCGGTTTCTTTTCCTCCGCTCTCGGGAGAAGCTTTGAGCGATTGGCCATCGGCACTGTTCGAAACCGCAAAAACGGGAGCGGACTTCGCTGCCAACTCCCTCCGCGAACAGATCTGGAAATGGATTTGGAGTTGGCCTGATGAAAGGCTCTACATTCAGAGGTTGAATTGGTTCATCGAGGCAACACGGGAAACTTCGCGGACCCGAGATTACCGAGAGGGTCTTGGCCGATTTGCGGCGCTGGCAAATGGACCTGCCGCGCAAAAGAAGTTTGTCGTCAGCTCTCACCTTCTCCCCGGTCTTCTTCTCTTTCCCAAATTCGCTCGCGTCGAAGCGGAACGTTCGCTGGTGATTGCAGCCGTCGCGTTGAAACGCTACGAGCTTCGAAACGCGCGATTACCAGCAAGTTTGGATGAGTTGGTCCCTCAGTTTCTTTCAAGAATTCCAACCGATCCTTATGCGGGTCGCCCGGTGTGCTACCGGCATGAATCATCCAATAACAATTTCATGCTTTATTGCATCGGCGAAGATCAACTCGATCAGCTGGGCGATCCAACGCCTCCCACACGCGCCATTGTCACCTTCGCTGATGGCCTCGATATAGTCTGGCCGCATGAAGCGACCGAACCGGAAATTCAACCGTTCCCACCGCGGAAGAAAACAGACCCGCCTCGGGGCTATATGGATCCTGCACTCAAAAAGCGTTACGGGCTCCCGTGACTTCCTTCTTCTTCGACCCAAAGCTACGTCCGGCGCGTCGCCCGGAGTGGGACGCGGCGAGTTGCGCCCCAGTCAAGCGTTGCGCCGCAAGGGTCATTCCCGCAGCGCGCGTCATCAACAGCTCTCTTGCTCTTGATCATGCTCTCGCTCTTGCTCGAGCACAGGGACAGAAGAGCAGGATCAAGAGCAGGAGCATGAGCAAGAAAAGGTTCATGGCGCAATGCGTGGTTGAAGAAAATTGGACGCTTTCCCTGAGGCGCACCATCGAGCGCTGCCAAATCCAGGCGCACGTGCATCCAGATTTGGCACGATGGTCGTGGTCCCAATCCGCCGCAACGCCTCATCGCACATGTCGCTTGCCACGAGCCAGCCTCGGCGCAACGATCGCCATGTTCGGAAACACCAATCCTGCTATGAAACTTTCCCAATTCTCTTTGAAAACTCCCCTGACACCCAGCCGCCGGCCTGATCAGGCGGCCGAGTCCACGCTCCAGGTGCATGCTTCCGCCTCAACGTGTGGTCGGGGAGGTTTCTTAAATCGCGTCCTGAGAAACACCTTGTGCGGCGTCGCCGTCCTGTCCTTCACGACGACCAGCCAGAGCGCGGTTGAACCGAAAGTTCCGCAAACGGTCAAAGGGTCGCTGTTGGCCATTCCGACGTTCCGTTGTTTGGGATTGTACTGGTCGCCACTGGGCGGCGGTCCGGATAAAGAAGTAACGGTTCGTTTTCGGCCGCGCGGCGCTTCGGAATGGGAAGTCGGTCTGCCGATGCGCTACAACCCGATCGCCAATACCGATGAAGATCTCACGGATTACCGCGGCAGCATCGTCCATCTCGCTCCGGGCACGACCTACGAAATTCAACTCTCGCTCGCGGGATCGAACGCGACGACGAACCTGACCGCCACGACTTGGAGGGAACAATTTCCAATTGGCCAAACGGTTCGCGTCGGAAATCGCAACACTCCGCTGGCGATCACCGAGTCGGGCACGCCCCAGGGTTGGCGGGTTTACGATGGCGCCGACGCCAATATCGATGTGAGCCACCAGCACGATCGTTGCGTGACGATCAATGCGTCCTTTGTTGTCCTGCGCGGGTTCACGCTGAAGGGAGCTGGCGCCACGAATAACACGAGCCGAAAGCCGATCGGGGCCATCGAGATCGCAGGCGGCCACGACATTGTCATTGAAAACTGTGACATTTCAGGTTGGGGCCGGCTTAATCCCAAAACCGGGTTCGGCTTCGATTATGATTCAGGGATTTTCTCCCGCGGCGACTCCGTGAAACGAATGATTATTCAGCGCTGCAAGATCCATCATCCCGCCTTCGACGGCAGCACTTGGCATGAACCGACCTACCCGACGCACACGATGGGGCCGCAGTGCATCTCGCTTTTCAACACCGGCGGAAACCATGTGATTCGCTACAACGAATGTTTCTCTGACTTGGACCACATGTATAACGATGGCATCGGCGGCGGGAGCAACGGAAGTTTCCGCGGGTCGCCCGGTCCGGACTCCGACATTTACGGGAATGTGGTGAGCCATTGTTGGGATGATGGGATCGAGGCGGAGGGCGGCAGCCGAAACGTGCGGATCTGGGGCAATTACATCACGCAGTGCATGATGATGATTGGGAACGCGCCGGCGTCGATCGGACCGCTCTACATCTGGCGGAATGTGGTCGAGATCAGCCAATCACAACCGGGCGCGGGCGGTGGGAATTTCCTGAAAATGGGCTATGCCGATGGCGAACAGTGGATGACTGGCCAGCAATATATTTTCCACAACACCTTGTTCCGATCGGGCGAGTGGCTCCCGACCGGCGCGCTAAGCGGCAATCGAATCGTCAAGCACACGGTCGCCCGAAACAATATTCTGCACGTGCGTTCGGAGCGCGATTACAGCGCTAGCGCCAACCAGCGGAACAGTGATAACAGTTTTGACTTCACTACCGTCCCACAGGAAATTGAGGAAATGGGTTGGCAAGTTCGTTTGACTCTGCCACACGGCAGAGATGAAAAAGAAAAAAACAAACACGCCAA
>ORJL011335524.1_pt1 | contig 20913 bp, 17 predicted proteins | sample 1779941 | NCBI WGS metagenome assembly ORJL01 (sample SAMEA104232317, study PRJEB22302) | groundwater metagenome | biome: forest; feature: aquifer; material: groundwater | place: USA | collected 2011-08-07 | depth 5.8 m
CCATGAAATGTCTCAACTACCAAACACCGAACGAGGTATATGAAATTGAAATGAACAAACTTATACCTAACCGAAATCTATGAAATTAATTTATTTTTTATCCACAGGGTTGCACTTGTAAATTGAATGTGGGGAAGATCGCTTTCACACAACGTTTCAGTGAATCAAAGGAGGAGATTTATGGGACTAGGAACTGTCTACTATGGTTGCATGTTTTCCGGAAAAACACGAAAGCTCATCGCAGAAAAGGAGGGATATGAGTATTGGGGTGCTAAAGTTGGCTTGTTTAAACCAATGGTTGACAATCGCATGCCAAACGCGGTCGCCTGCCATAATGGCACCACCGTACCTGCCATCGCGATTGAACATCCAAAGTAATTGCTTGACTACATAAATGAATTTGATGTGTTTGAGATTGATGAAGGTCAATTTTTTGATCCAAGCATTCTTGGGGTATGCTTTGATCTCATGGTGAGACATAACCGCGATGTGATTGTTGGTTGTCTGACCACTGACTACAGATTGTGGCCATTTGGACACGCCTACAAACTGGTCTTGCTCGGTTTTCAGGGAGTAAAACTCTACGCCACATGCTCCCGCTACAATAAACATAAAAGCGCCGAGTGGAGTCTGCGCAAAGATGAAACTCTCGTGAATCAACAGGTGCTTATTGGGGGAAAAGAAAAATACGTAGTTTTCTGCACGCCGTGCATGTACAAGATAGGACGGCTGAATGCTGAAATCATCACTAAACTTCCATGCTAGAACACCTCCGTGGCAATACCATCAAGCTGTTGGAGTAGTTCCAACAGCTTTTTTTATTACATTGAGGGTGAGTGATTGAATAAGAATGTAATTTGATCTACAATAAACAACTACTAATCTTTCACACTTCACACTATGAAAATTTCTATTGGTTCTACGAATCCTGTCAAATACAATGCCACACGGATCGCCTTTGAAAAAGTGTACCCCAATGTGCGCTTTCAGTTTACTTGTCTTGAAGTTGATTCTGGTGTTCCTGCGCAACCGTTTGATGAACAAACGGTTCTTGGCGCAAAAAACAGGGCTCTCCACGCACTCGAAACCGTGAAGGCTGATTTTGGGGTTGGGATTGAGGGTGGTATTGACAAAACGCCATACGGCGCGTTTGAGAAAGCATGGTGCGCTGTCATGGATCAAGAAAAACACTGTAGTCTTTCCGCTTCAGCAACAGTTCCACTACCGGAAAAAATTTTGAAACTTATTGAAGAAAATGGATTAGAATACGGCGTTGCCGTTGACAAAATTCTTGAAAAAGAAAACAGTAAACAGAAAGAAGGATTTGTCGGATTTTTGACCAATAATCTCATTGATCAAACCACCCTGTATACGGACATGATCATCTTGGCAGTGAGCCAATTCGCTCAACGCATACTGTTCACGGAGCACCGTGCAATATACTTTGCCGCCTCCATCTCTGCCGGTCGCGACTACATCCAAAATTATGTTCGTATCGTGGAGATCCTGAAAAAGATGGGACATACTGTATTATCCGAACATGTGGCTGATCCCATGCTGACCGCGATTGCCGGTGAAGTGGAAATAAGTAGTCAGGAAATATACCAACGAGATATTGCATGGATAAATCAATGTGACGTGATGGTCGCCGAGGTAACAAAACCGTCACTTGGTGTCGGTTTTGAGATCGCCTATGCTGTCAACCGAAAAAAAACAGTGATAGCGTTGCACTATCAAAACGCGGAGCAACGACTTTCCTCCATGATTGTTGGTCAAAACAGTAAATATATTCGAGTGTTAGATTATACCTTGGAGAATCTGGAAGTCATACTACGAGAGAGTATAAAAATTGACCATAAAATATAAATTGACGGAACTTGAGTCTTGAGAAAAATGATGAGATTTAAGGCGAAATCGTGCACGGAATGAGGCGTACGAGAGGTACGCCGAATGAGTACTCAAGATTTCAACAAAGAAGATCGCATTTTTCGGGAAGGCTCAACTTGTAGTTTTTTTATTGCCTCCCATCTTGAATAATGCTAGAGTAAAGACACCTTATACTTACTGACCTTATCCCTATGACTGACAAGACTCTAAGAAAGGGCCGGCTCATTGTCATTGATGGTACTGATGGAAGTGGCAAGTCAGTACAGACCAAACTTCTAGTGGATCGACTCCTTCATGAACATTATCTGGTGAAAATGATGGACTTTCCACAGTATGGCAAAAAATCAGCTGGCTTAGTCGAAGAGTACCTGAATGGGAAGTACGGCTCTTCCAGTGAAGTCGGTCCCTACAAGGCCTCAATTTTTTACGCCGCTGATCGATATGACGCCAGTTTTGAGATACGTAAATATCTGGAGAAAGGATTTCATGTCGTCTCCAACCGCTATGTGTCGTCAAACATGGGACATCAAGCGAGTAAAATCTCTGATCACATTGAAAAGAAAAAATTCCTGAAATGGCTGTACGAGCTAGAATATAAACTGTTTGAGATCTCGCAACCAGATCTGAATCTCATTCTCCATGTTCCAGTAACAATCGCGCGGGAACTCATCCTTAAAAAGAAACCACGAGAATACCTTCATGGGAAAAAAATGGATATTCACGAAAGAGATGTCAAACACCTCAAAGACGCTGAACATACATACCTTGAAATTTGTAATATGTTCCCCGATTTCAAACTCATTGAATGTATTGATGGACAGCGTTTGCTTACCCCTGAAGAAACACATGAATTGGTGTGGAAGGCGGTAGAACCACTGCTCAACTAACTCATCCATGCGACGAGACTTTAGATATATGAAATACATTCCCACCATTGGTCTTGAAATCCATTTGCAACTGAACACGAACTCAAAAATGTTTTGCGCCTGTTCCAATCGTGGTGAATCAGAACCACCGAATACCACCATCTGTCCGATTTGCATGGCTCACCCAGGGACACTGCCAACCATAAATCGTGAAGCGGTGAAAGCAGTTATTCGCGCTGGCTTGGCACTCCATTGTGAGATCAATTCGTCCGTGAAACTCGACCGGAAAAATTATTTTTATCCTGATTTGTCCAAAGGATATCAAATCAGTCAATATGACTTACCTATCTGCCACGATGGATATATAGAGATTGAGGGAAAACGTATTGCCATTCGACGAATCCACATTGAAGAAGATACTGCTAAAATGTTTCACTCCCCTGACGGCGCTCATACACTCGTAGATTTCAACCGTGCTGGTTCACCACTTATGGAGCTCGTCACCGAACCAGACTGTGAAGACGCGGAAACCGCGAGAAAATTAAGTCAGGAGTTACAAAAAATTTTTCGTTATCTTTCTATCTCTGACGGTGATATGGAAAAAGGACACATGCGTTGTGAGGCAAACGTATCCGTGCGGCTCGATGGAGAGACCGCTTTTGGTACCAAAGTTGAGGTCAAAAATATCAATTCATTTCGATCACTTGAGCGAACGATTGAATACGAGATTAAACGTCAGACAGAGTTACTTGAACGTGACGAAAAAATTATTCAAGAAACCCGCGGTTGGGATGACGTCAACCAAAAAACTATCTCACAACGCGCAAAAGAAGACGCGCATGATTATCGTTATTTTCCTGAACCTGATTTGCCTCCCTTAGAATTTTCTTCTGAATTTCTGAATGAAATGAAAAGAACGATTCCCGAGTTACCCATACAAAAGAGGAAGCGATTTGAAAATGAGTATGGATTTACACCCGAGCATGGTCTCCTCCTTACCGAAACGAAAGTCCTTGCCGCTTGGGCTGAACATGTTATCTCCGAAGTACGCGTCTGCTTGGACGACAGTTATGAAGTATCTGACACTAAAACACGTTGGCAAGATAAAAAAAGAGAGTTAGCGCGACTCGTTGGAGGCTGGACAACATCCGAACTGTTTAAGCTCCTGAACGTCAACAAAATGTCCATTGAGGACATCAAAATAACTCCGGAAAATTTTGCAGAACTTATGGTTTTACTGTTTCAGAAAAAGATCAATAGCTCGGCTGGCCAAGTTGTTCTCGATGAAATGTTTCATACCGGAAAAGACCCGCACGACATAGTGCGCGAACGAAACATGGAGCAAATTGAGGATGCGGTTGCTTTAAGGAGCATTATTGAAAAAATCATCACCACGTGTCCGGAGCAAGTCGTCGCCTACAAAAGTGGTAAAACAAACATTATTCAATTTCTCGTGGGAAAAGTCATGACTGCCTCAAAGGGAAAAGCAAATCCACAGAAAACACGAGAGATATTAGAAGAAATCTTACAACACGACAGAGATAGGACACTTTTCTGATCTTTCACACGTACCTCAATTGAGCCTTCCAGAAAAATGCGATTTCCTGCGTTGAAATCTTGAGTACTCATTCGGTGTACCTCTCGTACGCCTCATTCCGTACCTCGATTTCGCCTCAAATCTCATCATTGTTCTACCGTCTCAAATTCTGCAATTTTGTCATGAAAACACATTCAGTGGCATACCCTTTAGAAAACTTGAAACAATGTTCTCTGCCTCTTCTTGATTGTTTACCCACTGAATTCGTCTGTCACGTTTAAACCACGTCATCTGCCGTCGGGCGTAACGACGCGTATCACGTTTGATAAGACGAACAGCATCAGTGAGCAAGATATCACCTTTCAAGTGCAGGATTATTTGCCTGTAGCCAATACCGGAAAGGGGAGGAAGTGCTGGATCGTAGGACTTGAGGAGTTCTTCAACTTCAGAAACAAGTCCAGTTTCAATATATTGATCAACTCGTTCATCAATACGAGAGTATAAAACATTTCGATCGGTCTTTATCCCTAATTGAAGCGTCTCATAGCGAGGCGTTCCTTTTTTTCCTGACTCGCTCAACTCACTCCCCTGCTCCATGGCAAACTCAAGTGCCCGTAACACCCGACGTTTATTGTGCTGATCAACTATAAGTGCGGTACGTGGTGACTTCTGATGAAGGGATATGAGAAGTTCCTCAAGACTTTCCGACTCAAGTTGTGTACGTAATACCGGATCAAACTTGCGTGGAGGAAGTTGATAGTTATCAATAACGCAAGCAATGTAGAGGCCAGTACCACCAACCAGCATGGGGAGTTTCTCTTTCGCAAGGATGACATCGATCACCTCATTCGCTTGTTTTTGATAATCAAAAATCGTGTAATCATTATCAATGTCGCAGACATCAATGAGATAATGGGCAATACCTTCTGATTCTATAAACACTCTTCCGTCATTGTCTTCTTTCATCTCACCTTGTATTTTGTCTGTACCGATATTCATCCCACGATAAATTTGTCGAGAGTCAGCAGAGACAATCACACCATTGTATTTTTTCGCTAACTCTAAACCCATCCGTGTTTTTCCGGAAGCCGTCTGTCCTACAATTGCGACCAATTTGGGGAGACTATTGAACATACTCTAAAGACTTAAGGGACTCCTGCCGAATGTCATTTTGACTGCAATTTTCATATTTCGGCCAAAACTGTCTCAAAATTATTTGGCTTACCTCAAGGTAAACCAAATAATTTGTTCACCAATTTTGCCTCAAAATCTGAAAATTTCGTTCCAAAAGCACATTCAGCAACAGTCCCCTTAGAGACATCGTGTGTGAGGTAAGATTATTCGCAATTTTCTCCCTGACTTCTTCCCCTTCCGTTCATAGTAACGGTTTCGTTCAAGATACTCATTCTGCAAAGCGAGAGTTCCACCCTGAGGCGCATGACGTCGCTTTCTTTGTTGTGTCTCCCTCCTCTCCCCTTTCAGAAAAGAAGAAGGAATAGAAAGTTTCATAGTATTTTTTCTCCTTCAAGCACCCACGTCATAGCCTTCTGTACCCGAACATGATGAATTTTCCCGACATCTTCAACAGTACCAGAAAACTTGGCCATTTTATACTCACGGGTATTACCAAAGCAAAATCCATTCTTATACTTTTCTCCCAGCACTTCAACTTCATGACCCACAAAACGCTGATTTTTCGAAAAGGTAATTTCTTTCATGAGATCTTGCAATACTTGCCAACGACGTTTCTTTTCCTGTCTCACGACATCATCTTTCCAGACCCTATCAGCAGAAGTGCCTGGACGCGATGAGTATAGAGCATGATACGAGATATCAAAACCAACTTGTTTGTAAGCATCCACCGTACGTTGAAACTGATCTTCGGTCTCACCACAAAAACCAACAATTATATCCGTCCCGAACGCTATGTCAGGTATCTTTTCCCTAATATTTCCTACCAATTCTAAATACTTCTCAATAGAGTATTTTCTGTTCATCTTCTTTAATATCTCATTATCACCAGACTGCATTGGCAAATGCAGATAACGAACATGTTTTGGCAAGGTCAGCGCATCCACAGCTTCCTCATTCATATCATTAGGATGCGGTGCGGTATAATGAATCCTATTCAACGAAGGTATCTGATTTAACTCCCACAACAAGGCGGCGAAAGGATCATGGTACGGATTGAAACCGGAGAAGTTGGAAGTATCTTCGGGATGATAACTATTCACGTTTTGTCCCAACAGCACCACCTCGAGACAACCCTGATCAACAAGAGATTGAATTTCATCCATGATTTCTCGCACACTTCGACTCCGTTCACGACCTCGCGTATAAGGCACCGCGCAATAAGTACAAAATTTATTACAACCAGTCATGATGGGCACGTACGCTCGAAATATCTCATGATATTTGGGCTGGACTTGAAAATAATCACTATATTCCGCAAGCGAAGCTGTTGACTCATTCATCATTTCAAATCCTGGAATTTGTGAAATGTACTGTGGTAACTTCGGAAGATCATTCATCTCAAAAAAAATATCAAACTTTTGAGCCACCTGTTCTCGATCATAAGGCAAAACACAGCCTGTGAGCATCGTAATGATGGGGCGTTGTTTTTTAACTTCATTCCATTGATGAATCTTCCCATGAATACGATCCATCGCGGTCTGTCTCACCGAACAGGATATCACGCAAAAAAGATTCGCATCCTCTTCAGAGTCTGCTTTTTCAAAACCCATGAGATTCAACACGTGCTCAATCCGTTCACCATCAGATTTATTCATCTGGCAACCAAGTACTATGAGATGATATTTTTTTTGAACAATGGAAGTGTTCATACGATTTATTGTTCTCCTATTCCTTCTACTGGTTTTTCATCACTAGTCGCGTCTATCTTCTGCTGTATCTCTTCTGGCAAACTCTGAATGAACCCCTCAAATTGGCTCTCTAAGGCTGTATAGCCTTCTTCATTCACCAAAGTCATTTGTATCTTCTTGAGGAGTGATTGTAAAAATTCTTTTTGCAGCGCGTCAAAAGAAATATCCAACCCCAATATCTGATCCAACCGTTGTTGCAGTAGCACCGTATCAACCGTGAAAGGTACGTGGGAAAAACCTTTTTCAATATCCTTTCGTAACATTTCCTCTCTTGGATCATCTGAAACGGATTCATTCACGACTGCTTCAACCTCAACAATAAAATCATAGAAAGATTCATCTCGTCTTCGAATCGCTTTTTTCAAATCAGCTTCTGAATCTCGTACCAAGTCAGCAATCACAGATTTACTCTGAAAAAGGTCAGAAACCGTCTGAGTAAAATTCTTTTTCTCAAGTACGTCCTTTCGTTCTTGCTCCCGGAGGAGTGACGCCCATGGCTCAAGCATCTCAGTTGAAAAAATCTCATCCAAAAGTAAGAATTCACTTTCATACCACTTGCGAACCACAGGATCGCGATTGTCCTCAAGACTACGGATCACATTCTCGATCCATGCCTGTTGTACATCAGACAGAAGGGACGAAGATTGATTTGACACGTTCACGCTCTGTTCATTCCTCTTCAAAAATAATCTCATATCCAAAGAATTTCCTATGACTTGACGAGCACGGTCACAACGCGTTGTGGCAAAACAATCATATATTTTTTGCAAGGTGTCGTCAATCTCTTCTCGAACTTTCTCGGAGAGTGGCAATTTCTCATCTTCCATGGAATACCATAGTCTCAACCATGACAAGGATTTGATATATACGTTCTTTTCCTCTTGTGAGAGATTCGCAAGTAACCCCTGCCGCCGCTCATCCCATACTTTTTCTAGAGAAACATTGAGCAATGTTTCTGGGTACAGAGAGAGGAGCGCATCGATGAAATACTTTTCCCGCAATACATCTTCAATTGATACGGAATATGAAAAAATTTCCTCTAGCGGAAAATTACTACTCGCGTGAAAAGTCTCTGCCCATCGATACGCTCCGATAATCCGTAAAGTGTGATAGTCAATTTTACTGAAAAAAGCAATTTTTTCATACTCTAACTGTTGTAATACCTTGGACATCCCCACCCAATCAGTGTTCACCAGTCTCAACCAAGATTCAAATTTAACTTGTAAGGACACTGTCTCAGAGATATTCGAAACATCTTCCGCGAAGTTCTGAAATACTCTCTGATAACGTTCTCCTAAATCGGGAATCAGCACAGTGAGCCGCTGTTCTGAAATATTCAACCTTGTAAGCAGTGAGTTCATCTCAAGTACTCTCTCGAGTGATGAGAAAATCGAGAAGTATTCTGACTTCTGTTTCTTACCTTTCTCAATCGAGAACCAATATTCCATAGTTGATTCCAACAATTGCTTCTGGTCAAATTCTGTCAGACTGTTAAACCAATGACTCGTGCTCTCATCGATTCGGTGAAAAGAATTCATTATTGTCCCCATGTTCATGGATTGACGTGGGTCAGGGGTTACTACAGGCGCGAAATTATGATAGAGCCAAACGTGCCTCCTGCTCATATCAAGGAGACGATGCCGCGCCGATTCAAAATCACCATCATACTTCATGTTTTGAATAATCGCGATCAATTTCCCCTGATATTTCTCATACTGCTTGAGACTTTTTTCGAGTGCTACCGCGTCGGCAGTATCAGCCAATACCACTTCCAAAGATTCTTCTAGCTTCTCTGCTGAAAAACGTTCATAGAGTGTCTCTTTTTTCTGGTCACTCCATGTGAGAAAAAGCTGGATGCTTTCTCCCCATTGATCAAGAAACGCAAAAAAATCAACAGGAGTCATTCCTCTAGTGGTGATATCAGAATGTATCGACACGTTTCCGAAAAATGCTTCCGGTGATACCTGCTTATCCATCAAAATCTGTGCTATTTCAGTCGAAAAATCAATCTCAGCTTCCGCAATATGTGACGGAGCCATGATGGATACGATGAGCACGGCAACAAAAAAAAAGGTCCTCATAAAGAGACATCACACTATTAAACCGCAGATATACTTGAAGTACAAAAAAAATTACTTGACGAACGACAAGTGAGATGTGATTTTCACAGGAAGGAGTACCATTTCATAGTGTGATATCTATAACTAGTCCTGTTGAATAATCACATCAATATGGTCCAACTGTTGTGGCACACGATGTATCCAGAAGGGAAAAAATCGGATTACAACTCGTTCTAAGTCATCATATTTCGCGTAAAAATCAATAAGATCTTTCTTGTTCATCCCCACGAGCTGTGATTTATCGAACAAAGTGTCATCGAGACGAACTTTTGAGACACCGGCGATCTGAAGGCGTAGAGTTATGGTGTGTGTTACCGGATCAAATTTCTCGCTCTCCACCTGAAGACTTTTTTCATCAATTCGTGTTACTTCACGTGTTTTTGGAAGTGACTTGGCTAATAATGCTGAGCCGTGTTTTAAGAACTCCTCTTGATCCACAATAGCCCCCCACGCGTGTAGTTTCAAAGTAGTAGCAAAAGTATTTGATATCTCTCCTACTTTCTTATCAGAAGAAAATGCTTGTACTTCAGTCTTCGTTAATACTGTTTGTACAGATGAAACATGTTGTTCACTCAAAATTTTCTTAATCAATCGATCCTCCAGTTCACTCTTGGCTGAATCAATATCTTGTTCACTCACTACAGTCAACTCTTTAGGACGAAAGTCAATCTCTTCTTCATTACGAGCGTATACGGTTCTTTGGCGCTCTTCCGAAAGTCCCGGAATGGAAAATTTCGTCTGTACAACCACGGTTGTATCAGCACTGGAATACTCGTCTGAATTTTCATCCACGTAGACTGGTACCAACGCCTGGCCATGAGCCGGGACAGTGACAGACTGGTCGGTACGAAACAGGAGTTGCTCCGGGCTTAAAAGTCGCGTGGTTCTCACTAAGGGCTGGGCACTCCCTGATTCGTTGAACAAAGTCATCGTAGTACGTAATTTTTGTTTTTCAATCGTCTTACCAGTCGCGTTTTTCTGCGCTGTTTCTTCCATGATCACTTCAAAAAACTTCCCGCGAACCTTGTCAGGAACAGGACTCGTATCAATGGAGATGACCTCAACAAGTGTGTCAAGTTTCTCTTCATATACCTTTGACGTGATTAAAATCTTAACGGAGATAATTGAAAAATACAAAATGAGCACTATGAGAAGCAACGCGATCGAAATGAAACTTCCGACAACTCTTTTGTAGAAGACGGAAGGATAGGAGCGTGAAACAGGTTTGAGATTTTTTTTTGATGGCATACTATGAAAAGTATGAAGGGAGTTTCGTCGAATGTATAGACATCACTCTTATGATATCTCCATTATACCATCTCCACATCTTGAACGGCAACAAAAACCTTATTTGCACCCACTATCATCTCCAATTTGAGTTTTACTTCGTTATCACAACTGACCCGCAACGGTAAAGCAACACGACGTTTCTGTTGATTGTGGTCGGAAATGATAAGATATACCGGAGATGATCCTGGATTTTGTAACAACACCTCTTTCAAACGACGACTCATGTCTTCATCACCTGACGAATAATGAATAAACACAAATGGTGAAGCCGCGAGAAAATTTTGCCGCGGGCGAGAAGAAGGAATTGCTCCATAGGATTGGAGGAGTCCTGGCCATGTCGCGTCATTCAACACGTTCACCGTATCAACAAGAATCTTTATCACGCCATCTTTGTCTCCAGTTTTCCCTTTTACCCAGATAGAGGCGTTCAAATCCAAAACTTTGACATACTGACTATATACCTTTGGAAACAAAACAAGCTCAATACCGCCAGTGGTATCTTCAATCGTGACAAAAGCCATGGCTTCACCGTTCTTTGTGTGTATCGTTTTAGAGGTTGCAATCATTCCCGCCACTACAACTGGTGTATTCTGAGGCAATGATTGTATCTGTTGACACGTCACTCCCCGTCCGTCCAAGCGTTCCATCATCTCCGCGAAAGGGTGCTCGGTAACATACAATCCGAGTACCTCTTTTTCCCACGAAAGACGTTCAAAACGGGTAGCCTGCGTCACCGGTGGAAGTTGAAGTGTGATACTCTGATTCTCTCCACCTCCAAAGAGACTCCCCTGCTTTGAGAGCAATGCACGTTCCTGTTGTCGTGCCGCGTTTAAGATCATTTCCATATTTTCAAGTACCAGACGACGATCAGCGAACCTATCAAGTGCTCCACTTTTCGCAAGGCTCTCAAGCGATTTTTTAGTGAGATTCACGCACGCGAGCCGAGAGATGAAATCAGAGAGTGATGTAAATGAACCACGGACGCGGCGCTCTTCCAATATCTTGGTAATAATATCTTCGCCAAGATTTTTTATAGCAAGCAGTCCAAAACGAATGTGAGTATCATTGATATAAGTAAACCGCTCGTAGCTTTCATTTATATCCGGGAGTAACACATTCATTCCCATCTTGCGACATTCTTTGACTACCTCCGCAACCTTTTCCAGATCCGAACTTTCTGCCGTCAGAATCGAGGCCATATACTCCGCGGGAAAATTTGCCTTCATGTAGGCCGTTTGATAGGCTACCATACCATAACTACAGGCATGTGCCTTGTTAAAACCATACGCGGCAAAAGGTTCAATTTGTTCCCACAGCTTCTGTATGATCTCAAGATCAATACCATTTTTACTACATCCAGAAAAAAATTTATCTTTTTGCTTTGCCATTTCTTCTGGTATTTTTTTTCCCATAGCCTTACGAAACTTATCAGCCTCTTCCCAGTTATAACCGGCCAATTCAATAGCAGTCAATAAAACATCATCCTGATAGGTTATCAAGCCATACGAACTCTCAAGGATTTTTTCAAGTTTGGGGTGAAGAAACGTTACTGCCCGCGGATTATTTTTTCTTCTGATAAATTCAGGGATCGAATCAATAGGTCCCGGACGATAAAGTGCCACCATGACCATAATGTCGGTTACTTTCGTCGGTTTCAACTCCATCACATACTTGGTCATGCCGCTCCCACCCAACTGAAATATACCAACGGTGTTCCCGACAGCGAGTAAATCAAATGTTTTCTTGTCATCAAGTGGAATCTTGTAGAGATCAATCTCCACGCCCTTTGTCTTTTTCACCAACTGTATTGCGTTTCCCAAAATTGAGAGATTGCGAATCCCAAGGAGATCCATCTTGAGAAGTCCGACGCCGTCTTCTCCGACCGAATCCATGTCATATTGGGTCACGATCTTTTCACCACCACATGGCTCACGTTGCAATGGTGTATGGAGCGTGAGCTCATCCGGCGCGATTACCACACCGGCGGCATGTATGGAACTGTGGCGGGCGCAACCTTCCACTTTCTTGGCGAGATCAAGTAGCCGTCGTACTTGTGAATCAGTCTGATACATCTCATCCAGTTCTTTCGTCTCCTTGAGCGCTCGATTGATAGTCATGGTCGACCCCTGAACGCCCGGCGGTATCAATTTAGCAATCCGATCACAAACAGCATACGGGTAACCTAAGGCACGACCAACATCCTTGACCGAAGCCCGAGCGGCCATCGTTCCAAAGGTGCAAATCTGCGCCACGCGATGCTGTCCGTATTTTCTGGTGATATAATTGATCACCTCCTCGCGGCGATCATCTTGAATATCAAAATCTATATCCGGTGCTGACGGTCGGAACTCGTTCAAAAAACGTTCAAACGGAAGATGATATATGAGAGGATTCACAGACACAATACCAGTGCAATAACTCACGAATGACCCCGCGGCTGAACCTCTTGTGGTAACAACAATACCAGCCTGTCTGGCCCATGAGGCATACTCCGCGACTGACAAAAAATATTCAGCATACCCTTTTAATTTAATAATCCCGAGTTCATAGTCAAGCCGTTCTTTCTTTTCCACACTGATTTTCTCAAAAATTCGAATACAGCCTTCATACGACATATCATGCAATACTTCATCCGCTGTTTTCCCGGCTGGAAGCTCGACCGGTGGAAAATGCCACTGTGCTATAGGAATCTCAACATTACATTGGTTTGCGATCGCGACGGTGTTCTCGATCGCGGAAGGAAAATCGTGGAAGCGTTCAAAAATCTCCTCCGGTCCATTGAGACTCACATCAATATCAGTCATGTTAAGGCGATTGGTATCACTCGTCACCTTCCCGGTCGCGATACACACGAGAATATCCTGCGCTTCAACGTCATCGGGATGAATATAGTGCGAATCGCGAGTGACCACCAGTGGAATCTTTGTCTTTCTGGACAGTTCAACCAACATCTCATTCATTCTGACGATCTCTCGACTTTCGAGATGATCCTGCAGTTCCAGAAAAAAGTTCCCCACGCCAAAAATTTCTTGATACTCGTAGGCAATCTCCATGGCTCGATCAAAATTCTTCGTGCGGCTGAGTTCTTTTTGAATTTCACCACCAAGACAGGCGCTCGTTGATATTAAACCCTGCGAATATTTTCTCAGCGCGGCCTTGTCAATCCGTGGACGATAATAAAAACCCTCAAGATACCCAAGTGAGGAGAGACGCATGAGATTACGATAGCCTTCAAGATTCTTCGCGAGTAAGATCAAATGATAATAGACATCATCAGCGATACCAGTCACTCGATCCACTTTTATCTTCTTTTCATGGAGGTCATTCGGCGCGACATAGGCCTCCATACCTATAATCGGTTTGATACCTGCTTTTTTTGCCTTTTTAAAAAACTCGATCGTGCCGTACATATTGCCATGATCAGTCAAAGCAATAGCAGACATGCCGAGTTCGCAAGTACGCTTGACGATATCTTCGATCTTGGAAAGTCCATCAAGAAGGCTGTAGTGACTATGAGTATGAAGATGAACAAAATCCATAGGAAAAGAGAGAAATCGTGTGTCAAAACATGCAATTATTCTTTCTCGTCAGGGTCCCTCTTACGCTTCTTGTCCATCAAATATCCCACACCCTGCTTAATTCCTTCAGCGATAATAAAGAGATAGGACGACGATTTTTCCAGTTTTTCCCTCACTGCGTTAGCCACCCGATCGATGAGTTGGAGTTTATGGTGTACCTCTTGAACCGTCTGGTTCACATTACGCACAATCATGATGAGGTAATAAAAAAACCAACAGATGAATATGGTAAACCAAATGACCGCGAAAGAAAGTACGATGTAAAGAATGTCTTTGGCGTTTTCTATGAACATAGAGGGAATAATTTATAATGTGATGTCTCTTTTTCTTATACTGGCGGAAAAATTTTTCTGAAGCACCTCTTGAAGAGCGACAAAGTGCGGTTCTACTTCTTCCATTGTCAATGTTCGATCATCAACGCGGTACTCAAGATGGAAGGCAAAACTCTTCTTGTCAGCTTTGATCTGATCTCCCGTATACATATCAAACAAGCGCACGCTTCCTAAAAACTCACCACCATGTTTGTGGATGGTTTGTTCTACTTGATACCACGTCACATTCTTCTCAAGAACAATCGCAAGATCAAGATAGACACTTGGGAAACGTGGAAGATTTCGGTAACTTTTTACAGGATTTGACACGCTCAAGAATACACCAAGATCAATATCGAGCACGCAAACACTTCCCTTTATATCGTGTTCACGCAGGACCGCGCTAGACACACAACCAACGGTAGCGATTTTTTTATCATCGCGCAAAATTTGTACGGTCTCCCCGGTATACCAACTCTCTTCGCTTTTTCCATGAATACGATTCACACCGGACAGCTGAAAATTACTTTCAAGTTTTTCAAACATCCCTTTGAGTACAAAAAATCCATTTCCTTTGCCCGCAACCACGGCGGTCAAGCGATCTTCTTCTACTGGTGTTCCATTCTCACTTGAATGAAACACTCGTCCTGTTTCAAATAATTTCACAGATCCCTCCACACTCCGTTCATTGCGAGCGACATTCTGAAGAAGACCGTTTAGGAGACTTGAACGCATGATACTTTGTTCATGGGACAAGGGATTTTGAATTTTGAGATTGTTTTCTAAATGAGAACCCAGTGATTGTAACTCTCGCGGTGATATAAAAGAAAGATTCACCACTTCATGAAAACCAGCAGACACAAACATCGTTTGAATTACCTCAAGATGCCCTTCCTTGTGTCTTGAAAATGAATCCAGCGTGAGAAGAGGATATTCTTCCGGCAGAGCGTCATAGCCAATGAAACGTGCCACCTCTTCTACCAAATCTTCTTTAAGAGTAAGATCAAATCGATGAGAAGGGGGGATCACCTTCCAACCAGTTTTTCCGCCAATTTCAATCTTGCAACCAAGACTTTGCAAAATATTCTTTGTTTCTTTACTCCCCACAGTCATCCCAGTGATCCGTTTCACATCATCTTCAGAAAAATCAATTATCTTCCTCTCTACGGTCTGATTCAAAATATCAATGATTTCTTGCAGTTCTCCCGATGGAATCATCTCCTTGATCAACTTCCACGCCTTACCTAACACCTCGATCGTCTGCGTGGCATCAACTCCTTTTTCATAACGACTGACTGCTTCAGTACGTTGATTCAATTGACGTGACGTCTGGCGGATACGTCTGCCGTCGAAGACAGCTGCTTGTAAAAGAATGGTATGGGTTTCAGAAGATATTTCCGAACTTTGACCTCCCATAATACCTGCTAAGTCAATCAATTTCTCATGGTCTTCTATGATCAGCATTCCTTTTCGCAAGCTCTGTTCTTGGCCATCCAACGTGACGAGTTTCTCCCCTTCACGCGCTTCACGAATATTCATCACCTCACCAGTAATTTTTGACGCGTCAAAGGCGTGGAGAGGCACACCAAAATCGTACATGAGATAGTTGGTGATATCTACCACGTTGTTGATCGGGCGTAATCCCACCGCCAACAAACGATGCTGTAACCATGGTGGCGATGGTTTTACCTCCACACCGGATATCAAGAGAGCACTGTACCGTGGCACACTATCAAGCGCTTTCACAGTAACTTTCATTTTCTGTTTTTTGAAGGTTTGCTTTGGCAATTCATGACTTTGATCAACAAAAGCTATATCGAATAATGCCGCCATCTCACGAGCCACTCCTCGATGAGACATAAGATCACCTCTGTGAACAAGTACGTCCAGATCGAGCACACCTCGCTCGAGATTCAAAGCCCCTGCTAAACCCTGACCAACCTTGAGAGAGTGATCCAGTACCATAATTTCACCTTCTTTACTCTTCATGAAACCAATCTCTTCCGATGCGCAGATCATACCCATACTCTTCACGCCACGAATCATTGTCTCTGAAAGAATCTGCAACTCACCCTCTCCATGCCAACGGACTTTTGAACCCGGCAAAGCAATCACTACTTTATTCCCAACAATGAGATTCGTTCCACCACAGACAACCTCAACGTCTTTTTGCTTGGTAATACTGTATCGTTTCCCGGCGTCTCCTATATTGACAACAACCAGTTGGAGTCGATCAGCACGAGGGTGAGACTTAATCTCGAGTATCTCCCCCACCACAATACGCTTGAAACAATCAGCGAAATCATAAAAATAATCCACCTCAACTGATTTAAGGGTAAGCGTATCAATCAATCTTTGGATGGGAATCTTAAGATTAAGGTAATCATTGAGCCAATCAATGGAAATCTTCATAAGTTAAAACTGTTTGAGAAACCGGAGATCATTTTCAAACAACAAACGAATATCATCAACTCGATGTTTAATCATAAACGTACGTTCGACGCCAAACCCAAAGGCAAACCCCTGCCACTCCTCCGGATCAATACCGACGTTTCTTAAAACTTGTGGATGCACCATACCGCAACCGCCCATCTCCAACCAACCAGCAAATTTACAGGTGGAACAGCCCTGTCCAAGACACAGGGTGCAACTCACATCAAACTCAGCGCCGGGTTCAACAAAAGGGAAGTACGAGACACGAAACCGCGTTTTAAGTTTTTGTTCCAGTATTTCTTCCATGGCCACATGAAGAATTTTTTTGAGGTGAGCGAGCGTAATACTGTGGTCAATCATAAGCCCTTCAAACTGATGAAACATCGGACTATGCCTTGAATCCGAATCACGACGATAACATTTTCCAATACTTATGATCCGAAGTGGTGGTTTTCTTTTCTCCATGGTATGGATCTGTACGGTAGATGTTTGAGTGCGTAATAAATATCGTTCATTTAGATAAAATGTATCCTGCATATCACGAGCAGGATGGCCAAGAGGTACATTCAATGCTTCAAAATTATAATAATCAGTCTCTATCTCCGGGCCAGTCACGAGCTCAAAATTCATACGGCTAAAGACATCCTGAATCTTCTGAATCATTTGAGTAATCGGATGCAAACTCCCGATCGTTACGCTCTCCCCTGGCAACGTCACATCACCTGCTGGATCATGTAACGCGCTTCCTGCCCGCGTGAAATTTTGACGCAGAGTCGCGAACTTCTCCTCTACCTCCTGTCGCACCCGTTGCGCGAGTTGCCCAAATTCACGTCGTTCTTCGGAAGCAATATCTTTGATCGCGTGAAAAACACTGGTCAACTCACCTTTTCGTCCAAGATATTTTTTTTCAATGTGCCGCAGTGCCTCAAGAGAATCAACTTTTTCTTCAAGTTCGCTTAAAATTTTTTCTTTTAATTTTTTGATCTGCTCAAGCATAGACTAATTGATTACTCGTTGCCACCAATCGCCAAACATCCCAGAAAAATTTCTCACATCACGCACGGTCACCACCAAGACAAGCAACAAAAGCAACGCAAAACCAATGGTGTGAACAACATTCTCCACTTGATGATCAATTGGCCTGCGACGAATCTTTTCCATGACCAAAAAAAGGAAGCGGCCACCATCAAGCGCTGGAATAGGAAGAAAATTAATAATAGCGAGATTCAATGACAAGATCGAGATGAAATAAAGCAGATAGATTCCTCCTTGCCTCGCGACCTGTCCGGTGAGCACGGCAATACCTACCGGTCCAGTGACGTCCACGCTCACTTTGCGTTCCACTACAAGATCACGCAATAAACCACCAAAAGCGAAAAAAATTTGTTTCGTGAGTAAGGCAGTAGTTTCTATACCTTTGAATGGAGCAATAAAAACAGGATACGAGACAATGCCTGTTTCTACAATCGCGACACCAATACTTGCTTTGTCTCGATCAGGAAGCTGTTCTGGCGTGATCTGGAGCTGACGCTCTTGATTGTCTTTCACTTTTTTCACGGCAATGGAGACGATCTCTTCACCGTGATTTCCGAAAAACTCCTGCACCGAAGGTATGGAAACAAATGGATTGAAGCTGGTAGCATCATAGTAACCAAGCAAGGCATCACCAACCTCAATTCCAGATCTTTGCGCTGGTGAGTTTTGTGTGACGTCGATTATTTGAATCTTGCGATCAGCAATGTTGGCTGTCGCTGGTACTCCGTCAAGCGCCTGCGGAATTCCCAGAACATATCCAGCGGTGATGAGTACGATGGTGAGGACCACGTTCATGAATACCCCAGCGGCCAAGATGATGCCTCGTTGCCAAATTTTTTTGTTCGCAAAACTATCAGATTCAGTTGAATCTTGCCCGCCCTCACCTTTTATTCTCACAAATCCACCGAGCGGAATCCAATTGATGGAATAAAGGGTTCCATCAGGCCCATCTTTTTTCCGACGAAAACCATACAAACGAGGTGGAAAACCAAACCCAAACTCCTCCACCTTGCATCCAAATTTTCGTGCCGCGTAAAAATGCCCCCATTCGTGAACAATAACAAGTATGGAAAGGACCAGTAAAAATGTAAGTATTGTTATAAGCATATTTCAGTTTTCAATATCTCAAATTCTACCCTTCCATTTAACCACTTTTTTGTAATTTCCTCAAATCTTTGGTTCTTGTCAGTGAGACAAAATCGATCAGGAGCGTTTTTCTCTAATGTAAGAGCAACATCTGCATGGCGTTGGAGGTAGTTTTCCAAAGATTCTGCCACAATGGTATGTGCTGGCAGTACCTGACATTGTTTTCCCATGATACTCTGAATTTCCCGCAAGAGAAAGGGATAATGAGTGCAACCAAGAATCAGGGTATCAATCCGTTCTTTTTTAAGTGGCCGAAGATACTCACGAAGTATCATGGTGGTGACACGGTGATTATGGAGCCGTCCATCTTCAATCAAGGGTACGAGCAACGGTGTTGCCTGCTGAAAAATCTCAATGTTTGGATCAATCTTGTGAAGTTCGTGAATGTACGCTTCAGAGGCAATCGTAGCCTGCGTGCCAATGACGCCAATCTTTTTGCGTGTTGATTGTACTGCTACGAACTCCACAACCGGTCGAATCACTCCCAAAACCCGCCTGTCCGGATAGTGCTGTGGAAGGTATTCCTGTTGAATCCGTCGTAGTGCCACGGCTGTGGCAGTATTGCAGGCGAGAATAATGAGTTGACATCCTTGTCGGAATAAAAAATTCACAGCCTCTTTCGTGAATTCATAGACCACTGCCGCCGAACGGTTCCCATACGGCACCCGAGCGTTATCACCGTAATACAAGATACGAAACTGCGGCAGTTTTTCTTTTATGGCTTTGTAGACCGTGAGTCCACCGAGCCCCGAGTCAAAAATTCCGAGCATATAATGACATGAAAAAGTGCGAGCATAGCCCGCACTTGAAAAGATCAACTGACCATAGACACGAGAATGCCGACAATTTTCCCGAGTTTGTCCATAATAGAATATTCATGCAAATCAATGGTCACATCACTGTTCTCCATCTGCAGGAACTTCCATGTTATTCCTGTTGTAATAACACCAAAAATCTTCTTAATCTGCTTTTGTTGTTGTTCGTTGAACAATGTGACAGCGATCATCTCCGCGATACATTGAGGGATTCCAAGAGATATGTCTCCTTTTTTCGCTTCCACAACCACAACCACTGGTGCGGTTATTTCATACCTCTGATTTGACAAACTGATGATGAAATCACACTCCCCTTTCATCCCTCTGCCATGGTCAACATTGAACTCAACGCCAGAAAAAAGTCCAAGTCTTCTGTTTGGCTTCGCACAGAGATCCGTTAAAATTGGTGATATCAGCCACTCTGAAAGACTTTTTTCAGTTCTCGCAGTTTCGGCAAATGGAAGATTCTGCCGCAACACTTGCTGTAATAAATCACTCACCTCCACTTCAGAAACATTCAAAAAGAAATCCGGAACATGGATGATGGTGATACCAAAGGTTTCAATAAGTTGAGAAATCTTAAATTGACCATACGACATCGTTTGACCCTCCTTTGTGTTGGTTGTCTGAATCAATAGTACCAGATGGACAGGAGAATGGTCAATACGTTGTATTCTAACCCACTACAGATGGTAAAAAATCTGATCTCCTCACATTGTTTAATAAATTTTATCCATAAAATTATTAAGAGACTGTCGCCGAATGTGCTTTTTGACCGAAATTTTCGAAATTTCGAGACAAAATTGGTGAACAAACTTTTTTGTTTACATTTAGATAAGCCAAAAAGTTTTGAGACAGTTTTTACCGAAATATGACAATTGTAGCCAAAATGACATTCGGCGACAGTCCCATTATGGTTTGAACTGCATAAGCTAAGATACATAGTGCACTCCTTAAAGATCCAAGGAGTATGCAAATACAACGAATATCGTACAGAGTGAGAGGGTTTGTCA
>ORJL011306479.1_pt1 | contig 20905 bp, 23 predicted proteins | sample 1779941 | NCBI WGS metagenome assembly ORJL01 (sample SAMEA104232317, study PRJEB22302) | groundwater metagenome | biome: forest; feature: aquifer; material: groundwater | place: USA | collected 2011-08-07 | depth 5.8 m
CTGGGCGTCAAACCCTGCAGGCCGCACCGAATAACCCTGCGCCTGCCTGCCGAAGACGCTTCGGCGCAGGCAGGCAGGAGCGCAGGGTGTTCCCATTCGTAGGTATTCGCAGATTCGTATCATAGGCGGATTAGTATCTATAAAGGGATATGCACTTGCGTGTTTGAGGACGTGTAGTACAATTACAAAAAACACTAAAGCAACTCGGAACAAGGAACACGGAACCCAATCGGAATAATTCAGTGTAGGTTCAGTGTTGATTTCGTTCCGTGTAGTTTCAGCGTCGCTATGGCAAAAAATATTTTACATGATGTGATGGCAAAGGACAGACGATCAATTCGTCATGTTCCCATGCCGGACAATCGGGATCGAGGAGACGACATTCTTGATGGAACGGTCATCTATGAAAGAGAGGAGGTGGAACTGGAAGAGGAAGGAACCGGTCAAAAGAAGAGAGGACTCGCACTCTGGATTGCCGTCGGAGGGTTTTTGGTGCTTCTCGCGGTTGCAGTCGGTCTTAGTTTCAGAGGCGCGAAGGTTACGGTAACTCCCAAGGTGGTTGTCGCGACGGTTGATCACCCTTTTTCCGCAGTGCGTAGCAAGGGAACAAACGCCCTTACGTTTGAAAGCATTCAACTCTCAAAAAGTGACGAAACTCTTATTCCCGCGGAAACGGAGAAGCGCGTTTCCGAGAAGGCGACCGGTACCATCGTGGTGTACAATAATTTTAGCGAGAAGCAACAGCGTCTGATAAAAAATACGAGATTCGAAACCGAAGAAGGTCTGATTTACCGAATTGACCGTTCCATTGTTATTCCCGGAGCAACAATGAAAAACGGAAAAATGGTCCCTGGTAGTATTGAGGTAACCGTTTTCGCGGATTCTCCAGGAGACGAGTACAACATCCCAATGTCGGATTTTTCCATCCCTGGATTTAAAAGCGACCCGGCGCGATACAAGGGATTCTATGCTCGTTCCAAGACCGCGATGACTGGCGGTTTTGAGGGTCTTCTTAAAACTCCATCCGAGGCATCCGAGCGCGAAGCACGAGCGACACTTCGCACTACGTTGAGCCGGGAACTTACCGAGGAAGTAAAACTGCAGGTTCCGGAAGGATACATCCTCTATGACACCGCTATCATTATTGCGGGAGAATCATTACCACTCGGAGTGTCCGGCGATAAAGCGGTCATTAAAGAGAAAGTCTCGGGCGTCGCCTACCTGTTTCGGAAAAGCGAGCTGGCGGACGCTATCATCGCCAAAGTCGCGCGTTCTTACAATGGTTTGAAGTTTGAGATTCCCGACTTGAGTCAGCTTCATTTCTCGGTGACAAAAGCTCCCGAAGGGGAATCTCAAGAGCTTAATTTTAAACTTCGAGGCAATGCTCGTTTGGTAGGAAGCTTTGATGAGGATGCGCTTAAGAACGCGTTACTGGGGAAGCCGAAAGTTGATCTCGCGAGCGTCATTTCCGGTTTTTCCACTATTGAGAAAGTGGATGTTATTATACGGCCGTTTTGGAGTCGAAGCTTCCCGGAAAACCCAAGGAAGGTTCAGATTATCAAAGCTTCACTTGAAGATGGTGCGAACTAGTTTCTTTACGAGTCGCTTTGCATCCGACAACGCCACGGAAGTGAGCATTGACGTTTTTTGTTGTTTTTGTTAAGATAACGCCCGTTCCCTGTTTTTGGAAAAAGAACAGGAATACCAGTCTAAAATGAATCAACCTAAAGGAAAAGCGCCGGCAGTGGAAGGCGTCGTCATTGAAGCCTTGCCGGACACCCTTTTTAAGGTGCGGTTTCAGAACGGAAGCGAAGGATTGTGCTTTCTTTCGGGAAAAATGCGCATCCACCGAATACGAGTTCTTATCGGAGATAGAGTGTCGGCGGAAATCGATCCCTACGGAGGGAAAGCAAGAATCGTCAAACGGTTGTAGTATCCTGTTCGGCGATAGCTTTTGTACTACTACGAAGGTTCACAACTTCACGATTAGTTTTTGTATATGAGAGTAAAGGCATCCGTCAAAAAGATTTGCGCGCAGTGCAAAACTATCCGAAGGAGAGGTTACTTGTATGTGCTGTGCAAAAGTAATCCGCGACACAAGCAGAGACAAGGGTAATCGCACACTGTGAAGCGTATACCGTGTAACCAAAGAAGATTATTCTTCGCTACACGCTACACGCTACACGCTACATGTTACACGCTATGAGAATCACCGGTATCACAATCCCAGAAAACAAACGACTTGAGTATGGTCTCAGAATTCTTATTGGTGTGGGACATTCTCGAGCGCTAAAAATTCTTACTGCCGCCAATGTTGACCCCGGTAAGAAATCCAAGGAATTGACTCCCGACGAAGAGAATAATATCCGGAGGGAGGTTGAACGCTTCAGAATAGAAGGAGACCTCAAACGGGAAATCGCGGGAAACATTAAACGGCTTAAGGACATCAAGGCATATCGCGGAGTTCGTCATCTTCGGGGACTGCCGGTACGAGGACAGCGCACGAAGACCAATTCACGAACTCGGCGGGGAAATATCAGAAAGACCATGGGTACCGGACGAAGAGCGGTGGAGAAAAAGTAAGATTAACATACCAATCTACGAACATTACAAATGATGCAAACATAACGAACCTCATACGAACGATACCAATACCCGATAGAAATGATTTGTTTCGTAGTATTGGTATAAGGTTAGTATTGTTGGTATGGTTCGTATCGTTAGTATATTGGTATATTAAATTAGTATGGGAAAGAAACGTATAGTAGCAAAAGGAGAATCAGAAACCGCTGGCGCGGGCGCCAAAACGGGTGGTTCATCAAAACGGCGAGTGATGGAAAAGGGGGTACTTCATGTGGAGGCAACCTACAATAATACGCGATTAACACTTACCGACGAAAAAGGCAACACGGTCGGCGCATCATCAAGTGGAGCTCTTGGATTCAAAGGTGCAAAGAAGGGAACCCCATTTGCAGCGGCTAAGGTTGGGGAGGCGCTTGCGCTGAAGGCGCAGGCAATGGGGATGAAAGATGTTTCCGTCATTGTAAAAGGGGTCGGGTCGGGGCGCGAGTCTTCAATTCGCGGTTTTATAAACAAAGGGTTTGGTGTCCTCTCTATCAAAGACGCGACTCCGGTCCCTCATAATGGTCCCCGTCCGCCGAGAGCGCGGAGAGTTTAGATCAGCTGATAGCTGTTAGCTTATAGCTTTTAGGAAAGACGGAAGACTTCAGAAACTAAAAGCTGGCAACTATAAAAATAACTGGAAGCATATGAAAATAGGACCACGATATAAAATTGCACGGCGCCTCGGCGCGGATATTTTCGAGAAAACGCAAACGCAAAAATTTGCGCAAAGCGCGCGTCCGGTTAAGGGCAAGCGACCTTCCAGTCGCAGTGATTTCGCGGTGCAACTTCGCGAAAAACAGCGCGCACGGTACCTCTACGGAATCGGCGAGCGACAGTTCGCTCGATATGTCGCGAACGCAGTGGAGAAAAAAACGGTTCGCGACGACGAGGCTCTCTTTCGTTCCCTTGAAACCCGTTTGGATAATGTTATCTACCGTCTGGGTATTGCTCCGACTCGGCAAGCGTCGCGCCAGTTCGTATCGCACGGACATTTTACGGTAAACGGCGGTGTGCGTGTCACGATCCCTTCCTACTCGGTCAAGACGGGGGATGTTATTCGTATTCGGAAAGGAAGCATTACCAAACTCCCGTTTGCGAATCTTTCCGATAAAATACGGGACCATCTTTCGCCTCCATGGCTCCGGTTTGACCTGGTGAAGGGCGAAGCGACGGTCGTAGGCACGCCGAAGCTTGTTAAAAGCGAACTGCCGTTCAATATTGCCGCTATTCTTGAGTTTTACCGCAGGTAACTCATTTCGGTGATTTTCGGAACTTCCGAAAACAATCTCTTGCTTCTTTCTTTGAGATAGGTTACAATTTCAACTTCGTTTTTATATCTTTATTAGTTCGTGTAGTAATTGGCGGTATGGGAACGATTGAGTTCCGATTTCCCAATTCCGCCCTATACAATGCCTGATTTTAACATCGTACTTCCCTCTAAACCGCGTGTGGTGAAAGAGGAGGGCTTTTCCGGAGTATATGAAATTGACGGGCTGTATCCCGGCTACGGGCATACGCTCGGCAATTCACTGCGTCGCATTATTTTGTCGTCACTCCCGGGAGCGGCCATTGTTGGTATCAAGATAGCGGGTGTAGAACACGAGTTTTCAACACTTGCGGGAGTAAAAGAAGATGTTATTACCATCATCCTTAATTTAAAACGGGTTCGGATTGCCATGCACACGGATGAACCACAGACGCTTTCTCTCGTGATCAAGGGACCGAAAGAAGTAACCGCGGCACAGATTGAGTATCCGGGACAGGTGAGTATTCTCAATCCCGAACAGCACATCGCGACGGTTACCGAAAAGAACGCCGAGCTCAACATTGAAATGAAGGTTGAGAAAGGACTCGGATATATTTCAAAGGAGGTTCTGCAAAAAGACCGAGTGGAGATAGGTCAGATTACACTGGATGCGATCTTCTCGCCCATTCGACGAGTCAATTACGAAGTAGAAAATATGCGCGTCGGCAACCGTACCGATTTTAATCGTCTTAAACTTTTCATTGAAACCGACGGCTCAATTACTCCGCACGAGGCGTTGGAGAGAGCCATTGAAATCATGATTTCTCAGCTCAAAGCGATTGTCGGATTTGAAGAGCCGATTGAAGCGCTCAGCACTGAGGAAGAGATCACCCCCGAACAAACTTCGGAAAAGAAAGAGATAGACACCGAACTATTGAAGACACGAATTGATACGCTTGGATTTTCCGCTCGTACCAGTAATGCTCTCGTAAGCGCGAACATCCGAACGCTTGGAGGTTTGGTTCGAAAGAAAGAGGAGGATATTCTGGATATTGACGGACTCGGTACTAAAGGTGTTCAGGAAATCAAGAAGGTTCTTGGAGGAATGGGAATCACCCTAAAATAGCTGTTAGCTGTCAGCTTCTAGCTACTGGGAAAGAAACTCTTCTCGTACTAAAAGCTAAACGCTAAACGCTAAAAGCTAGCATGAGACATCACAGTAAAATTAAAAAGTTCGGACGGGAAAAGAATCAGCGGGGAGCATTGATGCGGTCTCTGCTGTTCTCTCTACTTCGCCACGGAAAGATTCAAACCACCGAAGTGAAAGCGAAAGCCCTCCGTCCCATTGCAGAAAAAGTCATTACTGCGGCTCGGAAAGACATCGTTGCGTCACGAAGAAAATTGCGTGAAAAACTCCCGAATCGATCGATCATCAAAAAGTTATTTTCCACCATTGCGCCGAAATACATCGAACGAAAAGGGGGATATACTCGAATTACCAAAACAGGGACACGATTAAGTGATGGCGCCAAAATGGCGGTAATTGAACTTATCACCGATAACAAATAACCGAGTAACTGAATAACGAGGGGAATCCTATGGTTATTCAGTCATTCAGTAATGAGTCATGCGTTATATTATTGATGCACAAGGGAAGAAATTGGGACGAATCGCGAGCGAAGCGGCGCGTCTTTTGCGCGGAAAAGGAAGCGCGCAGTTTACGCCGAATGAACTTCCCGACGCGATGGTTGAAATTATAAATGTTGCAGGACTTTCAATCTCGGAGAAGAAAGACGAACAGACAAGCTATACTCGCTATACGGGATATCCGGGAGGATTGAAGCGGGTGTCGCGCAAGGAGTTTGGAGCGAAGAAAGGTATACCCGAGCTTGTGCGAAAGGTGATTCTGGGGATGCTTCCGCGCAATCGGTTACGCTCCCGAATTATTACCCACTTAACGGTAAAGAATTAATACCAATCAGCGAATCCGAACCAATTTGCTTGCAGTAGTGGATTAGAACCAATTCGTAGATTACTAACATATTCGTATGGAGACTGAAACCAAACAAACCTATATTGAGTCGGTGGGGCGACGGAAAACCGCGGTAGCGCGAGTACGGCTTTTTTCCGCGGCAAAAGGATCGGTTGAGGTAAATAGCAAGGATGTTGACGCGTATTTCAAGACTCCTGAACAACGCCGAACCGTGATTGAGGCAATAACCAAGAGCAAACTCGCGGGTAAATTTAGAGTTACGGTCAAGGTTCTCGGAGGCGGTCTTTCGGCTCAGGCGGAAGCGATCCGTCATGGCATCGCGAGAGGATTGGTGATTCACGATCCTGAACTTCGCAAGAAACTCAAGAAAGCGGGCTTTCTTAAACGCGACCCGCGAAGCAAAGAGCGCCGTAAGTTCGGACTCAAGAAAGCGAGAAAATCTCCTCAGTGGAGCAAACGATAGAAAATGGGGAGGAGCGCGGACTGCGCTCCTTTTCAAACATCGTAACAGCGTTTACTTTGTGTTATAATATGTATCATGACTGACGCGGATACGAATAAAAATCAAAATGTGGAGCCGGAGGTGGTGGATTACGATGGAGCCGACGAGTCGGTTCTTGCCGAGGAAAACGCGGGTGAGACAATCAAGAAACTCCGCGAACGACTCAAATCGTGCGAAACGGAACGGCAGGAATATCTGACCGGCTGGCAGAGAGCGCAGGCTGACCACGTGAACGCGAAAAAGCGCGAGAGCGAAGAGCGCGCCGAATTTCTTAAGTTTTCAAAGGAAGAAATTATTAGAGAGATACTGCCCGCGCTCAACAGTTTTCATAGCGCCTTCGGCAACAAAGAGGCGTGGGAAAAGGTTGACCTCAACTGGAGGATGGGGGTGCAGTACATCTACTCACAACTGCTTGGCGTCCTGGAGCAACATGGAATCGCGCTCCTTGATCCGAAGATAGGTGAACCGTTTGATCCTAACCGTCATGCGAGCGTTGGATCCATTAGCGTGGAGGAGAAGGAGAAGGATCATACCATTCTTGAGGTAGTGCAAAAAGGGTACTTACTGCACGGAAAGATTTTGGAGCCAGCGAAGGTGAAAGTGGGGGAATTTGTAAACAGCAAGGGTGCGGTATAATAAAATGAAAGAGAGAAGATATAGAAGTGAACGTATATGAACAATCTTAAAGATATTCGCTGGAGACAGCGATTTGCAAATTTCGAGAGAGCGTATCGCCAGTTGAAGCTGGTGCTCACAAAGGATACCGCAAACGATCCGATTTTTCGAGCTGCGCTCATACAAACGTTTGAGTTTGTATTTGAATTGGCATGGAAAACTCTAAAGGACAAACTGGAGGCGGGAGGGATAGAGAAGATGCTCCCGCGAGAAGTGCTCCAGGAATCGTTTCAGGCGAGATTCATCACGGACGGCAAAGTATGGTTTGAAATGTTGGACACGCGCAACAAACTCTCGCATACCTATGACGAAGCAGTAAGCATCGCGTCAGAAAAACAGATTCGCGAGCGGTATGGCGCGGTGCTCACGGAGTTTTATGAGTATTGCAAAAAAGAGCTATGACAACATTCGGACTTGATGAAGAAATATTGCGTACTCTTGAGGATGCTATTAAACCGTTTGCGGATATTGAAGAGGCTCTCATATACGGCTCGCGCGCGATGGGTAATTTCAAGCCGTACTCTGATATTGATATTGCTCTGAAAGGAAGTACGCTAACCTCGCGAAGCGTTGATGCCCTCAGCACATTTCTTAATCAAGCGGCACCGAGATTTCCTTACAAGGTTGATGTGCTGAACTACCATGATATTTCAAATGATGAACTTAAGAAACATATTGATCACTATGGTAAAATACTTTTCACTAGGAAAATGAAATGATCAGACTTGTATCTCAAGAGAAAACGGGATCTTTTGAACGAACCGTGTGCGACCGCAACGGGCGGTTTTTCCGTGTGAGGTTTGTAGTGGTGGAGCAGGACGGCGCCGTGAGGGGAAGGATTGTTTCGGTAACTCCCGTCGCGGCTATCATGGGCGAAACCGTCGGACCGGCGACAAAACCGATTCTTTGTCTTCCGATGTGTTCGCGATCGGCTTTTTTGAGCGAGTCAGCGACATTTAATCCGATACAATCTCCGTATGTTTTCTCTTTTGATTTTTTCGTAAGCCAAATGACGAGAGCCCCCTCATGGGTGAGTTAAGATTTATGATTCATGATTTAAGAATGAGTCATAAGTCTTCCTTTTTTACTCAAAAACTTAAATCATAATTCATAAATCTATGAGCAAAATCATCGGAATAGATCTCGGGACGACATTTTCCGCGGTTGCCGTCATGGAAGCGGGAGCTCCGCGCGTTCTTGAGAACAGCGAAGGAGCGAGAACCACTGCGTCGATTATCGCGCAATCAAAGACCGGAGAGCGCCTTGTCGGACTTCTCGCGAAACGACAGGCGGTAACGAATCCAAAAAACACCGTATACCAAATTAAGCGCTTCATGGGACACACCTTTGACGAGGGAGCGGTGCAGAAAGATATAAAAAATGTCCCGTTTGAAACTCGCAAATCGTCAAATGACGGGATTGAAGTGAAGATGGCGGACAAGTGGTATCGTCCTGAAGAAATCTCAGCGATGATTCTTCAGAAGTTGAAGAATGACGCCGAGACTCGTCTCGGAGAAAAGATTACCGAGGCGGTGATCACCGTGCCTGCGTACTTCAACGACTCGCAACGGCAGGCGACCAAGGACGCGGGGAAAATCGCGGGACTTGACGTGAAGCGCATTATCAACGAACCGACGGCAGCCGCCCTCGCGTATGGCTTCAACAAAAAGAAAAACGAAAAGATAGCGGTCTTTGACTTTGGAGGCGGGACCTTTGATATCTCCATTCTGGAAGTCGGGGACGATGTGATTTGGGTCAAGTCAACCGATGGTGATTCGCACCTTGGCGGACGCGATATTGACCACAAGATCGTGGGGTGGATCGCGGACACCTTCAAAAAAGAAAACGGCATTGACCTTCGCTCGGACCCGTTAGCGCTCCAGCGTCTTGATGAGTCGGCGGAAAAAGCAAAAATTGAACTCTCAACAGCGGTGCAGACGGAAATCAACATCCCGTTCATTACCTCGGGCGCCGATGGACCCAAACATCTCTTGATCACCCTGACACGATCCAAACTGGAGGAGATTACGCATGAGTTCATTGACCGAGCGATGTCAATCACGAAGCGAGCGATGGAGGCGTCGCCATTCAAGGTGAATGAAATAAACGAAGTGGTGCTCGTCGGCGGACAGACCCGCATGCCCGCGATTCAGACCGCCGTTAAAGAATTCTTCAAGCGAGACCCGCACATGGGAGTGAATCCCGACGAGGTAGTGGCAATTGGAGCTGCGATTCAGGGTGGAATTCTCGCGGGAGATGTGAAGGATATACTCTTACTTGATGTTATCCCGCTCTCGCTCGGATTGGAAACGCTCGGAGGTGTGGCGACGAAGCTGATTGAGAAGAATACCACTATTCCAACCTCACGATCGCAGACATTCTCAACCGCCGCGGATAACCAAACCTCGGTTGAAATTCACATTGTGCAAGGCGAGCGGGCATTGGCTCACGACAACAAATCACTCGGGCGGTTTATTTTGGATGGAATCCCGCCGTCGCCCCGAGGAATGCCACAGGTTGATGTCAGCTTTGACGTTGACGCGAACGGCATTCTGAATGTTACCGCTAAGGACAAGGCAACGGGCAAGGCGAACTCAATCAAAATCACGGCGAGCTCAGGATTATCAAAAGACGAGGTTGAGAAGATGAAGAGCGAGGCATCGGCGCACGAGGCGGATGACAAAAAGAAACGCGAGGAAATAGAAACGAAGAATCTGGCTGAACAGCTCGCCTATACCGCGGAGAAGGCGCTCAAGGACGCGGGAGACAAAGTGTCTGAAGACATCAAGAAGGGTGTTACGGAGAAAATTGAGGCGCTCAAAAAATCAAAGGACGGGAGCGATATGGACGCGATCAAACGCGACAGCGAAGCACTGTCATCCGAAATGCAGAAAATTGGACAGTATATGCAACAGAACCAACAGCAGACAGCCAATCCTTCACCGGGCTCGACACAAACGGACGGAGGACAATCAGCTGGGGATGAGAAGAAGAAAAATGGTGAGAGTGGTGGCGAGGGAAACATCCGCGACGCCGAGACAAAGTAGTCACATCCGAGACCTGTGGACACCTGATGTCCACAGGTCAGGAAGATGTGGCTATGTCAAGTATCAGCATTGATCTAACTGTCCTATACTTAGATTAGTTCACTAATCTTCAATCATTAATCCTTAAATCTATTCTTCTCCCTATGGCAAGCGACTATTACGAAATCTTGGGAGTCAATAAGAGCGCCACGAAAGACGACATTAAAAAGGCGTTCCGTACGCTCGCGCACAAGTATCATCCCGACAAAAAAGGCGGGAACGAACAAAAATTCAAAGAGGCGAGCGAGGCGTACAGCGTTCTTTCCGACGACAAGAAACGAGCGGAGTATGACACCTACGGCAGGGTATTCTCGGGTGGCAGTGCCGGAGGACAACAGGGAGCTGGATTCCAGGGTGACTTCAACGGATTTGATTTCTCCGATTTTGCGGCAGGGAGCAAGAACGGTTTTGGAGGTGCTGGTTTTGAGTTTGATCTCGGCGATATCTTCGGTGACTTTTTCGGAGGTGAACGGGGAGGACGAACCAAACGTGGGAGAGACATTTCCATTGATGTTGAGCTTCCGTTCTCCGAATCCATCTTTGGTTCGGAGCGGCGAATTCTTCTGAATAAAGTCTCCGCGTGCGATACCTGTAGGGGAAGCGGAGCTAAACCCGGTTCGCCGATGGAAACCTGCAAAACTTGCAACGGTAAAGGGAAAATCCGCGAGGCGCGTCGTTCCATATTCGGTTCCGTGCAAACAGTGCGTGCCTGTAGTGAGTGTAGCGGTTCGGGACAAGTGCCTAAGGAAGAGTGCGCGGTATGTCGAGGTGAAGGTGTCATCCGGAAGCAGGAAGAAATAGCGGTCAAAACACCTCCGGGAATAGAGGACGGCGAGGTGATACGGCTCGGAGGGGCGGGAGAGGCAGTCTCGGGTGGTTCTCAAGGAGACCTCTATGTGAAGGTGCACGTCGTCAAACATCCGCAGTTCAGGAAGGAGGGAAGTAATTTGATTTTTGATCTCTCCATAAAACTTTCTTCCGCCCTCCTCGGAGACGAGTACGCGCTTAAGACCCTTGATGGAGATGTCACCGTTAAAATTCCCGAGGGCATCCGCCCAGGTGATATCCTGCGGGTGAGGGGAAAGGGAGTCCCCATAGACAGAAATCGTCGTGGTGACCTTCTCATTAAGATAAAGATAGACCTTCCGAGTAAGCTTTCGCGAGAGCAACGGAAGCTCGTTGAAGATCTCAAAAAGCAAGGGATTTAGGAGGTAAACATACCAATATACGAATGTACGAATGATACAAATGGATACGAATAATAACCCATTGCGCTCATACATTCCGAAAAGCGGGACCGTTATAGGTTCCGCTTTTCTGTATTGGTGCTTCTGGCAGGAATCGAACCTGCATCACCTCCTTCGGAGGGAGATATTCTATCCATTAAACTACAGAAGCTTCGCTTGAAATAGGGGATAAGCGGTCTCAAAAACAATATCACACCGTGTGCCGTAGCTACAACATTCCCCCTTAATAAAGGGGGTCAGGGGGTTGTCTTCCCCCTTACTAAAGGGGGTCAGGGGGTTGTTTTTCCCCTTACCAAAGGGAGGCAGAAGGTTGTCTTCCCCCTTACCAAAGGGGGTCAGGGGGTTGTTTTTTCTCCTGCATTCCGATACAAATATCGCGCCTAGTATTTTTTTGTTATACTTTCTCCCTATATGGAATCACTTTTCCTCTATGTCTTCCTGATTAATCCGTTTCTTCTTTACGCGCTTGCGGCTGTCGGACTTGTTTTTGAGGCGAATACGCTTCTCTTTACCATCGGATTTCTCACGGAACAGGGGCTTTTTGAAAGCTCTATCATTATTCCCCTCGCGTTTCTTTCCACGATTGTCGGAAATATTTTGTGGTATGTGTACGGAGTGTTGTGGGGAAATCACTGGAATCCTTACAGTAAAGTTATGGCGAAGCTCGCCTCTCCGTTTGACTCACAAATTCAACACGCGACCATTTCCACGGTCGCGCTCACCAAATTCGTGTATGGATTGAACTGCGCCGCAATTATTCGCGCGGGAACGCTCCGGGTGCCGTTTCGCAGATTTCTCCTCGCGGACATCATCACGGCGGTCATCTGGATGGGTACAATCTGGCCTCTTGGTTACTTTTCGGGGGGGCTCTTCGCGGTAACTGCCTCCGAGCTTCGCTATGTTGAGATTATACTACTCATTGCCGTTCTCCTCTTCCTGTTAGCGAAGCACTACCTCTCAAAGTTCTTCAAAAAGAAGCTCAGTTCTTCTTCCTCTTCCCCTCCTGCCTGAGGAGGGGTGCCAGAGGCGGGGGGGTGGGGGGCGATGGGAATTGTCGTAATCCATAGAGACGGCTCTAGAGAGCTGTTTTCCGGCTTTTTAAAGATAAAACAGTACCAGGCACTTGACCTAGAATCAAGTCTATGCTAGTGTACTTACCGGCACTGAATTAACAAGATAGCGTTCTGTAACGCTATTTTTGCTCTTTGACAGTGCGTCAAAACGTAACATTATGAAGAAAACCGCCGGTTTTTTTGCGGCCCTCGTCCTTTTGGTCGGGGTGTCGCAGGGACTTATGTCCCTCATGGATCGCCCGAGTGTCCGCAAGGACGTCGCGGTGACCCACCAGTCGGCCTCACCTGCGCCTGTTGCGCAGAGTGAGGATAGTAACGTGGAGACTCAAGAAATTGAGGTCTCCTTCACCATCGGGATTGGTGACCACTCAAAGGTGGTCTATGCCCGTCCCACTACCAACGCTGTCGCCGCTGTTTCGGCGCAGTAGTAGTCAGCCAACCAGAAACTTCAGAAAAAAAAGAAGAAAGCAATGAAAAAAATCCTAATCCTCAGTATCGCAATCGCACTCTCAACCGTCTTCGCCTTCGCGCAGACGCCACCGACCCCAGTTTCGTCGTCCTCAAGTGGCGGCGGAGGAGGTGGCTCCACGACAACGACTCCTGTCACTCCTATGCCGCCGGACTATCTCCCGCGACAGCTTCCCGCATCGGTGGATGACCTTGTCATCTTCGCCGAGCAAAGCGTTCGGCGGGGGTTCATCGGAATTGGGACGCCAAACGCCGTCAATGATGTGGACACGTTGACGTGGTTTGATGCGAGGGGGAGTAGTTACTCCGACGTCGTCAGCCAACTGTCGGCGGCACGGCTTCGGTTCAAGCCGTTGGGCCCGAAGGGATGGTACAACGCCTGGGTCCAACTGCAGAACACGGAGGGATACACCTTGCTCAATGCGAGCGTTGGATTCCGACTGGAACTGCGGGAAGGGAGGTACGTCGTACCTGATTCCGCGCGCCGGTTCTCACTCCTTCTGAATAATTCCTCCTTCCAACACCACCCTGGCGTTGAACGGATTGACTACTCGGAGGAGAATGAAGAGGGCGAGGTGGTCTTCACGCACAGCGTCTTCCCGCTCGTCACCTACAAAGGTGGGGAGCAGCAAAGCGACCTTTTCCCGGTCCCGGCGTATTTCTCCCAAAACAAAAAGGGGTCGGTGGTCTTCTATGTTCGCGTCAATGTTGATGGCGGACTGCGGGGGTTCGCCTATGACATGCGCACCGGAAAGATGAAGGTGACACCGGTGCAGGACACTGGGCCGTTCACAATCGGGACACAGGATGTGTTCCGTTTCATTGACAAGCAGGAGGTGTTGGTTGAGGTTGCGAATAACCGGCGCCCAATTCTGCACCTCACCTATACGAAGGCGTCGCCAGTGAAGTTCAAGGTGACCGGCACGTGGAAGGATGTGAAGGAGTACCCGAACGGCGGTACCATTCAGTTCAAGGCGCCAGGAAGTGATGTGTGGGAGACTGAACCTTTCTCCCAAGCTGATTGGACTGACATGTCCGCGCGAGGTGTGAACACCGAGAAGGGCGAATACTACATTCGCTTCACCTTCCCGTCGTATGGGAGCGACTCGGATAGACAGTTCGACCGTCCGTACCAAGGGGACGGCGGCGGTAAGGGCTAGGTCCCTAAGTTTGACGCATTAACACGACCGCGCGGAGAAAGTACGAGCAGTAATGCTTTGTCCTCCTCTCCGCGCGGTTTTTCTTTTGCCAATCTCTCCTTTTCTCCTTTTGCCTCAATTGCCTCAATTTCTCCACTGCCCCCGCTTTGCCTTCTTGTATACAATAGTGTACGACCGTACACTATTGTATACAGTAAAAAAGAGATGAGAAGGATGTGAAGTTGGAAGCAACAGCGCAACCTGTTTATTTTTACCCTATAGCGCCACACAAGACGGGTACTCTGCGTCCCGCCCGCCGAATCCGTTTCACCACAGCAGACGGGAGCGCAGTGGAATAGTCGTAGACTGTGGAGTAGTCGCAGACTAGGTGTCCTCATTCGCATGCGCCATTCGTTAAGCGTATCTACTATGAAATACAGCAAGTGAAATCTCAAAATGAAAAGGGATTGCTGCACCAAAGTTAATGTACACTACTGTATACAATAGCGTACGGTCGTATGTTATTGTATACAGACAGAGGGTATCGTTTAGTCATCCCGCTTCAAGTCGAAATATTTCCGAATATGAGTATCGTTTTCAATCTCATCAACGATGAGGTAAAGGACTTCTTTCCCAAGCTCAAATCGTGCCTTGAGTAACGCAATGAGATCTTCACAGTCATACGGAAACACCCACACGCTCTGCTGTAGTCGCAGAAATCCAATGTGCGAAAGCATTGAGCGGAGCTCGTCACGAATGGTTCTTTTCGCTTCCTTCACGTCAAAAATAACCATTCTCCATTTTTTATCCCACCGTTTCGGTTTTTGTATCGACTGTTCGCCAATTGAAAATCTTTCAAAAAAGTGTTCGCCTTCTTTTGTCAAACGCAATCTTCTCTCACCGTCCTCATTCACATACCGTAAAATACCATTATCAACCAGGCGGAGTCGTGCTCTGGTAATCGTTTGGTAGCGCCTACGGCGCAGTGCTTTATCAAGTCCTGTAAAGCGTAGTGCTTGAAATACTGCCGGAGCCACCGCAACTGCCACTAGTGCGCCTGCAATTCCAACTGATGTAATAATCGCCTTTTGGTAGCGAGTTATCCGTATCCTCTTTTTTTCTCTTTCTTCTAAAACACCCATATTCAAAGGAATAGCACAATATACTGTTCCACGACGCGCTAGCACTCTTCTTTTATTCTTCTCTCCCTCGTTCTACCCGTTGTTGTTCTTCTCTCCTATCGCATTCTTCGGATTTACACTTTAGTATGCATATCAGTGTACATATTCAGTGTACAGTGAACATTCTCCAACTGTCTGTATACAATAACATACGACCGTACGCTATTGTATACAGTAGTGTACCTCAGCGTAGGTGTAGCAGTAACTACGCTAAGCGATTATGGTTTGAGAAGCTCCTTTTTACTCGCATTGTTGCCGGTTTTCAATATCAACAAAATCGATTAGCGAAGCCCTAGCCACCGCCTCTGGTGGTGGTAGTTGATTGACAGATTTTTTGGATCTGCTATCCTAGTGACAGGTTCTTTACAGTGGTAATGCCTTTCGGATCCCCGTTCGCGTAAGCGAATTAGGGGGCTGGGTCCGGAGCGTCTGCCGTTGGCAGACAAGGCGGTTTCCGCGATAGTGGAAATCCGGGTTCTCCCGTAACAGAGATAATTGATGTCGCTCAACGCGAAACTCTGCGGAACAAACGTAGAAAAACGCGACGAGGTCATGAGTCAATGAGTATTTCGGGATATTCCATGTTGTATGGTTTATGCTCCGTGATTAAAGTAAGGTGGCACCGCGGCTGAAACCGCTGAACCGAAAAGGAACCGTGACAAAACGGAACCGACTCGGAAAGCAGAATCCCGCCCTTATTGCGCAACTTTTTGTTGCACAATGAGGGCGGGATTTTTTGTTTGTCCATCTGCCGTCCGGCAGAGCAAGAAATCCCCCGTGTTCTTTGTATGGGTGTCGCGAAGCGCCACCAAAACGAGTACATTGACAACTGAATATACACCAAAGGAAATTTATGCAAAATTCCGACCTAGCGACATTCGGGAATAATCGAATGGTCGCGATTCAAAATTCCCGTAAGGTCACGACCTTCACACGCATCGTCTCAGGAGCAACTCTTCCTGACCCGCTTCGTGTGTATGAGTCAATTCTTCAGAAATCCATACTTCCAGCTTGTCTGTTGGAAAGTGCTACGCATAAGGGAGAGAAGGGACGCTATTCCTTTATTTGCCTTTTCGGTAAACCGTTCTGTATCATGCACAAAATGAAGAGCCTTACTTCTCTCAAGAGAAGAATGGAGGATATCTCTCCACTTCCGCACAGTACATTACCTTTTATCGGCGGTGCAGTAGGTTACATCGGTCATGAGGCGATTACTGGAGTTGAAACGACGGTTAAATTACATCCGATTGATCCCTTTAACCTCCCCGTGATTGCCTTGTACTGTTTCCATTGCGTCATTGCCCTCGACCACGAAACGAGCACACTCCATTACCTGGTAAGTGTACCGACTTCATGGAAGGTCAAGCTCGGCTACCGCGAGGCATGCCGCCTGGTAAAGGAAATGGAGTCCTTTGTTTCCGATTCATCTCACGAAGACGGCATACAGGATGTCGCGACGATGAAGAGTATCATATCAAACCCATCAAAGTGTGAATTCATAGATATGATCACGAGGGCGAAACGGTATATTCTCAGTGGCGATGTTTTCCAGGTAGTTTTGTCCCGACGACTTTCTCTCCGATTTCAAGGGAATGGAGTGGCGTTATATAGAGCTCTCCGAACCATCAATCCCTCGCCGTACCTTTTCCACATGCGGACAGATGGGAAATGTCGGGATGCGACTCTTCTCGGTTCATCCCCAGAAATTATGGCGGATATCCGAAATTGTGAAATGGTTATTCGACCACTTGCGGGAACAAGGAAACGGGGAAAAACACCGGCAGGGGATAATAGAAACGCGAAAGCGTTGCTCCATAATCAGAAGGAACGCGCCGAGCATAAAATGCTTGTAGATCTCGCCCTGAACGATGTGAGAAGATTCTGTCTGGCGAATTCTGTTAAAGTTACGAAGCTTATGGAACCGGAATATTTCAGTCATGTCATACATATGGCTTCGGAGGTTCGCGGGAAGCTCAAAGAAAATGTTCATCCACTCGACGCATGTATCGGTTCATTACCGGCGGGCACGCTGTCAGGATGTCCAAAGGTGCGAGCACTTCAACTAATTGCTGAACTTGAAGCGTGTCAAAGAGGGCCGTATGGAGGAGCGTTTGGATGGTTTACCGACTGGTCGCTGGATACGTGTATCTTCATTAGAAGCGCCTTGCTTCTTGATGGTGTGCTCTATTGGCAGACTGGTGCTGGTATTGTTTCTGATTCAGATCCGCAAATGGAATACGCTGAAACAGTAAAAAAAGCGAAGGCAATGGAAAAAGCACTTAATGAGATGCAGAATGCACAGAAAAGTTAGTATGAAAAAGCAGAACATAAAAGCAATCGTAAAACGAGTTGTGGTGGTTGATCACTTTGATTCCTTCACCTATAACATTGTTGCTCTCTTGATAATGTTAGGAGCTGAGGTGCATGTTGTACGAACCAACTCTTCAGTCAAAGCAATCAAGCGAAGTAACCCAACACACATCGTGTTGTCGGCAGGCGAAGGGCATCCGAAGAACGTACGCTTATTTCATCAGGTTTTGAAGTGCTTCAAGCAATCTATGCCAATTCTGGGTGTCTGTCTTGGTCATCAAGCAATAGGTCTGCATTTCGGAGCGACTATTGATCGATGTGAAAAGATTATGCACGGAAAAACCTCAATGTTGTGCCACGATGGAACCGGAGTCTTCTCCGGATTAGAGAAACGATTTGAGGTGATGAGGTATCACTCTCTTGTCATCAGGAAGAAGAGTATCCTGTCGGGAACGCTTCGACAAACCGCGCAAGCTTCAGACGGCACCGTAATGGGCGTAGAAAGTGTGGAGTATCCACACATAGTCGGAGTTCAGTTTCACCCTGAATCGTACTTTACCAAGTATGGTTCGGATCTGTTTGCAAATTTCCTTTCATTGTAGAAATGACAAATCATATGAAAACAACAAGCGAAAAGTACTGTAACGGTTGCTGTAAATTCGTCACACCAAACATCGTGGAAAACACTTTCCGCTGTCCATATTGCGGCAGAGTTTTCAACGAGTTACGAGAGGATATCTCACAAGGCGACGTGGCTGGAGATAGTCGCGCGCCAGGTTTTGGTACTGCTCCGACACGAACGAAACCGAGACGACAAGGGTGGAGTTAGAACTGAGTTAGCTCTTTAATTATGTGAGACGCACCGAAAGGTTGCGTCTCTTTTTTATGGATGAACCGAGATCCAAGCAATAGAGCAAACACGTCTTTCTTTTTCGCCGTTTTTTTCTTATACTATGATGTAACGATAAAAGAGTAAGAGTGACGGATAAAAGACAAACATAAGCACTATGGTGAAAGAATTACCTACAACCTACGACCACACCTTGGTGGAGGATAGTATCAATCGGAAATGGGAGGAATCCCAGATTTTTAATCCGGATAGGCAAGGAACCGGCGAGCCGTTTTCTATGGTTTTTCCACCCGCCAATGTAACCGGAGTGCTCCACCTTGGGCACGCGCTGACCATTTCTATCCAGGACATCATCATTCGCTTCAAACGGATGCAGGGATTCCGCACGCTCTACCTCCCGGGAACGGACCACGCCGCGATCGCCACGCAGGCGAAAGTTGAGGCGGATCTCTATAAAAAAGAAAAGAAAACCAGGCGCGACTTCTCCCGCGAAGATTTCCTGAAATTGGTGGAGCAGTTTGCGGAAACCTCGCAGACAACGATTCTCAATCAGCTGAAACAGTTGGGAGCGAGCGTGGACTGGAGTCGACTGGCATACACGCTTGACGAGAAACGAACGCTCGCGGTTCGCACCGCCTTCATGCGCCTCTATGAATTGGGTCTCATTTATCGCGGTTCGCGTCTCGTAAACTGGGACCCGAAGCTCCAGACCAATGTGTCGGATGACGAGATGTTGTGGAAGGAAGAAACGACCAATTTCTACTACCTGAAGTATGGCCCATTCACGATCGGCACCGCTCGTCCCGAAACAAAGTTCGGCGACAAGTATGTGGTAATGCACCCTGATGACGAGCGGTATCGCGCGTACAAACACGGACAGAAAATTAAACTTGAGTGGATCAACGGACCAATCACGGCGACCATCATCAAGGATGACGTGGTTGATAGGGACTTCGGAACGGGTGTGATGACTATTACGCCCGCGCATGACGCCACCGACTATGACATCGCGAAACGGCACGGGCTGGACACTGAACCGGTAATTGACCTGCGGGGATGCTTGCTCCCGATAGCGGGTGAATTTGCCGGTCAGCATATCAGCAAAGCGAGGGCAGTCATCGTGGAGAAACTGAAAGGAAAAGGGTTGCTTGATACGGTGGAGTCGGCTTATGTTCACCGCATCGCCACGAACAGTCGTGGAGGCGGAATCATTGAGCCACAAATCCGCGAGCAGTGGTTTATCGGAGTGGACCGGCCGTTTCGTCTCGTCCAGTCCGATATCACCGGCATATCCGCCGGAGTGGAGATAACCCTCAAACAGCTGATGCGTCAAGTAGTTGTGTCGGGTCAGATTAAAATCATTCCCGCTCACTTTTCAAAAACATACTTTCACTGGATAGATAATTTGCGCGACTGGTGCATCTCACGGCAGGTTATTTTCGGACATCGGATTCCGGTGTGGTACAAAAATGGGAAGATGTTCTGTGGAATAACCGCGCCAACCGACGGCGGATGGGAGCAGGACCCCGATACACTGGACACATGGTTCTCCTCGGGTCTGTGGACATTTTCAACGCTCGGGTGGCCGGAACAAACCGCCGATTTCAAACTCTTTCACCCCACCTCGGTTCTGGAAACCGGCTACGATATTTTGTTCTTCTGGGTCGCGCGGATGATTCTTATGTCGGGCGCTCTTATCGGACAGATACCGTTCAAAACGGTGTACCTCCACGGTCTGGTACGAGACGCGGAAAAACAAAAGATGAGCAAGAGCAAGGGAAATGTGATTGACCCTCTGGAAGTGATGGGGAAGTATGGCACGGATGCTCTGCGCTTCGCTCTCGTATATGCCAATTCGGGTGGCACCGATATGGCATTTACTGAAGATAGGGTGAGGGGTATGAAGCACTTTTCCAATAAGCTCTGGAATATCGCGCGATTTGTGATGACGAACACACTCGTGGATGACGCCGAAAGCGAGAGCATTTCTGCAAGTGATCCTCTCGCGACACCGACCGAGGCAGACCGGCTGATTTTGGAAAAACTGAAAGTGGCGACGGTGGAGATAACGCGCCATTTGGAAAGCTTCCGTTTCAACGAAGCAGCACAGGCAGTCTATCAATTCATCTGGCACGAACTGGCGGACAAATACCTAGAGGCAAGTAAGGTACAACTCCGAGACCCGGCTCTTTCTTCCAACACCAAGCACATACTGCAGTACTGTTTGAAGCAGTCCCTCAAACTGCTACATCCGTTTATGCCGTTCATTACGGAACATATCTGGGGTTTGCTTACCGACGATACGCTACTCGCGACCGAATCGTGGCCAAAAGAGTAACGTAAAAAGCATCCAAAGACGATGGACAAACAAAGGTAATTAGGGCGAAACGTAACCAAAATAGATGCTGATAAACAGTTTGAACAAGTTGTCGTTTCGATGATTGAATCGGTACTCCACCTCTTTAAGATACATCGGAAAGTGATATTTGGAAACGCCTCGATAGTTGTAC
>ORJL010322707.1_pt1 | contig 20878 bp, 28 predicted proteins | sample 1779941 | NCBI WGS metagenome assembly ORJL01 (sample SAMEA104232317, study PRJEB22302) | groundwater metagenome | biome: forest; feature: aquifer; material: groundwater | place: USA | collected 2011-08-07 | depth 5.8 m
AGTAATCGTGTTGAAAATCGACAAATTACCAGAAACAACAGTTCTTCTTCCTGGATTGTTTGTAGTTGAGTTGCAGAATAAACTTATGTTTACATGTGTGGTAATATTATAGTCCCACATAGTGATGTTAGGAACTGAAATAAAGTCATCCCCTCTAGTTGGGTGATAGGTAGCAGCAGCTCCGCCCAAGCCAAATGAAGTTAGTGCTGGACCCTTACTTCCGTTCATTGTGAAATTAGTCTTTAATGTGCTACTTATTGCTGCATTAAATGTTCCGTTGGTTATAAACCAAACTATGTTTTCTGTATAAATTGGATCATATGCATATTCACTTGTTCCAGCATAAGTAAAATTCAATATTGCGTAGCCTGCTTTATTCATAAAGTTTGAGAATTCTCCTATACCATCGCAGGTATAATTCTCTATTGAAAATGCAGTTGGTTTAATTTGGTCTTTTTTCTTGATATCCTTATAATAAATTGAATTTTCTATTGAATCGATAATCTTCAGCCCATCGTTTAATGAAACACCATTACAACTAATGCCAACAAATTTCATTTCATCTTTTGTTAATGTATCATCTGTTTGTATTTCTTCCCACTTGGCGTTTAGAGAACTAATAATTAAATTTGCAGTTCCAGTTGTGTTTAATTTTACAGTCCATGTATCTTTATCCCTTAAATATTCAATTGGATTTAATATTGCGATGCTTAATTCGAATGTTTGGGTGCTTAATCCTGGAATTATCCATTCAATTCTGTCTATTAATTCATTGTTGTTAGTGTCTTTATAAGTTATATTTGTGAATGCCTGTTTGGTTCCATTTACAATCCAGGATAACAGAATGGCTTCTTTTTTAACTTCGATTGGCAGATCTGTATATGTTAATACGTTTTTATATGAAATATCGCTAGAAACTGTAATTGTTTTTTTGAGCTCATCAATCTTATTCTCATTTACAACAGGGGCATTAGTTTCGTATTCTATTTCAATGTTCTTTACATTATCTTCAACTATAAGACTTAAACTGTCTTGAGATTCATAGAGTTTTACTTTATTAGAAATATCTGTTTCTATACCTTGATCAACACTTTTTACTCTGATAACCTTTGCTTCTTTGTTTAAGCTTATATTTATACTACCTACTCCTTCCAATTCAATTTCTTTAGTCCACTTTACTGGCTTGTTTATTTCTGCAGTTGATTGAGTATCTTTTATGCTGACGAAACTTATGGTGGGTTGAGTAATTTGAGTAATATTTTCTGTTAGATTGGTTATTGGTTCTATTATAGTCAGGTTAGTTTCATTTATTGGTAATTCTGTTATGTTAAGCTCGGTAATATTTAGTGCTGTGATATTTGTTTCATTTGTTGGAACTTCTGTTGCATTAATTTCTGTGATATTTGTTTCTAGTTCTGTGATATTCGGAGATTTGAAGATAGTGACTTTTGTTATTTGAGTGCTACCCAATATTATTAAAAATGTAGCAATCAATATTGAAGAAATTAAAATAATTTGTTTAGATATTCCTAATCTTTTTTCTTGTTGTATTAATTTTTCATATTTATTTAGTTCAGAATTATGGTATTTTATACAATCATCATAGTATTTGATCCAGTCTTCTGGAGCCTTTTCCTTGAATGTCTTTTTTAACTGGGACTCGTACTCAAAGATGTTAATCTCTCTTCTTAGATGCTTTAATTTAAGCTCTTGGGTAAAAGTACTTGTTCTAATCTTTTCCAGCTCGCAGATTTTTATAAGCCTGGCTAGCTGACTCTTCTTTCTCTCGTATAATACCAGTTTATTACTTCTCGCCATGTTTCCTCTTGGCTTTTTGATAGACAGTCCATACAGTTCTGTCATCTCTATGAATCATAGTTGCAATTTTGTGATAAGAAAGATTGAACTTTTGTTTAAGGTAGAAAACTAAGTTTTCTTGCATGCTTAATTTTCTGTTAGAAAATATCGACAATGGGATTAGAAATTCGTAGTCTTTTATAACAAATTTTTCACCTAATTTATGTTTAGAAGTATTATAGATTTGCCAGATATTCCTTACATCTCTATTAATTGAAATAGCAATATACTTATAAGAAAAATTAAGGTTTTCTTTAAGGTATTTAACTATTGATTCAAGAACCGTTAATTTTTTATTAAAAATTGTATCTGGTATTGTTTCTGAGTTCTTATCAGAATCTAAATCTTCTAAAGAAATATTGTTAGTGTCCTTTTTTAGATGTTTTATGAGTATTCTTATTAGTTCTTCGTTATCTAGGTTTTTAAGATGATGATATAGGTTTGACTCTTTATAATTATCAAAAACCTCTTTTTTCTTATCTTTAATGTTCAAGTTACATTAATTATAAGTAATTTTATTTATAAATTTAACCTTTTTATCATTATAAATAAGTATTTTATCATTTAAAATAAGTATTTTATCATTATTTATATGTATTTATACTTATTTATAATGTTTTTTGATAGAAGCCCAGAACATAGCTTAAAGCATGGCTCGCTCTCAATGGTTTTTTAGTTTCGGGAGTTAATCTTACTAAATAATTGCATTCGTCTCTTACTTTTTGTGGCAGCCCGAATTTTTCATCTCCAAATATCAATGCCAATTTTTTGTTTTGTAGTATTTTTAGAAGATCCTTTTCATTTAGCTTTGCTTTAATGCTGAATCCTACTTTTACATCGTCCTTTGGAATCTCATTTGATATTGATAAATTAAATTTCTCATATGGGATGCCTTTTGTCATTTTCTTTGCCTTATTCAAGAGATATTGAAATTTATTGCTGTTTTGAGTGGCTATTATTAATGGCAGTTTGAAAATCCAGCATATCCTCAAGAAATCACTTATTTCTATCACGCTGCCAGGGTTCTCTAATATTATTGTAAGGTTGTTTATTCCAAGATTAGTTTCTTTAGGATTATTTTCCCTCACCAAAACTCTATAACATATGTCTTTTTCTTTTTTGAACTGGACAAGGAATTCTATGGCTCCATTTTCTTTATACCCAAGACCTTCTTTTTTCATTAAAGAATTTATTTTCTTTACAATAGACTTAGAAGAAAGTGGGATTTTATCAAAAAATTTGGTTTTTGCAAAGAAGGAATTTCCATTAACCAACTTAAAGGCTTTTAGAATATCTTCGTTAAATAATCTGAAGTCTAGTCTTTTCCAGTCGCTGCTTAAAAAATAGATTTTGTCTACTTCGCTTATATCTTTGAATTTTATGCTGTCTACTATAGTCCCATGATCTTCATAAAAATTTCCTATCTTATTTCTTAATTTGGCTTTGTCAATTTCAAATCTGTTTAAAGTCAGAATGTATTTCATTAATTAAGGCATTTAATGAGAGGATTTAAAACTTTGGTAAAGCTTAAATAGGTTTATTTATAACAATAATTATGGCAAAAAGAAATCTAAAAACTTATTTTATAACTGGATTAATTGTTTTACTTCCAATATTCCTTACAATACTTGCTATACAATTCTTTATCATCATAATTTTTGGTGTAGTAATAAGGCTATTTCCATTCCTGCCCAAACTGCCATTTAGGCTGGAGATAATTTCAACATTAATAGCCTTACTTTTATTGACTTTCCTTATAGGATTTTTGGTAAATAGATATCTTAAGACTAAACTGCAAACATTTTTGGACAACGTATTCATGCACATTCCGGTAATAAGGGTTCTTTATTCTAGCACAAAACAGGTAACAGAAGCTATGTTGTCTGATTCTGAAAAAAAAGCATTTAAGAGAGTGGTATTAGTTCCGTTTCCAAATAAAAATGTATATTCTTTGGGTTTTGTGACCCGTGAAGAAACCAATTTGGGAAAAGATTTTGCGATGGTTTTTGTGCCACAAGCACCGTTGCCAAATAATGGCTATGTTCTGGTTGTAAAGAAATCAGAACTTAAGGATTCAGGCATGACAGTCAACGAAGCTGTAAAACTTATATTTTCTGGCGGCATACTTGAACAAAAAAGTATTAATTTAAAAAAGCAATAACATTTAAAAAAGAATTAGGTTTCTAAACTTACGATGCGGGAGTGCCGGAGTGGCCAAACGGGCTAGATTTTAGCTAAAACTAAAAGGCCAAGCTAAGGACCTAGTGGCTTAGTGCCTACGCAGGTTCGAGTCCTGTCTCCCGCAGATTTATAAAATTACTATTAATATGCTCTGTTGAAAATCTTGCTTTATAAATAAACTTTTTTTAATAATATCTCTAATTCTTTTTGGGATTTATTAAATTCTCCTGGATTCATGCCTATTATTGAAGAAAAAGCCCTTAAGGTATCTATGCTTCTTAGCTCAAATTCATCTGTGGCAAAGCTTGCTACGATCATCTTAACCTTGAATTTTCTGCACAATCTGACGTTCTGCATCATTCTTCCCAAAAGCAAAGATCGGTCTCTCGAATTTAGAAAATTACTGAAGCTGAATCCAATAATTATGTTGTTTTTTCTGGCGAGATTGCATAATATTTTATTTAATCCGGAATTCCTGAAATGCAATGAGTCTTTTTTTAAGCCGAGCTCTGGATTGACTAAGATATCTATATTTTTGTTTTCCAAAATATCTCTGTTAATTGTATTACCTTGAACGATGTTTAATTTGGATTTTTTAAGTTCATTCATATTAGAAAACTTAATTTCTTTATAGTCAATACCAAAATAGTTATTCTTTGCATCATATAATATTAAGTCTGCAGGCATGTAAAACTGAACTATTTGGTGTTTTTAAATATTCTCAAAATTGTTAAAGAGAAAAATTTATATAGAGACGTTTTGGTTTGTAGTTGAAATGAAGCGAGGTTCTAGAAGATGGAAGAAAAAAGGCCAGATGCGCTGGAAATGGCAACGTAAAAGAATGAAGAAAGAAAAGCGCAAGAGAAAGGCTCAAGCCAAATAATTATAATTTTTTAATTTAATATTGACCTTTTGCCTTGTATTTGTCAGAATTTAAAATTTCGTTATATTCTCGTTCAAAATCTTTGTCTTTTTTCCCAGCTGACTTAAGAAGAATATAGAGAAAAATAGCTACTGCTGCCCCTATTATTATGTTTTTATTATCTAGTATATCTATCATATTAGTGAACTACCATGACTTAACAAGTTAGGATTATGGCTTCTTGCCACCAACTCGAATATTATGGAACTATACACATTCGGGTTGGACGTGCTTTACACAAACGATAATTCCTATCGCAGTCGTCCTATACAAATGAAAAGTAAATCAGTATATAAAACTTGCGCATCATGATTCCAATTCATCCATAACATAATCTTATTTAGGATATGGACTTCTTGGCAACGAAGTTAAAAATCGAATGTTTTATTAATTATTGGGACATATCTATTTTTATGAAAACCGGAATATCTGTCCATGATGCAATGACAAAGAAACCAGTAACTGCTTCTCCTGATGAGACAATACAAGAATGTGCCAAAAAAATGGCAAAAGAAGAGGTTGGCTCTATTGTGATTAAAGACAAGGGAGAACTAGTTGGAATAATTTCAGAAAAGGATATTGTAGAAAAGGTCGTTGCCAATGGGATGGACGTTAGCAAGGTAAAAGCAAGTGAAATCATGATAAAAGACTTAATTACAATAAGTCCTGAAAGGGATTTATATGATGCCATATTGCTTATGGGGCATGAAGAAATCAGAAAGCTGCCCGTGGTAGATGGTAAAAAATTAATTGGCTTATTGACTGCCAAGGATATTCTGAAGATAGAACCTGCATTATTTGATATTTTTTCTACGAAGATCGAGGAATTAAGGGAAGAGGAAGAAAAGCCCATTAAATGGGTGGAAGGTACATGTGACAGATGCGGATTTCAGGGACCTATCCAAAAAATTAAGGGTGGGTTTATTTGTGCTTCATGCTTAAAATAGTTAATTTTATTAATAAAGAAAATAGATTTCTTTTTACATGTCAAGTACAATAAAAATCACCCCCGGCAGAGGCTTAACTATAAGATATTCTGGAGTTTTTGATTTTGACAAACTTTACAAGGAGATGCATGACTGGTTTATTAAGAATGCTTATGATTTTGAGGAAAAGCAGCATGAAGACAAGTCCAAAGATACTGGCAGGGAAATTGAAATAACCTGGAACGGAGAAAGAAAAATAGATGAGTTTGCAAAATTCTTGATTACAGTCCGTTTTTTAATCGAAGAATTCAATAAAGTAGAAAAGTTAGATTCAGGAAAAATGGTGATAGAGATCAGCGCTTCTGCTGTCCTGGATTATAATGACAGATGGAAGAGAAAGCCCTTCAGCAATTTCCTTTTTAATGTCTACACAAAATATATCATTAAAGAAAAAATAAATACCTATTATTTGGGGAAATTATATAATGAAACAGTCAATCTGCAAGATCTGGGAAAATCTGTTCTAGAACTGTATTCGTAAACAGATAAATTTATTAATTTCAATTAAAACATTTATACGATGAATCCTGACGCTGAAAAAGTTAATATTGCTTCCGGGCTAAAGCTCAAGTGGTCTGGTACTCTAGATATGGGAGATTTATACAAGAAGATGAAGACATGGCTAGAATCTAGTGGCTATGGGGATGAAAGTAAAAACTTTAAGGAAGTAAAATATGTCGAAAGGATTGGGGCTGGTGGAAAGCAGATAGAGGCAAAATGGCTGGGAGAGAGGAATGTCTCTGACTATTTCAGCTATTTAATAACAGTAACCTTCTTCATTACAAGACTAAGGGATGTTGAGGTTCCTTTTAATGGCAAGAAAATCAAGATGAGCCAGGCAACAGTAGAAATAAAGTTCTCAGCTGACTTGATCAAGAACAGAAAAGGAAAATGGAGTAAAGGCAGTTTTATGAAGAAGATATATGAACGACTGGTTGTCAAGGACAGAATGAATGACTACAAGCTGGAATTGTATCAAAAAATATACAGTTTCCATGATGAGGTTAAAACCTATCTAAATCTGCATAAATTTTAAATATAGTTAGCTTTATTAATTACTTAACTATTTTTATAATATGGCTGAATCTGATTTGGTTGTTTCGGATTTGAAGATTACAAAAGAGGGAATATTTAATTTTGAGGACTTGTATAAAACCATAAAATCATGGCTTGAGTTCCATAAATATGATTTTTTTGAGAAGAATTATGAAGATATTACTAAAACAGAGGCCAAAAACGTCAAAATAAAGTTCGAGGCTGTAAGAAAGATAGATGACTACCATAAATTCGGCATGGAATTAACCTTAAAAGTTGGGGATCATAAAATTGTGCTTAGTAACGATAAAAAAAAGAAGCTGGTCCAGGGAAGTCTATTAGTTGTTATTGGAGCTAGCATTATAAGTGATTATGAAGGAGAATGGGAAGACAAGCCTATGAAAAAATTCTTTAGGGGCATTTATGACAAATATGTACAAGCAGACAAAAGGATGATGCTAAACAACGAATTAAAGGAAGATACATCTAATCTATATAACGAGATAAAGGCATTCTTAAATCTACAAAGATTCTAAAATCAAGTAAAAAATTATAAGAATTTATGTTTTAGCACAAACTAAGGCAAATTCATCTGATGATTAAAATCAATCAGTTTTCTTTGCCACCAAACATATAAACACATATTTACTATTCTGCAAGGAGACCAGAAGATAACGAAACCTTTTGCTTAAAATCAGCTTTTAAGATGTGGTTAACACATTAAGGAATTATAATCCTTTCGATTTATCACTACTATTTAGTTAAAACAGAAACCTTTTTATATTAGCTATTATTACTATAGTTAAGCCCGACATGAGAATACTCAACGGAGCTAACGATAAATATCAAGCGATGATGCTTGGGAGTTAGTGTTTCGGGCCATATTATCATTTAAAAGCCAGAGAACAAAGGCTTATTATCATATTTCACAACTTTACATAACTTTCAGGAAAGGGGTAAGATGTAACTAGTAAAAGGCTTTGTTCTAAATATTTTGGCTTATCAATGAAAAAATGAAAATGAAAACAATGATAGGAGATGGTAAAAATGGGAAAGATAAGCCCAGTATCAGCAAAATATATAGTTCACACTCAAATCGGAATAGATGGGGTAGTAGATCGTCCAGACGTAATTGGAGCAATATTTGGACAGACAGAAGGATTACTTGGATCTGATTTAGAGCTTAGAGAGCTTCAAAGAAACGGTAAAATAGGAAGAATTGAAGTCAAGGTCGATACAAAAACTGGAAAGACTGAAGGTTATATCATAATTCCTAGTTCTTTAGACAAGGCAGAAACAGCAATTATAGGGGCTGCTTTAGAGACTATCCAAAGGATAGGCCCATGTAATGCAAAAGTCAGGGTTGAAAAGATAGAAGATGTCAGAGTTTCTAAAAGAAAATATGTAATTGAAAGAGCTAAAGAATTGCTAAGAGAACTTACTGACAACGTACTTCCGGATTCTCAGGAGATTACAGATGAGGTAGCTAGTTCGGTAAGAATGATGGAGATTACTGAATATGGTAAAGACAGATTACCGGCTGGCCCTGGAATTGACGAAAGCGAGGAAGTAATTGTAGTAGAAGGAAGAGCAGACGTTCTTAACCTATTGAAAAATGGAATTAAGAATGCAGTTGCAATGAATGGAACTTCAGTACCAGAAACTATTAAGGAAATCGGAAGAAGAAAAGTGGTAACAGCTTTTGTAGATGGGGACAGAGGCGGAGACCTTATCATTAGGGAATTATTGTCAAGCGCAGAAATTGACTATGTGATTAAGGCTCCAGACGGAAAAGAAGTTGAGGAACTGACAAAGAAAGAAATCCACAAGGCATTAAGGAACAAGGTAGCTGTAGAGCAGATTTCGATGGAGATTAATGAAAGCAGGCCAGACAGACAAGGATTGAATGTCGTTCAAGAAAGGTCTAATGGCTCAAGAGAGATGATCAGGCCTGTTCTAAACCAGGAAAAGCCGTTGGTAAGAAGTATGGTTCCAGCTAATGAAAAAAGAACTAGTACAGCTCCCAAAAAGGAGTATGGTGCCTTCAAGGAGATTTTAGACGATCTAATAGGAACTAGGGGCGCTTATATCTTAGACAAAGATACTAATGTCTTAGGAAAGGTTCCAACATCAGAGCTTTCAAACACTCTAAAAAGTCTGCCTCAGGGAGTTTATGCAGTTATAGCAGATACTGTAATAGACCATGATTTAGTCAGAAATGCAGAACGCTCAAAAGTAAGGTATCTGGTTGCGATGGATTCCAGAGTTTCCAAAACAGACTCGAAGGTAGTTGAAATCTTGACTAAAAAAGACTTAAGTTAATTTCTGTTAAGTAAAGAGAAACTTATATAAAACATTATTTTCTTTATTTTTTCATGCAATTTAAAAAAATCAATAAATATTTAATAATAATATTGGTTTTCTTTATTGGATTGTTTTTTTATTCTTTGTTGTTTCCTTTTGACTGCAAAGATAATGCAAAGTGCTTCAATGAAAAAGCAGCAGATTGTCTCAGGAGCAAATTTACTTTATACAATGAAGACAATAAATTTCAGTACAATATTATATGGAATGATAGAGGAAATTGTGTAATTGACATCAAGCTTGAGAAAGTAAGCTTAAACTCCCCTCAAGACGTTAAGGATAATTTTGAAGGCAAGTCCATGAGATGCTCGATTCCAACAGCCCAGTTGAAAATTTCTCCAGTACAGGAAACAAGCAATATTTTGAGTTATTGCACGGGCCCCTTAAAAGAAGCCACTTTGGAACTGATGATTAAGAAGCTCTATGGAGTGATAGCTCAGAATTTAGGATCTATAATAAAACAGGCCAGCAACTCTACTAAATAATTTTATCATTTAAACTATAAAAATAGAAGTGTAGGCACCCAAGGTCGATATAAAGTTTAGGCATTGGCTACCTTATGCTTTCCTCCCCTCTGCTTCCCTATAAGCACCAGCATCAATACTTAATGTTGCTCCATTCCTGGTCTCACATATTTCGTAAAAACGCCAATCCTACAGGACAGAGGATCTTAGTACAGCACAAGACCAAGTACTTAAGCCCTATACCTCTCCTGGTTTTCGGTCCCAACTAAAGTCCGTTTTTGGGTGCAACGGAGGACTAGCCCGCCACCTAGCCTACAAAAATAGCACTTTATTATAGGTTTTAAAAGTTTCTATTAAGCATATTTTGTTCATTTTGATATAATTTATACCATTACATAATTATTAAAAACATAAGATTTAAATACTTTGTAATGGTAATAATTTTATGAGAATAATTAAGAAAAAGAAAGGAAAAAATGCCTATTTTTATTTACAGCATTCTATTAGAAAAGGAAATAAAGTTATAACAAAGGAGAAATATCTTGGAAAAAATATTCCTAAAGATTTAGAGCTTATTAAGAAAAAACTAGAACAAGAATATAAAAAAGACTTATATAAAAAATTGGAAAAAATAAGAGAAAACTTTCAGAAAGAATGGAAAAACTATCCTAAGACTATAAAAGAAAAGGAAAAAGAAGAAATTGCGATTGCTTTTACATATAATACTAATGCTATCGAAGGTTCTACTATAACTTTAGAAGAAACAAAAGAGATTATGAAGGATGGCATAGCTCCTAACAAGTCTTTAAGAGATATAAAAGAAACTGAAAATCATTACAAAGTTTTCTTAAGTATGTTAGATGAAAAAGAAGATATATCAAATAACTTATTATTAAAATGGCACAAGGAAATCTTTGGAGATACAAAAAGTGATATTGCCGGAAAATATAGGGATTATATGGTTAGAGTTGGAGATTATAGAGCACCAGACTGGCAAGATGTAGAAAATCTGATGAGCCAATTTATTAAATTTCTAAAAGAATCTAAAATAAATCAAGTAGAGCTAGCTGCTAGGACCCATTACAGATTTGAACAAATTCATCCTTTTGGAGATGGCAATGGCAGGATAGGAAGACTGATAATCAATTATATTTTATGGTGGAATGGATATCCTATGATTATTATAGAATACAAAAAGAGAAGATCCTATTACAAAGCTTTAGGTGGAGATGAAGATAGATTTGTTAAATATTTTTTAAGAAGATACTTATCAATTCATAAAAGAAGAATTGAATCAGAATAAAAAATAGATAAGGATTATAGAGACTCATTGCTACATATTATTACTTTTACCCCTTACAATCATTTTTTATTTTGTAGAGGGTAAGATTTATATACTAGTAAATACCTATGATTTTAATGGTTTATATTTACAAAAAGAACGTAGGATCAAAAAGCTACTATTACCTTAGAGCCTCTGAGCGAAAGAGAGATAAGATAATAGTAAAAGACATTGCTTACTTAGGGAATTCTCTTGACGAATTAAAAAAAAGCTTAGACAAACTTCCTAAATATAAAGATGAAATAAGAAAAGCATACAAAACGATAAACAATTTTCTTGAATCAAATAGGTATATAGAAAAAATAAAGTCATTAAAGTTAAAAAAAGACATGTTTTTGGGTGATAAACTAACTGAAGTAGAGGCTTGTAAATTGCATTATAATACATCATTTAAAAGAAATCAAGAACTTACAAAGCAAGAAATACTAAAAAATTTCATAATAGAATTTGCTTTCAATACAACCTCTATAGAAGGGAACACGATAAAATTAAATGAAGCTAGAAGCCTATTAGAAGAAGGTTTAACTCCGAAAGGTAAGACAATGCGTGAAATACACGATGTTCAAAATACAGAGGAGGTTTTTTTGACAATACTCAAATTAAATGATGAATTGGACCATAATTTAATCATAAATATACATTCAGGATTAATGGAGAATATTGATAATAGAATAGGTTATAGGACTACTGATGTTAGAGTTGTACACGCCAATTTTAAGGCTACTCCGGCCCCTTATGTTAAAGCTGATATGACTGTATTGCTTTCTTGGTATGAGAAATATGAAACTAAATTACATCCATTAGTACTTGCTTCAATTTTTCATCATAAATTTGAGAAGGTACATCCTTTTATGGATGGAAATGGAAGGACTGGAAGAATGATTTTAAACTATATATTAATTAAGAACAACTACCCCCCACTAATCGTTCACACAAAGCAAAGGTCAAAATATCTTAATGCTCTTAGAACGGCTGATAAAAGCAATTTAACTGAAATTAATGGTGGTAATTATAATGATCTTATAAGATTCATTTCTGAGGAAATGATTAAGACTTATTGGAATATTTTTTTATAGAATAGCAAATATTATAGGTTTATTTATTTTAAAGATGAATGGTCATTAATGTTGGAAATCCATCAAAAGAAAGCTTTTTAAATAAGCTATTTTATAAAATCATCGGGGTAGAATAAAAATGCAGAGAATTGGCGGATTTAGAAGGAAGACTAGGCATAAATTAAAGAAGAATATAAGAGAAAGAGGAAAAGTTAGTATTAGAAATTTTTTGCAGGCTTTTAATAATGGTGATAGAGTTTATTTGAAAGCCGATCCTACATATCAAGAAGGGATGTATTTTCCAAGATATCATGGAAAAGCAGGGATTGTAGAAGGAAAGCAAGGAGATTGTTATTATATAAAAATAAAGGATCATAATAAAACAAAGAAGGTTTTAGTGCATCCATTTCACTTGAGGAAGGCATAAAATGGCAGAAATAGAAGTTATCAAAGAAACTCCATTAGCATTAGTGGAAATGAAGGAAAAATTGCAGGAAATAAAGAAACGAGACAAAGAATTAAATTTCAGAGCCAAGAAGACAGAAGAATATCTTGGAGTAGTTGCAAAGACAAAACTAACAAAAGCCTTAGAGCTAAAAAACGAGCTTGAGAAACTAGATATTGCAAGGCTTAAGCCCAACCAGATAATAAAGCTGGTCGATGTACTTCCAAAAGACATGGACAGCTTAAGGATGATGTTCAGCAGCGAAAGTCTTACATTAAAAGCAGAAGACTTGACAAAAATACTTGACATTGTGAAAAAATATGCCTAGCTTGAAAAAAAATGATCAAACCAATGGTAAAAGAAGAATACGCTATTGTATTGGACTTCCTACCGCATGGCTATCCGTTAGACACGAGGCCGATGCACAAGAAGACACCGATAGTGCAAGTTATAGGCAAATCTCACTTCATTCTATTAGAACTAGTTCCTAAGAAAGGACAATTTCTTCAGCCATTACAGGAAGTTTATATGGGTGATGGCAAAAGAGAGCATATTCACCATATACTTGGAAAGATCCCATTAAACAAATTAACCCAGACAGCACAGTCTGAATTGGGGTATGTAATTAAGGAATTGGTTGAGAAAGATGAAAAAAGGTTTATTGATTTCTTCAACAAAGCAGGGCCTATAAATACCAGAAGGCACCAGATGGAATTGATACCTGGAATAGGCAAGAAGCACATGTGGGAAATCCTAGAAAGAAGGGCTGAAAAGCCATTTGAATCATTTAAGGACATGAAAGAAAGAATAAAGCTAATGCCTAATCCTGAGCAAGCAATAGTAAAAAGAATAGTGATGGAATTGAAGGGAGAGGATAAGCATATTTTATTTGTCGGGCATTAAATGAAAGCCTTGTCATTAAAACAGCCTTGGGCTGAACTAATACTTCAGAAAAAGAAAACTATAGAATTGAGAAAATGGAAGACTAATTTTAGAGGGAGATTCTATATACATGCATCAAAAAGCTTTGACAAAGAAAAATTAGAGCGCTATGGATTAAAAAATCTTGTTACCGGGGCAATTGTAGGGGAGGCAGAATTAGTTGATGTCAAAATTTATAATAATGAAGAAGAATTCCTTAAAGATTCTGATAAACACATGGCTAAAGAATTTAAATATGGAAAATATGGATTCATACTAGAAAATGTTAAAAGAATAAATCCAATTCCATACAAAGGAAGATTAAATTTTTTTGAGATAGAAATTATTTAAATATTGTATAAAGTTTAGAATAGATAAATTTATAATTCTAATTTATTTCTAAATATTATGACAGCATTGCAAGCTAGAGTAGAGAAATCTGGTTCAGAATTCTACAAAGTAAGAAGTGTCGGTAAAGCAAAATGTTGGATTTCTCTGAACTTAGATGATGGTGGTTATTTACAATTGAAAAATACCCAGGTAGAAGAGAGTTTAGTAGAAAAAGTTTCAGGGAAAAGAATAGAGGTTGTAAGGGCGAGAGATCCTGTTGGAACGTTGTATATTGCAGCAATTTATCATGGAGATAGGTTGTTATATCCTACAAATCCTAAAAACCAAATTTCTGAGTTGGATAGATATACAAACGATTAAAGAAAAATTGTAAAATAAAATCAGCCCATGTAGTTCTGTTGGACTTGCTGGCTTGTAAGAGCTCTTTGTTTCTGCTTGTCAAAGTGAAGCTTGTAGCTTTTCCACACATTTAATCCAGCCTTACTTTTCAGTATTTTTACTACTATATGCTTTGGAATTGCGCTTTTCTCATCAATTGGCCTGTAGTCAACCAATACAATGTCATCTCTGTCTATTTTGGCGCTTAATTTTGGGTCTACCAAAAACGTAAGCATATTTTCGTCCCACATCTCTAGAACTACCTGGGTTGATTCATCTGAAGCCAAGATATTCTTGTCTTTGCTTGTCAAAACTTCAATTACCTTTCCTGGATGATACATTTTAATGCCTCCTACTAAAATTAAGTTGAAATTGTTTGTTTATATATTTAACTATGTTAATTATTGCCAGTCTAAGCAGAGTGTTTTTGTGAAAATTCAGAGAGCACAGTTCTTAACTTTTCTTCCAAAAGATGAGGTTCAACTGCATATTCTTCTTTTGTAAATTCCTTCCTTTTTTTCATAAATTCTGGAATGTATATGCCCGGACCTTCATTTACAGAATTTCTTTCATAAGTTCCTAAATACCAGGCTACTTTAATTTCGCCTTTGATTTTTGTTACAGCTTCTATAATCAGTATGTTTAGAAAAGACTCTCCGCTTTTTGCACAGTTGCTATTTCCATATACTCTTAATGTTAAAGGCCATTTATAAGAATAGTATATTTGCTTGAGGTCTCCCGTAAAGCCTGCATTTATGAATATGTTTTTATCTTTGACGAAGTCTTCTAGCATATTTCTAGCAATATAAAAAATTTTATAAACCCTTCTTTAACAATTATTTTAATGAAAACAAAGACAATTAAACAGGTTGTAATCTTTAAAACTAATCCACATGAGGTTTATGAAGCCTTGATGGATGAGAAAAAGCATTCTAGGTTTACTAATTCAAAATGCAAGATAAGCAGAAAAGTAAATGGCAAGTTTAATGCTTCTGATGGGTATATTGAAGGGATTAATATTGAATTGATTAAAGACAAGAAAATAAAACAGAAATGGCATGCCAGCGAATGGCCAGAAAATCATTACTCTATTGCAATATTTGAACTGAAAAAAGTGAAGGAAGGAACTAAATTGGAATTTACACAGACTGGAGTTCCTGAAGAATTTTATAAATCAATTTCAAAAGGATGGCACGAGCATTACTGGAATCATATGAAAGAGATGCTTGAAAACTGAATTAATTTCCTTGAGCCATAGTTTCTATTTTTATTATTTATATTTATATATATTTCTGTAAAAACAGAAAGATTTATAAAGAAACGTGTATCATAATAGAAATATGAAAAACAATGAATTAGTGTACAGAGAAATAATGTATAACGTATTTGAAAAAAAGAATAACAAGCTAACTCAGGCAGATCTATCTAGAATGCTAAATATTTCTTTGAGCATAGTTAATAAGGCAGTAAAAAATTTGGATAATATTGGGGCGATAAAAATACACCAAAGGAATTTTGAAGTTTTAGATGCAAAGAAAATACTATTTTATTGGGCCAGCATTAGAAGTTTAAAAAAAGACATAGTTTATGAAACCAGAGTAGAAATGCCTATAAGGGAAATAGAAAAAAACATGTCTGATGATATAGTTTTTACTGCTTATACTTCATATAAGTTTTTGTTCAAGGATGTTCCTGCAGATTATTCTGAAGTATATGTATATGGAGACATTAATCTAAAAGAAAGATTTCCTAAAAAAGAAGGAATTCCTAATCTTTTTGTTTTGAAGAAAGACAAACTAATAGATAAATATGGAAAAACTGGGACAATAGCAAACACATTTGTTGATCTTTGGAACCTTAAGGAATGGTATGCAAAGGAGTTTGTTAATGCGATGGAGGCAAGAATAAATGGAATTCTGGAATAGCCTACTTACTGAGAAAAGCTGGCAGGTACTGCAGGAATTAAAGAAAAGACACCTAGATTTTATACTTATAGGTGGCTGGGCAACTTATATTCTGACCAAGCAGCATAAATCAAAAGACATAGACATAATAATTAAAAATTTCAGTGATTTGGAGTCAATAGGAAAAACATATGACCTAAGGAAAAATGACAATCTTAAAAAATATGAGATAAAAGTAGATGACATAGATATAGACATCTATATAGCGAATTATTCCAAACTTGCCCTTCAAGTGAATGTTTTATTAGAAAATACTACCTTTATTGAGGGATTTGAGGTAGTTAAGCCTGAAATCTTATTAATACTAAAACAAGGTGCTGAATTAGACAGAAAAAATAGTGTAAAGGGATTAAAAGACCGGATTGATATAATGACCTTATTATGTTATACTAAAATAGACTTTAAGGTATATGTGGATATTATTGAAAGAAATAATTTACTTAGTTATAAAAAAAGGCTTATAGAAATAATAAAATCTTTTGATGATGTTAAGCATCTTAACATAAATCTAAATGAATATTCCAAACTAAAGAAGAATATTCTTAAAAATATATAGACAAAGTTTATACTAATTTCCTCGAGATATTGCTCCTATTTTTATTGTTTATATTTATATATATTTCTGACATTGTTCTTTGGTTAAGAGCTTATTAGATAATATTAAAATAGAAAAGTTTATATATTAGTTACTATGGATAATACTATGGACTTGAAGGAAGGAAAGTATACCATAGAAAGATTTGCAAGAGAAAAAAATATTACCAGGCAATCAGCCATCAACTTACTGTCACGGTTGAAGAAAGATGGTTTTGTAAAAGTAGATGGCGGTGGAAAACAAAAGAGAATATACACAATATCGAAGCTACCAAAAAAGAAAACAAACGGTTTTTATGAAATTGTAAATAAATACAGCCCAGAAAAGTTACAGCCAAGATTTGAGCATTATGTTAATGGCAATTATAGGATAGAACAGGCTGTTATAGATGGCATAAAGATAGGTGATTCTAGGACAAGAGAAGCTACCATGTATCTATTCAATCATGTAAACAACTGGAAACTGTTATTTGATCTTGCAAGGAAGAACAAACTAGAGAAAGAAGTTTTAAAGCTTTATTCTAAAGCAAGACAGACTACAAAATGCAGAAGGATCCCTAAGAGGTATTTGAAATGATCAACACACAAGACCAAGAGAATTTGTTGAGGTTGATAGCAGACTATCTAGACAAAGATATAGAATGCATAGCTATTGGGGGAACCGCTATGATGTTTTTAGGATACAAAAATACAACAAAAGACATTGATTTAGTATTCAAAAACAGAGAAGACAGGGATGTTTTTATCAGGGCGATAGAAAGGTTAGGGTATGTTAAGACATCTGTTAAATTAGTATACAAAAAAAATCCACAAACAACTAACAAACCAATCTTATACACAAGAGGGGAAGAAAGATTTGATATGTTTGTAAGAGATATATTTGGCTTTGAAATAGATTTTAAATCTGAACATATAACGCAAAGACGTGATTTCATAGGAAAGAAAGAATTGATAGTATATGTGCTTAATAAAGAACATATAATACTTTTAAAATCAATAACTAATAGGGATAAAGATATTGAGGACATGGAAACGATTGTGACAAAAGAACCATCAATAGACTGGGATCAAATAATAACTCTAGCCGTAGAACAAAGAAAAAACAAGTCTTGGATACTCATTGATTTAGAAGAAAAAATGCAGCATCTCAAAAAAATAGTATTCATAAAAAAAGAATACTTTGCCAGAATTTATAAAGAGCAGTAAAAATAGCTTTAAACAGGTTATTTAAAAGTTTTAAACAATAAATTTAAGTCTGTAAGCACCACTTATATATTCCAGTTCCAGAAGAATTCTATAAATCAATCTCAAAAGGATGGCATGAGCATTATTGGAATCATATTAAAGAGATGTTAGAAGTCTAAACTCTTTTTCTTAAGTCTCTTATGTTTTCTATTTTTCCTTGGCCCCTTAATTTTTTAGCCGAATTGGTGAAATATCTATGCTTTTCTAAAAATTCTAATTGGAGCTTATACCATTCTGGGTCCGTATATATTTTGTTCCTGTATATCTGCCACTCGCTTCTCAATAAATCAGCTCTTAATACGAAATATGGCTTTCCTAAGTAATCAAAATCAGAATCGCAGATTATTTTCTGCAATCGGGTTTTAGGATTTTGAGGTATTTTTGTTGCCATTATTAATCCATAAATAGTTTTCTTTTCGGATTTTACAAAACCATACTCTGGCAATAAGGATTGTGCTATTTCTACTGCTAGCTCTTCATTATTATCGTATCTTCTTGTAAAGCCAATGTCATGAAGTAAGGAAGCTACTAAAAGAAGATGCTCGTCATTCTTTGATATTTTTTCCATATGGGCATATTTAGAAGCAGCTTCATAGACATCCAAGGTATGGCTCCTATTGTGGTAGAATAGGTCTTTTGGAAGTCCTTGTTCAAGCATGCTTAAAACAGTGCTTTTTAATGAATCGATTTCAAATTTCATATAAGCTTAATAAGAGAAAGATTTAAAAATGTTTTTTATAGGTTGTTTTTATGACGGAGGCAATATTGCACATTTTGATTCCGTTAATAACAATAGTATTGATATCTAAAATATTTAAACTGGAATTAGATTTTAAGCTTTTAGTCACATTAAGCATTATTTCAATAATTCCAGACCTGGATAGTTTTGTTTTCTGGCATCGGGCAACATTCCATAACTTGTTTTTTGGAGCTTTTTTAGTTTTAATTAGCGCATTGTTTCTTAAGAAATATTATGGAAAATTAAAAATAGCTTTAATAGCAGCATATTACTTTTTGTCTCATCTAGTTTTAGATGGTTTTTATATAGCCTGGCTCTATCCATTCCAGAAATTCCACTACAATCTATTGACTGGAGCAACAAGAACATTGCAGGAAGTTAATTATCCTAAATATAAATACTCCGAATTTGTGATATACATAGAGATTTTCATGACGATATTCATTTATTTTGTATTAATCCACATCACAAACAACTATAAAAAAGAAACTTTTAAAAAGGATTAGTTGTTTTTAATTAGTCGGTGTTAGATGGATAGCTTACAGGAATATTTATCTAAAAAGTTCAAGAGAATACAGCGAAGAAGCTATGAAGGGGCAGACACTCAGGATAATAGTAATTCTAACAGTTCTTCACACGATAAGATAAAAAGAAGAGATGATTATAAATGCGGTTATTGCCTGTCAGAAAGAAGTTCTAGGACTCTTAGGGTTGACAGAATAGTAGATAGTAGATTAGTAGACAAGCGCGGTCTGACTGATTTATTACAAAAGTTAGACAATCCTGGAAATAATATAAGTGCGTGCTTGCCATGTTACAGAGAGAAACAAAGGAAAGGTGCAGAAGAATTCTTCTATAGGCATCCTAAAAGATTGGGCAATTTGCTCTTTAATGGTAGATATGTTTGCGATAAAGTAATGCAGTCATTGGTTTCTGCAGTAGAGGATTACAGCAGAGAAAAAGAGGCTGAAGAAGCTAATGAAAAAAAAGAGTTATTCGATGTTTCTGAAGAAACAATATAAATTAACTTATTCCGATTTCTTCTTTTCTTGTGATTTTGATAATAGTTCTTCGGTTTCTTTGAGTCAATTACCAACTAATGAATTAGTTGGCTTGTAACTAACTTGCGTTGCTACGATTGGTTGATTGACAAACAACCTACTCAATCCAGATTTACCGAGCTGAGCGATGTTTTTGGAAGCGTTTAAATCTGCATGAAGCTCATATTTACACTTTAAACATTTGAAGTTAATTCCTTTTCTATTTAACTTATCTTTGTATCCGCACTTACTGCAAGTTTGACTTGTATATTTTGGATTTACTGAAATTACTAATTTTTGTCTTTCTTCACTTTTATATTTCAAGTAAGTTTCAAATTGCTTAAAACTCCAGCTTCCCAACTTTTTGTTAAATCTTCTTCCATTTTTCCTGTGTTTCATATCTTTCAATTCTTCAAGGACAAATACTTTAAAATCACTATTAGCAATCCATTTGCTTAATCTGTGATTTGTATCAGAAACAAACCGTGTTTCTTTCCTGCTAATTAACTTTAAGTGCCTTTTAGCAGACTTAGTGTCTTTTTTCTGCAATACCTTTTTTAGATATTGATATTCTCCCTTGACTTTTTTCAAATGATTTGAACTAAAGAAAAGATTGTTTGAACAAACAAGAATATTATTTACTCCTCTATCTATTCCTAAAATGTCTTTCTTTATTTGCATGCCTCCAAGATTTACTTGATGACTACCTTTTTCAATTACTAAATTAAGATACAATTGTTTCTGTCTATAACATAACATTCCAGCAACAGGTTTCCAGTCTTTATATTTTTCAATAAGTCTGTTTGTTTGAAAATTTATTTTCTTTCTTCCATTAATGGAAGATATAGAAATTAATTGATGTTCTAAATTAACTCTTAAATTTCTTTTATCTAATCTAACAGAAGAAAATTCTCTAACTTTAATTGGGATTTTACATTTTTCTCTTTTTATGCTTTCAGAAGCAACATCTCTTGCAGTCTGAATTAATCCTGTAG
>ORJL010709974.1_pt1 | contig 20877 bp, 16 predicted proteins | sample 1779941 | NCBI WGS metagenome assembly ORJL01 (sample SAMEA104232317, study PRJEB22302) | groundwater metagenome | biome: forest; feature: aquifer; material: groundwater | place: USA | collected 2011-08-07 | depth 5.8 m
GCCATCCGGCGGCGGCGTTGGTGGACTGCCGCTCGTGTTGATCCCTGCCCGCGAGATAGACTTCACGGGCTCGGAGGGCAAAGGCGTTGGTCAGCCCGGGCGTCGTTTCCTCCCCTCGGGAAATCCATGCCGCGTCGGTGGCGACGAGGGTCAGGACCAGGAGCGCGGACAAGGGATGGACCAGCCCTCGGATCCAGGCGGAAACGAGAACGGCATCCTGCCCTTTTGAATTATTGGTTGCCATCGGCCTAATCGCGTTTATATTGCTGACGTGAAGTGTAATTGGAACAGACTGTGGTTGGCAACTCTGACGCTCGCAAGTCTCGCATTTGCGGGCTGCGGAGGCATCAACGCGAGCGGAAGCGGCTCCCCGGCCATGTTCTTCCTGCGTGCGGTAGACAAACCGGCGCCAGGCTACGTCCACGCCCCCCCGCCCGTTCCCAGCCAGCCCGCACCCTCTGAGCTGGCTCTTGCTCGTTAAACGCCATGCGGTTCCCTCTCGCGCTGACGGCGAAAATCGCCGCCCACATTATCAAGCACAAGCTGCGCCGCACGCCCAAGTTCGCCATGGTGCTGCAGCTCGAGCCGTTGCACACCTGTAACTTGACCTGCACCGGCTGCGGACGCATCCGCGAGTATTCCACCAGCCTCAAAGACATGATGCGCCTGGAGGATTGCCTCTCCGCCACCCAGGATTGTGACGCCCCTATGGTCTCCATCTGCGGTGGAGAGCCCCTGATCTATCCGAAGATCGAGGAACTCGTGGCTGGCTTGCTTGGCCAGGGCCGTATCGTCTATATCTGCACCAACGGGGTCTTTATGCGGAAGAAGCTCCGCGAGTACCTGGCCGGCGCCTACTCTCAGGCCACCGAGCCGACCCTCGCCCGCCTTCTCGACGAGAACCTCATCTCTGAAAAGGAGGCCCAAAGCATCCGTCAGGGCAAGAAGGACGATCGACCGACCATCCGTCCGTCAAAATGGATGTACTGGAATGTCCACGTGGACGGGCTGGAGTATACCCACGATCTGATCGTCGAGCGCGAAGGCGTCTTCAAAGAGTGTGTCGAGGCCATCAAAATGGCCAAGATCCTCGGATTCCAAGTCGCCACCAACACCACGGTCTATAGAGAGACCGAAGTGAGCGAGATCGAGCGGATGTTTGAGTTTTTCTCCGCTCTCAACGTGGATGGTCATACGATCTCCCCTGGGTACGATTATGACGCCGCCAAGAAGGACATGATGAAGCGGCTGGGCCGCAAGCCCGAGGACTTCTTCCTCACCAGGGCAATGACGCGCGCCAAGTTTGCCCGCATCCTCGACTGGGGTAAGAATTTCACCATTTTTGGAACGACCGTCTATCAGGAGTTTCTCGCAGGCAAACGCGACCTCACCTGCACGGCATGGGCCATCCCGACCCGCAACATCCGAGGCTGGAAGGCGCCCTGTTACCTCATTACCGACGGCCACTATGCCGGCTACAAGGAGATGCTCGAGAAGGTGCGGTGGGATCAGTACGGCGTCGTGGACGGTGTGGCACGGGACCCCCGCTGCGAAAACTGCATGGTCCATTGCGGTTATGATCCCAGCGGCGCCCTCGGCACCAATTACCAAAGGGGCGACAACTGGAAAAACATCAAATACAACTTCGCCCCCAAGCCGAAACCTTCCGTGGCAGGCCGGACGGTGAATCCCTACAACGGATTCTCCATCGGCAAAGGTCACCTGGCCGAGGCGAACGCCGTGATTCAGTCCGGAGGCCACAGTTGCGGCAGTGGTGATAGCACGCAGCGGGATGAGTTGCTCGCCAAGATCTCCGGTACAACGAAAACTGAGGTCAAGACGCAGTAAGTCTAGAATGAAAACCCTCTTCCTGTGTCCTCCCTCCTTTGACGGGTTCGACGGCGGCGCTGGCTCCCGCTACCAGGCCAAGCGCGAGGTGACCTCCTACTGGTATCCCACCTGGCTTGCGCAACCCGCCGCATTGACTCCTAATAGCACCCTCATGGATTGCCCCCCCCATGAGATCGACGTCAAACGCTGCCTGGCCGAGGCCGTGAACTACGATCACGTCGTAATCCACACGTCCACCCCGTCGCTTCGCAACGACTCCAAGGTGGCCGAGGCCATCAAGGCCCAAAAGCCCTCGACCTCGGTCGGGTTCGTGGGCGCCCATGTCGCCGTGTTGCCCGCGGAGACACTCAAGGCATCGCCCGCCATCGACTGGGTGGGGCGGAAGGAATTCGATTTCACGTGCAAGGAAGTTGCCGAAGGGCGCCCTCTCTCAGAAATCCGAGGCCTTTCGTACCGGAAAGAGGGTAAGATCGTCCATAACCCCGAACGGGATCTCATCGCGAACATGGACGCCCTGCCGTGGGTGGTGGACACCTACAAGCGCGATTTGCAGGTCGAGAAGTACTTCATCGGTTACCTCCTCCATCCCTACCTGAGCCTCTATACCGGGCGCGGCTGTCCGGCCCAATGCACTTTCTGCCTCTGGCCCCAGACCATCGGAGGCCACAAATACCGCGTCCGTTCCGCCGACAACGTGGCTGCGGAAATGGCCCACGCCAAGAAACTCTTCCCTCAGGTCAAGGAGTTCTTCTTCGATGACGACACCTTTACCGCCAACCTTCCGCGGGCGCGGGACATCGCGCAGAAACTCAAACCGCTCGGGTTGACGTGGTCCTGCAATAGCCGCGCCAACGTCAACTACGAGACCATCAAGTTGATGAAGGACTGCGGCTTGCGCCTCTTCCTGGTCGGCTACGAATCCGGCAACGCCGGGATTCTCGAGCGGGTGAAGAAGGGTGTGACCGTTGAGGAGATGAAGCGGTTTACCAAAGACTGTAAGGACCTTGGCGTCGTCATTCACGGAACGTTTGTCCTCGGTCTGCCGGTGGAGACCAAAGAGACCATCGAGGAGACCATCCGCTTTGCGCAGGATCTGGATGTGTTCAGCATCCAGGTTTCCCTGGCCGCCCCCTACCCTGGCACCGAACTCTACGATATGGCCCGCCAGAACGGCTGGTTCTCGAAACGGGACAAGGCGGACATCCTCCACGACGACGGGCTCCAGCAGTCCACCCTGGAATACCCCGGCCTGAGCAAGGACGAGATTTTCGAAGCCGTCGAACAGTTCTACCGCCGCTACTACCTGCGGCCCAAGCCGATCTTGCGTATCATCAAGACCATGCTCGAAGACAAAGACGTCTGCGTGCGCCGCTTGCGCGAGGGCTACGAGTTCTTCCGCACCATGGCGCAGCGCCGCGACGACCTCCAAGTCTCGAAGGCCGCCACTGCGGCAGCATCCGCTTAGTGTTGGGATCTGAGGACCGCCGCCCGCCTTCGCCCCGGGGGCAACGCGAGGCGGCTTGGAGCGCGGCGGGGCGCCGTTCCTGGCGGGAGCCTGTGAAGACCTCCGGGCCTCTCGCTCCCATAGCCCCCACTTCTATTTCGTCTCCCCGGACGCCGCCGTTACATCGGCGAATTGATCGCGAACCAACTTCACCCGCATGTTGTAGTTGAGGAAGAGGAACGCCTTGATATTGATTTGCGCCTTGGCCTGAACGGGCATCCACATCTTCGACTCCAACCGCTCGAAATCGACGTCCAGATCGAATCTCCTGATGCTTACCATGCACCAGGCCATTCGGATGGGCCTCGCCAGCCGCACTTCGAGCTGGGCCGGTTCGGTGTCTTCCTGATCAACCCAAATTCGCCCCTGAACGGACCGGAGGAGCTCCTTCTCGAACTCCTTTTTGTCTCTCGCGTCGGACGGCCTTGCGATGGCGGGCTCGGCTTTGGCGGCGGGAGAATCGCCGGTTGGAGGGAGCCCTGGGCGACTGGAGAACGTCAGAAGAGCACACTCACGGCCCTTGACGGATTCGGTTCGGAGCTTCTTCACTTCGAATCCCTCTGTAGTGGCGCCCTCCTTAAAACCGGCAAAATCGTCTGTGACAAAATCGAAGGAGCCATCCTCCCCTTTGGGCCTCTTCCCCTCGCGCACCGCCTGGCGGAATTTCTCGAACCGTCGCGTCTCGGCTCGTTCCTCCGGCGGCGTCAACGGTTTACCGTCCCTGGACACGACTCGACCGAAAAGGTAACGACCGTTGATGGGGACGACTTCCTTAACCTCCGTCTTGGTTTCCTTGACCTTGCCGTCGCTATCCAGCACCTCAATCACCATGGTTTGACGGAAACGATGGTGCAGAGGGCTATTTGTCGTCTGGGGCTGAGAATCGGAAGTGCCTTTGGCGTCAAAGAGCAGAACGGCAGCGGCAAACGCCATCCCCCATCTGCAAAGGCCGTGAATCCGGTGTCCGGCAGGGGTCATGTTCTGGCGGTTCGTTAGATTCTCTCGCTTTCCCCCCGAGTATGATGAGGCTGGACGATTGGCGGGGGACTCGTCCTCGTCGTTCTTCACGGCACTGAGCGTATTCGGACGCGCGGCGGCGTCAAGCACCTCTGCCGGGATTCAGCCCTCGTGCCTGGCGGCGTCCCCCCAGTCTGGTCCGCCGCCCTCGCGACCATCCGGAAACGAGCGATGCTACTTGCCCAGGGCTGCCTCGATCGCAGCGGTGACCTCGGGGGCGTCGGGCTTGACCTTCGGCTCGAAGCGCATGATCGGTTTTCCGTCACGTCCGATCAGGAACTTGCCGAAGTTCCACTTCACATCCCCCGGAAACCGCGAACCCGGCCCGGTAAGAGCGGCGTAGAGAGGGTGCTGCTCGGGGCCCTTGACGTGCAGCTTGTCGAACAGCGGAAAGCTCACCTTGTAATTGGTGGAGCAGAACTGCTTGATCTCCTCGTTGGTCCCCGGCTCCTGCCCGTTAAAATCGTTGCACGGGAAACCCAGGACCACCAGGCCCTTGCCCTTGTACTTCTGGTAAACCTCCTCAAGAGCGGAGTACTGAGGTGTCAGCCCGCACTTGGAGGCAACGTTGACCACCAACACCACCTTGCCTTGGTAGTCCTTGAGCGAGGCGGGCTTCCCGTTGATGTCCTTGAGGGGGATCGAAGCGAGGCTGTCGGCCGCGACGGCGCTCAGCGTCAGGGCGGAACAGAAACCAACAAAGAGTAAGACGAACTTCATAGATCTATTAACGCACCGATCGTCCGCGCTGTCAAATGCGGCGAAGGCGTACTTCCCCTGAGTCAGCAACGAAGGATCTCCAACTTATTGGAATGAGAGGTCCCCTACCGACGCGGCGACGGCGGCAGATCGCAGTCCAAACCGAGTTCCGCAAGCTGGGTTCGGAGCAGACGCAGATCCCAGAGTTGAATCGGCCCGGAGCTAGCGGGGATCGCCAGGAGTCCACCGTCAGGACTAAACGCCATGGCCGCCACGTCCAGGAGGTCGGGCGGTTCAAGTGTCGCCAGCTCCTGCCCGGTTGCGGCCTCAAGGAGGCGCACGTTGTGCCGGGTGAGAGCCACCGCCAGCATGCGGCTGTCGGGGGAAAAGGCCATGATTCCATCGTAGCCCCCGACTTCGCGGTGGATCGTGTAAACGCGCGTCCAGTCTCCCAGGCGGCATACCCCGTACTCTTTCCAATCGCCCACGGCAACCCAGCGATTATCCAGGCTGAAGGCGGCTCGCGAGCCTCCGTGACTCGGCAGGCTAGCGATGGCCGTCGCGCGGGTGACGTCCCAGACCTCGACGGACGAGCTTTCCAGCGTCCACACAGCCGCGAGGGTTCCATCGGAATTCAGCGCTGAAGAACCCGCGCCGTCGCGCGGTTTGAAAGACACTTGTTCCCGGCCTGCGGGCAAGTCGATCACGTGAATGGCCCCCTCCAGCTCGAAAGCCAGTTTCTTCCCATCGGCGCTGATCGACCACTGCCTGCCAGCCGGGACCGCGGCGATGGTCTGCCCCGCCTGGAAGGAGCCCGCTTCCCCGGTGAGGCCGTCTTCGAGCGGCCTAGCAACGACGCTCCCACCCGCCTCGATCAGGAGCGCATTCCCGTCTCGAGAAAAGGCGGCGAGTTTTCGCGTCCCGTCGTCGAGGACGGCGCCGAGTTCGCGACCCGATGGCACATCCCACAGCCGATAACTCCGCTCGTGAGTCGAGAGCAGGCGTCGGCCGTCCTTGCTGAAGGCGCACGGTCCCGAGCGCTCTCCGGCCCCGGTGGTGTTGTGGATCAGGCGATAACTCGCGGGCGGAACGACTTCCAGAATGCGGCACCGCTCTTGTTCGAGGCAGCAGCCGATCCTGTAACCCGTCCTGCTGAACTCAAAGATGAACCCGGCAATGGGAGTATGCAACACTTCACGCCCGGTCTCGTAATCCCACAGATAGAGCATCCCATCCCAGCCACGGCTGGCAAGAAAGCGGCCATCACCGCTGAAGATCACATTGATGGCCGCCCATTGATGGCCCGCCAGCACCGCGCGGCGCCGGTCTTCAATCGTATCCCACAGCCACACGTTGTTGTCACCCGAAGCGGCCGCGAAGCAGCGTCCTTCAGGGTGCCACGCTATCCCCGCGACCCAGTTCGAAAACACGAAACTGCGGCTCAGACGCCCCGACGTCCAATCCCATAACCGCACGGACGGGGTTTCATCGCTGGTCAACAGCAACGACTGTTGGGTCGGATGGAACCGCAAGCTGAAAGGCAGGGTGTGATGGTCAAAAGAAACGAGGAGTTTCCCGGACGTGATCTCGTACACCTGGATTGGAAAGTCGCCGGACTTGAGCGACACAGCCGCCAGCCGGCTGTCGGGGCTGAACTCGATGGTGCGGCATTCGGCCGGGGCAATTTCCAGGGTTGGTCGACCCCTCTCGATCTCCCAGAGTGCCACGCGCGGGCGCCGCTCTCCGCCACCAATGGCCAACAGACGGTCATCCGGACTGAACCCGAGAAAGAAAAATGGCGGCTCGAAGCCGCGTGCTCGAGCCAACTCTGTGCCGTCACTCACCCGGCGGATGGTGACGTCGCCGTTGGTTTCGCCCTGAATGTAGCGCTGGTAGTCGCGATCGAAGCCACCGATGATCGCGTCCGAATAAGGGGCGACAATCTGTTCAGGCCGGACCCGCACGTCGGTAAGGGCCAGGCAAGCGATGGCCTCGTTCCGCAGTTCGACCGAAGGCCGGATGTCCGCCGACTGTTTCAGGGCGGCCAGGCTCTCGAAGCGGCGTCCAAGCCGCCCGCTCCACCTCCGGGCCTGGGCCTGGGCCAGGTTGGCCTTCCAGAGGTTTTCGCGGGCTTGCTGTTCCGCCTTTCGGGCGTGCCCTGCTTCCTGGTCGGCCCGGCGCGCCTGGGCAAGGACTTCCTCCCGCTGCCAAACCACAAACAAATCGCCCGCCACAGCCAACAGCAGCAACCCCACGGCAACCAGGCCGACACGCCGAGCGCCTGCCAGGCGCCGTTCCAGCAGGTGCATATGCCGAACCGATTTGCCGCTCTGGAGGAGCGCCAGGTCGGCGCGCATCTCCTTTGCGGAGTGGTAGCGCCGCTTCCAATCTGGCTCACAAGCCTTGCACACAACCTCAAAGAACTCCCACCAGGCCCTCCCGCTCTCTCCGCGTCCCCAATCCTCAGGCGGTTCCGGAAACTCGCCGCGCGGCCTCCCCGTGCTGATCTCGTAGAGCGCCATGCCGAGGCTGTACAGGTCGGCTTGCGGAGTTCCCGGACCCTCCGGCGGAATGTATCCCTCGGTGCCCACAAAAGAGCCGGTGGCATCGATGCCGGTGACCAGGCCAATGTCCGCCAGTTTGGGGGTGCCGCCCACGAAGATGATGTTGGATGGTTTGACGTCGCGATGAACCAGGCCCTGGCCGTGGAGGTGCTGCAACGCGGTCGCCAGCGCCAGCCCGATCTCCTGGCACTCATGAATCGGCAAGCTGCCACGACGGGCCAGCTCGCTCTTCAGTGTCTTGGGAGCGTACGAAGCCGGATCAATGGCGATCGCGACCGGCGTGCCCGAGCCCTTCTCGCCCGCCTTGCCGGTGCCCGGCGGTTCCGCGTTCGCGTCGTCGGCCAACTCCATCACATAATAGAAATAGTCGGCAGTGCGCCCGACATGGAGGATGTCAACCTGGCTCGCGAAACGGCGCGAGATGGGTTCGAACTGGCTAATGCCTTCAAATTCCCGCTCGAAGGGACGGTCCTCCGGGAACGAATCGCGCCGCACGATCTTCACCGCGCGGTAATACCCGAGGGCGCACCGGGCGAGCCACACTTCCCCGTAGCTGCCGCCGCCAATGCGGCGCAGCAACTCATGATCGGGAACAACAGGCGGTGGGCGGTCGGGAGGTGGCACCCCGGCGTGGGCGGCGGACGATGATTGCCAACTGGCTTCCATGGTACCCTGCAACAACCCTGCCGAACGCCTTCATTACAGCGCGCCCGGGACGGGGTGGCAATGGCAAAGGAAAGAAGGAACGCGAAGAGGCTTCGGCGATCGATCTTGCACTGCCTCGTTGAGGTAAGGCAATGGGCGGCCCCGACGGGGGCGCTTCTGCCTCTCCTCAACGGCTACCGCATCTTCCGTTCGAGCCGGCGCGCCTCCTGCTTGATCTGGGCGCCAATCCGGTATTTCGCCATATAGACCCGCGCCAGACTGACACCACATCGCGAGGCGACTTCACGCGCCGGCAGTTCCTTGAGAACGGATAATTGGAACAACAGCCACTGCTTGGGACTTACGCGCTGCTTGACGCGCGCGGTGGCAACATCGGCCACATTGCGTCGCCATTGCTCTTCCCACACGGCGTCTCCGACCAGGCTGGCCGGGTCCGGAATTCGCTCGATCGTGGGCGTCGAGCCGTCCGCGCAGGGGGTAGGCCGGATGTGGCGGTCGCGTTTGCGGAACTGGTCGGCGATTCGCCGTCGGGTGATCACCAAGAGCCAACCCTTGAACGAGCCGTATGCGGCGCCTACGCGAAACTCACCCATCCCGCGGGCAACGCACAAGACGGTTTCCTGAACGACCTCTTGCGCCTCCGTGTCGGAAAGGCCCGCCCGCACAGCCACGCCATAGATCAGCCGCCAGTAGGTGTCGAAAAACTCCTGCCAGCTTCGCTGGTCCTCCCAGTTCTTCAACCGGGCCAGGAGGCTCTGGCGCGTCGGGATTGAGTCGTCCAGGTCGTTTGCCATGTCTGAGCATTACTCGCCGCCCGGGCATCGTTTTAACAAAGTTTTTTCCCGGTGTGAAGCGACGATTCATTTTGTTTCATTTTGTTCGTTAAAAAGCGAGGCCGTGCCGCGAGGTGATTTTGGCGCTCTTGCGAGCGGCCGCAACAAATCGAAGCAAAACAGCCATGAAAAGAAACCTCTTCCTCGTTGGAATCGCAATGCTGGCGCTGTCGGGCGTTCCCAGCATGGCCGCCCCCCAGGGCACGGCTTTCACGTACCAAGGCAAGCTCACCAGCGGCGGCGAGGCCGCCAATGGGAACTACGATATGTGGTTCAAACTCTACACCCTACCCAGCGGCGGCACGCAGGTCGGGTCCACCGTCACCTTCGCCGCCCAACCCGTCAGCAATGGCCTGTTCACCGTCTCGCTTGACTTCGGGGCCTTCACCGGCGAGGCGCGCTGGCTCGATATTAATGTCCACACGAACGATCCCGCGGCCCCCTGGGTCTGGCTAAGTCCGCGTCAACCGATCACCCCGGTGCCCAGCGCGACCTATTCGCCCAACGCCGGCGTGGCTCTCACCGCCAGCAACGTCGTCGCGGGCGGGATCTCCGCCCCCTCGATAGCCGCGGGACAGGTGGTCAAGAGCGTGAACGGCCTGCACGACGATTTGACGTTGACGCCCGGCAGCGGCGTGACGATTACGCCCAATGGGAATACGCTCCAGATCAGCGCCAGCGGCGGGTCAGGCGCGGGGTGGTCACTGTCAGGCAACAGCCTGGAGGCGGGCCAGTTTCTGGGCTCGCTCAACAGCCAACCTCTGGAATTCATGGCTAACGGCAGCCGCGCCTTGCGGATCGAACCGACGTGGCTCTCGCCCAACATGGTGGGCGGTTCCTTGCATAATAGTGTCAGCAGCGGCGCGTTGGGAGCCACGGTGGCTGGCGGGGGATATTCGCCCGTGCCGAACCAAGTGACCGGGAACTTTGGTTTTGTGGGCGGCGGGGCCGGGAACATAGCCGGAGAATCGGCGGTTGTTGCCGGCGGGGGCGGCAGCACAGCCGCCGGAACTAATGCGACCGTCGGCGGAGGCCAGTGGAATAGCGCCTCAGGCGCAGCGGCCACCGTAGCGGGAGGCCGGCAAAATCGGGCGGCTTCGGATGGGGCCTTCATAGGGGGCGGGATACAAAACGTTGCCACCGGCGAGGCGGCCACCGTCCCCGGAGGAACGGGGAACGAGGCTGCCGGTGCGAACAGCTTTGCGGCAGGGAGCGTTGCCCATGCCGTCCATTCCGGGGCGTTTGTCTGGGGCGATGCGACCTATCATTCGGTAACCTCCAGCGTACCGAACCAGTTTCTGGTCCAGGCCAGCGGCGGCGTGCGGTTTCAATCGTCCACCGCTCCCATGGTTACTGTCGATTCGAGCGGCAATCTCTCGACGCGCGGCAGCATCGGCAGCATGGCGGGGCCATTGGCTCTTCAAACCGAGGGTTTAACCGGTTTGCGTTTGGAGCTTTGCAGCAGCTTTGGCCTAAACGTGATTGGTGGCGTGGCCTGCTCCATCTCGCCCGATTTGGAGAATGCGGCGATCGGGGGTGGATATCATAACACCATCGAAGCAAATGCAAGCGGTTCAGTGATTGGCGGCGGCCAGGCCAGCGTGATCCAGTCGAACGCTAATTATGCCACCATCGGCGGTGGGATGAGTCACTTCATCAAGACGAACTCCTATGGTTCCGTGATTGCTGGGGGCTGGAACAACGTCATCGAGGTTGAGTCGCCTCGTTCTACCATCGCCGGAGGCCACCAAAATGCGATAGGCGAAAACGCCGACCATGCCGGTATTGGGGGCGGTTTTCAAAACATCATCCGGCCTTATGGCGCTTACGGAACCATCCCCGGTGGTTACGGAAATTCGGCCACCGCCTTTGGCTTTGCCGCCGGTCGGCGAGCAAAGGCCCTCTGGCAGGGCGACTTCGTGTGGGCCGATTCAACCGATGCTGATTTCAATGCGGAGCGTGCGGACGAATTTGCGGTCCGGGCCAGCGGCGGCGTGCGCATCGAGAGCAACCGCGGCATCGCCCTCAACGACGCTAACGCGCCCCTTATCACGCGCGGTGCCGACCCGTTCGACTGGCACGACGCCAACAAATGGGGGCTTGGCCGCTGGGGCATGTTCATGGAGCCGAAGACCCTTGTCGTTGGCATTCCCAGCGAGGACGCCGGCGACCGCTACTTTCAGGTCTGCAAGTACGAGGTGAACGGCGACCGAAGCCAGTTGCTGGCTGTGAACCAGGCCGGCACCGTCTATGCCACCACCTTCAGCCCGACCAGCGCCAGGGCGAGCAAAGAGAACTTCACGCCGGTCGATGCTCGCACGGTTCTAGACAAGGTCGCAGCCCTTCCGTTGGCCATGTGGAACTTCAAGTCCGACCAGCAAAGTCGGCACCTTGGCCCAGTGGCGGAGGACTTCCGCGCCTCGTTCGGTCTTGGCGGTGACGATAAACACATCGCCACTGTGGACGCTGACGGCGTGGCCTTTGCCGCCATCCAGGGCCTGAACCAGAAACTCGACCAGACGGTCAAGGCCAAGGACGCCGAAATCCAGGCCCTCCGGCAAGCCGTGGCCGAACTCCAGGAAACGGTCAACCGCCTCGTGCAACCGGCAAAGTGAAAGGGTGATTATGTCAAGTCAGCCAAGTCTCGAGAAAAACCGACCGGCCGGCGTAATAGCGGCGCTCCTGTTCTTCACCATAACAGGAGTGCCCGCGCAGGAATACAGCATCGACTGGTTCACCATCGATGGCGGAGGCGGGACTAGCTCCGGCTCCGGCTATGAGTTGAGCGGGACCATCGGCCAGCCCGATACCCGCTTAATGACTGGAGGCGACTTCACCCTCACGGGCGGCTTTTGGGGAATGCTCGCCGGGATCCAGACACCCGGTGATCCCCATCTGACGATCGAAATTAGCGCGACCTCCCCCAACACCGTCGTGCTCTCCTGGCTGGCCAACAGCGACACCTGGCAGTTGTGGCAGAATGCCGACCTCGCGCCGGGCGGGTGGTCCACTGTGAGCAACGCGCCGGTGGTTATCGGCGGCCGGAACCAGGTTGTTCTCCCCCACTCTGCCGAAAAGCAATTCTATCGTTTGCAGAGATAGACCGCGTCAGCCGGGATTCATTGCCGGCTGACGTTGGGAACCCAACCGCGCGCAGCTCGGCGGCAAAGGCGGGAAGCTCTTGGCCGGACGTAGCATCCGGCGTGAGCCGGATCATTCTTCGCTATGATCGCGAAAGACGGCTGGAGATTTTGCGACCACGCAATAGGCTCGCACTCAATTCGTTAGGAAGATGTTAAAGAGCCTGGGGCGCTCTAGCCAGCTACAATCACAACAGTCGCTTCTATACACTGCCCGAGCTGCCGCAATTCGATGAGCACGGCCTTTGGTTTGAGGGCGATATCGGCTTTTCCCGCCACGGCCATCTGCCTCAAACCATCGTGGCGTTAGTGCGCCAATCCCCCGGTGGACTCACCGCGGCCCAATTGGGCCAACGTCTGCGCATGGACCCTCGTTCCTTTCTCTGGCAGTTTCATCAGCATCCGGACTTGCGGCGCGAAAAACACCAGGGGCACTACGTCTATTTCGCCGCGGACCCGGCCGTTGCCACTCGCCAAAAGGCCGTCCGCAGCGCCGCCCCGGCCCCAGTCCCGTTGCCTTCGGCCGCCGAAGCGATCGCCGTTCTGGTCCAGGCGATCCAACACCCCGAGCGGAGCGCGGAGCAGTTGGCAACGCATCTGCGCGCGGCCCATCCGCACCTGAGCGCCCAAGCCATTGTCGCCCTGTTTGCCAACCACGGCCTGACGCTAAAAAAAACGCCACCTCCGCCTGGCTCGACTGCCTGAACGATTACCGGCAACAACTCCGGCAACAGACCACCAGCGCCATTCTATTTCCCCAGCCGCCGCTGATTGATTTCACCCACCCGCCAAACCGGCCTTGCGGTCGTCGCTCGGAGGAGATAGCTTATGGTGTGCCTTGCAGAACAACACGACGAGTGCGCTCGAGCCGGCCCGTCATGAAGACCGCGGACTGGCCGCTCGCCCTCATGCGGCGATTTGGTCGCGTCTCCAAACAAGCTCTGGGGAAGCATGGCTTCACCTTGATCGAGCTGCTCGTGGTGATCGCCATCATCGCCATCCTTGCCAGCCTGTTGCTCCCCGCGTTGGCGGGTGCAAAGTCCAGGGCCCAGCGGTTGAAATGCACCGCCCAGATGAAACAACTCGGCCTTGGGTTCGCCCTGTTCACCGGCGAGCATCAGGACCAGTACCCGCCCACGGCCTACTCGACCGGGGACTACCAGTATCAACTCTCCTGGGACGACTACATCCATCGGTATATCGGAGGCACAGATACCGAAGCTGACCTGATTCTCGGCATTTCGGGGGCCATATCGAGCCCCAGTTCAATCCCCAAAATCCTGAGATGCCCGGCGGACCGCATTGAGATCAGCATCGATTACGCCTCTTACGCCCAGCGAAGAACGTACGCAATGAACTGGGCCGGCCCCGAGTTTAACATCACCACGAAGAATGGCGCCTTGCCCGCCCCCAACTACGGCGTGGGGATCTACTACAACCTCAGGGGTGTGGCCGCCGGAGCGCTGCCGGATTGGGAGCCGCGAGGCTACAAAGAGTCGGCGGTGGGCGATCCGGCGGGGACAATCCTCCTGGCGGAACTGCCCAATGGCAGAAACGCCGCCGGGAATGACTGGCCCTCGTTTTGCGCGGGTCCCGGCTACAATACGCCAGGCGGCCTCTCCCCGGACTGCGTCCAACTGAGTCGGGCAAGCTCGTTCAACAACATCAGTTACGGCACGGCCGCTTACGGCCTCCACGCCAAACGGTTCAACTACCTCTTCCACGACGGGCATGTCTCGATCCACAAGATCACCGACACCGTCGGCAGTGGAACCACCAACGCCCCCAAAGGGATGTGGACGATGACGGCGGGAGATTGATCTGCGACGTGTACGGCTTATCCCTCTCCTGTCACCGTGTCGTAGAATTCCAGGATGTCCCCTTTTGCGCCTTTGAGCTCGGCTTCCTTGAACTTGATGGCGGCGCGCGGGTGCTGGTTCAACATCCCGGTGAGCAGATACGGCAGGTCATAGCCCCACAACAATCCTGAGCGCATCGGCTCGACGACATTCTGCACGCAGTCGAGGATCGGGCGGAGGTCGTACTTCGGGTTGTGCAGGAAGGCCAGGAGCAATTCCATCTGGCAGTTGCCGGCGCCGCGGCCCAGGCCGGCCATGGTGGCATCGAGGTAATTCGCGCCTAAGACGAGGCCTTCGATGGTATTGGCGAAGGCCAGGTGCATGTTGTTGTGCATGTGCACGCCCACTTCCTTGCCAGACGCCTTGCAGCAGGAAAGATATTTCTTCACCAGATGCTGCACCTTCTCGCTATAAAGCGAGCCAAAGCTGTCCACCACGTAAATGGCCTTTGCCTCGGATCGGGCGAGCATTTCCAATCCTTCGTCAAGTTCGTTGTCGGGCACGGTGGAGACGGCCATGAGGTTGATGGTCGTCTCGTAACCTTTGTCGTGCGCGTCCTTGACCATGTCCAACGCGGTCGAAAGCTGGCTGATGTAGGTAGCCACGCGGATCATGTCCAGGACGGATTCCTTCTTGGGAGGGATGTCCTCATGGTAATCGCAACGCTCGGCGTCGGCCATGACGCAGAGTTTCAAATCCGTTTTGTTGTCGCCCACGATGCGGCGCATATCTTCCTCGAGGCAATATTTCCAGCAGCCATGTTCGCCGGCCTTGATGCCTTTCCGCGACGCCTTGTAGCCCAGTTCCATGTAATCCACGCCGCCCGCGACGCAGGCGTCATAAACGGCCTTGACCACTTTGTCGTCGAAATGGTGGTTGTTCATCAACCCGCCGTCGCGGATCGTGCAATCGAGGACTTTGATTTCAGGCCGATAGGAGAGCCAGCGGCTGGCTGCCGTGTCTTTGGTTTTGGTGGCTTTCATGCAAAAACGATTCAGTAACAGGTTTCTGGCAGACATCTTTTCGGAAATCCCGGGGGAATAACAGGAGAAAATGGAGACGGGGGAGCGAGGCTCCAATCGGCTCGCTGTCCTTAGCGGGCCGCGCGCGCGGGCGAAGATCAAAGGCGGCGCGCTGAGACGGACGCCCCCACTGCCGTTAGCCTCGTGGCAGTGGGACGCGCTCTACCGCGCTGACCAGAGCGTTAACTGCGCCGGCGGAACTCGAACTCCGTGCGGGGTTTGACCGATTTTCCGTTCATTTCCATCACTGGATACGCCAGGAAATTGATCGGTCCCGAAACCGGGCCGGGCTGGACAATAAGGTCCCGCCCCTTGCTAAGCTCGAAACGGTTGGCTGAATGATGGCCGAAGTAATAGTCGGCGAGACTCAAATTCTTATTGGCTTCGCTGACATCCACCGGCACCCACTTGCCGTCGGCGAAAAACTCCGCCCAGCAGTGGTAGCCATCGATGCCGCCGGCATTTCGCTCGGAGGGAATGGCGGCGCCGATGGCGAAGCGCGCCGGGATCCCAATCGCGCGCGCCAACCCGATGAAGTAGGCATGAAAATCCGAGCAGTTGCCGCTCTTCACGTCGCAGGCGTACACGGCGTCGCCACGCCCCCAGCCCGAGCCATACTTGGCGTACCGCAGTTTCTCGATCACATGGTCGTAAAGCGCCCGGGCGCGCTGCATGTCGTTGGTGCCATGACGGGCCACCTCCGGGGCAATGGTGCGGAATGTCTCGTTAATCGGGACCAGGCGTTCCGGGTTCAGGTATCGTTGTGTCATGGGCTCCCGAACAGAGTAGGCCGCTTTTTCAAAGCGTTTGACCCGGTAGCGGATCTCGATGTTCTTGCCGCTGTCCGCCGGCCCGGCCGTGAGGAAAAGAACCTTGTTTCCATGAGCTCCCTCGTCCAGCTCGCGCCAAGGCCCGGGAGCCGTGATCCCGGTGACTTCGACGCGCTGGAAATCGTCGGACGCGGCCAAAGGGAGCCAAAGCTGGGCTGGGCCGGTGATCTCGGGCAGCCTGACCCTGTAGAGGAACTCGAAGGCGTCGGTGCCGTGGATCACGCCCAGCAGGCGCGGGGGCGCTTTTGTCACCGGGACCTTGAACCAAGTGCCGTCCCGTTTCTGCTGCCAGGCGTAGATCGGACGGCCATTGATCTTGTGGACGGTGGTGTCGGTCACCGACATGGCGCCGGGAGGGCCTTTCATGAAGAAGTCCACATCATAAACCGGCCCGTCCGCTCCCACCAGATCCACGCAGGCGAAGTGGACACCGCCTCCCAGGTCGGCGAGATACTCAAGATGCACCCGCACCAACTGCAGCCGCAGTTCCCGCTTGTTATGCTGAATCTTCAAGTACCCCTGCCCAGCCTTCGATTGTTCCGCGATGTGCCGTTCGATCCCGTCAGCGATCTCGTCGATCGTCACGGACGGCGGCGAAACTGGCGCCCCACGGGCAGCGAGGTCCAGCAGGAGCAAGGCGCAAATCACCCACGCACTCCATGCGCCCTCACGTTGCGTGATCATCGTGTGTCTCCGCCAATGCCGGACCGGGCCGGGGCACTCCCCTGCCGGGTTTACTTGGCGGGCGCCGAACCCTGCGGATGCTCCTGCGTCGGATGCTCCGACTTGGCGGGGTGCTCCTGCTTGCTTGCGGCGCTCTTGCAGGCCGAGAGCGTGAGCATCCCAAGAAAGCACAAAACCAGCAGCCACAACGACCGCTTGAGGATGAGTGAGGGCATTTTCATTGCCCTACCATGCCACCAGTCGGCGAAATGTCAAAAGGACTGAATGGCCCCCCGCCTGCCCTCTTACAGTGGAGTGCGTCTGCCCTGGGGCTATCCCAAGCGGACGCCGTGACGACCGCAACACTCTAAAGCCGCCACACCAGCAACAGGAAGGAAAGGACTCCTCCACCCACGGCGATGGCTCCCCAGAGCCTCAGTCTCGCCAGACGCCACCACATGAGAAGGCCGGAGCCAACCCAGATCAGAATCCCCACACAGGCGACATCGACCAGAACCGCCCAAAGACCATCCCAAAATGTGGGCTGTTGGAAACCGCCACGGAAGTGCATACGCAGAATAACTTGGTCCCATCGGCACTGCTGCCGCTCGACCTTCAAACGCTGATCCTTGATCGAGTAAACGAGCCGGGTCTCGTCCCAGAACCGGAAGCGATTGATGCGTAGCTCCTCGGGCTTAGGACGCTGGGCCCAGAACGCGCCCTCGAGGTTGCAGTCTTTGAGGATCTCTTGTGCGACCTCACGGAGATCCACCTGGTCGGGGATCTGTCGGTGGTACTCCCTTTCAAAGAGAGGTTGCCAGGAAGGGGCCTCGTCCGACCGGAACCAGGCGTGATGACTGATGAGAAACGAACTCACCCCGTACATCAGCAGCCACGGCATCAGGAACAAACCCAGATACAGGTGCGTGCGGCGGTTGAGCAGGTCGAAGCTTCTCATGTGCGCATCGGGGTCAGAGGAAAACCAGGAAGAGAACGAACAAGGTCAGTCCCAGTGACCCGCAGACGGTCCCCCAGAACCGGGTGGGCTGGAGTTCCCAGCACAGCCACAGGCCGGAAAGACTCCAGAACACCATCGCCGTGACCGCCAGATCCACAGAAAAGGCCCACGTATCCTCCAAAGCGTAAGGTTGTTGGTAACCCCGCCGACGATGCATCCGCTCGAGAAACGTCGTGCTGCGGAATGCCTCCCGTTGGATGACCAACTTCCGAGTGTTTGGATCCCACGTGATCCGTCGCGGCGCGAAGGCGTGCTGCCGATCAATCACCAGGGGTCTGCCGTCCTTGCCGCCGCTCACTCGATGGGTACCGTCCAGGCCAATGTCCTGCAGGATCTGTTGCGCTATGGCCTGCGGAGTCGCTTCCGGCGGGAAACTGCGTCTGTAGTCCAACTCGCGTTCGGACAGCATGCTCGGAGCCTTGGTTGGGTAAAGCGACTGCACGAGCTCGCGGTGGTTCATGACGAGCGTACTAACGGCATACATGAGCATCCAGGGCGCAAGAAACAAGCCCAGATACATGTGAACGCGCCGCACGAGGCGCAAAATCCCCGACGAGGGCATGCCGGGCGTGGGAACGGTCGGTGCGTCGCTGGTGGCTTCAGGTTGCATAGCGCGTCAGTCAGGTCTGCGGTGTCACCGCAGACACTCGCACCGCGACGTCCAGGTTCAAGGCTTAATTTCTTGATAAGCTCGGCTGCGTACTGGCTATGGCGTTACCTCCTCCCATCGGCCGCTCGCTGTAGCCTCGATCGCCAAAATGAGAGTTTCGATCCAATAACAGTCACCCAGGCAGATCGGGGCACTGCGAGTGTAGCCCGCGAGAGTTGCGGAAGTCGAGTTGACCACCCAGCGTTCAATCGGTACGATCATGCCCATAAGTTCCGTAGGAATGCCGAGGCCCTCGTCCCCGGTCCACCGCGACCAATAGGGCACTTCACGCAGCCAGAACAACGGGTATTGCTTCAGTCCTTGAGCATGGCGTTCAAGGGTTTCGGTTTTCACGTGGTCGGCCAGGTAGCGGCCAACTTCAGGACAGATGTCGAGGAACATCCAACCTTGATAGACCAGGTTGGTCTGACGCGGGTCATAACGCTCTTTCCAGTATTTCCGGGCGGCGTTTTCGACCAGGGCGAAGTTGGTGCCGGCCTGAAAGGCACTCACGGCATTGCTCACGGCCAACGTCGTCATCGTCTGGTCGTTGAAGTGCCGGGCAATCCTGGCCATGGCGACGTGCGCCCCCATCGTCCCGTAGAGGTCGCACTGGGCTGCTTTGCGGGCGTAGAGTCCTGAAATCCGGGAGTAATGCGCTTGCAGGGTGGCCCAATCGCCGGAGCGATCGGCATAGAGCCAGAGGCCGTAGAAGCCGCCCATCGTCGGTTTGCGGTTGCCCCACATGGACCAGTAACGGTCCCACCCACGCGGCTCATGGAAGGTATGCAGTTCGCGCCGCGCGCCGCGGTCCGGGGGGATGAAGCCTTGGGGTGTCCACGGGGCTCGCGGGTCATCCTGAAGTTCGGTCTGGACGTAGTTCCTGTTCCTCTCCCGCTGGGATGCCGTCAAGTGCGGCCACGCCATGGCCAGGGTGGTGATGATGCGACCGCCCTGCCAGTACATGAAATACGGATCCTGTTCCAGGTCCGCATAGACTGTTCGCACCGGTGCCAGCGGACCCGCAGCGAGGACTTTGTCCACCTCGGCGCGAAGTTCAGTCACCAGGTTGCTTGCGAAGAGAGCGGGAGCCGAGCTCCGGTACGTTTGCCAGATGTATTTGTCCCAAGGGCCGTTGGTGCCTTGTCCGGCTGCGGGTTGGATGACCAACCCGAACATGATGAGCCAGCGCGTCAGGCCAGCTAAGCGCAAAAGGTCTCTCTTCGTCGCATTCATGGCTCTCGGTGTTCCACACAGGTGACGCAATACTCCTCAGCGAAGAGAAGTTTATTGCCGGCGATGACCACCGCCTCCCTCCCGGCGAGGGCAGGTTGCGAGTGGCGTGGCAAACCGCCGGCCTCGCGATAGACGACATCCGCCAGCCAGGTACCCCCGTCCTGCGTGCGCAAGGCGGCCTGGATTGAATGAGAGGTGCTGTGCTGTAAGTCGATAACCTTGGTCCCTCGAAAGCGCTGGCGCAGGTAGAGATACGGACCCCCAGCGCTAAGCGCGAACAGGTTGTCGGTCTCTCCGGTGGTACCGCTGAGGCGCCCATTGTCGATGGGCAGGCGAAGTCCGGTCGCCAGGTCAATGGCCGAGATATCCATGGAATAGCGAGTGCCGAAGCTGCCTTTGGCTGTGAGGGTGGGATGGGCGGTTTTGAACCAGGCCAGAACGCGACCGCCACTGTCCACCACAGGAGGTGGCGCGGGGGAACCGCAACCATCGGACGGTCCGTTTGGCACTGTGAACGGCTCGGTCAGATCGGCGGCGCGTAACACGAAAAGATGCTTCCAGACAGGTGAGGCGTCCGGCCATTTCCCGCCATCCGTATCGCCCGAGAGCCAACGCAGGATGTTCGTTTGCTCGGTGGTGATATCAGGGCTGTCGCGCATCACCCCTTCCATCACGTACTCACTGCCCACGCAAATCGGCTGGACGGTCTGCACGAACAGAAGCCCCCGGTGCAGCACCGGGAAGAGCATGCGGAATGACTGGCCATTGAGACGGGTCCTGGCGAGCACCCGGCCGGTGGCGACATCGAGTTTATGGAAAAACATGTTCTCAGCGCCAACATAGACCGCGGCGGCGTCACCGCAAAGGTCCCCCACGATAGGGGCGCCAAGGCTCGGGCTGGCCCAGAGCAATCTGCCGGTCGAGGTTTCGAGGGCGTAAACTCGACCGTCGTGGCACCCGCTGAACACCCGATCGCCAATCCCCAACGGAGCGCCCGTAACGGCCTTGGGCGTATCCAAATGCCAACGCTGGTAGCCAGTTGTGACATCAAACCCGGTGATGCCTCCGGAAATGGCGGTTGCCACCACGACCTCACCAACGACGCCCATCGCCGCACAGGTGCCGCCTGGATTGGCTCCAACCCAAAGTGTGCGGCCATCCTCCAAGTCGAGCGCATAGACGTTCCCATCCATATCTCCGATGAACACCCTGCCGCCAGCCGTCACCGGTTGGGCTCGACCCGCAAAAGTGAACGGGACACTGTCGGGCATTGGGTAGCTGACTCCGCGCTTCGTGCCGATGGCCAGGTCGTCGGGCCAGGCGGGA
>ORJL010819042.1_pt1 | contig 20866 bp, 20 predicted proteins | sample 1779941 | NCBI WGS metagenome assembly ORJL01 (sample SAMEA104232317, study PRJEB22302) | groundwater metagenome | biome: forest; feature: aquifer; material: groundwater | place: USA | collected 2011-08-07 | depth 5.8 m
GCGGCCCACTGGCTTTTGCCGCTTGAATTTCAAACCCAGGAAGCGGTGCGCGCGCAGGTGATACCAAAGCCGTTGCTCTGCTTCAGTCTGGTTGCTGCGCAAGCGTTTAGCGTGACCCAGCTTCACCCTCTCCCCCATCCCCTCTCCCGCAAGCGGGAGAGGGGAGCGAATTACACCGCGTCCCAGATCTCGAGGAATTCCTTCCAGTGCGGCTCGGAGGATTTTTCGAGCGTCGCGCGCACCAGCGCGATTTCCTGTTTGTATTTGTCGGGTGGCAGCACGCCGCGCATCAACTGGAAGCGCAGAAAGACGAGCCAGGTGTTGGCGACGTCGGCTTCGCAGTAGCTGCGGATTTTCGCGAGCTTGCCGTCCTGCCACGCCTGCCACACCTGCGAGCCGTCGAGCCCGAGCTTGCCGGGGAATCCGAGCAGGCGCGCGAAGTCGTCGAGCGGCGCGGCGCCGCGCGGCTGATACATCGCGAGCAGATCCATCAGGTCGAGGTGCCGCGCGTGATAGCGGCTGATGTAGTTGTTCCATTTGAATTCGCGGTCGTCCTCGCCCTGGTCCCAGTAGCGCACGGCGCGCACGCCGTGCAGCATGCCGCGGTAGTGCAGCACCGGCAGGTCGAAACCGCCGCCGTTCCATGACACGATCTGCGGCGTGTATTTCTCGATACCGTCGAAAAAGCGCTGGATCAGTTTGCCTTCGTCGTCCGCGGACTCGCCGAGCGACCACACGCGGAAGCTGTCGCGTTCGCGCAGCGCGCACGCGATGGCCACGACACGATGCAGATGGAATTGCAGAAAATCGTTGCCGGTAGCCTGGCGGCGGCGCTGGAACGCCATCGCCGCGACCTGCTCGTCGCTGACGCCGGCGTCGAGGTCGTGGATCTTGCGCAGCCCCGCGATATCCGGAACCGTCTCGATGTCGAATACGAGAACCGGGATCACTTACGAGTCCAGGCTCCCGCGTTGTTCTGATAGTGCCAGCCGCCCTGCGCCTTATCGATCCAGCGCTGGGCGAAGGTGGTGCGGATATCGTTTTCCCATTCCGGTTTGCCGTTGGCGCGCGCGATTTCGCGGTAGAGCGCGCTGCGATCCTGATTCTCGGCCGCGACCAGTCCGTTGACCTGCTGGCGCTGCGCGAGCGGCACCGCGTTGGCGTCGCGCAGCGCGACAAAACCGTCGCGCGTCAGCCCGACTGCGCCATTGCCATAGAGCGACGCGAGTTCGGCATGGCGTTTTTGCATACTCGATTGCAGCGCCGCAACGGCGGGCGTGTTCACTTCGAGGTTGGCCTGCGCCCACGCATTGCCCGCCAGCAACATCAGCAGCGCCAGCCAGCCGCGCAGCGCAAATTTCATGATCTGCATACGATGCTCCTTATCTGGATTGCGGCGCAGTGGATGACGGTGCAGCGGACTCCGCGGGTTTCTTGAGCTGCCACACTTCGTCGATGATCTTGTCGGCCGCTTTCTCCGCTGCCGCGGCGGGAAAGTAGATGTTGATGGTCACGCACCCCTGCGCCAGCAACAGGGTCGCAAACGCAATACCCAAAGTCAGACTTCGCATATCGATTCCTTGTTCATTTCACAATCACGTTGCCTTCTGTAATTCGCTTCAACCGTTCGATCAACTCGCGCCAGCCGACGTTACGATTGTAGCCCAACACCGTGATCGCCGGTATGCCGCCGCCTTTAACGATCACATAGCCTTGCGGCACATTCTCGACGCCGCCCATCTCGCACACGCCGTTTTCCAGCTTGCAGCTCAGGCCCAGCTCGGCATAACCGAAGGTCTCGAAGAAACGCAGGAAACTGCGCTGAATCGCGGCTGCCGCGCCCGCTCCGCCCAAGGCGGAAATATTCTGCACCGCGGCCTGGCTGATGCGGCGCGGATATTCGCCCGCGCTGCTCGCGACGCGCGCATCGAAGCGCACCGGCTGCCAGTTGACGAGTTCGAGCGCCTTGACCTCGCCGTCGATGCGGCCGGTGATGTTGCCGAACGAAAACGTGCGCGTCAGCAAATCGAGATCGAGGCCGCGCATCTCGACATCCGTCAGCAGCCGCGGCACCTTGCCCAGCGGGCTTTCCAGCACCAGACTCCGCGCGACCACCGTGCCGTCGAATACCTTGAACAGCAACGCGCCATCGACCTGCAGCGTTGACTGCCGATAACTTACCGTCGGAATCACCGCCGACAGCGTGCCGTGCATGACGGGCAAGCCGAGCGCGGTCGTGAATTGCTGCATCGATACCGGCGTGATGCCGCCGCTGTAGCGCCAGCGCCAACCATCGCCTTCGCCATCCGCGGTGAAATCGTTGACGGTCAAGCCGCCGTCGAGCACCGGAATCTGCATCTGCCGCGCGCGGACCCGCAGCCCGCGCAGCTCGAGCGGCAGATCGAAAGCGCCGAACGGCAGGTGCAACACTTCCCCCCCCGCGACGCGCAACCGCGCCGTGCTCGCCTCGTCGCTGCGCCACGGCAGATTGCCGTCGAGACCGAACAGCGCGAAACGGCGGCCTTTGTCTTCGAGCGCGATCTTCCTGAACGCGAGATCGACTGCGGTCACTTTGCCGTCGCGCAGTTCAACTGCAACGTCGGCGCGGCCATCGCAACGCAAATCGGCCAGCACCGTGCCTTGCAGCGCGGGTTTCAGCAGCTTGTCATTGAGCGCGGCGAGCTCGAGGTTGGCGCTCTTGAGGGTCGCAGTCGCGAGCTTGCCGCTCGCGCGCTCGAAAGTGCCATGAAAATCGAGTTCCCCGATTCCCGCCAGCGTGAAAGCTCCCCGCTCGACGGACACGCGCTGTGCGTCCAGCATGCCGGTCACGTTCAATGCGTGCCCTCCACCGCCGACGAACAACGGCTGCCAAAATACGTCGCCACCGTGCCATGCAAGTTTGCCTTGCCATTGCCATTGCTCGCCGCGTTGTTGCGCCTGCAGCGCGAGCGTGGCCGCGATCTTTTCGCCGGCGTGCAACCCGCTGGCGTCGCTGAATCCGAGATTGGCGAGCGTCAGTTCACCGCCGAGATTCCGCGGGCTTGCAGAAGGTCCCCTCTCCCCTGTTGGGAGAGGGGAGGCGGAACTATCGCTGAAGACCAGTTTGCCGCTGACGCTGCCGGCATTCGGTTTGGGCCAATCCACCGGCCACCACTGGACGAGCCGCGTGATCAGTCCGTTGCTGACGGCGAGCGTGAACAGGCGCTCCGCCACCCGCGATTCGACCGCGAGCCGCCATTCCTCGCCCGCCGCCGGTTTGAGTGCGAGATCGAGGTTTTTGGTCAGCGTCGAGTAGCGGAAGCTGAGCGGGGTTCTGGCCGAAGTTTCGAGCGCGCCCTCGGCGCAGAGCAATTGATCGCGTTCCTGCCTGAGTTCGGGGCAACGCACGCGCACGTTGCGCCAATTGTTACCGGCAATGCTGACGTCGGCGATTTGCAGATCGAGCGTCGTTATGTCTGCCGCGCGCAGCACCCCAGTGATCTTGTTCGCGGCAAACGATGGTCCGTCGATGCGGTCGATGGTGACCGCGATTTGCTGCGCGGCGGCGCAGGTGGCGAACAGCGCGCCGGCGGCGAGGTTGATTAGCCGCAGGGATAGTGCGTAGGATGGGTTGAGGCCGTCAAGGCCGATACCCATCGCGACGAATGCACGATGGGTATCGCTACGCTCAACCCATCCTACACTTGCTCTCCCCGCACGCCGGGCGAGGGAGAAGATCACATTGGAATCAGGCAGGAAAAATCCCGGTGGAAAGATAACGGTCGCCACGGTCGCAGACGATGGTGACGATAACTGCATTCCTGGCCTCGGATGCGACCTGCAAGGCTGCCCACATTGCGCCGCCGGACGACACACCGGCAAAGATGCCTTCCTCGCGCGCGAGCCGCCGCGTCAGGTCCTCGGCATCGGCTTGAGTCACCTCGATCACGCGGTCGACCCGGCTCCAATCGCAGATTTTCGGCAGATAGGCGGCCGGCCACTTGCGTATCCCCGGGATCTGCGAGCCGTCGGCCGGTTGGCAGCCGACGATCTGGATCGCCGGATTCTGCTCCTTGAGGTAGCGCGAGACGCCCATGATGGTGCCGGTGGTGCCCATGCTGGAGACGAAATGCGTGACCTTGCCATCGGTGTCGCGCCAGATTTCGGGACCGGTGCCTTCATAATGCGAAAGCGGATTGTCGGAGTTGGCGAACTGATCGAGGATCACGCCTTTGCCCTCGTCGCGCATTTTTTCAGCGACGTCGCGCGCCATTTCCATGCCGCCGCTTTGCGGTGTCAGCACGATTTGCGCGCCGAATGCGGCCATCGATTGCCGGCGCTCGATCGAAAGGTGCTCGGGCATCACCAGCACCATGCGGTAGCCCATCATCGCCGCCGCCATCGCGAGCGCAATGCCGGTGTTGCCGCTGGTCGGCTCGATCAGCGTGGCGCCAGGCTTGATGTCGCCGCGCTGCTCGGCGCGCTTGATCATCGACAGCGCCGGCCGGTCCTTGACCGACCCGGCCGGATTGTTGCCTTCGAGCTTGGCCAGCACGACGTTGCCGTTTTGTTCGCTGGCCGCACCGGGCAGGCGCTTGAGCCTCACCAGCGGGGTATTGCCGACGAAATCTTCGAGTGTTTTGTGCATGACAATTAGACCCTCGCGCGCTGCAACAATTCTTCAATATACCGCGCGACCCCCTGCTCGACCGTCAGGAGCGGCGCGTCGTAACCGCTCGCGCGCAGGGCGCCGATGTCGGCCTGCGTGTAGCTCTGGTATTTACCGCTGAGTTCCGGCGGGAACGGGATGTATTCGATGACGCCCTGGCGCTGCATGTCGGCAAGGCTCAGCGCCGCCTCGTTGGCGTGCCGGCGGCAGGCATTAACCGTCGCCACCGCCACATCGTTGAAGCTCTGCGCGGCGCCGGTGCCGACATTGAAAATGCCGGATTTCCCGGGATGGTCGAGAAAGAACAGGTTCACGGCGACCACGTCCTCGACCGAGACGAAATCGCGGCGCTGCTCGCCGTTGGCGTAGCCGCCGCTGCCTTCGAACAGCCTGACCCTGCCGCCGGCGCGATACTGGTTAAAAAAATGAAATGCGACCGACGCCATGCGCGCCTTGTGCTGCTCGCGTTCACCGTAGACGTTGAAATAGCGCAGCCCGACCACCTGCGCGGTGCGCTGGTCCCAGTTGCGGCGCACGTACTGGTCGAACAGGAACTTGGAATAGCCGTAAACGTTGAGCGGTGACTCGCACGCACGGTCCTCGCGGAATTCGGGACCGGGTCCGTAAACCGCCGCCGACGACGCGTAGATGCAGGGAATCTCCTCGTCGGTGCAGTACTGGAGCAGCTCGCGCGAATACTGATAATTGTTCTGCATCATGTAGCGGCCGTCGGATTCGGTAGTGTCCGAGCACGCCCCCTGGTGTGAAATCGCAACGAGCGTGCCGTCGAAGGTACCTTCGTCGAGCCCGCGCAGGAAGGCTTCCCGGTCGAGGTAATCGGCGATTTCGCAATCGACCAGATTGACGAATTTGTCGCCCTGCTCCAGGTCATCGACTGCCAGCACCTCGTAGTCGCCGCGCGCGTTGAGCGCCTTGACGATGTTCGATCCGATAAATCCGGCCGCGCCGGTGACGGCGATGTACATGGCGTATCCTTAATCCTGCTTATCAAACAATTCTGCGGGACTCACTACCGCGGTGCCGAACTTGCCGACCACGATGCCCGCAGCGCGATTGGCGACGCGCACCGCATCGCTGAAATTGCTGCCGCCCGCGAGCATTACCGCCAGCGTGGCGATCACGGTGTCGCCAGCGCCGCTTACGTCGGAAACTTCGCGTGCCTGCGCCGGCACGTGAAAACGGCCACCACGGCTAAACAGCGTCATGCCTTTCTCGCCTTGCGTCACCAGCAACGCTTCGACCTTGAGCTTGGCGCGCAATTGCATTGCGCGCTCGGCGAATTCCCGCACGCTCTTCCAGTTGCCCGCCACGGCGCGGAACTCATCGAGGTTCGGGGTAATCAGCGTCGCCCCCTGATAGCGGGTGAAATCGCCGCCTTTGGGATCAATCAGCACGGGCTTGAGATGCCGGCGCGCAATGCTGATCATGCGCTTGATATGCGCGAGCCCGCCCTTGCCATAGTCAGACAATATTACCGCATCGCAACCCGCAATGAGCTTTCCATAATCGGCGAGCTTTGAGCGCAGGATCTCGTGGCTCGGCACAGTTTCGAAATCGACGCGCAGCAGTTGGTGCCGGCGCGGCCCGATGACGCGCAATTTGACGGTCGTGTCTATGGTCCTGTCGCTGTGCAGGCGCGCGCCGATGGCCTCCTCGCGCAACAGCTCCTTCAGCCTGTGTCCCGCTTCGTCCCGACCGACGACTGAAAGCAAGGTTACCCGCGCGCCCAATGCCGCCGCATTGCGCGCGACATTGGCCGCACCGCCTGGACGGTCCTCGCTGTGGTCGAACTTCAGCACCGGCACCGGCGCTTCGGGCGAGATGCGGCTTACCTCGCCGAACCAGTAGCGATCGAGCATCACGTCGCCGACCACCAGCACGCGGACGCGCTTGAGCGCTTTGACTAACTCCTCACTCTTCACTCTTCACTCCTCACCGCAACGCTATGCTCTGTCGATGCCAGTTGTTCGGCGCGCTGAAGCCGCGCCCTACGGCTTGCGAATTCATCATTGTGGTCATGCTCTGCCGATTCCTGAATACTCGAGGCCGAAACTGCGCACCATGGCGGGCTCGTAGAGGTTGCGGCCGTCGATGATCACGGGCGTCCGGAGCCGGCGCTTGATGTCGTCGAAGTCCGGGCTTCTGAATTCCTTCCACTCGGTGATGATCACCAGACAGTCGGCGCCGTCGAGCGCCGCCTGCGGAGAATCCGCATAGCCGACGCCGGGAAACGCCGAGAATGCAAGTTGTGCCTGCGCCATTGCTACCGGATCATACGCGGCCACGGTGGCGCCGCGTTCGACGAGGCCGGGCACGACTATCCGGCTGGCCGCCTCGCGCAGGTCATCGGTATTGGGCTTGAAGGCAAGCCCCCACACGGCAAAGCGCTTGCCCGCAAGATCGTCGCCGAAACGGCGCGTGATTTTCTCGAGCAGCCGCGATTTCTGCGCCTGATTGACCTCGCTAACCGCGTCGAGAATCCGCGGCTCGATGCCTGCCTCGCGCGCGGTCTGTTGCAGCGCGGATATGTCCTTTGGAAAACACGCGCCGCCGTAGCCGCAGCCCGCGTACAGGAAGTCGTAGCCGATGCGCGGATCCGAGCCTATTCCCCGCCGCACGTGCTCGATGTCGGCGCCGAGTTTCTCGGCCAGATTGGCAAGCTCGTTCATGAACGAAATGCGGGTTGCGAGCATTGCATTGGCCGCGTATTTGGTGAGTTCGGCTGACGCGATGTCCATCACGATCGTGCGGTCGCGGTTGCGCTGGATCGGCGCATACAGCGCGTGCATGATCTGCGCCGCGCGTTCGTCGGCAACGCCGATCACGATACGGTCCGGACGCATGAAATCCTCGACCGCCGCGCCTTCCTTGAGAAACTCCGGGTTTGATACCACGCTGAATTCGAGCTGCTTGCCGCGACGCGCGAGTTCCTCCGCGATCAACGCGCGCACCTTGGCGGCAGTGCCCACCGGTACTGTGGACTTATTGACCACCAGCCGGTAATCGTCCATGTAATGACCGATCGTGCGCGCCGCCGCCAGCACGTACTGCAGATCCGCCGAGCCGTCCTCATCCGGCGGCGTGCCGACTGCTATGAACTGCACCTGACCGTGCGCCACACTCGCGGCGGCATCGGTGGTGAAATGCAGACGGCCGGCCGCGGCGTTGCGCTTGACGAGCGCTTCGAGTCCCGGCTCGTAGATCGGAATTTCGCCGCGTTTGAGCATCGCGATTTTTGCGGCATCGACGTCGAGGCACATCACGTCATTGCCGAGTTCGGCGAGACACGCGCCGGACACGAGCCCGACGTAGCCGGTGCCGATGATGGTTATTTTCATGCGCTAGCCCTGTTCCTTTCCCCTCTCCCTAACCCTCTCCCCGCGAGCGGGGCGAGGGAACATGTGAGCCCTCTCCCCACGCGCGAGGAAAGGGGATTTCTTCGCTCTCCGATTGCACGAGGCGATTTCAAGTGTAGCTCCCCTCTCCCGCCTGCGGGAGAGGGGCAGGGGAGAGGGCATCTTTGTCATGCGTTGGTAGCAATTTCACGATTAATCATATCGAGTACCGCGACCGGATCGGGCGCCTGGGTCACCGGCCTGCCGATCACGAGGTAATCGGCGCCGGCGGCGATTGCAGCCGCGGGAGTCATGACGCGCTGCTGATCGTCCGCCTTGCCTGCACTCAAGCGTATACCGGGCGTCACGAGCACGAACTTGCTGCCGCATTCGCGTTTGAGCAGTTGCGCTTCCTGCGCCGAGCATACGACGCCGTCGAGCCCGCTTGTCTGCGCGAGCTGCGCGAGCTTCAATGCCGCCGCAGCCGTATCACCGCCGATTCCGACGTCCGCAAGATCGCGCGCCGCCATGCTGGTCAACAACGTCACCGCGATGAGCAGCGGCGGCTGCCGGCTCGCGGCCACTGCCTCGCGCGCTGCTTCGAGCATGGCGCGCCCGCCCAGCGCGTGCACGTTGAGCATCCACACGCCGAGCTGCGCCGCCGCGCGGCACGCGCCGGCGACCGTGTTCGGAATGTCGTGGAATTTCAGGTCGAGGAAAACATCGAAGCCGCGTTGCACGAGTTCTTCGACCAGCGCAGGGCCTGCGGCTGTGAACAGCTCCTTGCCGACCTTGAGCCGGCAGGATTCAGGCGCGAGCCGCGCGGCGAACGCCAGCGCCGCGTCCGCGGACGCAAAGTCGAGCGCGACGATGACGCGCGGACTACTCATGCTGGCAGCCCCTTCTCTTCGGTGCGGCGCGGGGAATAGGTTTCCCATTCGCCGCAAGCCGGACAGTGCCAGTAATACTGGCGCGCGCGGAAGCCGCAATTGTCGCACTTGTACATCTCGAAGCTGCGCGTATGCTGATGCACCAGATTCCTCACCAGCTCGAGGTCCTGGCGGCGCTGCACCGGTGCATCGAGCAATTGCGCCTCGAGCAGCTTGTCGAGCCCGAGCAAGGTCGGATTGCGCCGCATCTCGTCGCGCACCAACTGGTACGCCGCCTCCGGGCCCTGCTGCTGGACGATGCAGCTGAACACCACGTTGAGGACATCGAGCGACGGGTACTTGCCCAGGAAACCACGCAGCAGGATCAGGCCTTCGCCGGTTTTGCCGAGTTGCTCGTAGGCGGAAAACAGCCGCTCTGCGACCAGTGCCAGATACGCGGGGTTTTGGGTCTCGATGCGCTTCCAGGCATCGATTGCCGCCGCAAAGTTCTTGAGCGCGACTTCAAGATCGCCGAGCAGCATATTGGCGCGCACGCACAGCCGGTGATGCGCCAGCGCCTGTTCGAGATGCGGCCGCGCCGCTTGCGGGCGCGAATCCATGATCTCCCGGCTCGCCATCTCGCAGTAGAAATTGGCGATTTCCTTCTGGTGCGACTGCCCGGTCACGGTTTCGAGCTGCTGCGCGGTATCGATCGCCTTGTGCCAGTCTTTTTCCTGCTCGAAAATCTCGAGCAGGTACTTGAGCGCGGATTCCGCGTGCGGCGTGCCCTTGAGCTTGACGAACAACTCTTCGGCGCGGTCGAGCAGCCCCGCCTTGAGGTAGTCCTGCGCAAGCTCGTACAACGCGTCGAGCTTCTGCTGCTGTGGCAGGTCGACCCGTTCAACGAGATTCTGGTGCATGCGGATCGCGCGCTCGACCTCGCCGCGCCGGCGGAACAGCGAACCCAGCGCGAAATGCAGCTCGATGGTCTGCGGCTCGACCTTGACCACCTCGATGAATGCCTCGATCGCTTTGTCGGGCTGCTCGTTCAACAGGAAGTTGAGGCCCTTGAAGTAGGACGCCGGCAGCGCGCGCGACTCCGACAGGAGATGCTTGATGTCGATGCGCGCGGCGGCCCAGCCGAGCGCAAAGAACAACGGCAGCGCGAGCAGCCACCAGTATTCAATTTCCATGTCGAGCCGCGATGTCTTGCACGACCATGCTATGCGGACCGTGCCAGAGCGGGTGCCGCGCCGCGCCTGAGACCCAGAATCTCGCGCCGCTGCCTGACGATGACACCGAGGCTCGCCATTACGCCGGCCGCGATGCCGATGCCGAAAAATACCAGCAGCACCAGCACGAGCGGCGCCTGCCACTCCCCGCCGGGAAAATAATGCACCACGACGCTATCGGTGTTCTTGAATGCAAAGCCGAGCAGCAGCAGGAACACCACGGTCTTGAGCAGCAGCAACAGGATGCGCATCACTATTTCCCCCGCCAAAAAAAAAGCGGCACGATCTTGCGATGATGCCGCATCGGTAGTCCACCTGCCGCGCTTACTTCTTGAGGTCGACGCGTTCGCGCAGTTCCTTCCCCGCCTTGAAATGGGGCACGTATTTCTCCGGCACCTGCACTTTGTCGCCGGACTTTGGATTACGGCCGGTGCGCGGCGGACGGTAATTCAGGCCGAAGCTGCCGAACCCGCGAATCTCGATGCGCTGCGCCTGCGACAAACTCTTCGCCATGGCATCGAGGATCATTTTTACCGCAAGCTCGGCGTCTTTCGCAACCAGCTGGTGATAGCGTGCCGCCAGCTTGGCGATCAGCTCGGACTTGGTCATGGTCGCCCCTTATCGGTCGGTGTTGGCAGTATCCAGCTTGGCCTTGAGCAATGCGCCGAGATTGGTAGTGCCGGCACTGGAAGGTTTGTCCGCCGCTATCTTCTGCATCGCCGCCGATTCGTCGGCAGAGTCTTTGGCCTTGATCGAAAGATTGATGGCGCGGTTCTTGCGATCGATGTTGATGACCATCGCCGTCACGGCGTCGCCCTCTTTCAGATGGGTGCGGATGTCCTCGACCCGGTCGCGCGCGACCTCGGAGGCCCGCAGATATCCCTCGACCTCGCCCTCGAGCGAAATCACCGCGCCCTTGGGGTCGATCGACTTGACGGTGCCCTTGACGATGCTGTTCTTGTCATGCGCCGCTATGTAGCTGGTGAACGGATCGCCGTCGAGCTGTTTGACGCCGAGCGAAATGCGCTCGCGCTCGACATCGATCGACAACACGACCGCTTCGGTCTCATCACCCTTCTTGTATTTGCGCACCGCCTCTTCGCCGGTCGCGTTCCACGACAGGTCTGACAGGTGCACCAGGCCGTCGATATTGCCGGGCAGGCCGATGAAAACGCCGAAGTCGGTGATCGACTTGATACTCCCTTTCACCTTGTCGCCCTTCTTGTAATTCATCGAGAACTCTTCCCACGGATTCGCCTTGCACTGTTTCATGCCCAGCGAAATGCGGCGGCGGTCCTCGTCGATTTCGAGCACCATGACCTCGACCTCGTCGCCGAGCTGCACCACGCGCGACGGGTGCACGTTCTTGTTGGTCCAGTCCATCTCGGAGACGTGCACCAGGCCTTCGATGCCCTGCTCGATTTCGACGAACGCGCCGTAATCGGTGAGATTGCTGACTTTGCCGAAGAGCCGCGTGCCCTGCGGATAGCGCCGCGACAGGCCGACCCACGGATCTTCGCCGAGCTGTTTCATGCCGAGTGAGACGCGGTTTTTCTCCTGATCGAACTTGAGCACCTTGGCTTCGACTTCGTCGCCGACCGCCAGCACTTCCGACGGATGCTTGACGCGGCGCCATGCGAGATCGGTAATGTGCAGCAGGCCGTCGATGCCGCCCAGATCGACGAACGCGCCGTAATCGGTAATGTTCTTGACGATACCCTTGACCACCGCGCCCTCTTGCAGACTTGAGAGCAGCGCCTGGCGCTCGGCGCCCTGGGAAGCCTCGAGCACTGCGCGGCGCGATACCACGACGTTATTGCGCTTGCGGTCGAGCTTGATGACTTTGAAATCCATCACCTTGTTTTCGTACGGCGACGTGTCCTTCACCGGACGGATGTCGACCAGCGAGCCGGGCAGGAAAGCGCGAATGCCGTTCACCATCACGGTGAGGCCGCCTTTGACCTTGCCGTTGATCAACCCCTGCACCTGTGTGCCTTTTTCGAGCGCCTGCTCAAGGTCCATCCACGCCGCGAGGCGTTTGGCCTTATCGCGCGAGAGGCGCGTTTCCCCGAAGCCGTCTTCGAGCGCGTCGATCGCGACCTGGACGAAATCGCCGGGCTTGACTTCGATTTCGCCGCGGTCGTTGAAGAATTCCTCGGTGAGGATATAACTTTCTGATTTTAAACCGGCATTTACTACGATATGGTTGGCATCAACGCTGATCACTTCGGCGGTAATGACCTCGCCGACCCGCATTTCTTTGCGCGCAAGACTTTCTTCGAACAACGCGGCAAAACTTTCGCTCGGGAGGGCGGCGGCGACAGTATTCATTATCTGCAATTTAGGAACTCGAAATAACCCGTTATTTCAACGGGGTCTGGTTAATAAACGCCGCGAGCCTGGCAGCTCATGGCACCCGTGTCGCTGCAACAAAACGCGCCAACACTTGCTCCACTGCCGCATCGATCGAAAGCTCGGTGGTGTCAAGCAGGCTGGCGTCGTCACTCTTTTGCAGCGGGGCTACAGCGCGCGCGCTGTCGCGCTCATCGCGGTCCCGGATATCCTGCAAAAGGGTCGTAATATTAGCACCCATTCCTTTTTCTATCAACTGTTTATAGCGCCGGCGGGCGCGCTCTTCGGCGTCCGCGGTGAGATAGATTTTGAGCGTTGCGTCGGGAAATACCACCGACCCCATATCGCGCCCATCCGCCACCAAACCGGGCGCTTGGCGGAACGCGCGCTGACGGTCGCGTAGCGCCTGCCGGACCGCCGGCAATGCTGCCACCCGCGAGGACCCATCACTAACCGCTTCGGTACGGATGGAGTCAGTCACATCCTCTTGATTCAGAAATAGTTTTTCTCCGTGAAAACGGACATCCAGAGACGCGGCGAGCCGCGCCAGAGCAGGTTCGTCATCGAGCGCCACCCACTGCTTGAGCGCACTGAGCGTGACGAGGCGGTAGAGCGCGCCGCTGTCGAGATAGTGATATCCGAGCCGCGCAGCGACCCGTTGCGCGACCGTGCCCTTGCCGGATGCCGACGGGCCGTCAATTGCGATCACCGGGACGGTAGTCATACCGAGTCACAAAATTCCAAAGCAACTCCTTCCCCCTCGCGGCGAAAGCACAAAGTGACTCCTTCCCCCTTGATGGGGGAAGGTCGGGATGGGGGTGAAAACGTTGCGAGGAGTCATGGTAATTCGCACCCCCACCCTAACCCTCCCCCATCAAGGGGGAGGGAGGCGGTTTCTTCTCCCCCGTCGAGGGGGGGGGAATCGGTTTTTCTGAGGCAGTAAGACACAGGCCCGCCGAGCGAGCCAACTCAGGGAAGCCGGGGAACGAAGTCGCGACGTTGGCGCAATCGTTGATCTCAATCGGCGCGCCCGCGCGCAACGCGGCGATTACGAAGGCCATCGCCACCCGATGATCGCCGTGGCTGTCGACCACGCCGCCGGCATAACTTCCACCGGTCACGCGCATGCCGTCGGCAGCCGGCTCGGCGGAGATGCCGAGCGCCCGCAGCCCGTCGGCCATCACCTGGATGCGGTCGGACTCCTTGACGCGCAGTTCCTCGGCGCCGCGCAATAGGGTAACGCCGCGCGCGTTGGCCGCCGCGACGAACAGGACCGGGAATTCATCGATCGCCAGCGGCACCAGCTCGACCGGTATCTCGATGCCCTTCAATTCGGCGTGGCGCACGCGGATATCGGCAACGGGCTCGCCGCCGGCCTCGCGCGGGTTGACGAGCTCGATGTTCGCACCCATCAGGCGCAGGATGTCGATCGCGCCGGTGCGCGTTGGATTGACGCCGACGTGTTCGAGCGTGAGGTCCGAGCCGGGCGCAATGCTGGCGCCGACCATGAAAAACGCCGCCGAAGAAATATCCGCCGGCACATCGATCGAGGTTGCTGTCAGCCTGCCGCCGCCGCTCACGCACACGGTACTGCCGCTGCGCTCTACCGGATAGCAGAATGCGGCGAGCATGCGTTCGGTATGATCACGCGTCGGCGCCGGCTCGGTAACGCAAGTCCTGCCGCGCGCATAAAGCCCCGCCAGCAACAGCGCCGACTTGACCTGCGCGCTTGCAATGGGCATTCGGTATTCGACGCCGCGCAGGTTGGAAATACCCATGATCTTGAGCGGCGGGTGCCCGCCTTCGGCGGTCTTGATTTCGGCACGCATCTGGCCGAGCGGCGCGGCAACGCGTTGCATCGGCCGCTGGCGCAGGCTCGCGTCCCCGCTCAACTCGCAATCGAAATTCTGCCCTGCGAGCAGCCCGCACAATAGCCGCATTGAAGTGCCGGAGTTACCGCAGTCGAGCACCGTGGTTGGTGCTTTCAGTCCACGCAGGCCGGCGCCATGCACCGTCACGTTGCCGCGCGCGGGTCCGTCGATGCGCACGCCGAGCGCGCGGAACACGTTCATGGTCGCCAGCGCATCCTCGCCTTCGAGGAAACCGCTGACGCGGGTCACGCCCTCGGCGATTGAACCGAGCATGATGCTGCGGTGGGAAATCGATTTGTCGCCCGGCACGCGGATGCGCCCCGTGAGCGCGCCACCCGGTGCGATGTTATACGTAAGCGACATGGAATTTATTTCTTCACCAGCCATTTCGCGCGCGCGGCGCGAGCCGCGGCGAATCGCGTCTCCAGCCCCTGCCCGTCGCTCGCTTCGATCATGCCGCGCAGCAGTTCGAGTTCGTCGAGACAATCGTCGAGCGCGGCGAGCAGCGCGTCGCGGTTGGCGAGGCAGACATCGCGCCACATCTCGGGCGAGCTGCCGGCGATCCGGGTCGAATCGCGAAAGCCGCCGCCGGTATGCCCGAACAACGCCGCCGCATCGGCGTAGCGGGCGATCTGGCCGACCAGCGCAAACGCCAACACGTGCGGCAGGTGACTGACCAATGCATACACGCGGTCGTGGTCGGCCGCGCGCATTGTGGTCACACGCATGCCGGCGAGCTTCCACATCGCGCTTACCCTGCTGACCGCGCGGGCGTCGGTCTCGGGCTCGGGCGTCACGATCAGTTTGTGGTCGTTGAACAGTGTGGTAAACGCGGCGCGCGCGCCGCTTTTTTCGGTGCCGGCGATCGGGTGCGCCGGCACGAACCGTGCGAATGAGGCACCGAGATATTTGCGCGCGTGCGCAATCACGTCGCGCTTGGTGCTGCCGGCATCGGTCACGATCGTGCGCGGCCCGAGGTGGGGCGCGATCTGTGCCAGCACGGCAGCGGTCTGGCCGAGCGGCACCGCCAGCAGCACCAGATCTGCGTCCTGCACTGCCAGCGCGGAATCGGTCGCGATTTCGTCGATGATACCCAGCCGCCGCGCCGCCAGCAGATTGGCGCGACTGCGGCCGACGCCGACAACGCGGGCGACGGCGTGGCGTTTTTTCAGCGCCAGCGCCAGCGAGCCGCCGATCAGGCCGACGCCGAAGATAACCAGCTTGCCGACCAGCGGGGAACGGCCACGCGCGCCCCTGCGTTGTTTCGCGCGCGCGGCTTTCATGCGGCGAGCGATTGCCGCAGCGCTTCGAGAAAGCGCTCGTTTTCCGCTGCGAGCCCGGTGCTCACCCGCAGGTACTCGGGCATGCCGTAGCTCGCGACCGGGCGCACGATCACGCCGCGCTCGAGCAGCCTCTGAAAAATGCGATTCGCGTCCCCCACCCTGACGCTGACGAAATTGCCAAACGACGGAATCCAGGACAGGCCCAGCTGCGCGAATCCCTGTTCAAACCGCCGCAGGCCGAGCTGGTTGAGCTCGAAGCCACGGCGCACGAACTCGCGGTCGTCCAGTCCCGCGGCTGCGGCCGCGAGCGAGATGCTGTTGACGTTGAACGGCTGACGCACGCGGTTCATCAGGTCGGCGACACCGGCATGCGCGAACGCGCAGCCGACGCGCAATCCGGCCAGACCATAGATCTTGGAAAACGTGCGCGTGATGATCAGGTTCGGGAACTCGCGCAGCCACCCCACGCTGTCGACCTTGAGTTCGGGGGGCAGGTATTCGTTGTAGGCCTCGTCGAGCACCACCATTACGCGCGGCGGCAGTTCGCGCAGGAACTCGTGCAGCTCGGCGCCAGCGATCAGCGTGCCGGTCGGATTGTTCGGATTGGCGATGAAGATGAGCCGCGTGCGCGGCGACACCGCGTCCCGCATCGCGCCGAGGTCGTGCGCGAATTCCCGCGCCGGCGTCTCGATGCCGATGGCGCCGATGGCCTGGGTCGCGAGCGGATATACAGCGAACGCATGCTGTGAGTAGATCGCTTCGAATCCCGGCGCGAGAAACGCGCGCGCCGCGAGATCCAGCACGTCGTTCGAGCCATTGCCGAGCACGATCTGCGGCATCTCGACGCCGTAATGCCGCGACAATGCCTGTTTCAACTCGAAGCCATTGCCGTCGGGATAGCGCGCCACATCGGCAAGCGCCCGCTGCGCCGCCTGCATCGCCAGCGGGCTCACGCCGAGCGGGTTCTCGTTCGACGCGAGCTTGATGATACTGTCGGGATCGAGGCCGAATTCGCGCGCGAGCTCGGAAATCGGCTTGCCGGGCTGATACGGCGCGATCGCACGGATGTAACCGGGAGCGAGGTCGCAAACGTCCTGCGCGCGTCTGATTGCGGCGGAATCCATTGCAGCGCCTTACACCGCGCCCGCAGGATAGGACCCGAGGTTCTTCAGAAACGCCGCCTTCTCGCCCAGTTCCTTGAGCGCCTGCGCCACGTTGGCATCGTGCTGGTGGCCTTCGATATCGACGTAGAACAGGTATTCCCAGCGCCCGGTGCGCGCCGGCCGTGACTCGAGCCGGGTCATGCTGACCCCGTGGCCGGCGAGCGGCGTCAGCAGCGCGTGTATCGCACCGGGCACGTTGCGAGTGGACATCACGAGCGAGGTCTTGTCCTTGCCCGACGGCCCGGCATCGTGCGCCGCAATCACCACGAAGCGCGTGGTGTTCTGTGGCTCGTCCTCGATGCTCGCCGCGATGATCTTCAGGCGATAGACAGCGGCCGCAGTCTTGCTCGCAATCGCCGCCGCTGCCGCATCCTTCGCCGCCATGCGCGCGGCTTCCGCGTTGCTCACCACCGGCATGCGTCTGGCCGCCGGATAGCGCTGATTCAGCCATTCGTGACACTGCGCGAGACTTTGCTGGTGCGACAGAATCTTCTTCACGCCCGCCGCCTTGCCGCTTCTGCTCATCAGGCACTGGTGCACCGGCAGCAATACTTCGCCGCAGATCCTGAGCGGGGTCGCGAGCAGCAGATCGTGGGTGCGGCCGATGCTGCCCTCGGTCGAATTCTCGACGGGCACCACGCCGTATCCGGCCTGCCCCGCTTCGACCTGGCGAAATACCGTATCGATCGACGCGCACGGCTGCAATACGGCATTCCCGCCAAACTGCCTGATCGCAGCCTCCTCGCTGAATGTGCCTTGCGGCCCGAGATAGGCAACCGTGATGCCGTCCTCGAGCGCACGGCACGCGGACATGATTTCAGTGTAGAGGCGCAGCAGCGCCGACTTGGGCAATGGGCCGCGGTTACGCGCAGCGAGGCGCAGCAGCACCTGCGCTTCGCGCTCGGGCCGGTATTTGGCGCCGCGTTTGGCGTGACCGATTTGCTGCGCCAGCGCGGCGCGCGCGTTGAGCAACTCGACGATGCGATCGTCGAGCACGTCGATGCGGGCGCGAATCGTTTTCAACTGGTCCGCCAAAAGAACTCCCCCGAAACCACGGATAGACACAGATGGACACAGATATTAAATCAACTGAGGCCGGTTTGGGTACCCGTGTTTATCCGTGTTCATCTGTGGTTATTTTCAGCTTTTCTCCGCAGGCAAATAACGCACCGCCAGTACGCCTTTGATGCTCGCGATCTGCCCGGTGACGCTCGCGGGGACTGCGCTGTCGACGTCGACCAGCGTGTACGCCATCTCGCCCCTGGATTTGTTCAGCATGGTGTGGATGTTGAGACCCGCGTGCGCCATCGCGGTCGAGATCTGGCCCAGCATGTTCGGCACATTGGCGTTGGCGATGCCGACTCGAAACGGCGCTTCACGCGCCATCGCGACATCGGGAAAGTTGACCGCGTTGCGGATGTCGCCGTGCTCGAGATAATCGCGCAGCTGGTCGACCACCATGATCGCGCAATTGTCCTCCGCCTCGCGCGTCGATGCGCCGAGATGCGGCAACGCGATCACGCCCGGGTTCGCCGGGAACCGCTGCGCCGGAAAATCGCATACGTAATACTTGAGCCGCTTGGACGCCAGCCCTTCCAGCACCGCGTCGTTGTCGACGATGCCGTCGCGCGAAAAATTGAGCAGGATCGCGCCGTGTTTCATGAGCTTGATGCGCTCGCGGGAAATCAGGTTGCGCGTCGCGTCGGTGAGCGGCACGTGCAGCGTCACGAACTCGCAGTTTTTCAGCACGTCCTCGACACTGTTCGCCTTCTTGACCGAGGATGGCAGGCTCCACGCCGCGTCGACCGTGATATGCGGGTCGTAGCCGTGCACGTTCATGCCGAGCTTGATCGCGGCATCCGCCACCAGGCTGCCGACTTTGCCGAGCCCGATCACTCCCAGCGTGCGCTTCGGCAACTCGACCCCGGCGAAATGCTTCTTGCCGTCTTCGACCTGCTCATTGATAGCCGCATCGTCGCCCGTGAGGCCGGCCACGAAGTGCGCCGCCGGCAGCAGGTTGCGCGCCGCCATCAGGATGCCAGCGATCACGAGTTCCTTGACCGCGTTGGCATTGGCCCCCGGCGCGTTGAACACGGGCACCCCGCGCGCGCTCATCTGCTTGACCGGGATGTTGTTGGTGCCCGCGCCGGCGCGGGCAATCGCTTTGACCTGGGACGCGATCTCCATCTTGCGCATGTCCTGCGAGCGCACCAGGATTGCATCGGGGCTGGCGACCTGGTTGCCGACTTCGTATTTCTCCGCCGGCAGGCGTTTGAGCCCGATCTGCGCGATGTTATTGAGCGTCAGTATGCGATAGGTGTGTGTCATGTCATCCGCCGTGCCTGGACTGAAATTCGCGCATGAAATCGACCAGCGCCTTGACGCCCGCGGCCGGCATCGCGTTGTAAATCGACGCGCGCATGCCGCCGACCGAACGGTGGCCCTTGAGCTCTCTCAGCCCGGCCGCCTGCGCCTGCTTGAGGAACTCTGCGTCGAGCGCGTCGTTCTTCAGGCGGAACGGCACGTTCATCAGTGAGCGGTCCTCGCGCGCCACCGGCGAGTAGTAGAACTCGGTCTGGTCGAGAAAATCGTAGAGGATCGCCGCCTTGGCGCGGTTCACTCGCTCCATCGCTTGCAGGCCGCCCTGCTGTTTCAGCCAGCGGAACACGAGTCCCGCGATATACACCGCGTAGGTCGCGGGCGTATTGAGCATCGAATCCGCCCCCGCCTGTGCCTTGTAATCGAGCACGGACGGCGTCACCGGCAGCGCCCCGCCGATGAGGTCGTCACGCACGATCACGATGGTGAGTCCGGCAGGTCCCATGTTTTTCTGCGCGCCGGCGTAAATCAGTGCGTACTTCGAAACGTCCATCGGCCGCGACAGGATGTGCGACGACATATCGGCGACCAGCGGCACGCTGCCGGTGTCGGGAACCCAGTGAAATTCCACGCCACCGATGGTTTCGTTCGACGTGTAGTGCACGTACGCCGCATCCGCATTGAGCTTCCAGGCAGCCTGTTTGGGCGCATAGCTGAAGTTCTTGTCCTCCGAACTCGCAGCGACGTTGACGGCGCAGTAGCGTTTGGCTTCCTTGATCGCCTTTTTCGACCATTCGCCGGTATTCACGTAGTCGGCGCTTTTCTTGCCGCGCAGCAGATTCATCGGCACTGCCGCGAACTGCAGCGTTGCGCCGCCCTGCAGGAACAGCACTTTGTAATTTTTCGGAATCGCCATCAATTCGCGCAGATCGCTCTCAGCCTGCGCGGCGATACCGATGAACTCCTTGCCGCGGTGGCTCATCTCCATCACCGAGGTGCCGCTGCCGTGCCAGTCAAGCATCTCCTGCGCGGCCTGCTCGAGCACCGGCTCCGGCAATACCGCCGGTCCGGCGGCGAAATTGTGTACGCGTGTCATAGTTTGGTAACTCGTGATTGGTAATTGGTGATTCGTGATTAGTGACTGGTGGGGCTTGCGCCCCCTTCTTCCTCGTCGTCATCGCGCTCGGCAACCGTTTCCAGCCCGGCGAGCTTCTCGCCTTCACCGAGGTTGATCAGCCGCACGCCTTGCGCGGTGCGGCCAATTTCGCGAATTTCAGAGATGCGGGTGCGAATCAGCACGCCGCCGGTGGTGATCAGCATGATTTCGTCATCGTCGCCGACGATCTGCGCCGCGACCAGCTTGCCGTTGCGCTCGGAGGTCTGGATCGCGATCATGCCTTGCGTGCCGCGGCCGTGGCGCGTGTAACGGCCAATTGGAGTGCGCTTGCCGTAACCGTTCTCGGTCGCGGTCAGTACCGATTGCTCTTCATTCTCAGCGGTCAGCAGCGAAATCACGTGCCCGCCCTTGACGAGCCTCATGCCGCGCACGCCCCCTGCGTTGCGGCCCATCACGCGCACTTCGTCCTCGCCGAAGCGCAGGGCCTTGCCGGCGTCGGAAAACAGCATGATGTCCTGCTGGCCGTCGGTGAGAGCAACCCCGATCAGGTAATCGCCGTCGTCGAGACTCACCGCGATGATGCCCGACGGGCGCGGCCGCGAGAACGCCGACAGCGCGGTTTTCTTGACCGTGCCGTTGGCGGTCGCCATGAACAC
>ORJL010451467.1_pt1 | contig 20865 bp, 22 predicted proteins | sample 1779941 | NCBI WGS metagenome assembly ORJL01 (sample SAMEA104232317, study PRJEB22302) | groundwater metagenome | biome: forest; feature: aquifer; material: groundwater | place: USA | collected 2011-08-07 | depth 5.8 m
GACTGCACGATCGACAACTCATAAAAAACAGTGTTTCCATCTCTGCCCTCAAGCGAACAGGGCTCATTGAGCTGGCGCAGAGGCTCGACGAGGTCCTGGCGCACGGATTCAAACATACGCACTTGACGCTTCCCCACACCGGCGGAAAGGTATTGTCGGAGCTCTACCGGATAGGGCGCATCAATAATGTAAGACACGCCAAAGGCGGGATATTAGTTGACGCCGAACTTCCAGAAAAATTAGTTGGAAGATATAAAAAATACTGTATATAGTGACGTTCCTTATGCAACTTCACATCGCTAACATTCTAACTCTCGGCCGGCTGGCGCTTGTGCCGGTCTTTTTGACCGCTTTTCTTTATCGCTGGTATCACGTGGCGTTCATTGTGTTTGCGCTTGCGGCGATGACCGATCTCGTGGACGGCACGGTCGCGCGATGGCAAAAAAAGCGCTCCCAGCTTGGGGCTTTTCTGGACCCGCTAGCGGACAAATGTTTGATGATAACGACCTTTGCCTGCCTGGTTTCTGTCAGGTCGCTTCCGGCGTGGTTCTTGGGGCTGGTCATCGCGCGCGATGTGATGATAATGGGCGGGATTGGTCTCCTGAAGGTGATGAAGATAAAGGTCGCCTATGAACCGTTCCTCTTGTCAAAGTTCGCGACGCTTGCGCAGATACTTCTGGGCGTTCTGTCGCTTGGCGTCCTCTGGTCGCCAACGTTTTCGCTGGGTGTCTATCCCCTGACCGATTTTGCCGAAGGGGTCGTCTATGTCACCGCGTTACTCGTCATTATCACCGGGTTGCAGTATATTAAGAAGGGGATGGAAATATTACAAGCGCGTGATTGATTTTATCAACATAGGCCTCACGCCATACAACGAGGCGCTCGAATTTCAGAAAAGACTTCATTCCAAACGTGCAGCCAAAGAGATTCCCAACACCGTCATCTTCTGCGAGCATCCGCCGGTCTTTACCATCGGCAAACGCGATTCCTCGGAGGACTTTTTGTCCGGCATGGAGACGATAGCCGAAGAGGGGATAGATATTGCAAAGGTCGAACGCGGCGGACGCATCACCTATCACGGCCCCGGCCAGCTCGTTGCGTATTTTATCTTTAATTTGAGCGAGCGCCGGCTTGGCGTAAAGGATTTTGTCCACAAGGTCGAAGAGGCCTGTATGCTGGCGCTCTCAAAGTTCGGAATAGACTGCGTTCGAGATAAGGAATATCCGGGGTTGTGGGTCAAGATCAAATCCCCCCATTCCCCCCTTTATAAAAGGGGGGATCAAGGGGGGATTTTAAAAAAACTCGTCGCCATCGGCCTTCAGATATCTAAGAACGTTTCAATGCACGGCGTTGCGATCAACGTGGCCCCCAACATGGACAACTATCGCCACATCATTCCCTGCGGAATAAAAGAGAGGGGAGTGACTTCAATGAAAGAGATCCTTGGTAGTGCCCCGGCGATGGAAGGTGTGATCCGCGCGGTGAAGAACGGAATTGAAGCGGTATTTAGCCCTTCGACTGTTCCACAGAATTAAAGGTCAGGACGTTCTCGTCCTCGCTGAACATCTTCAAAGCTTCCGCGTTCTTGGCATCATCGGGAAGTGACTTCATATATTCTTTATAATCGTCCTCGGTCAGCGCGTTCCGCAAGATATACTTCTGATATACCCTGTTGTCATAGATTGATTCGTCGATCTTTTTTGCCATTGTGGTCGGTTGCTTGTCATCCCGAGCGAAGCGAGGGATCCCGTGCGAATAGTCGCGCTGGATCCTTCGGGGCTTCGCCCCTCAGGATGACAGCCTCTCGTGTCATCGTTTTGTCGGTGTCTTTTCAACTTCCATTACGATCTTGCCGTCTTTGAATATCCTGACATCGCCGCTGGACTCAGATATCACAAATGCGATCGACTTTGTCAAGGCCGTGATGCCGGCCGCCGCAACGTGCCGGCTGCCGAGCCCGCGGGGCAGTTCTGTGTCGTCGCTCGCTGCGGAGAGGTATCGCCCCGCCGTCAGGACAATGCCGTCGCCGCTGATGACGAACGCCCCGTCCATCGCGGAAAATTCGCGGATAGTCTCTTTCATGGCCGGGTTCACGATATTGCGTTCGTCCTCTTCATACCCCTTGAACGGATTTATTATCAGCTGGCGCGACAGTTGCATGACATGTTCTTCGTCGCCCACCACAAAGATGGTTCCGACCGGTTTTCCCTCGCGTCCCTTGTCGGCGAACTCGATAGCAAGGTTTAACACCGTCTGAAAGACCTCGGCGCGGATGTTCTCGGTGATCTTTGTCAGATGCTTGCCGGTGATGATCTCGGTCTCTTTGCTTGTGTCGACCACCTGAATGCAGTCAAGCGTGCCGAGATCGGAATGGCCGGCAACGCAGACGATCACCGCGCCCGATTCAATGTGTTCAAGCGACATGCCAAGCATGACGGAAACCTTCACCAGCGACATGCGCGCCATGTTTATCTTCGGAACATTGATCAATGCCTTGCAGTGCCCGCCAAGACTCGTTTTGTCGTCTGGGTCAAATTCCCACTTCTTTTTCTTGCTTATTAAGAAGAGGTCGATCTTTTTCGGTATGCGTTCGTCGTATTTCAGGTCGTCCAAGGGGTCGATATAGATCATCACTGCCTTGGCGCCGACCTTTTCCGCCATCTGGAACGCCGACTTTATGATGAGTTTGTTCGTAGTGTTCATAAACAGCGATTGTCATTGCGAACTGAAGCCCATGTAATGGGCGAAAGCGAAGCAATCTCCATTACGCAATCGATGTTCAGGGGATTGCTTCGTCCGCCTGCAGCAGACTCGCAATGACATGCAACTAAATACACAACTTAATTGCAATTATCAAATAAAATCGGTATAAAAGAGCCAGTATCGAACGGATGGGACAAGCGAGCCAAGTGCCACGCCTAGGAGGAGTAGCAGCCTTTAGGCTGCGCTAGGTGTGCATGGGCAGGACATGCCAAGTGCCACGCCTAGGAGGAGTAGCAGCCTTTAGGCTGCGCTAGGTGTGCATGGGCAGGACATGCCAAGTGCCACGCCTCTCTGAAAGTTGCGGGAGTTGAGAATATGGGCGTATGGGAAAAAGCGAGAACGAGGCATGGCACTATCTGAGGAGATCGCTCGTTCCTTTGGAACGAGCGATTTAAAATGAAGAGAATTGTTATCCTATTACTAGTCCTTGCTGTGGCACGCGTCGCCGTTTCCGCATATCAGTCCCCGTTCGAGGTCAGCTGGGAGAGGGGGCGCATCAAGGTCCCGGCGGGGCAAGAGCTCGCTCAAGAGGTGATCGTTCGCGTTCCGGCGGGGCATTTCCTGTATAAAGACAAGACGGAGCTCGTTTTTACGACGCTTGAGGGGATAAATGTCAAAAAGCTCGATTATCCGCAGGCGACCGGGCATTTCGACGTCCTCACCAACAAGTCGGTCGAAATATATCCTGCGGGCGATGTCTTGATATCGTTCACCTTAAAGGCGCCGGGCGCGCTCAACCCCGGTGAGAGGCAGGTCGCGGCGCTTCTGAAATTTCAGGGCTGCGAAGAGAAGCTCTGCCTGAGGCCCGAAGAGCACGAGCTGACTTGGAACATAGATGTCGTTCCTTCTGCGATCGCCATTTCAGAGGAGCCAAAGGAGGGCGTTAGCGAGGCGCCGTTCTCGGTTAGGGCGCTGCTGGACAAAAAGGACTTTCACCACGTCGTTTCGCATGGAAGGAACATTGCCCTTCTCATCGCGTTCATTGCGGGGATATTGACGAGCTTTTCGCCCTGCGTCTGGCCGCTCATCCCGGTCACGCTCCTGATCGTCGGCATCCACAAGAAGGGGCATATTCTGGGGAATCTGGGCCTCTCGGCCTCGTTGGTCGCCGGCATCGCGCTGACCTATTCGATCCTTGGGGTCGTTGCGACCGCCGTGGGGAATCATGTCGGGTTCTTGTTCCAAAAGAGGGCCTTCTTGATCATCATTATAATGGTCCTCGTCGCGATGAGCACGGCCCTCTTGGGCCTTTGGACGTTCCAGCTGCCTGTCAAATTTCAGAACTTTCTGACAAAGGTCAGCGGAAGGGGATATCGGGGCTCGTTCTTGAGCGGGGCCTCTCTTGGGCTCTTGGCAACGCCTTGCGCTGGGCCGATCCTGATACCGATGCTCCTCTGGGTAGCGGCCGAGAAGGAATATCTATTTGGCGCGGAGCTCCTGGCGCTTTATGCAGCCGGTATGGGCATCTTCTACATTATAATAGGGACGTTCTATGGCACGCTCTCAGGCCGCATCAGGAACGTGAGGATCGGGAATGCCATCAAGAAGTTCCTTGGCATCGCATTGCTCGTTCCCGCCGCTTATTATTTGATGGCCGTTATCCCGCTCGGTAACGGACTTGGCGGGGATATCAAATGGCAGGCCAGCGAACCAGCCGCCCTAGTGGAGGCCGTCGTCTCAAAGAGGCCGCTCATGCTCGTCTTCGGCGCCAAGTGGTGCCCGTCATGCGAAGAGATAAAGGGGAATATCCTTTCAAAGAAGGAATTCGCCGATGCGGCCGAAAAGATCGTGCCGCTCTACGTCGATGTGACGGTAGAAGAGGGAGAGGCAAAACGGCTCATGGATAAATACAAGGTGATCGGCATGCCGACGATATTATTTGTATCGCCCGAGGGGAGGGTGTATGATGACCTCTCCGTCGTCGGCAGCGAGCCGACATTGCGGGAGATGATGGAACGAGTTGAAGAGGCAGTTAGCAGGAGTAGCACCCTTTAGGGTGCGCCAGTATTGTAGTTGCAAAGTTTGCTTTGCCAGAATTTAGGCAGAGCAAGCTCTGCCACTACAGCTAGCGCAGCCTGAAGGCTGCTACTCCGAATTCAATAAATTATGTCAGTTCTAACACCCAGAGAACGCGAGATCGTCAAGGCGTTTGCCGAGACGCTCATTCCGCAGGGCGGCGATGAGTTCGAATCGTCGGCCGAGATGAACCGCCTCTTGCAGCGCGTGGACGAGCATGTCGGACACTTTTCAGCGGACGTCAGTTGGTCGTTCCGGGCCCTGCTGTTGATGTTCGATTACGGCGCCATCCTCTATCGCTTGCGGCTCAAGACCTTCCGAAAAATGGATGCGAAATGGCGGCGGTGCTATCTTGACGCGTGGCACAATTCATGGCTCGCGGCAAAGCGCAGCATGTGGAGGTTCCTGGACGCCATCATCTATATCAATTACTACGCGAGCCCCTCCTTCTGTGAAAAGATCGGCTACGCGCCAAAGTTCAATCCTCCGATGAAGACAAGGGAATTTCCGCACGAGAACGCCTTTATCTCGCCGGCCGAGCACGACATTAAAGAGGAATGTGACGTCTGTGTGATCGGCAGCGGGGCGGGCGGGGCGGTCATCGCACACAAACTTGCCGAGGCGGGCCGCAAAGTGATCATCCTTGAAGAGGGCGGGTTCTACGGCGCCGAGGATTTCGGGCAGGACGCCGCTGCGATGACTAACCTTCTCTACCGGAACGGCGGTCTGACGAACACCTTTGGCTGGCCCGCGATAATCGTCCCCGTCGGCCGGTGCGTCGGCGGAACGACGACGATCAATTCGGGGACGTGCTTCAGGACGCCGGACAAGGTCCTTGATAAGTGGGTCGAAGAGTTCGGGCTCACCACGTGGTCGAGCGGTAGGATGGAGAGGCATTTCGCGGAAATAGAAAAGAACCTTCACGTCGCCCCGGCGGACCCATCCACACTGAAAAAGAATACCGAGATATTCAAACGCGGGATAGAGTCCCTTGGGTTCAAGGGTTCGCCCATCGCCCGCGATGCCCCCGGATGCTGCGGCAGTGGCGTCTGCGGGTTTGGCTGTCCGACCAACGCCAAGCAGTCGACCAATGTCAGCTATATTCCAATGGCCCTGAACGCGGGGGCGAAGCTATACGCGAACTGTCAGGCCGAACGTTTCCTTTTTTCGGGAAGCCACGCCAAGGTGGTCCTTGCGAGGTTCCTTGATCCGCGCACGAGAGAGAGGTTGGGCTCGCTTGAGGTCAAGGCGCGCGTAGTCGTTCTGGCGTGCGGGGCGTTCCATACACCCGTTCTGTTGATGCGCAGTCACGTGCCGAACCCGAGCGGCATGATAGGGCACAATCTGACCATACATCCGGCGGCAAAGGTAATGGCCCTCTTTGACGAAGAGGTCAGGGGCTGGGACGAGGTGCCGCAGGGGTTCTATGTCGATGCCTTCAAGGATGAAGGGATAATGCTTGAGGGGATATTCCTGCCGCCGCCCTATGCCGCCTCGACCATCCTGCATGTCGGCGAGAGGCACAAAGAGATAATGGCCGATTATAATAAGATGGCGACGTTTGGGATCATGGTATCTGATTCGGGCCATGGGCGAATTTTGAGGATGCCGCGGGGGCGAGCGATGGCGATCTATAACCTGAACAAGGCCGACGTTGCGAAGTTCGCGCGAGGACTTGAGATAGTTACAAGCGCCTTCTTCGCTGCGGGGGCAAAGAGCGTGCTGTTGCCGCTCCACACGATGCCGGAACTGACCGCAGAAGAAGGAGTGCAGAAGTTGAGGTCGAAGAAACTGCACGCGAAGGACCTGGACCTGCAGGCGTTCCATCCGATGGGGACGTGCCGGATGGGCGCGAACCCGAAGCGGGCGGCCTGCGATCAATACGGGCGTTTTTATGGATTGGACAACGTGTTCGTCGCAGACGGTTCGATCTTTCCGACCTCGCTCGGCGTGAACCCGATGATAACCATCATGGCCGCCGCGGCGAAGATCGGGGAATATGTTGATAGAGAAGTGCTGTAGTTGCCCGATTTATCGGGCGACGTTGGGAGTAGCAGCCTTTAGGCTGCGCCAGTCCTGCGCACCCTAAAGGGTGCTACTCCACATTGGCCTGATAAATCAGGCAACTACAAAATTATGGAAACCATTATCAAACAATTATTAAAAAAACTCGGCGAAGACCCCGAACGCGAGGGATTAAAGAAGACCCCCGCGCGCGTGAAAAGGTCGCTCGAGTTCCTGACCGAGGGCTATAAACTGGACCCGGTAAAGATCATCGCCGATTCGGTCTTTACGGACAAATATGACGAGATGGTGATCGTGAAGGACATCCCGTTCTACAGCATGTGCGAGCATCACCTTTTGCCGTTCTATGGCCACGCGAACGTGGCCTATCTCCCCAACGGCAAGCTCGTCGGCATCTCCAAGATCGCGCGGATGGTCGAGCTCTATGCGCGTCGCTTGCAGGTTCAGGAGCGAATGACCCAGCAGATCGCCGACGCCCTGCAGAACGTCTTAAAGCCAAAAGGCGTGGCGGTCGTTGTTACCGCGCAACATCTCTGCATGCAGATGCGCGGCGTTCAGAAGCACGACGCCTCGGTCGTGACCTCCGCCATGCTCGGCGCCTTTCGCACGCGCCAGTCAACACGCGAAGAGTTCATGAATTTGATAAAGTGACCACTGAAGGTGGTCATCCTGAGCTTGTCGAAGGATGACGGGCGAAGGATCCAGTGAACCTAACAGTCTGTTGACAAAGTCGGTTTTACTCTTCGAGCGAGCGGAGCGAGTCGAGAAGTAAAGGGAAATTTAACTTCTCGACAAGCTCGAAGATTAAATTTTGGTGCTTTGTCAACAAACTGCTAATATGGTTTCGATTCTACTATTTCCGCTAAGGCTGGTTGTCTCGCTCATAGGCTGGTTCGCCTATTGTATGGAGGTCTCTGCCGACTGGTTCGTTGGCGCGCGGGGAAAGACCGAATATGTCCGAGAGGGGGCATGCAATAATTGCGGCAGTTGCTGCCGCCTTGTGGGCCTGGAGCTTCCGAACGCCTTCTTAAGGCGCGAATGGATTATAAAGATCGTAGGCCTATGGCATCGCGCCGGTCTCAATTTTCATCAGGTCGGCCGGGAAGACAAATGGCTTATGTATCGCTGCGGATATTATCGCGAAGAGAACGATGGGAAATGCGGCCACTGTTCGATCTATCACTTCAGGCACAGGCTATGCCGGTTCTTTCCAAGGCAGAACTTGTATGGATATCCGCTTCTCTACGAATCTTGCGGATATCGTTTTGTAAAGAGGGACGTAATCAATAGGCAGAAAGAGATAAAGAAAAAGGGCGGCAAAGCGTTCCGCGATGTCATTCTGAGGGAGCGTGAGCGACCGAAGAATCCCGTGAATTGAATACACTGGATTCTTCTCCGCCTGAGGCGGATCAGGATGACATCTCTTGAAATATTTTGTGGGTTTTTACCACTGGTTTTGGTCGGTCACCTGCCCTCTGACATAATCAAACGTACACGAGCCAATTTCAGTAAGCCAGCAATTGATGCCTGCGGTAAATATACTATATTTTATTGTTGGTCCTTGATGGAATTTTGTAATTTCCTTATTGTCTTGGTATAAAATAACTTCGGTATTACCGCTTCCATCGAGCGCCTTAAAGGTGCTCATGCTATAAGTGTGCCATTCAGAAACGTCGGCCACCTTTGCTTCATAATAATCGGTTTCATTAATTGAAGAACCTCCACAAATAGCGCCACTGGAGCTTCCAATCTTACACGCATTAGTTCCGTCACTCAACGTGAAAGAAGACGAGCCACCAAGTTTAACTCTCGCTTCGACACCATGATAAAAATTACCGCTTTCAGGAAGCCCCGCTGACTGCACCGACGATAAACCGACTCCTGTATCCAGCCCATCGTTGCCTTGGCTGCTGGAAATAGTTAACTCTCCTTCTTTGGCAGTGTAATCAATGCTAAGACTCTCCCCTTTTTCAGATACATTCCAAGTGTTACTCCCAACTTTTTCTCCTCCAAACTCATCACAAATGTAATATTTGCTGGAACAGAAAGGTTCTTGCACCACATCTTGCACCGTGTCTTGTTGGCCGCCACTTGCCCCTTCTTTGGACTCACATCCGAGCAGTATGCGCGCCACAGCCCTCCCCGCCAGGCTTCCGATCAAATTGTTTAAACCAAAGTAATTTACACCTGATATTGGCATATAATGCCTCCTTGCCCCGAGGGGCTTTTTGCCGTTTCCCCAACCGGTGGCCAGACTATTAAATATTACCCTACCTTGCAAGAGGAAAACGCCCCTGTGTGATAGTCAAATTCATGGAAGCTCTGAAAATAAAAAACCCCGCACCGGTTGCCCGGGCGGGGTTTTTGTTTGCGTTGGCTAAATGTTACGCTTTCATAACGTTTTGAGCCTGTGGGCCTTTCGGGCCGTCGACAAGTTCAAATGTTACTTCCTGTCCCTCTGCGAGACTCTTGTAACCATCGCCCTGAATGGACGAGAAGTGGACGAACACATCCGGTCCGCCTTCGCGCTCAATGAAACCAAACCCTTTGGCGTCATTGAACCACTTCACTTTGCCTTTGCACTTTGTTCCTTCACTCACAACTACCTCCTTTAAATCTCCTGTCATATTAGGCATTTACATATAATGAAGCCCCTTTAGCGTCTGGTGCCTAAATGCCTGACAGGTATATCCGTTCCAAACAAAAGGGGCAGGCTTTAAAACTATGCGCCGTGCGTACTACGGCGGAGGCAGTATTGTCAAGCACTAAAAAAAGGGGACAGGCTACTTTTCCCCTTTTTTGGAAAAGTAGCCTGTCCCCGTTTACATGGGCTCAATGCATGTGATGGTCACATATGAATCATCAACTTGAAAATGTTTGCTATGACCGGTAGTTGAATTGTGGTTATCCTGCGTCATTAACCGGACAAGGTAACTTAAATTTCCTCCAAAAGGGGGACATGTGAATTTTACGTTCTCTTTTCCGGTATCGTTGCAATCATCATCGTTCTCGTCTTTGTTGTCCTTGTCAAAATCGCCGTTGTCGGTGTTCTCGCCAACATTTAGATCCCAGCAGTATTTTTTTATCTCGCCGTCCGAATCCGATGAACCGGCGGCGTTAAGCATTACAGTCGTCCCCGGAGCGGCTTGGCAACCGTCGTGTCCGTTGCATGAAGCATCTGCTACGGGATTAAAATAGCGATGAAGGAATTCATCCCACTTGCTGTCAATCGTAAAACCCAAAGCGGCAGGCGGGGAGGGATGGTTCACAGCGGCGGTCGGGTCGTCATCCGGGGCAAAGAGCTCCTGTTCGTTTGCAGGCCAATTTGGAAGGGGAAGATCAAAAGATGATGGCTTAGCGATAGAAAGCGCTTCATTTTCCTCGGTTGTATGCGCAAGCGGGAAATAGACGGATAGCCCGCCGGCCTTCGCATGATTTTTGCCGTTTGCTTTTATTATCACAACTTTTTTAAATGATTCTGTTATGTCGCCGGCGCCATTCTTCCACTGCGCTACGATCTGATTGTTTGCCTGCACCCTTGTTACAAAATCCAAAATGTCGCGAAAGTCGGGAACAGGGTCTCCCCCCGCAAATGGCGACGTGAACTGAGTTGGAAAAGCATTCAATGTGTATTTGCTGTTCTTTTGTTCTTTCAGCATTTCTCTTATAACGGCCTGAACATTGTCTTTAGGGTCATCGTTCACAGTGAACCCCAGGCCATAGTCATCAAGCCCATCTTTGAGAGTGTCTGCAAAGTTGGTCAAAGAATTAAGAAGCTTCGAAAAACCGCCGTTAATACTAACAGCGCTAAATGTGTGATTTGGGTCGCCAGAATATGCGCTATGCGTTTCGTTAACGATGAATTTGGAGATGTTTGCATCGGATTCGTTCGGATGCGTTTGCATATGCTCTAATATCTTATCCCATGGCCACGAGCCCCAGCTCCCGGCCCAGATAACGTCTTGAGATGCGACCATGTATCCTATATTGTTTTTTATCTGATCTACAACGGCGATATCCTGCATCATGCAGGACATGAAACTAATGACGCCGATGGCGGGGCCCGCTCCCAAACCTTCTTGCAGTTCAAGCATTGTCAATCTATCCCTTTTGGGGATAGTATCTGAAGCTGTCCCTTTCCAGCCGCCGCCATGCCCCCACATTACAACATAATATCTTTTGGCGGGAAAAGTCGCCGCTGCCCAGCTAAGAAAGTCAGCCAGTGTTTTTGAATCACCGGTGTTGGCTTCAGGCACAGGCATGACGTCGGACATGATCGTTTGCAACTTCATCGAATTAGCGGTATTTGTATCCTTCTTAACGTGGATGTATGCAGTGCTTTGGATTCCCTCCAGTTTTGGATCAAAATCCAAGCTATTCAAATCGGCCATTACCGCCACATGGATATTTGGCGTGCTTCCGAGCTCTTCCAATTTATTAAGGTCACTGAATGCCGCCCCTTGGAGGTTGTTATCTGCGGCTACGTAGAATAAAACAGCCCATTCCTTTTGTTCTTGCTGATCGATATTTTCCACAACGTGTTTTATATAGATTTTGGGCTGATTTTCTTGCGCCGGAGTCGGCATAAAGCTGTCTATCCCTCCCAGTGCCGCCCAGTCGAGAGAGATATCTGTGTCGGTTGAATAACGGTCCCTTCCCAGCGTATCGCCTTTTGACTGAACAACACGAACCTCCGCAGGATCAACTGTCGCGCCGAAGGTGTCAATAAAGTCTCCGTTGTCCCAGATACCGGCCTCAACGGCAAAGTCATGCGCCGCGCCTCCGGAAAATGAGCCAAGCGCACTGTAAGCCATAAAATCTATGATAGCCCCGGCGCCCGGCTCGCCGCTATAAAGCGCAACAGCATCTTCATTGTTGTTAAATGCCCCGTTATCAAAATTAGCAACATAGTATGAACATGGGGTGAGGACTTGATCCGGCAGATATAATAATGGAACACCCAGCTTGTTAGAAATTGTATGATTTTTAAGACTGACCGGTTGGTCGCCCTTATTGAAAAGCTCGACCCATTCTGTATCGCCTTCAAGCGGGTCGTAAAGAATTTCATTTATCTTTAAACCTGGCGTTTCGCCGGGGGCAAGTGAATAGCAAGATGTAATGGCGGTATCGGTAACGGCAACCTCATCGGAGGCGTCACTTCCAGATTGGGTATCTTCTTCCGCACCGCTTCCGCTACAGCCAAGCGGCGTGCTTAACATTGCACCCAGTGCTTCCAGAAGCGTCATTCTTGGCATTTATTTCTGCTCTCCTATGGGCTGAAATACGACCTCGTCCTCCTTCACATAGCCAAGCTCCTGACGGATCGTGAGTTCCAAATGTTTCGGGTCGTTCAGCAGCTCTTTTTTCTTCTTTAGCTCCGATATCTTCCCCTTCAGGCTGGTTATCTCTTCCTTAAGCTGCGTCTTCAGCCGGCTTGTCCTGTGAAGCTGATACAACCCCTGCTCGCCAAAGACGGCGAACCACGTGAAAGCGGCAAGGCCTGCAAAAATGACAATAGCCCGCCAATTCTCCCGGCGGAAGAGGTAGGCTAACGTTGTTTTGATCTTGCTATATACCATTGCTAGTGAATGTTGGAGTAGCAGCCTTTAGGCTGCGCTAAATGTGGCGCAACCTGAAGGTTGCTACTCCTTACTACTCAAATAACTTTAACCCCTGTGGCGGCGTGATGCCAAGATGTGAATAGGCAAGCGGCGTAGCCATTCTTCCCCTAGATGTCCGGTTCAAATAACCGCACTGGATAAGGAACGGCTCATAGACATCTTCGATAGTATCTTTTTCCTCGCTGATCGCGGAAGAAATGGTTTCAACGCCGACCGGCCCGCCGCCGAATTTTTCGATTATCGTCAAAAGGATCTTTCGGTCCATATTGTCAAAACCCTTTTCGTCAACGTCCAGCATTTTCAGGGCGTCACGCGCGACCTTTTCATTTATCACGCCATCCGCCTTGACCTGCGCGAAGTCCCGCACGCGGCGCAAGAGCCTGTTCGCGATGCGAGGCGTGCCGCGGCTGCGGCCGGCGATCTCAAGAGAGCCGTCCTTGGTTATCTGGACGCCCAACAGGTTTGCGGAGCGCGTGATGATCAATGTCAGCTCCTCGGCAGAATAGAATTCAAGCCGTGCCACAACGCCAAATCTGTCGCGGAGTGGCGAGGTGATGAGCCCCGCGCGCGTTGTCGCGCCAATGAGCGTGAATCGCGGCAGGTCCAACTTTACCGTGCGGGCAGATGGGCCCTGTCCGATGATGAGGTCCAGTTTGAAATCCTCCATCGCGGGATAAAGGACCTCTTCCACCACACGATTCAGCCTGTGGATCTCGTCGATGAACAGGACGTCGCGGTTCTCAAGGTTGGTGAGTATCGCTGCGAGGTCTCCCGGGCGCTCTAACACGGGGCCGGAGGTCGCCTGGATATGGACGCCAAGTTCGTTCGCCAGGATATAGGCGAGCGTTGTCTTGCCAAGGCCAGGCGGGCCCAGGAAGAGGGCGTGGTCAAGGGGCTCTTTGCGCTGCTGCGCCGCCTGAATGAATATCTTCAGCCGTTCTTTGATCGGCGCCTGGCCCACATATTCATCGAACTTTTTCGGGCGCAGCGCCACGTCGAACTGCTGCTCTTCGGGTGCCTTCTGTGGATTTAACTCTGTTCGTTCGGGCATATTAATAAAAACGGAGTAGCGGACTTTAGTCCGCGATTATCGCGCACTGAAGTGCGCTACTCCTAAACTTTAAGTTGCCTAAGCGCCTGCCTCACTATCGCCTGCACCGTCATATGCGGTTCAAGCGTGATACCGGCCAATGCCTTTTCCGCCGCCGCGTGCTGATATCCAAGGTTCGTCAACGCCGAGATCGCATCATTATATAGGGGCTTGTTGGTCGGCTGCACGGCAGAGCCACCGCCAAACTCTTTCAGGAATTTATCTTTTAAGTCAACGATAATTCGCTCCGCTGTCTTTTTGCCCACGCCGGGAATGGCATACAGGCGGGCTAGGTCCTCTTTCACGACCGCGCTCACGATATCGTGCGGTGCCATGCCGGAGAGGATGGACATTGCCATCTTTGGGCCGATGCCGGAGACATTCGTGAGGCGCAAGAATATCGACTTCTCCTCGCGCGTGGAAAAGCCAAAGAGCGTCAACTGATCCTCGCGAACGTGCGTGTGAATGTAAAGCGAAATTTCCCCTCCGCTGGCCGGAAGGGCAGATACCGCAAGTGTAGAAAGGAATACATGATACCCAACGCCCCCGATATCCACAATTACGTGGTCAGAACTTTTCTCTAAAAGTTTTCCGCTTAATCTCGCGATCATAGATTAAATCGTCCCGCAGAGCGGGACGATCTCCTCAGACAGTGCCATGCTTCATCTACGATTTTTCCCATACGCTCACGTTCTCCACCGACACATCTTTCAGAGAAGCGTGGCACTTTGGGCATTCTACGACGTTTTCTTTATTTTGCAAGGACGAATTTTATTTGCCTTCAAAAAATATCACCTATCCGAGATTTTGCTGTGCCACATGTTGATATATACAGTGGATCCGGGCTTTTTCCATATTGACAATACGCATATTCGCCTGATCTATCTCCATAACTTTGATATTGTAACCATGCACGTCCAATATAGTTGGCGCCCATGGGTGCCTCTACACGGACCTCGAGAAGCTCGGACAAACCTTTTACAAAATTTCTACCATTTTCGGATTTTGCCATATGGCAGGCGCTGAACATCACCCTTGCTCCCATAGCGAAATGACCTCTCAACTGAACAAATGGACGAATTTTGCTGTTAGCTTCATCGATGATGATTCTATGGCTTGTATCGACATCATTTCTTTCTGACATTTCCATGTCGTCTATAAAAAAACTCTGTTCAATATATCTGAATCCTGAAGCCCCATAACCATGTGAGTAAATTTTCAATCCTTCTATAGGTGCATTATAATTTAGAATTTCGTTAACGGTAGCCTGTAGTGTTGGTTCGCTTAGACCACCTTCAAACAGGAAAGCGAGGTAATTCACGCCTGTGAACGTGTCCCCGCCTAATATGGTAAAAAATCTTGGGTCGTTTGATGGTGAAGGGTTCGTTCCATTTCGATCGACCAAATATGCATGAAAGGCGGTCGTTGGAAATTCGTGTTTGAACCATGGGCTTATTTTTTGACTCGCTTCTAATCCATCGATCAGGGGTTTTATCTCTTCGAGGGAAATATTTCCGTCGTTGTTGACATCGATTATATTCTGTTCTTCAAGAGAGAGAGACGAAAGGCCGATACAATGATCGATCGCAAGTTCCAACGCATCCTGATCTACCTTTAAGCCAACTTTATTAGTAGCCATGAATTAGCCCTTTCTGCTCATTATATATTATCGGCAGGCCGCTACCCCAAAGTTGCTTCTATAAAGACCCCTAGATCAATAGTTCAAGCAAAACAGCATGTTATGTAAAATCATTTTACTCCGTCTTGTGGTTTATTTGAGCATGTCCTTCATCACGCCGCATCTCTTTTCAAAGACAGCCGCGAGCGCGGACTTTTTTTCCTTCGGCAGAAAACTCCTCTCAACAAAGGCCTTGAATTCGCTTTCTAGCGTTTTAATTTTATCCAAGATATTCTGAAGCTGTTTAGGCGGTATTTCCAAAGAATCGGCCAGCGCCATGAAGTCCTTGGACAAGAGGTCGTTCTTTTTGCCGTTGACGGTGATGGCTAGTTCATCAGACTCATTCGGAATTACAAGCCTGGAGCTGACGATATCATATGCAGGGGAGAGGCGATAACCCCTGCCCGGCGGGCGGATCATTGCAAAGTTCTTGAGGTGGGCATCTCCATTACCGACAAGGAAATTAAATATCGTCCGAATGAAGAGGCGCTGGGTGTCGATGAACGGGCTTTCAGAATGCTTTTTTAAGAAATTTCCGATCTGCTCGATCGACCCCTTGTATTTATCGTCTTTCTCCAAGAGCTGGCAAAAATCCTCGGTCGGGATCTTTATCTCGCCGCCGTCCTCAAACGTCCTGTCAAACCTCTTAACGATATAGACCAATCCGCCGCCGCTTGCCGGCAGCAGCCCATGGGGCGGCGTTTCGATCCCAAATTCACTTGCCAGGTTCATGCAGAGGTTTTCGTTCTCGGCAAGATCGGGAAAATAATCGGGCGACGGTTTTAAAATATGCGTCCCTCCCTTGGCCGTCACTTGAATGTCCTTTAGCTTTTTATTCACAAATACGGAAAGCTTGGGCTGGACGCCCGATATCGCTATCTTGCCTATCATCTCGCGCGCCTTGAGCGGTATCTCGGCGATCGTGAAATCGACCTTGGGGAGATAGCTGGCGTCAAACAGCCTTCGGGCGCAGGGGGGGTGATAGCCATTTTTTGAGCCGGCATCCAAATTTTGTTCGCATGAAAGGCAGTTCATATCTCCTCTTCTTCCGGCAACACGCTGACGGCGCCGACGCATTCGCCGGCGGTATGAATGAGCATGGAGAACTCATCGTTTTGGGCGATTTTTAAGATGCGCGAGTTCATTTCAAAGAGCCAGCCCTCGGGGAGCAGGCCCTTGAAGAAAGGGAAAAGGGTTTTGCTTGTGTAAGGTTTTTCTGTGATCGGCAAAGTAATGCTTATCGGTTCCGAACTTTTGTTCGCTGCGTAACCGGCGTCATATGTAAAGACATACCCTTGGGGCCCTTTTTCCAGAACTCCCGCCGGCGCATTTTTGTAATAGACCTTTGCCCTGTTCGTTGTCATTTGCCTTTTCCTTCATCATATGTAGTTGCCTGATTTATCAGGCCAACCTTTAGCCCGATAAATCGGGCAACTACACTTTTCATGACACTTCTGACATTACCCATAGAGGTCAACCGGCCCCAGTTTTTTACCGAACAACTTCATGACCTGATCTACCTTGTCCATTCGAAGGCTCGCCTTTCCCTGTTCCAAGTCACGGATAAATCTTAGTCCCACGCCCGCCATGTCTGCCAGCTCGCTTTGCGTCAGCCCTTCTGCCTTGCGCCTGTCCCTTATAAATGTCCTGAAATCCATAATGCTCCCAATGCGTAGTTGCCCCATTCATGGGGCGTTACTGCCCGATGAATCGGGCAACTACACATCAATATTATACCCGAAATGATATAATAGTCAAGAAATTATACCTTTTAGGGGCTATATTTTAGTGACTAAGACGTATTTTACACCCTATCGGGTATAAAACCATTTTACTCCGTCTTGCGGGTTTATTGTGGGTTTTATTAGTGGTCAAAGCCCCAGAGATGACTCCTCGTATCTGGTGGGGCTATAATAATTGGCTAGCATAGATATCAACTGGTCAATTGCTGCTTTCAGATGATCCGCATTTTCTGGAGACCTCCGAAGAACTGTCATATAAATAGCAAGGGCGCCGATATACTCCTTCAGCGAATCTCTTAATGTCAGTGTCTGTTTTTTTGCCGGATCGTAATCTTGATAGTATTTATAGCCTGTGTCTAGTGCGGCTTTCTTGGTCGCGGCAAACCAGGATATAAAATCGTCAGTATCATCTGTATCGATCCTGTTAGGAGCGTCTGTCCCCATTGTGGCAACCTGGATTTCAAGATCATTTCCGCCTCTTAATCTTGAATAGCTCGGCATAGTTAATATTGCTCCCAAAATATCAAATAGACCCATAATCATTTCTGTGGATTTGTATTCCTCTGCGGCCGCTGCCATCAATTTACCGGGAGCATCGGAAGAAGCTTCTTGACCGATAAGAATGGCGTGAATAGTCTTGGCCCACGTACGGGCAGATAATACATAAAGCGTAGGTTTCAACTTGCTTATTGCATAGTCCATCAACGCAGGAGGAATTAAGGCGCCTAATTGAGCTCTGATCGATTTTTCAAAAGCTTGCAGGTTTCGTTGCATGGTTTCAGTCATGGGATCGAATTCATCGCCAAATAATAACAGTTCATATAAATAGCTAAAGCACCATGCCTCAGCTTCCTTGTGAATTGTTTTTATTTTTTCTTTTCTCTTGTCCTGATTGGCATGAACCAGTTCATGGAGGGCCTCAACGCGCACCGACTGGACGAATATTGTTGCGTTCCCTATTTGTTTCATTCCATGACTGAGATCGAGGTCGCCAGATTGCAAGTAGACCGAATTGTCATCGAAAGAGTAGTGGGCTGCGGTGCCTGCAGCAATGCGATTAGGATCAACAACTATTTTTATATTACCCTCAACAACATCTTCGACAATATCCAACACTCGCAATTCCGGGATCATTTGCATTGCTTCCTCAAGGGGCATGATGGAGATATCGGCTATTTTGCTGCGGAATTCGGCGAGAGCGCAGAGCGACAGCAACCCGCCCAGCAAGTCATCTTTGTTGATTTTACGAGTGATGAATCTAGTTGAGCGGTCATTTCTTTCATCTTCGTTGTATTTGTAATGGATTTCCCGGCCCATATTGTTCTGAACATATGCCATAACTTCATCCAAAACTTGATATTTTACTGCCAATTCAATGTAAGGAAGGAATTCATCATACGGGAGGTCGAGACTACTAAATAGTTCATGGATAGATTGTAGTTTAAAGAGAGAGTCAGTAGTAAAACCCTTACCCTCAAGTATTTTGGCAACGGTGGCTGGCGTGTAGCCTCTAAAATCAAAACCGGCTAACTGGCTGATCTTTAAACCCTCAATTAATTTAGTCATGCCGATCGAGGTCACAGCAAATTCGAGAGGGGTATGTTGGACGTGTTGGTATGGCACATGAATAACACTCTGTCCCTTATCGTACTGTAGGACAACTCTGTTAGCCTGCTCTTCATTGAGAGAGTACTGGCTTCCATAGATGTTGAGAAAGAACAACTGGTCGGGATGCGTTGGTTGGCTCAGAGTCCAGTGCAGATATTCTGCCTCGCCGCTTACGTCCGGCCGGCAGATAGAGACTGAATTGATGGTGTCGGTGTCCATATTTATATTATCGGCAGATTTCGCCGAAAGTTGCGTGATTTTTATCCCCTAAAACAACTTTGGCAAATTGGTATAGATTTTAAGGGGTTATAAGGCGAAAAAAGTGGGTTTTTAAGGGGAATTAAATAATGCGGATTGGTAGCAACTTTTGGGGTGCAGTCTGCCGATAATAGATATAACGGGAGACAAACCCTTATGACAGAGGTGCAAAACGGTGAGTTGGGCGGCAGGGCCGCAGTGTTGGTAGTGGATAACCAACTTGGTTTTGCGGGCGTGGACGCCGGCACGATGAACGATATCGGCCGCGGACTTTTCATGGATGTCATCGAGGATCATTACGACAAGGTGTTCGTGGTCATCGCGCACGACAGAAAGGCGAAGGACAACGAGGTCGTAAATGCCTTGAAGCAAGCCGCGTCAAAATATGGCGTGGTTGATATGTATGTGAACATGCATACGAACATGGAAACGGGGACTCTCGCGCAGGTTCCGCTCTCTGCTTTCGATGAGGCGCTTTCGCAGAATGAACGGGCGCATCTTCGCTTGCTCTACAACATGGGTTGTTTCGACGGGAACGAGGTGTCGGTAATTGTGGCAAAACAGCTTGGGTTCAAGACCTTTCTTGGGCACGAGGGTGATTCCGCGAGCCCGCTCTTCGCGTATCAGGCGATCGCCGAATGGGTGGAGGGTGATCACAGTCCGCTCACGGATTGGTTCTTTGACCTGTTTGAAGATAAAAAACTCTCTGAAGTGTCGCAGGATTCGTATGAAAGCATGAAACAGTGTCTTCCGAAAGTCCGCGACGAACTGACCGAACACTGGGATACGGTGCAGAAGGCATCGCAGGCGGCCATTGAGTGTGCTCATGAGATAAAGAAATCCGGCGGGCCACAGGGCGCGGAGACGGTATTTGCCTGTGTGGAGAAGAAGGTGCCGAAGGCAAAAGACACGGCAGTGGATGTGTTAAAGACCGCCGCCGGATGTATGCCCTATCTGGCAAAACTGGCCATGAAGCAGGAAAAAACAATTCAGGGCGCGCTTCGTCAAAGCGGCAATTGGGAATTGCCCGAAGAGGTGGAAATGGCGGCGGGCGCAACGAAAGAAGAAGCCAAGAAATATTTGGATAGAGAAGTGCAAACAGATATCAATGGAACAACGCCTTTCATGGCTGGGGAGAATATTGAGTTTGATGAAATGCCAAGCAACGGCATTCCGCCTCGACAGGATGAGATGAAGAAGCTTGTGAATATTGTCAGGCGCGAGATCGGAAAGCAACGGGCAACGTTAAGAAACCCGATCGGCGCAGCCTTTTCGCTGGCGCAGATGGGAGCAACAGAGGAACTCGAGACCCTCGCACGCGACAATAGTCTCCCTCCGAATAATCGCCTCGTGGCGATCCTCGCGCTCATGGAAAAGGACGCAAAATATTACTCCCTCTTTGAGGAAGTCCTTAAAGAACCAAAGAACGAAAAGATGACTGACGAGTTTGGGCGGGCGGCAGTTGGTATTGTGATCGATAACCTAAAAAACATCGAGACATTACGGACCATTGCAAAAAAAAGCGATGTGGAATTTTTGAGGGTGGAAGCGCTTGTCGGATTGATGGGTCAAGGTGCCTTGACGGCAGACGAGTTGAAAGATGTGTATTATCAACGTGGCAAATACGCCGAAATCGCGGCAGATAGCAAAGGGAAGGATTTCTTAAAAGGCGTTGCATTGAGGATGCTCATGAAAGAACATCTGCCCGAGGCTACGCCTATAATGAAAGAAATAATTATTGATTTGAGAGAAGATGGACAAACGCATTTTGATGTCTGGTATGTGATCGAGAGTAAAAAAATAGTCGATGAATTTGCCGATACATTTTATCAGGTACTCACCGATGTAGATAGGTATTCTTCTTTGAGTTTTGAGGAGCAATGTTCGATCGAAGACAGTCGCCAAACGCTCGCTTTTCATTTGATCAGTGATTTTCGCCAGCCTTAGTTCGATTAAATTTCCCAGTAAATTCCGCGCCAGTCTTGGGTTTCATGGTGGTGATTTAATCCTAAATTATGACCAACCCTTGTTTTGCGACGAAGTCAAAAACCGTTCCCATCGAAA
>ORJL011475307.1_pt1 | contig 20865 bp, 19 predicted proteins | sample 1779941 | NCBI WGS metagenome assembly ORJL01 (sample SAMEA104232317, study PRJEB22302) | groundwater metagenome | biome: forest; feature: aquifer; material: groundwater | place: USA | collected 2011-08-07 | depth 5.8 m
CATAACGAAAACCGTCCTCCAGTTCCGGCACCGAAACCGCATCCACGATATCAAAAGGGCCATACCTCAGCCGTGCCAATGCCTTTAAACTGGCACCACAACCCAGTACTTGTCCCAGGTCGTGCGCCAGAGAACGGACATAAGTACCCTTACCGCATACCATTTCGATGACAACCGATGGCGGCTGCCAATCAAGAACCACCAGCTTTTCTATCTTTACCAGGCGGCTTTTCCGTGTTATGGTGATACCTTCCCGTGCCAGCTTGTAAAGGGGCCTACCGTGAAACTTCAACGCGCTGTACATTGGCGGGGTTTGTTGGACCATGCCACAAAAAGTGGAAAGCGCTGCCTCAACTTGCGCCAGGCTGATACCAGAAGGGTCTCTTTTCTCGGTAATCTGACCGCTGGTATCATAGGTGTCAGTAGTTACCCCCAGTTCAATCTCAGCCCGATAGGTCTTGTCGGCGTCTCCCATAAACTCGACAACCCGAGTTCCCTGTCCCAGGCAAACAGGCAAAACGCCAGTAGCCGCCGGGTCAAGGGTGCCGGCATGCCCGACACGTCGTTCTCCGCTCAGATGCCGCACCACCGCCACGACACTAAAGGAGGTCATACCCTCCGGTTTGTTAATGTTCAGTATACCATCCATTGTCGGCTTTCTGGCTACGATTGTTTGTCTGCCTCAAGGTAAACACAGTCACAAAAGGCACTTTCTAAGGGCTTTTCTCACAGCTAATTTCTTCGATAAGGTTTATGATACGGCTTCCCCGCTCAATAGAATCATCCCAGTGAAAGCTTAACTCCGGGACACTACGCAATTTAAGCCGTCTGGTCAACTCCCTGCGCAAAAAGCCTGAAGCAGCCCCCAGTGCCTTTAATGTTTTTTGTTTCTCTTCCTCAGTGCCAATATGGCTGACGAACACCTTGGCATATTTCAAATCAGGAGTTGTGCAAACCTCAGTCACCGCAATAAAATTGCCAAGCCGTGGGTCTTTGACTTGGCGCTGAAGTAACACACTAATCTCCTGGCGAATGAGGCTATTCACCCGTTCCACCCGATGTGCCATTGCTGTCCTCCCTTAGCCAGTTTCTTCAATTCGATAAAATTCTAATACATCACCAACCTGAAAGTCACTAAAGTCCTTGAGAACAAGACCACATTCATAGCCAGTCGCTACCTCCTTAGTATCTTCCTTAAAGCGCCGCAAACTTTCGACAGTAGATTCCCGTACTACCTCGCCCTTGCGCCGCAACCTGACGGAAGCACCCCGAACCACCTTACCCTCGGTAACGAAAATACCGGCGGCCTTCTGCGTTTTACCCGCCGGGAAAACGGCCCGGACCTCCGCCCGCCCTTCGATAACCTCAATCTTGGCTGGTTCCAGCATGCCTTTAAGTGCTTTACTCACATCATCTACCAGATTATAGATTATGTTATAGTACCGGACGCTCACGTGTTCCTGCTCGGCCAATCTTCGTGCGCCGGGTTCGGCGGTAGTGTTGAAACCAACGATTACACCTTTAGAAGCAACGGCCAATAAAATATCGCTTTCGGTAACATTACCGACGGCGCTGTGGATTACCCTGACCTTGACTTCGTCTGTGCCCAGTTGTTCAAGGGAGGCCTTAATCGGCTCAATACTACCCTGAACATCAACCTTGAGGACAACGGCCAATTCCTTTACTTTCCCGGCAGTCACTTGCTCAAAAAGATTGCTGAGACTGATGGCATTCGGTGCCGGGGCCGTCTCATTCACCTCTTGTCCCTGTTTCGCAATTAGTGCCTTCGCCTGATGTTCACCGGCGACAACGTTGAGGGTGTCCCCCACTTGCGGGACGCTGTCCAGTCCGAGAATCTCCACCGGAGTTGATGGCGCAGCTCTCCTCAACTGCCTGTTCGCATAGTTATACATGGCCTTTACTTTGCCCCAGAGCTTACCAACGACTATGGTATCACCAATACGCAGGCTACCATCATGAATAAGCACCGTCGCCAGCGGCCCCTTGGTCTTATCCATGCGGGCTTCTATCACCACGCCGACGCCGGGCCGGGAAGGGTCGGCCTTCAGCTCCTCCATCTCAGCCACGAGCAGGATATTCTCCAGTAGCTCATGAATACCTTTCTTCTCTCTAGCTGAAACGGGAACACAGATAGTGTCCCCACCCCAGTCCTCACAAACCAGGCCCGCATCAGCCAATTGTTGCCTGACCAAATCTGGATTAGCTTCAGGCTTATCAATCTTATTGATAGCTATTACGATAGGCACCCCGGCGGCTCGAGCATGGTTGATTGCTTCCCGGGTCTGCGGCATCACCCCATCGTCTGCAGCTACCACCAGAACCGCAATATCGGTCACCTGTGCTCCTCGCGCCCGCATCGCCGTAAACGCCTCATGCCCCGGTGTATCCAGGAAGGTGATGCGGTGACCATCAATCTCAGCCTGATAGGCCCCGATATGCTGGGTAATACCGCCAGCTTCAGTGGCCATCACGTTGGCCTGGCGGATAGCATCGAGGAGTCTGGTCTTACCATGGTCGACATGCCCCATAACGGTCACAATAGGAGGCCGTGGTTTAAGACCGGTAGTATCTTTATCTTGTTGCTGATGCTGCCGTTTCTTTATCTCCCTGATAAGGCTGACGGTCTTCCGTCCTGCTTCTGGCTTCGGGCGTACTTCATAGCCAAAACCAGCCGCCGCTTCCGCGGCAGAATCGTAATTAATACTCTGGGTGACGTTAGCCATGATGCCCCGCTTCATCAGCTGCTTGATAATATCCACGCTGCTAACCTGCAAAAGGTCAGCCAACGCTTTTACACTGATGACATTAGGAATCTCAACCAGTCGCTTAGCTGGGGAGGGGCTGACACCAACGGCACTGTCAGGCGGCTTTCGAATTTCACTTGTTTTGTCCACCATCGCCATCCTACCGTTCATTTTGAAAGGCTACATTATCCCGCTTACCTATCGCCCAAAACCAAGTCTTGCCGCAGCCTCAACCAGCTGCGCTCGGTTGTCTTTAGTAAGAGGAGTTCGCAAAGTATGCTCTAAACGGCCACCGCTGAGGATGGCTTGCCAGCAACCTTGTGCTGGACATAAATAGGCACCGCGTCCGGCCTTTTTGCCACCGAGGTCAATCTCGACACTACCATCCAAAACACGCACCACTCTTATCAGCTCCTGTTTGGCTTTAGTCTGACGACAAGCCACGCAAGTCCGCTGTGGGACGTGTTTGGTCTGAGGGCTAGTATTCTTCATCTTCATCGGGCAAGACTATCTCCTTGCGCCTTCTCTTGCCGGAACCATCTTCGTTTTCCCTTTCGCGGGACCCTTTCTTCTTCTTCTTCTTTGATTTATCCTCACTTTTAGCCGGCCGGGGACCCATAATATCCTCCGCAAACCGCAGACGCGGTTTCGCGGCCTCGGGTAAGGTAAAAGGTGCTTGTTGCGCAAATACCGGCTCCGCCGCTGACTCCGGCTCAACTGCTGCCGCCACAGGGGTTAAACCTGGCTCGGCAGTAGCCTCCTCGGTAACAGGAGCCTCCTGCGCCGCCGCCGCTGCTGCCTCGGCTTTCGCCTCAGCTAAAATCTTGGCGGCCTCAATCTTTTCCGCATCGGCAACCGAAGCACTCTTGATATCAATACGCCACCCGGTAAGTTTGGCAGCCAGCCTGACATTCTGGCCTTCTTTACCGATGGCCAGGGAAAGCTGCTTGTCCGGGACAACGGCCGTAGCCACTCCGCCCTTCCCATCGAGTTTAACACTCACTACATGTGCCGGACTAAGAGCATTGGCAACAAAGACGGCTGAATCGGCGTTCCACGAAACAACATCTATTTTCTCGCCGTTCAGCTCATTCACAATATTCTGTATTCTTATGCCACGCAGTCCAACGCAGCAACCTACGGGGTCAACACCCTCCTGGTGTGCCGTTACCGCTACTTTACTCCGGGAGCCGGCTTCGCGAGCAACCGATTTCAGTTCGACGACCCCATTAGAAATCTCGGGTACTTCCAGCTCAAAAAGACGGCGCAGAAAATCAGGGTGTGAACGTGATACTACTACCCGCGGCCCTTTACTGGTCCGGGCTACTTCCAAAACGTAAACGCGAAGCCTTTGCCCTATTCGATATTTCTCGGTAGGTACCTGTTCCGCTGCCGGCAGCGTTGCTTCGGCTCTACCCAAATCCAGGAAAATCTGTCTGGCCTCGATACGCTGGAGTAGACCGCTAATAATATCGCCTTCTTTCGCGGCATATTCTTCGAAGATGGCACTATGCTCCGCTTCATGAAGACGCTGAAGAATAACCTGCTTCGCTGTTTGCGCCGCAATCCGCCCCGCGTTCTGCGGTGTCTCCTCCACCATGACGGCCTCACCCACCTGCGCGTCCGCTTTAATCCGGCGCGCTTCCGCCAGGGAGATTTGGAAACGGGTATCGGTTGGCTGCTCGGCTACGGTCTTCTCTGCCCATAGCTGAACCCGGCCGGTAGCTTGATTAATCTTGACCGAGACGTTCTGATTAGAGGCAAAACTATCCTTACGGTAGGCTGATGCCAGCGCTGCCTCGATAGCGACAATAACAGTTTCCTTGGGCAGATTTTTTTCTGCCGATATCTGTGTAATTGCTAGCAGAAAGTCGCTCTTCATCCCCGATTAAATCCTCCACTTTTTGCTTCCGCTACAACAAAAAAGTGGGATTAACACCCACTTACTCTTCACACGGAGAGTATAGCATAATAATCCATCAGATGCAAGCAAAGGTGGTTAGAGCGGGGCAAAGCAGCGAACAAGCTTTCCTTCAGGAAGGAAACTAGCTTCGAAAATGGTGCCCCTGGGGCGACTCGAACGCCCGACACGCGGTTTAGGAAACCGCTGCTCTGTCCGCCTGAGCTACAGGGGCACGAAGCCGACTACGGGGAGTCTTGCATCAAATTGGCGAAGGTATTACGAAGCGCGGTGCTAAACGCCGTTAGCGCCCGAACACCTGAAATTATATGGGAATATATGCCCATTGTAAAGGCAAACAATACCGTGCCCGGAGGCGTCATTGCAAGCCTTTGTGTTGGACGGGTGTTATGTCACCCTGAAGGCAGTGGCCCCTGGTATTTTCGTTACCCCGACAACCTTTCCCGTTTGATGCGGGAGGGCTGGCCATTGTCTTGCCGGTTTTTCGCGGAACTCAATAAAGCCCGCTCTACCCGCTCTGGGTTGCGGCTCCTGAGAACGGCATCTTCCCGGGTGACCTTACCGTTTAGCACTAAATTGATTAGTGAGTCGTCCATGGTCTGCATGCCTTCACTGCTACCCATTTTCATATAGTTGGTGATTTCGTAGGTTTTCGCTTCCCGAATAAGATTCCTGATAGCGGGGTTTGCCACCATAATTTCAAACGCTGCTATTCTGCCTTTACCACCGGCACGCGGCAAAAGAATCTGCGATAATATAGCCAGTATTACCTGCGATAGCTGCAACCTTATCTGAGTTTGCTGGGATGGTGGAAATACATCGATGATACGGTCAATGGTCTGCGGCGCATCGGAAGTGTGCAAAGTAGCAATAACCAGGTGCCCGGTCTCGGCGGCGCTGATTGCGGTGGATATAGTCTCCAGGTCCCGCATTTCACCGACAACGATGACGTCAGGGTCGTGACGCAGCGCATGGACCAGCGCAGAAACAAACGTCTTCGTGTCATCACCTACTTCACGCTGGGCGATAATCGATTTGATATGAGTATGCTGGTACTCGATGGGGTCTTCAATTGAAATCACGTTACATTCTTTGTTTTCATTAAGGTGGCGGAGCATCGCCGCCATAGTGGTAGATTTGCCGGCGCCGGTACGGCCTGTCACCAGGATTAGTCCTCTGGGCTGCAGAACCAGTTCTTTACAAACACCCGGTAACTCCAGTTCGTCAATGGTCGGAACGATGGCCGGCACCATGCGGCAGGCAATGCTCAGCGTCTTTTGCTGCAGCAATACATTCACCCGGAAGCGGGCGAAATCGCCGAGAGAGTAGGCAAAATCCAACTCCTTATCCTTTTGTAGAGTCTCCCTCTGCTCCTCGGTAGTAATTTGCTCGAACAGCTCTTTGACCGCATCGGATGTAAGCAGCGGGAAATCACTTTGAGGTATGAGCTTGCCGTCGATGCGCAAGACCGGAGCGCTATTCACCCTCAGGTGCAGGTCCGAAGCCCCCTTCGTTATTACTAGCTTCAGAAGTTGGTCCATTTCCATAATGTATCTCCGGATTCGCCGTTTGCTCTGGCGAGTCGTTTTTTCAATCCTCCCTCTAATGTATACGCCGCATATCTCGTTGTCAAGCTGTTTTTTTCAAATACGGCGGCAAATGGTGAAACAAAAGACAGAATCAGGCCATATCTGCAAATGCAACTAGTTGCAGAATATCCTCTTTGCGGTTATAATAAGCTCGCAGCGCAAATTCGGATACCCCTGTTAATCGAAAGGCGAAAGGATAACGGCATTAGATGAAACCATCCCGCGATATTGCTCGTAAGCTGGCCGAACAAGGTTACCGGCTGACGCCGCAGCGGCTGATGATACTGGGCGCTATCGAAAGCAGCGCCAATCACATCAGTGCCGAGGAAATCTATGCCCAGGTAGCCGCCAAGTACCCCCATGTTAATATCTCTACGGTCTACCGCACGCTGGAGCTACTTAAACATCTGGGGGAGGTCACCGAGACCGACCTCGGCGAAGGTAGAGTCCGCTACCATCCTGCCGAGAAGGGGCACCACCATCATCTGGTTTGCCGGGAATGCGGCGCTATCGTTGACCTCGATGAAGCGCTGCTCACTCCGTTAAAGGCTGCCTTACTCCGTGAATACCATTTTAGCGCCGACCTCAGACATCTGGCTATTCAGGGCCGCTGTGATAATTGTCGAAGCTAAATTTTTTTGAGTTTGTATTGCAAGTAGTTGCAGTTGCAAACAGTAGCAAATGATAAGGTTAATAAATTTCTTGATTTGTAAGGAGACATGATGCAGTCACCACTGGCAATTCTGCTACTGGGGCTATTGCTCGGCGTCAGGCACGCCTTTGACGCCGACCATCTGGTGGCCGTTTCCACCATCGTCAGCGAATACCGTAACCCTCTTCGCGCCGTCTGGATTGGCGTCTCCTGGGGGCTTGGCCACACCACCACTCTTCTCCTGGTAGCGCTGGGCATTCTCTTATTGAAGGTCACCATACCAGCGGGTGCCACTCATTATTTTGAACTTGCCGTGGGGATAATGCTGGTAATCCTGGGGATTCAGGTAATCTGGCGTTTGCGCCGGACGGGAGTCCACCTGCACTCTCACACCCACGGTACCCAGGCTCACGCCTATTTTCACTCTCACACCGATGGCCCGGCTCATTCTCATCAGCCGACCCGGCATAGCCTCGCCCAACTTCTCATTGCGGGCATAATCACGGGGGAACATCTGAAAAGGGGGGTATCGGGTTCTCTGAAACCCTTTTTCCGCATAAAATCCTACGTGGTGGGCACGGTTCACGGACTGGCAGGCAGTGCCGCTCTGATGCTGGTGGTACTGGCCGGCATGGAGTCCCGCTGGCTGGCTGTCTGGTATATCGTCATCTTCGGCCTGGGTTCCATGGTCGCCATGGGGATTGTCACCGTCTTTCTCGCCTTTCCTTTTTCGGTCTCGGCGCGGCTACCCCGGCTCAATCAAGGCATCCAGATTGTTGCCGCTATCGCCGGCATAAGCTTCGGGCTTTTTTTCATATATCAGGCAGGAATCGCTATTTAAGACAGCAAGCTTATTGACCGGTATCAAGCTCAAGGCTAATATCCAGAGCTTTTGGTGAATGGGTCAAGGCACCAATGGAGATAATATCGACCCCTGTCATGGCGGCAGCCCTGACATTAGCCAGTGTTATGCCCCCGGAAGCTTCTATTTCAACACGGCCCGCGATGAGGCGGACAGCACGGTTCATTTCGTCGGTCGGCATGTTGTCCAGCATGACGATGTCTGCCCCGGCTTCGGTAGCCGCGAGCGCGTCCTCGACAGTGTTAACCTCGACTTCCACCCACAAACCCGCCGGTGCTTTCTCCTTCGCTTTGGTCACGATGTCTTTTAGGTTCATTCCCTGAGCACGGAGCACGGCCAGGTGATTGTCCTTAATCAGAATACCATCACCCAGGCCGAAACGGTGGTTATGGCCACCACCCATCCGCACGGCATATTTTTCCAGTATCCTCAGTCCGGGGGTGGTCTTGCGCGTATCGGTAATCCAGGCATTAAGCCCGCGCGTTTTGGCCACATACCTGGCCGTCAGGGAAGCGATGCCACTCAGTCTTTGCAGGAAGTTAAGCGCAACACGCTCCGCCTTGAGGATGCTGATTACTCTACCGGACATGGTAGCCGCTACATCGCCCGGTTTTACCCTGGTTCCGTCTTTCTTGAGAACCTCTACTTTCAGAGAGGGGTCAACCTGCCGGAAGACGACCCTGGCGACTTCAACCCCGGCAAGTACGCCCCTGGCTTTGACCAGCAGGATGGCTTTCCCCTGAAGGTCGCGGGGTATTAGTATTTCGCTGGTGACATCGCCATGTCCCGCATCTTCTTCCAGCGCCAGTTTGACGATACCAAAGAGTTGTTCCTCCGGTAGCACGGCCTGGCTTACTTGCCTGTTCCTCATCTCACATTTTTCCTGAAATATTTTGGCGCTCGGTATGATATAAGGAGACTTGTCGCCTAAACCTTGTCTTCCTGGACTTTGTTGAGTACGCCACCCTTGACGACCCTCATGGTCGCCCCGGATTCGATTTTGAGGATGACAGTATCATCATCCATGCTTTCTATCTGCCCGTAGATACCGCCGGCGGTAATTACCATGTCTCCCTTCTGCAGTTCTTGAAGCACTTTGAAGCGTCTCTTCTCCCGCTGTTGCGTGGGTCTCAGAATAAGATAATAAAACATACCAACCGCGAGCACCACCAGGATAATTAGCGGGACGATACCACCGGTCGACTGGGTACCTGTTGTCGGTGCCGGTTCTGTGCCCGTACAGCCGGCCAGGAGCAATACACCGGGAAACAATCCCACTGCCAAGACTGATTTTAAATATTTCTTGCCTTTCATTTTTCTCCTCTTTTCTGACTTCATGCCACTTCTAGTTTACCCTGGAGCGACCAGGGACTTGTTTTTTCAATCATGACCTGCACCAGTTGTCCCTCATACTCACCACGCTCACTAAAGAATACCAGCTTATCACTTTTGGTACGACCTTGCCATTTATCCTTTACTTTTCCTTCGACGAGAATTTCCATGGTCTTCCCTGAAAGCCGGGCGTTGATTTCAGTAGCGATACCCTCCTGGAGTCGCTCGATGATATCCAGGCGTCTTTTCTTCTCTGTGGCGGGGACATTATCTGCAAGCTCCCGGGCGGCCGTGGTCCCCGACCTGGGCGAGTAGGCGGCTACATGGACGGCATCGAACTTTAGCTCTTCGAGCAATTTTACCGTTTCCTGGAATTGCGCCTCGCTCTCCGCGGGAAAGCCCACAATAACATCGGTGCTCAAGGCTATTTCCGGTATCTTCTGACGCATCTCGGCAATCAGGCGGCGGTAATGTTCTACGGTGTAACCCCGTCTCATCTCTTTCAGTATAGCATCGCTGCCCGACTGGACGGGAAGGTTCACCTGTTCACAGACCTTTTCCCGGCGAGCCATGGTTTCGATTAGTTTGCTGCTCATATCTTTCGGATGATTGGTCAGGAAACGCAGGCGGGCTAACCCGTCTATCGTATCCAGCTCATTTATCAGGTCGGCCAGGTCCGGCTTATCCGGCAGGTCGTGCCCGTAGGAATCTACGTTTTGCCCCAGCAGCGTGACCTCTTTGGCACCGCGGCAAACCAGACGCTGCACCTCGCCGGTTATTTCCGCCACCGGTCGGCTGCGCTCCCGGCCGCGGCGATAAGGAACGATACAGTAAGAACAGAAGTTATTACAGCCTTGAATGATGGGCACATATACACTGACGGGCGCGCGTTCCGGCAATACTCTGCTCCAGACCAGTTCTCCCAGCCATTCCGGCTGTTCGCCCGGTTTAAAAAAGTAGTCCACGTAAGGAAAGTGCGCTTTCAGGTGCTCGATATCGGAGTCGACCAGACAACCGGTGACGGCGATGGTCAAATTGGGGCGCGCTATTTTCAGCGACTTTAGGGCATGCAGCTTGTTTATCACCCGATTTTCCGCACTCTGGCGGACCACGCAGCTGTTGAGCACAATGACATCGGCTTCCTCGGCAGTTGTCGCGGTCTGATAGCCTTGCTGCTCGAAAATTGTATTCAATCGCGCCGACTCTGCCTTGTTCATCTGGCAGCCGATAGTCCATATATAGTATTGAGGCATCGCAATATAACCTGATATTCCAGTAAGGGGGGCTGAAACCTACGAAGATAGTTCAAATATTCTACTAACCAGAGATTTTCTGGCATAGAAGGCTCGGCTAATTGAACCATGTCCAGAACCTTTAGTTAGTTTATTACATAATCCAAAGTTGAAATTGCGGGTATGTTTCTTTATCATAAAAGTCCAAGCCACTGTCATCGCCCCAGACTAATTCGGTGAAATTATCATAATCCTCATTATATCCTTTGCATACGACTAATATTTTCCTAAACGGATTAAACTTCAAAATTATTCTTGCTAAGAATGGATTGATTGTAATTGTCATATCTTTATATAAGACGATAATGTCCTTGTTCTATAAATTCCAGATAGCCTTTATCTCTCAAAATCTGTAGTTGTTGGCGTATTTTGTCTTTAATATGTTTGTTCTCTGGATGCTTTTCACTCAATGTTCCTACAAAAGCATAGACATCGTCAAGAGAAAACTCTTTATGCCCAAGTCTTTCAACACAATTCATAACATCTAGAAGCCAGCCTTTTGCGTTTGTTTCTTTTTCCTCTCGTAAGAAAAGGGTCTTTTTCCACTCTGTGAGCACTTTATCTTTAGGCTCAGCTTGGTGATTTCTAACAAAAAAGATTTTACCTATAACGGGTATACTTTGCAGAAGGATATTACAACCCACCCAGCCAGCGCGACGAGCAGTTGGCGACAATGGCTTCCTCTCTTCAACTATTTCGGGAATAAAGAAGTGTTTCGGTATGACGAGGAAATTCAAGACCTCAAAGGTTTGAAAGTCGTAGCTCAGAAGAAATAGGCTCGGGTTATTGTTACCCTTTAGCCTCTCAATCATTGTGCGGTATGCACCATCGACAATTTTATCTCCTATAGCTGCTTTCTTGCCCTTTAATTCATAATCCTCTTTACAGTTTGGGCAGAAAAAATCGGCAACGGGTTTATTATTACCATATTTATTAATATTGGTGTGTCCGCAGTTTGGACAATATACTTGTTGGTCAACCCAGTGCTCGGTTAAAACCCTGACTTTTTGAGAATGGCTTTTATAGTCATTAGCCAGTTTAATTTCAAAAGATAAGTTCATAAATCATCTCGATAGAATCTTCTGGAATTTCGGTTAGAATGTCTAGGCAATTATCCAGATAGAGCTTGAAGCGTGGCACTTCATAATAAGGAGCTTTCATCTTATCTTTTTATGGCGGAGGGAGTGGGATTCGAACCCACGACCCCGATTTCTCAGGGCAAGCGCTTAGCAGGCGCCCGCACTAGACCACTATGCGATCCCTCCCGAACCGACAACGCTATATTTTATTTCATTCTGGGTGTTTTTACAACATTATTTTTCTGCGAGCGTAGGTAACAGAATCTCGGTTGACATTTAGGGTCAACTTTATATATTATTCCACTAACTTTTGTTTACGTTCTACATAACAAATTTGTTGATGAAGATGTAATCAACCTCGTCCTCTCGGTTCACTTCAAGGCCGAAAGTTTGTGCCGGGACATGGCGAGGAGATACTAAGACAAAAATTCAAGGAGGAGCGCAATGGCTTTCGCCCTGGAAGGTATCAAAGTTATCGAAACAGCGCAAGCCCTGGCAGCGCCAATCGGGGGTCGCCTGCTGGCTGACCTGGGAGCAAATGTCATCCATATCGAGCAGGCCAAGAGAGGCGATATTGCCCGCGGCCAAAGCCGGTTTGCTAACATAACGACGGCAAAAAGAATTGCTTCCGATATTGACTATCTGGCACAGGTAGCTAACGGTGGCAAAAGAAGCATGACCCTCGACCTGTCTCTCGAGGATGGGCGGAAAATACTATTTAAGCTGCTGGAAAACGCCGATGTCCTCTTATCCAACTTCCGTCCCCGCGAGATAAAAAAATTCAATCTGGAATACGATGTCCTCAGTAAACTAAATCCCCGGCTCATTCATGCCAACTTGACGGGCTGGGGCACAAAAGGGCCCGATAAAGATGCCCCCGGCTATGAAAACACCAGCTACTTCCCCCGGACGGGAATCCTCCATTGCCTGCAACTCCCCGGGGGGCCTCCCGGTGAAATTCACACCGGCCTGGGCGACAATATCGGCGGAATGGCTTTAGCTTTCGGCGTAATGTCCGCCTTATTTGTGCGGGAGAGGACCGGAGTGGGGCAGGTGGTAGACACCTCTCTGTTCCAGACCGGACTTTTCGCCATTTCCGTCCTGCTTACCGGCTCTGCCATTACCGGGAAAGACTGGCAACAGACGGAAAGAAAGGACTACTTTAATCCGTTAAACTGCCTCTACGAGACAAAGGACGGCCGCTGGCTGCGCATCGAGATACCCGGGCCAGACCCGCACTGGCACAATATCTGCCGGACAATCGAGCGCGAAGACATCGAAAACGACCCCCGGTTTGTCACGTTTGAGAAAAAGGTAGAAAATCACTCTGCTTTGTTCGCCATCCTGGAAGAAGCCTTCGCCAAAAAGACCCTCGCCGAGTGGAAAGCGCGGCTGGACCCGTCCGGGCTGTGCTGGTCGCCGGGGCAGACTCTTCCGGAAGTGCTCTGCGACCCCCAGGTCAAGGCAAACAACTTCCTTATCCCGGTCGACCACCCTAGCTATGGGCGACTGGAGATGATAGCCGCTCCGTTTGTGCTGAGTAAGACTCCGGCCACGATAAGAGACGTTGCCCCGGAGTTCGGCCAGCATACGGAGGAAATCCTCCTGGAGTATGGCTACACCTGGGAAGATATCGAGCGGTTCAAGGACGCAGGCGTTATCGCCTGACCCGCCTCCCCTACGACGGCCACTCCACAAGTGCGGCTATTCTTGCGCTTTCATTTGCCGTATAAGGCTCCAGTTATTCCTATTATTTCTCACCGCGACAAGGGTGCCAGAACCCGTTGTTTGACTTCCCCGTGAGCGTAAATTTGCCAATGGTTTTGGGGGAATAATGAACCTGATTTACGAGGGGAAAGGGGTATTGACAAGGTACGGGCTTATGTGATAAACTGTCGGTATACGGCAAGCGGTTGCCGTTAGTATAGGGAATGAAACAATGAAGAAAATACTGATTAATGAAGCGGTTTGTAGCGGCTGCCACCTCTGCGAGGTGTCCTGTCAGGTAGCGCACTCGCAATCACAGGATATTGTCAAGGCCTTCAAGAGGGAATCCCGGCCTGTGCCGCGTCTGCGTATCGAGAGCCGCGAGGCGGTATGCTTTTCCTCACGGTGCCGTCATTGTGATGTTCCCGTCTGTGTTTACGCTTGTCTTACCGGCGCTCTCCGCAAAGACAAGGAAAGCGGGCTGGTGACCGTGGATGCGGCAAAATGCGTTGGTTGCTGGACCTGTATTTTAGCCTGTCCTTTCGCTGCCATCAGACAGGATATATCATCCGGGAGGATTGTCAAATGCGACCTCTGCCCGGAGAAGGATATACCGGCATGTGTCAGTGCCTGCCCTAACGAAGCCCTGGTGCTCCAGGCAGACCGGGAGCACAGCCAGAGTTGCAATTGACCGGGGAAAAGAGGAGAAGGCGATAATGATTGCCATAATCGATTATGGAGCCGGCAATTTACGGAGTGTGGTTAATGCCATTAACCGGCTGGGCTACCAGGCAAAGGTTACCAGCAGCCCGGATGAGATGCTCGCGGCGGAAGGGGTTATCCTGCCCGGTGTAGGCGCAGCGGGTGATACCATGGACAACCTGAAAAGGCTGGGACTGGTCGACCCTATCCGGCAATATGTGGCCGAAGGCCGGCCTTTCCTTGGTGTTTGCATCGGGTTGCAGATTCTCTTTACCGGCACCGAAGAAGGCGGTGGGCACGAGTGCCTCGATATCGTCCCCGGACAGGTGAAGAAGCTTCCCGCGGGACTGAAGATTCCCCACATGGGCTGGAATCAGGTTAAGCAAAAGGTAACTCACCCCATTTTTAAGGATATACCGGACGGGGCGGATTTCTACTTTGTGCACAGCTACCACGCCCAGCCGGATGATAAGTCGCTGGTCGCCGGTGCAACCGATTACGGTGTTTCGATATGCAGTGTTATTGCCAGAGGCAACCTGATAGGTACCCAGTTCCACCCCGAAAAAAGCGGGGAGATTGGACTTAAGTTTTATGATAATTTCATTAAGCTCGCCCATAAACAAAGCAAGATTAGGTGAAGGCAGATGGCCAGGACAGAAAAGACAAAATATATAATTATCGGAAACTCCGCGGGCGGCATCGGCGGCGCTGAGGCTATCCGTGAGTTGGACAAGACAGGCACCATCACCATAATCTCCGATGAGCCTTATCCGGCCTACTCGCGGCCCCTCATTTCCGAGTATTTGGCCCACCATTACCCGCTGGAGAGGATGCTGTATCGTCCCGCGGATTTTTACGAGAAGAACTCCATCCGTACCATCCTGGGAGAGAAGGTGGCGGAGCTTGATGTCAATAACCATCGTGTCAAGCTGGCCAGTGGCCAGTCGCTTAGCTGGCAGAAACTGCTGCTTGCCACCGGTGGCGTGCCTATCGTCCCCAAAATGCCTGGCGGCGACTTAAAGGGAGTTTTCACCTTTACTAAACTCGATGATGCCAAGGCAATTGATGAGTTCCTGACCCGCTCCCGGACAAAGGTCAAAGCCATTGTCATCGGCGGCGGCCTGATAGGAATAAGCGTTACCGAAGCACTGGTCAAGCGAGGCGTTGATGTTTCCATCGTTGAGATGAAGGACAGGATTCTGAATGTCCTTCTCGATGAAGAAGGTTCCGCTCTGGAAGAGAAAGCCCTGAAGCAGGCGGGTGTGGAAATAATAACGGGGCATACGGTAAGCAAGATAAATAGCTACTTGCCCGGTGAGGTCACCAGTGTCACCCTGGATAACGGCCAACCGATACCGTGCCATATGGTAATTGTCGCCATCGGCGTCCAACCGCGCCTGGAGCTTATCGGGAACACCGGTATAAAGACCAACCGCGGTGTCGTCGTTGACCGCCAGATGAGCACATCTCAGCCTGATGTCTATGCCTGCGGGGATGTGGTTGAGGCCTATGATTTTGTCTATGGCGTAAACCGTCTCGCGCCGGTATGGCCTAATGCCTACCTGGGGGGGAGAATTGCCGGACTGAATATGGCCGGTGTACCCACAGAATACCAGGGTGGGACGGCCATAAACTCGATGAAATACTTTGGGATAAACACGGTCTCGGCGGGCATGGTAATGCCACCGGATAACACTTGCGAGGTCATCAGCAGCAAACGTCAGCATATCTACAAGAAACTGGTTTTAAAAGATGGTGTCATCGTCGGCATGATTTTTAGCGGCGATATCGAGAAGTCGGGCATCATCTACAGTTTGATGAAGGACAGAGTGAAAGTTGACCGCTTCAAGCAGGTCTTGGTGAGTGACGATTTTGGCCTGGCCTCCCTCCCCGAAGTACTATGGCGGCCGAAATTACCTGCACCTATCCCGGCAACAGCTTCCCGGTCAGCTTCGATAGAGCCGCCGGAGGAAATGCTTGTTGGCGAATAGCATTCCTGTTACAGGAGGAAAATATCATGAAAGACCTAACTAGAGTAAGTAACCCCCACCAGGATGACAAGGTGATTGATGCCTGCTCCATATTCGGTGCCATGGACACTTCCGGCCGGAGATTCTCCGGAGAAGGTGTTATCAAGGCTATCGCTAATATGCATGACCGCAGCAACGGTCTGGGCGGCGGATTTGCCGTCTACGGCTTGTATCCCGATTATGCCGACCTCTATGCCTTCCATATCATGTACCTCAGCCAGAGGGGGCTGCAGGAGACAGAGGCATTTCTCCAGGAGAATTTTCATCTGATTCACCAGGAGGAGGTGCCCACCCGGCCTACCCCGAATATTACAAATCCGCCATTGTTACGGCGCTACTTCCTGGAGATAGGCGAAAACCAGCCCTGTAAGCAGTCTGAGGATGATTATGTGGTGGACAAGGTAATGGAGATAAACACAAAGCTGTGTGATAGCTTTGTGTTTTCGAGCGGGAAGAACATGGCCGTATTCAAGGGCGTCGGCTACCCCGAAGATATCGCGGCCTACTTCTGCCTTGAACAATACACCGGTTACCTGTGGACGGCACACGGCAGATTCCCCACGAATACACCGGGATGGTGGGGCGGCGCTCATCCGTTCAGCATTTTGGACTGGACGGTGGTTCATAATGGTGAGATTTCCTCCTACGGCATCAATCGCCGCTTCCTGGAGCAATTCGGCTATGTTTGTACGATGCAAACCGATACGGAAGTGATTGCCTATGCGGTTGACTTGCTCATGCGCCGGCATAATCTACCCTTGGAGCTCGCCACCAAGGTGCTGGCACCTCCCTTCTGGAGTGATATCAAGCGTATGCCGGCAGGCGAGCAAAAGCTGATGATAGCATTACGCCAGGTGTATGGTAGTCTATTATTGAACGGGCCGTTCACGGTGATACTGGCCCATCACGGCGAAATGATTGGCCTGACGGACCGTATCAGGTTACGGCCGCTGACCGTTGGCGAAAAAGGTGATATGATTTATCTTTCGTCCGAAGAATCGGCGATGCGCCTGATATGTCCCGAACTGGATAAAACCTGGAAGCCTGCCGGCGGCGAACCGGTCGTCGCCCGGTTGAAATCGTTATCCCGGGCGCGGGCTAGAGTAGCCGTCGCGGCTTAAAGCGGTGTGAGATGTTAACGAAAAGAATTATCCCTTGTCTGGATGTGAAAGACGGCCGGGTAGTAAAAGGAAAAAGCTTCGTCGAGTTAGGCGATGCCGGTGACCCGGTGGAGCTGGCTAGCTTTTACTATAAAGAAGGGGCGGATGAACTGGTCTTTCTGGACATCACGGCCACCAATGAAGGGCGTGACACGATGGTTGGTATTGTAGAGCGTATTTCTGAGAAAGTGTTTATGCCACTGACCGTGGGCGGTGGCTTGCGCCGCATTAATGATATGCGCCGTATGCTGCTGGCCGGGGCTGATAAGGTGGCCATAAACACCGCCGCCGTCCTTACCCCAGACTTGATAAGCGAAGGTGCGGCGAAATTTGGCAGCCAGTGCATCGTGGTGGCGATAGATGCCAAGCGGGTTGCTGGCGGCAGCCAATCCAGGTGGGAAGTCTGTACCCACAGCGGGGAGAAACCTACCGGGCTTGATGCCCTCGCATGGGCAAAGCGGGTAGTCGCTCTGGGCGCCGGTGAAATCCTTTTGACCAGCATTGATGCTGATGGACAGCGGGCGGGGTATGACACCCAGCTTACCTGTGCCGTCTCCGAAGCGGTAGGCGTGCCGGTCATTGCCAGCGGTGGTGCGGGTACTCCGGAAGACCTGTATCAGGCGCTGGTCGCCGGCAAGGCAGATGCCGTGCTGGCTGCCAGCATCTTCCACTACGGCACCTACTCTATTGCCGAAACGAAGAGATATTTAGCTGATAAAGGAATAGCGATACGAATGTAATGATTAGACTCATCCCCTGGAGGGTTGATTGTCATTGCGAGGGCGAAGCCCGTGGCAATCTCGTTCTATACACACTAGGGGAGGTCAGTAATGATAAGCGAGACAACAATGAAGACCTATTTGGCACCTAAATTTATAGTAAAAAGAGACCCTGAGCGCTGCATACAGTGTCAGGTTTGTGTTAACCAGTGCACTTTTGACGCCCACTACTATGACGCCGAGGATAATCAGGTAAGGAGTCGGGAAGAGAACTGCGTGGGCTGTCATCGCTGCGCCATCTTCTGTCCGGCCCGGGCACTGACCATCAGCCGCAATCCTCAGGATTATCGCGAAAACTATAACTGGCGTCCTGAAGTAGTTGAGGACATTCTGAAGCAGGCCGAGACCGGCGGCGTGCTCATCACCGGTATGGGCAGCGATAAGAGCCATCGCATTTACTGGGACCACCTGGTGCTTAACGCCAGCCAGGTAACTAATCCCTCCATTGACCCGCTGCGCGAACCGATGGAACTTACCACCTTTCTGGGACGAAAGCCTGACCGTCTGCAACTTGAGGCAAACATGCTCGACTTGAAGACAGAAATGGCGCCCCAGGTAAAGCTGGATTTGCCGGTGATGTTTTCCGCCATGTCCTATGGCGCGGTAAGTCTAAATGTGCAGCAGTCCATGGCCAGGGCGGCCACAGAAATGGGAACCATGTGGAACACAGGTGAAGGAGGCCTTCACCCCAGTTTATACCAGTATGGGGAGCATACTATCGTCCAGGTAGCTTCAGGGCGCTTCGGCGTCCATCCTGATTATCTGAGGATTGCCAAAATAGTCGAAATTAAGATTGGCCAGGGGGCCAAGCCCGGTATTGGCGGGCATCTTCCCGGCGAGAAAGTAACCGCCGAAGTATCGCTAACACGGATGATTCCCCAGGGTACGGACGCCCTGTCTCCTGCACCGCAGCATGATATCTACTCCATCGAAGACCTGGCGCAGCTTATCTATGCTCTGAAGGAAGCCACCAACTACACCAAGCCGATATCGGTGAAGATTGCCGCTGTGCATAACTCAGCGGCTATTGCCAGCGGCATCGTCAGGGCCGGCGCTGATATTGTAGTGATTGATGGCATAAGAGGCGCTACCGGGGCTGCTCCCAAGATTATCCGGGACAACGTGGGTATCCCCGTTGAAATGGCGCTGGCATCCGTAGATGCCCGCTTGCGCCAGGAAGGTATACGGAATCAGGCTTCTCTTGTCGTCTCCGGTGGTATCAGGAACAGTGGCGATGTCGCCAAGGCTATTGCTCTCGGTGCAGATGCGGTCAATATCGGGACAGCGGCGTTAATCGCTTTGGGCTGCCACGTCTGCCAGCAGTGCCACACCGGCAAGTGCGCCTGGGGTATCGGCACTCCTGACCTTCGCCTGTCGAAGAGGTTGAATCCTGAAATTGGCGCCCGCCGGTTGGCCAACCTGCTGCGAGGCTGGAGCCTTGAGCTTAAGGATATACTCGGTGGACTGGGGGTCAACGCCCTGGAAAGCCTGCGCGGGAACCGCCTCCACCTCAGAGGCATCGGGCTTACCGATACCGAGCTTGAGATTCTCGGTGTAAAGATGGTGGGTAGCTAAAATGAAACAAGTAGAAGCTTCGGTACTGAAGATAGACGCCACTGGTATTTACTACCGCGAACTTAATGCCAGGCTGAAGGAACTGGTCGCAAATGGTACCAGGGAAATCGAGCTACATAATGTCTATGGACAGAGATACATTGGCACCGGACTGAACAGCCCGGTGGATATCAGGATATTTGGCACTCCCGGTAATGACCTGGGAGCTTTCATGGAAGGCCCTCGCATCGTTGTCCAGGGTAATGCTCAGGATGGCTGCGGCAATACGATGAACGGCGGGGAAATAATTATCCATGGTCATGCCGGTGACATCTTGGGTTTGTCTGCCAGGGGTGGCAAAATATTCGTGAGAGACGATGTCGGCTATCGGGCCGGCATCCACATGAAGGAATATGAGGATAAAAAACCGGTGCTGGTCGTCGGTGGCACTGCTCAGGACTTCGCTGGCGAATACATGGCCGGAGGTATCTTGATTCTATTGGGTCTGAACCTCGGTGAAGGCGAATATCACAAAGCCAAATTCATCGGCACCGGCATGCACGGTGGCGTAATCTATTTGAGAGGGAATGTAGAGGAATATCAACTGGGGAAGGAAGTCGGGGTAGCGGAACCGGACGAGAAGGACTTCTCTATCATTGAGCCGCTTATTGCTGAGTTTGCCGGGCACTTCGGCTACAATACCAAAGAAATACTGAGTGGCAAGTTTATTAAACTATTCCCTCGTTGGCTCCGACCGTACGGCAGGCTTTATGCCTATTAAATAGGAGTCTGCTATGTTCAACGTGCTCCTCATTTCCCAGGAAAACAAGACACGGGAAGAGTTGCGTACCGGTCTTACCCGGTATGGCTGCGTCTGCTCATTTACGCCCCCTGGTCCGGAAGTAGCAGAACAGCTCGCTCGTCAATCTCCCGACCTTGTTCTGGTCGAAATGGCCAGCCATTCGTCCGCTTCCGAAATAGAGGAACTCCTGAAGGGGATAACCCAGGCAAAACGGCCGCCCGTTATGGCGCTAATTTCCAGAGAATTGTTCGACCACCACAATGGCTATCTGGATATGACAGATGATTTTGTCATCGGGCCTTACGACCTGGAAGAATTAGGGTTAAGAATAAAGCGACTTTTGCATAAAACTGGGCAAAAGGATACCGGTGAGCTGATTGCCTGCGGCGACCTATTGATAAACCAGGCCAAATGTGAGGTCACTTTATCCGGCAAAATGATAACGCTGACCTTCGTGGAGTTTGAACTGCTGCGATTTCTGGCGAGTAACAAGGGCCGTGTCTTTACCCGTGATGCCCTGCTCAATAAGGTCTGGGGCTACGACTATTATGGCGGGGACAGGACGGTGGATGTCCACGTGAGAAGACTCAGAAGCAAGATTGAGGACTCGACCCATATCTTTATTGATACCGTAAGAAA